>Ga0190270_10001337_pt1 | contig 11404 bp, 11 predicted proteins | sample Popmic320T_FD_133748 | JGI IMG/M metagenome (GOLD analysis project Ga0190270, IMG submission 133748) | Populus adjacent soil microbial communities from riparian zone of Weber River, Utah, USA - 320 T | ecosystem: Environmental > Terrestrial > Soil > Riparian zone | place: USA: Utah | collected... | reverse complement strand
GCGGATGTCGTCAGATGTGAAGGCCATTTCGAGTGATTCGGGATGGCGGCGCGCCTGCTCGTAAACGCCGTCGATCATGTCCATCGCGCGCCGCGCCGACCCGCCGTTGCGCGCATAACTGGCAGCGACGTAGATCGCAAAGAAATCGGCGTCCAATCCGCCCTCTTTCATTCGCGGGATGTCGGTCTGAGTTCCGCCGCTCGCGTCTTTCACTCCCATGTCGAAGCCGCGATCGGTAATCGCGGAGGTGATGTCGTTATGCGTGTCTAGGACGATCGCCTGGCGGTGCAGTTTCACCGCGCGCTCGCGCAATTTCGCGTCCTCGGTCGCGGATGATGGGGATTGCGAGAAGGCTACGGGCCACGAGACGAGCCCGCAGGCGGACAGGATGGCGAGCGCAAGAATCCTTTTGGGCATATCCGATCCTTTTTCAATTTTTTGGCGCCGTGACCGTCAGTGAGCCGCTGTGTATGAGCTCCCGACGGTCGCGGCGTTGATTAAATACTGTCGATTGATTTGGGACTCCTTGATGCGGCGAGGTATTTTGTTCCCGCGTTCTGATTTATGCAAGGCGGTGTGTTAAGATGCGCGCTCATTTAGGTCATCATCGTAAATCTCATTTTTTGCAATGCGCGTTTGCATACTCGCCAGCGGCAGTTCGGGGAATGCGACTCTGATAGTCGCGGGCGGCTCGCGTGTATTGGTCGATTGCGGCTTGAGCGCGCGCGAGACGATAAAGCGCATCCAGGCGGTCGGCGAAGACCCCGCGCGGCTAGACGCCGTCGTCGTCACGCACGAGCACAGCGATCACATGCGGGGTCTCGCGGCGCTCTCGAAAGCGCTGAACGCGCGGGTCTACATTTCGGACGCCGCTCTCGAAGCCTGCAAGCTGGGCGAAAAGGAAAAATTCATTCGACGGGGCGAGGCCATTTCGTCTACGCAAGATTTCGAGATCGGGGCGTTCCGCTTCAGCCCGTTCGCGATTCCGCACGACGCCGCCGACCCAATGGCCTTCACCGTCAGGACTAATGGCGTCAAAATGGGCATCGCGGTCGACCTGGGGCACATTGACGCGCTGGCCGCCGAGGAATTGCGCGGTTCGGACGTTCTGGTCATCGAAGCGAATCACGAGGTCGAAATGCTGCGCGCCTGCTCGTTCTATCCCTGGACGTTGAAGCAGCGGATCATGGGACGCCACGGGCACACTTCGAACGACGAGATGGCGCGCTTCCTGCGGGATGATTTCGACGGCAAGGCCGAGCACATCGTGCTCGCGCACCTGTCGCGCAATACGAACCACCCGGCGATCGCCAGGCTCGCGGCGATTCAGGCCCTCGAAGCCCGCTCGCCGCTCTTTTCGGCCAACGCCGAGAAACGCGTCAGGGTCGCCAGCTACGACGGCCCCGGCGATTGGATTGAACTGTGAGGACCGAAAGGCGTAAAGGAATTATGCGGACACATAGACTGGGCGACTGGGCGACGGGGCGACGGGGCGACGGGGGGAATTTTTCGCCCCGTCGCCCAGTCGCCCCATCGCCCAGTCTATATATCTCTCTGTCCCTCTGTCTCTCCGTCTTTCTGTCCATGACGGTCTTCGCCCAATCGGGTCGCAAGCCTCAGGGACAACAGCCGCAGCCAGGGGAAAAACCCTTGGTCAGAATCGAGACACGCGAGGTCGCCGTGCCGCTCATCGCCTATGGTCCCGAGGGGAATTACGTCAACGACCTGAAGCCGAAGGACGTGCTGGTGCTCGAAGAGGGAGAGGCGCGGCAGGTGACGAGCCTGAAGCGCGACCCGGCGAACATCGTCCTGATTCTGGACTCGGCCAACGAAATCGGCACGTTTAAAAACGGCGCAACCGAACGTTACGACAAACCCGAGGCCCCGATCTGGGAAAAAGGGGCGAATTACAAAGTCGTCCGAGGCCCAACACAGTGGGAGTTCGCCAATCAGTTCGTCTCCGGCCTTTCGCCGAACGACAAGATCGCGATCATTCAATACGCCGAGAAGGCGCAGTTGATTCAGGACTGGACGAGCGACCGCGATCAGGCGACGCGCTCGATCAGCTCGAAATACCGCGTCGGCATGAAGTCCAGTTATTACGATGCGCTGAAGCTGGCCGCCGACAAGTTGCAATCGCGTCCGGAGGGGCGGCGCGTCGTGGTTCTGATCAGCGACGGCCTTGATTCGAACAGCAAGATCACCAGGTCGAAAGCGATTCAGGCGCTGGAGAAGACGCGGGCCACGGTCTTCGTCATCGGCTGGGCCGATGCGCTTCGCCGTGAGATCGAGTTGAACATAAGGTATATGAACTCCAACGAAGTCGCAGGCACGCGCCTCTACAAGCGAACGGCGGAACTGCGCCGGCATCTTTCACAATTGCAATTCGCGACCGCTGAACTGAGTCAATTGGCCGAAAACAGCGGCGGAGAGATGATGTTGCCGCCGACACACGAAGATCTGATCAAGGCCAACAAGAACGTCAACGCCGAAATCGGCGCGCAATACACTCTCTCATTCCTTACCGATAACGCGCCGAGCCTGGAAGACAAGCGGTCGATCGAAGTGCTGGCCGCGCGCCCTGGGCTGACCGTGCGCTCGCGACGCAGCTACTTGATCGCCGCCGAAGACGAAAAAGTGAAAAGTGAGAGGTAATGACTACTGAGGATCGGGAAAGACTGACCAAGGCGTACAAGCGCGCCGGCATAGGGTTGGCTGTCGGCGCGCTGCTCTGGACGGCTGGGCTGCTGTCCAGGTGGCGTCCCGAAGAGGGGAAGGTGGCCTGGCTCATCCCCATTTTCGTGGCGGCCCTGAGCGTGCTCTGCTTCTCGCGCTATAATCAGTACCGCAACCGCTAAATCAAAAGTTGTAATGATCAAACGTTACACATTGCCCGAAATGGGCGCCATCTGGACTGAAGAGAATAAATTCCGCAAGTGGCTAGACGTCGAAATCGCCGCCTGTCAGGCCAACGCCGAAGCCGGAAATATCCCATCTGGCGTCGTCGACGTCATCAGGGTGAAGGCTGCCTTTTCGGTCGAGCGCATCCACGAGCTTGAAAAGACGCTCGATCACGACGTAATCGCCTTCACCACCAACCTGGCCGAAAACATCGGCCCCGAAGCGCGCTGGGTGCATTACGGCCTGACCTCGTCCGACGTTGTCGACACAGCCAACGCTCTGCTGCTCGTCGAGGCCGGTGACCTGATCATCGCCAGGCTCCAGACCCTGAGCGACACCCTTAAACGCCGCGCCTACGAATTCAAAGACACGCCGATGATCGGGCGCACTCACGGCGTCCACGCCGAACCGACGACGCTCGGTCTGACTTTCGCGCTCTGGTTCGAAGAGAATCGGCGCAACGTCGACCGGATGACGCGGGCGCGGGCCGGAGTGAGTTACGGCAAGCTTTCGGGCGCGGTCGGCGCGTTCGGGAACCTCGACCCTGAGATCGAGGAGCGGGTCTGTTTCCTGCTGGGGTTGCGCCCGGCGAGCGTTTCGACGCAGGTCATCCAACGCGACCGCTACGCCGAATTCGTCTGCGCGCTGGCGATTGTCGCCTCGTCGCTCGAAAAGATGGCCCTGCAAATCCGCCACTGGCAGCGCACCGAAGTCCGCGAGGCCCACGAATATTTCAAGCCCGGCCAGAAAGGCTCTTCCGCGATGCCCCACAAACGCAATCCGATCCTCTCCGAGCGGATCTGCGGGATGGCGCGCGTAGTTCGCGGTTACGCCGTCGCGGCGCTCGAAAACAACGCGCTATGGCACGAACGCGACATCTCGCATTCGTCCGCCGAGCGGGTCATCCTGCCCGACGCCTGCATCGCGGTCGATTACATGCTGGCCAAGACCGACTCGCTTCTCTCGACTCTAGTGGTCAAGCCGGAGCGGATGCTGGAGAATTTGAACGCCACTCGCGGGCTGGTCTTTTCAGGACAACTGCTGCTGGAACTGGCGGCGGCGGGCGTTCAGCGAGAGGAGGCTTACTACTGGGTGCAGCGCAACGCGCTGAAATCCTGGGACGAGGGGCTGGATTTCCGCGAACTGGTCAAACAAGACCCGGACATCACATCGAAGCTGTCGCCTGAGCAAATAGAAATGGTCTTCGATGTGCGAGCGCGGCTGAAGAACGTCGATCGCGTCTTTGACCGCGTCTTCGGCGGCATCGATAAATACAGAGGCGCGCTGCCGGCGCGGAAATCGGAATAGCTTACGTTATTGAGATAAACACTTTCGACCTGTGCGGACCAAATCATCGTGTGTAGGAAAGTATTTGATTCCGCTGCGCCTCCGGGACGAAATTCAGAATCGTTTGCACAGGTCGAGCATTTATAGAAGGAAGAGAAAAGATGTTGGCTAAAGTTTACGTGACGTTGAAAAACGGAGTGCTCGATCCACAGGGCAAAGCGATCCATCACGCCGCCGAGACCATCGGCTATCGCGGCATCGCCGACGTGCGGCAGGGGAAATATTTCGAGATCAAACTGGACGAATCGATTGACGAGGCTAGCGCCCGCGCGGAGATCGAAAAGTTCGCGCACGACGTCTTATCAAATCCGGTGATTGAAGACTATAGGGTGGAGATTGTAAGTGGTCAGTAAATTGCAGAGTATGTGTTGAGGCTCCAACCGTTACCAGACTGTTTGATCCCAAAGAGGACGTTTTCCTCGTATCCGTCTTTGGAATAGCCTCCTCCGCGTGTTACCCAAAACATCAATTCAGTTTCACCCAGCCTGTCTCGGCGTCCGCCGATCCGCCAGGATAAAATCGGCCATTTCTTTTCACTATCCAGAATCGCATCGACATTCTCCGGACGATTTATGAAAGGGCGAATTGACTCGACATCGGCCTTGCGCAGAGCATTCCAAATGCTTCTCCGCGATTATCTCGGGAGATTTATCTCGAAAAGTATTCAATAAGCAGTAAGTTCTTGCCCTGATTATTGTCGGATCGGTGGGGAAACAGAAAATAACAGGGCGGGAGCGAGTAGAGTAAAGTAAGGTGACTGAAAAAGCCGAAAGAATGACTACCGATAATGACACATGAATTAGGGCCTTTTTCATAACGCGTTGTCATCGGGCGGTCGCCAGACCCCAATCAGATCTTCCGCGGCGGATGCCAGCCTTTATAGCGCAACTGAATGGTCGCGTCTGCGGATGAGATGAGCAGCAGCCGTTTGTTGATCGGGTTGATGCCCTCGGGGGAATAGGTAAGTTGATAGCGGTTGTTGCGCAGTTCGTCGCAAATGTTTTTGACCGACTCTTTAACTTCGTCGTCCATCGAATAGATTTTGCCGCCGGTGCCTTCGGTCAATTGTTTCAGGGCTTCGGCGGGTTTGGGCGCGTCTTTCCTGAGCGCTCCGCGCGTGCGATCTTTCACCTGGACGGCGTATACCGTGACATTTTCCTCCTGCAGCTTCGACAGCAGTTCGTCGAATTTGATCTTACTGTCGCGGTCGAGTCCGTCGCCCACGATGACGATCACGCGCTTTGAAAACCCGACTTCGGGCCTCAGCACGTCTTCCATCACGACGTTGAGCGCGTCGAACAGCCGGGGCGAGTCGGTTTTCCTGAGGAGCGACAGGGTGTTCTGCAACTGCTTCGGGTCGTCGGTGAACTCGGTGATGACTTCGGGTTTGGTGTCGTAACCGATGACCATCACCTTGTCGCCTTCGTAAATTTCGGGCGCGAAGGCGGCGGGTACCCCTGCCAGCTTCTTCGTGTCCGATTGCAAGGTAAGCGAATTGTCCATCAGCACGACGATGCGGGCAGGCGTCGGATCGGGCGCGAACGCTTGAATTTCCTGCCGCACGCCGCCGTCGTAAAACTCGAGCGCCTGCTTCGGGATGATCTTTTCTTCTTCCTCTTTTTTGAGGGCGTCGCCGCTGAGAAGCGACCTGGGTTTGTTCGGGTCATCGACGCGATGCGCGAAGACGCTGACGACGGTGACGCGTCTGCCCGACACCGGGGTGCGGCCCGACTGCGCCGCGCCCGTGGCGTGGAAATAGAAAAGCCACAAAGCCAGAGAGGCGCATAGCAGCAATGAAGCTGCAGTTATTCTCTTCCTTGTTCTTCTGTGTCTCCGTGTCTCTGTGGCTTCTATCATCGCTTTAATCCATCACTTTCGCGACTTCAGTTGTCGCACATCCCGGTAGCGCATCCGCCGCCGGTCGCCGCGCATGTCCCCGTCGCGGCCTCTTTCTTATCGCTCTTATCGCTCTTATCGCTCTTATCGCTCTTATCGCTCTTATCGCTCTTATCGCTCTTATCGCTCTTATCGGATTTCTCCGGTTTTTCAGCCTTGCCACGGCTGGTGTAGTCGCTCACGTACCAGCCAGAGCCTTTCAGTTGAAAGCTGGTCTGCGAAAAGATTTTTTCCAGTTTGCCTTTGCATTCAGGGCAACGAGTCAGAGGCTTGTCGCTCATCTTCTGCATCACTTCCAGATGGCGCCCGCATTTCTGACAGGTGTATTCGTAAATTGGCATACCTTTTTTCCCTACCTCCTGGTTCACTGAATCAGTACCGCGACCGGTAGCGAGCGGGCCTCCCGAGCGGGCCGATTATTAGAGCGCCGCTCGCTACCGCTCGCGGTACTGATTTTCGGGCAAAAATTTATCACAACTTCGCTGGCGCAAACAACGCGACCCGAATTAACCTTGGTTGAGCTTGTCGCAGCGCGTCGATTTGTTGGAAAATCGGCGCATGACCTTCGATACAGTACCGCGCGCGTAAGCAAGCGGTTGATTCATCAGTCAGCCGCTTGCTTACGCGCGCGGTACTGTACCTAACACGCGCTTGAAAACCAGGAGAATCACAAATGACGCCTCAAAGTCTTCGCCTGTCAGTGTCCCTATCACTGATCGCCTCGCTCATAATTTCAGCCCTTGCTCAACCACGTTCAGACACTTTCCGACCTACGGTGCGTGGCGTGCGCGCCGTCGTCGCGGGCGGCCATCCGCTCGTGGCCGAAGCCGGCTTGAGAATGTTGCATCGCGGCGGCAACGCGGTTGACGCGGGTGTGGCGGCGGTTTTGGCCGGTTCGGTCATCGAATTTTCGCACTTCGGTTTCGGCGGTGAAGTCCCGGTGATCATCAAGCCGGCGAACAAGCCCGTCATCACAATTAACGGGCAGGGGCAGGCGCCCGAGCTCGCGACGCGCGAGTTTTTCGAAAAGCGGGCGCCCCAGAGCGGCGATGACGCGGGGCGCGGCGGATCGAAGCCGCCGCCGATCCCTTCGACCGGGCCGCTTGCCGCGACCGTACCCGGCGTGCTCGACGCGATGATCGTCGCGCTCGACAACTACGGCACGCTGAAGCTGGCCGAAGTGATGCAGCCGGCCATCGAACTGGCCGACGCCTTTCCGATTGACGAAATGCGCGTGAACTACATCCGCAACACGCGGCGGGTTTACGAGCAATGGCCGGCCTCGGGCGCCGTCTTTTTGCCGAACGGGCAGGAGCCGAAGGTCGGCGACATCTTCGTTCAAAAAGACCTGGCGCGGACGCTGCGCGAGCTGGTCGGCGTGGAAAAGAAGAGCGCGCGCCGTGGCCGTCACGGGGCGCTCGAAGCCGTGCGTGACTATTTCTATCGGGGCCCGCTGGCCAAACGTTACTGCGCCGCGATAGAAAAGGCCGGGGGCCTGATGCGCGCGAGTGACATGGCCAAATTCCGCGCCGAGATCGACCAGCCTACCAAAGTCCTTTATCGCGGTTATGAAGTTTACAAGGTCGGCTTCTGGGCGCAGGGACCGGCGATGCTCGAAACGCTCAACCTGTTGGAAGGTTATGACCTGAAGGCGATGGGTCACAACTCGCCGGATTACATTCACACCATGACTGAAGCCATCAAACTGGCATTCGCCGATCGCGACCGCTGGTACGGCGACCCGCGGTTTGTGAAAGTCCCCGGCGCCGAGTTGCTGTCGAAAGATTACGCCGATCTACGGCGCCCGCTGATCGATCCGAAATCGGCCTCGATGGATCAGCGTCCGGGCGACCCGGTCAATAAAAAATCCCTGGCGGAAATGATCAGCGTCTATTCGCATGACATCCCCGAAGCCGAGCGCGCGAGCGATACCACATGCGTCAACGTGATTGACGCCGCCGGAAATGTCTTTTCGGCCACTCCGAGCGGCGCGTGGCTCCCGAGCTTCATCGCCGGCGACACCGGCATCCCGATCTCTTCGCGCATGCAGAGCTTCCTGCTCACGCCAGATCACCCGAACGAATTGAAGCCGGGCAAACGCCCGCGCATCACGCTCTCGCCTACGCTGGTCTTGAAAGACGGCCTGCCCTTCGCTGCGCTCTCGACCCCGGGCGGCGACAATCAGGATCAGGCCCTCACACAGGTTTTGCTCAACGTCATCGAATTCGGAATGAATCCGCAAGAGGCGGTAGAGGCGGCGCGCTTCGATACGGCGCACTTCGTCAGCTCCTTCGCCGACCATAAATTCAGCCCCGGCAGTTTGACCCTCGAAAAACGATTCGGCGAACAAATAATCGATGAGATGAAAAAGCGCGGCCACAAGGTCGAAGTGAACGAAAACTTCGCCCCGGTCTCCGCGCCGACGATCGTCATTTACGACCCGAAGAGAGGACTGATCCAAGCCGGCTCGGACGTGCGGCGCGGGCGTTACGCCATGGGATGGTGAATAAACGCGCGGTTTGACAGGCCTTCCGCACGCCAATAGAATCGGCGCTACAGGCAGTGGCGGGCGGCGCTCCAACGATCAACTTGCTTGGGGGTTCGCTCGCTGCGCCGATTCATTCTTCACGAGGCGTTTTGCGATGGGCGTTAGTCCTGATCTTCTGGAAATACTGCGGTGTCCGGCCTGCAAATCGAAAGTCGAATTGAAGCGCGACGGCGGCGGATTGAAATGCGTGAGCTGTCATCGCGTCTACCCGATCCGCGACGAGATCCCGGTCATGCTGATTGACGAGGCGGTGATCGAGGAAGAAGATGTTAAGGCTGGCTGAACGCCTCGTTTTCCATTTTCCATTTTACGCTTGTCATTTGTCATTGCGACAAGGCGCGACTCCGGCAATGGCAAATGAAAAATGTCAACTGTCATATGGAAAATGATGTCTGACCCTCTCTTTCATCGGCTCCCTGAAAATTCACGCGCTCTCTTCATTCGCATTCGCAACCTGGGCGAGGCGGTTTTGGATACGGCGAACCTGCGCGCGCTGAAACATTTCAGACCTGATCTACGGATCGCGACCCTGGTCGAGGAGACTTACGCGGATCTTTACGCCGCCGACCCACAGATCGAAGTTATCCCGCTGCCCAGAAGCGAAAAAGACCGTCGCAGTTCATTGGCCGCGCGTTTGAGCGTGATCGGCCGGATCCGCCGCCGCAATTTCGACGCTGTAGTCAATCTGCACGGCGGCCCGACCAGCGCGCAATTGACATTCCTGAGCGGGGCGAGGCATCGTGTGGGGGCGGGCCATTTCCGCAGCGGCTACGCGTATAATATGCGAATTCCGCCCGCCGAAGAGATTCTAGGCAGGAAGGACCTGCACACAGTCGAGTACCAGTTCGGGCAGTTCAAATGGCTCGGATTGCCCGGCGGCGAGCCCGAACCGACGCGCTTATACGTCGCGCCGCAGTTTCGCCGATCGGCGATCGCCGCCCTGCGCGAGGCCGGCGTCGATCCCGAAAGGCCTTACGTCGCGATTGCGCCGACCAACGAGTTTTACACCAAACGCTGGCCGCCTGAGCGCTATGCGGCGATCGCCGACGCTCTCGTCGCGCGAGGGTTTCAAATCGTGATGACCGGGGCGCCGACCGCTGAGCAGCAGGCGCAGTTGGTTGACACGCAGGCGGCGTCGAAACATCATTTGGCTTGCTTGAGTTCGCTCGGCGTCGGCGAGTTGGTCGCGGTGATCGCTGGCGCAAAACTCTTCGTCGGCAATGACAGCGGCCCGGCGCACATCGCGGCCGCGGTCAGGACGCCGCTGGTGGCGATCTTCGGTCCGGCGAGCGCGGTTCGGTGGAAACCGTGGGGCGCGCCGTCCGCCCTGGTTCAAAACTATTTCCCGTGCAATCCTTGCGCGATGTACACCTGCGAAGCTTTCGACGAACCCGAGTGCATCCGGTCGATCACGATGGGGCAGGTGATGGAAGCTATTGACCGACTGTTGTGAAATTAAATGATGGATTATCAGCGCGCTCAACAAATCATCGGTAAATTCCCCGACCTGCGGGTAGTCACGGTCGGAGATCTGATGCTCGACGAATTCATTTGGGGAGAGGCGCGCCGCATCTCTCCCGAAGCCCCGGCGCCGGTGGTCGAGGTCAAACGCGAGACCTGGCATCTTGGCGGGGCGGGCAACGTCATTTCGAACCTGCTGGAACTCGGCGCTCGCGCGGTCCCGATCGGCGTCGTCGGGGCTGACGATGCAGCGAAGATGTTGCGCGACCGCTTCGCCGAACGGAACGCCAGGGTTGACGGCGTCATCACCGACGCCTTTCGCCCGACGACGCGCAAGACGCGTGTCGTCGCGCACAGCGGACGCCAGTATCAGCAGATTGTTCGGACGGACCGCGAAGATCGTTCGCCGGTCTCAGGCGGCGTCGAAGACCGGATAATCGCCGCCTTCAATCAGGCCGTATCGAGCGCCGACGCCGTGATCGTCTCCGATTACGAGAAGGGACTGTTGACGCCTCGCGTGCTGAGCGCCGTGATCGGATCGGCGCGGTCGCGGGCCAAACTGGTCTGCGTCGATCCGAAGATCAGAAACTTCGTTCACTACCGCGAGGTCGATGTGATCACGCCGAATCAGAAAGAGGCCGAACGCGCGAGCGGCGTCGAGATCACTGACGAGCCGTCCCTGGGCGCGGCCGCCAAGCGGATTCGCGATATGACCGCCTGCAAAAATGTGCTGATCACTCGCGGCGAATTCGGAATGAGCCTGCTCGGCGCGGAAGAAGAGATGACGCACATAGCGACCACGGCGCGTGAAGTTTATGACGTGACCGGCGCCGGCGACACCGTAATAGCTACGCTCGCGCTCGCGCTTGCGTCAGGCGCAAAACTGAACGAAGCCGCGATCATCGCCAATCGCGCCGCGGGCATTGTCGTGGGCAAAGTTGGCGTCGCCGCCGTATCGCGAGATGAATTGCTAGCCGCGCTGAGGCAATAATCAAGCATATTCTCTAAATCGAAACAGTCGAGATTGGTGTTTGCGACAAAGAAGGCGTCAATAGAACGCTGATGACGCGGACGGGCGCTGATCATCCCGGATAAAACCAAAAAAGATCAGCGTCAATCCGCTCTATCTGCGTCATCCGCGTTCTATTGAGCCGTACACTGATCTGAAATCCGCTCTAGTTTGCCGCAGTTGCTTGCTTACGCGCGCGGTAGCGTTGACTGCTTATAGGATGGTCAGACATTTTCCGATTG
>Ga0190270_10001336_pt1 | contig 11412 bp, 9 predicted proteins | sample Popmic320T_FD_133748 | JGI IMG/M metagenome (GOLD analysis project Ga0190270, IMG submission 133748) | Populus adjacent soil microbial communities from riparian zone of Weber River, Utah, USA - 320 T | ecosystem: Environmental > Terrestrial > Soil > Riparian zone | place: USA: Utah | collected... | reverse complement strand
GGAGAGGCCGAGAAGGCCTTCGGCCCGGTGGACATTCTGGTCAACAACAGCGCGACCAACATCGGGCAGGGGCCGGCGCTGGAGGTGACCGACGATATGTTCGCGAAGATGTTCGAGATCAACGTCGTCTCGGCGCTTCGGCTAATCCGACTGGCGGTCCCGAAGATGATCGAGCGCAAATCGGGCGGCTCGATCATAAACATCGCCTCGATAGCCGGTTTGCGTCCGCAACACGGCGGTCTGCTTTACAGCGCGACCAAATCCGCGTTGATCATGATGACGCGCAGTTGGGCGATTGAATTCGGCCGCTACAACGTCCGCGTCAACGCCATCGCGCCGGGGCTGATCGAGACCGATTTCAGCGAATATTTCTGGAAGAACGAAAATTACGTCAAACAGCTCGAAGCCAGACAGCCGCTCCCGCGCGTCGGACGGCCGGACGAGGTTGGCGGAATAGCGTTGTACCTGGCTTCGGATGAATCTTCGTTCGTCACAGGACAGGTGTTCGTCGTTGACGGCGGGGCGACCGCGATCTAATCGGTGAATTTGACACGACAAAAGACGGGGCGGTTGCGGCGAATCCTGGGCGCGGTAACGATTGACGTAAGCCCGCTCAGGATTTCGCGCGATTTCCGGCTGCTTTACGCCGGACAGTTCATCTCAGCGTTCGGCTCAGCCATCAGTTACGTAGTTTTGCCCTGGCAGGTGTACCAGCTTACAAAATCAACCTTTGCAGTTGGGATGTTGGGCGTGGCCGAATTCGTTCCAATGTTCGTGTTGGCTTTCGTGGGCGGGGCGCTGGCCGATTACATAGATCGGCGGCGGCTGGTTTTGTTGGCCGAGGCGGCGATGGCCGTTCTATGTGGCGCGCTAGTCTTCAATTCGCTTCTACCGCAGCCGCGGGTGTGGGCATTGATTCTGATGGCTTCGCTCTTCGCTGCCTGCAACGCGCTACATCGCCCGGCGATCGAGGCGCTCACCGCCCGCATCGTCCCATCCGAATTGATGCCGTCGGTCTCGGCGTTGCGCGCATTCAGTCACAGCGCCCCGTTCATCGTCGGGGCTTCGCTCGCAGGCGTGGTCGTGGCGAAGCTTGGGCCGGCAGTCGGCTACATGTTCGACGCCGCGACTTTCATCGCCTCGCTCGTAATGCTCTTGCTGATGCGCGCCGCGCCCCCGCTTGAAAACGCCGACCGCCCGAGTCTGCGCTCGATCAAAGACGGCCTGCTTTACGCGCGCGGCCGGCAGGAATTGCTCGGGACTTACTTGATCGACATCATCGCAATGTTCTTCGGGATGCCAATGGCGCTGTTTCCGGCAATCGCCGAACGCCTGGGAGTCGCTTCGGTCGGGTTGTTTTACGCGATGCCCGCCGTAGGAGCGATGTTGGCGACGCTGACATCGGGGTGGACGGGGAAGGTGAATAGACACGGTCGGGCCGTAACGCTTTCAGTGGTGGCCTGGGGATTAGCTGTCATCGGCTTCGGTTTTGCGACAAAACTGTGGGTGGCGCTTCTCTGCCTGGTCGCAGCATTCGCCGCCGATATGGTGAGCGGGATGTTTCGAATGACGATCTGGAATCAGACCATTCCCGATCATCTGCGCGGGAGATTGGCGAGCATTGAAATGATCAGCTACATGACTGGCCCGTATCTGGGGAACGCCGAAGCGGGATTGGTGGCCAGCCTTTTCGGATTGCGCGCCTCGGTCGTTTCGGGTGGCGTGATGTGTGTAATCGGCGCCGGTATACTCGCTCTGTTCTTGCCGGGATTTATTCGGTATGACGGGCGCGAAGGCTTGAAGCGCAAAGAGGCCGAAGAGGCTCAGCGCGCCGCCGCGGTTACCTCAGCTCTAAATTGATAACTCCAGTCGCCATCATTTCATTACACCTGACAGGCCAACCCGGCGCTCGGCCGCTTTACTCACCAACGAACCAGGCGATCTGAAAAGCCTTTGCGAATGGGACATCGATTGCCTGGACTACCACTTAAATGAAGACTGTGCAAATTAAAGCTGAATGCAATCAACGACTTGACTTGAAATGGCGGCAGCCTTTGGAGTTCTATGAAAGGGGATGCGCCGAAGATAGCCAGGGAGTTGAGCATTTATTTCTAAAAGACCGTTATTGCGTCTCTACTCGCAACGCGCCTGTATTCGGTCCCGTCGACATTCGCAATCCCGTCGCGAACGTGTAGAATCCTCGCCGCTGCAAATCCGAATTCAACGACCAAATTCTAATAACAACCGATCTGTGCAGAATCGGAGAGGACCAGGCATCGCATGTCCAACATCAACGACCCATACCAGCTTCGACCTGAAGACGTAATCGAGCCCCCGAAGACTTTCTTAGGCACGCTCAAACGCATCGGCCCGGGAATGATCCTGGCCGCCTCGATCGTCGGGTCGGGTGAATTGATCGCCACTACGACGCTCGGCGCCAAGGTCGGCTACACCGCGATGTGGATCATCATCCTGAGCTGCCTGATCAAACCAGTCGTGCAGGCCGAGCTAGGGCGCTACGTCATTGCGACCGGCGAAACCGGATTGGCCGGCTTCAACCGCGCGCCGGGGCCGCGCGCGAAGGTGAACTGGATTGTGTGGGCGTGGGCGGCGATGACTCTGATGACGATGATGCAGATCGGCGCGATGTTCGGCGGCGTGTCGCAGGTGATGCATCTGCTGATCCCGGCGATAAGCGTAAAGGTGTGGGTCGTGATCTTTCTGGCCATTACGCTGGCGCTGCTGCTGGGCGGCGGTTACGAACGCATCGAGCGGCTGGCAATGGTCAAGGTCGGATTGTTCACGATGCTCACTTTCCTGGCCGCGCTGCTGCTCGTCAGAATGCCGCAATATTTTTCCTGGGACGCGCTCTGGGACGGCTTCAAATTCAAGATGCCGGGCGCGGGCTTCGCCGACGCCGTCGCAGTCTTCGGCATCACCGGCGTGGGGGCAAGCGAGTTGTTTATGTATCCCTACTGGTGCGTCGAGAAAGGCTACGCGCGGTTCGCGGGGCGTCGCGAGGCTTCGGCCGAATGGCGACATCGCGCGCGGGGGTGGGTTCGCGTGATGCACACGGACATCGTCGCCTCGATGATCATTTACACCGTCGCCACAGTCGCGTTCTACCTGCTCGGCGCGGGAGTGCTCAACGGAATGGGGCTGGTGCCGAAAGCGGATGATATGATTTCGACGCTCTCGAACATCTACACGCAGACGCTCGGGCCGTGGTCGCGCTGGCTGTTTTACGCGGGCGCCATCATCACGCTATACGGCACGATCTTCGCGGCGACCGCCGCCAATTCGCGCGTCTTCGCGGACATGCTGCGGTTGATGGGAGCGTTCAGCGCTGACGACGCGGCGGCGCGGGCGCGCTACCGCAACCTCTTCGTCGTGCTGTTGACAGTAGTTCCCGTGGGGTTGATTTTCATCTTCACCGACCCCGTTCAGATGGTTCGCATCGGCGGAATCGCGCAGGCGATGATGCTGCCGGTCATCGGCCTCGGCGCGGTCTATCTGCGCCACCGCCATTTGCCGAAAGACATCCAGCCCTCACGCTGGGTGACCGTCGGGCTGTGGGTAGCAACCGCGTTGATCGTTTGGCTGATGGGTTATGCGGTGATTGAAGCGATAAGGAAGGAGCTATAGGCCGGCGCCGCCTACCGGCGCCCATTTTGGACGTTATATGAATATTGAACGAAGAATGCCCAGAGACGACGAATTTCAAATGCCGAGCTTCCGCCTTGATGGCCGTGCGGCTTTGGTTACTGGCGGCGGGCGCGGGCTCGGGCTGGCGATGGCCCAGGCTCTTGCGAGCGCTGGCGCCGATATCGCAATCGCCGCACGCACGCTACCGGAGCTTGAAGCCGCCGCCGATCTGATTCGCAAGACCGGCAGGGAAGTCCTGGTCGTCCCGACCGATGTGAGTAAGGTCGAGGACGTGCGCGCAATGGTTCAAAAGGCAGCGAACCATTTCAATCGCCTCGACATCCTGGTCAACGCGGCGGCGGTCAATTATCGCAAGCCGACGGACGATGTCACCGAAGAGGAGTGGGACAGGTTGATCGGAATAAATTTGAAAGGCGCGTTCTTCGCTTCTCAGGAGGCGCTGCGCGTGATGAGGCGGCAAACCGGCCGCCCGCACAAGGCCAAGATCATCAACGTCGGTTCGATCGCCTATGAGATCGTCGTTCCTAACATCGCCCTCTACTCGATCAGCAAGGGCGGATTGCGGCAAATGACTCGTTCACTGGCCATAGATTTCGCCAAAGTCAACGTGTGCGTCAATTCCATTGCGCCCGGACGCTTCTGGACGAAGATGACGGATGCGGTCTTCTCGAATCCCGACCTGTACGACAGCGCGGTGAGCGTGATCCCGATGGGGCGTCCCGGCATCCCTTCGGAGTTGGCCGGGGCGACCGTCTTTCTGGCTTCCGACGCTTCGGATTACATCACCGGCGAGACGATCACAGTTGACGGTGGATGGACTGTGAGCGCGGGGGTAAAAGCCTGACTGACACGCGTAAACAGGTAAGCAGTCAGGCGGAAAATTTGGGTTACTTTCATCGTTCATCGTTCATCGTTCATCGTTGATTGTTCATTTGTCATTGTGGAACGGCGCGGCTCCGGCAATGGCAAATGAACAATTAACGATGAACTGCTGATTACGCTTCAAAAATTTTCCCATTCGCTTATTTTCGGCCATGCGTCAACGGGTCCGGTTTTGTAAGCGCTCGGTCATGATCTGGTTGAATTGTTCGGACTGGCCGCGGGGCACGCTGAGCGTCTTCCACTCGGTCGATTTCAGATGCTTGGCCAGGAAGATAATCTGTCCGACGTGCGTGGCATAGTGTCCCAATTGTCGGTTGATCGCCTGAAGGACGGTGTGCGGTTCCCGGCGGATGATCACGGTTCGCATCACGTCATCGGGCCGCAAAGGTTCAATCGCGTCGAAGACATGCCGCCAGCCGCGCTCCCACAACTCGACCACTTCGGCGCGCTTCGCGTTTTCGTCAATGATGAATTCCTGGTCGCGATATCGATCGGGTTTTTCGCCGTCGCTCGTCAGGAAATTCACCCAACGCGAACGCATGTTGCCGGCCAGATGTTTGACGACAACCGCTATGCTGTTGCTTTCCGGGTCGAGCGTCACGAAAAACTGTTCATCGTCGAGCTGTTCCATCGCGCGGTCGCCCAGCTTTTTCAGGGAGCGGAATTCGGCGATGACGTTTTCAAGGTAATGTTGGGCAAGATTTTCAGACATGACTGGTCGCGGCTCCTTATCATTATCATTAACGACGGAGTATACGAGTTCGTCCATCACTAGATCCTGTTTAACGACGGCTTTTCGCAAACGGCCTTCGAACTGATAACCAGCCTTCTCGAGCACGCGAATCGACGCGGGGTTCCATTCCAGCACGCCGGCGTAAATCCGGCTGAGGTTGAAATTATCGAACGCCCATTGGGTCAGCGCGCGCACGGCTTCGGTCATGACGCCGCGCCCCCAGAAGGCTTCGCCCAGCCAGTAACCGATTTCCGCCGAGCAACGATAAATGTCGCTGTTCAAAACCAGGCCGATTCCGCCGACCGCCTCGCCGTCGACGACGATGGCGAAATTGGTCTGGGGCGATTCCTCGCCCATGTGGCGAATCCATTCGCGAGCGTCGTCGGTCGTGTAAGGATGAGGAAAGCGGTCGCGCAGGTTACGCCAGACCTTGTGATTGTTCGCATGCGCGACCAGCGACTCTTCATCCCCAGGCCGCCAGGGGCGAATCACGCAGGTTTTTAGTTCGATCTCCATATAATCGGGGCGTATCAGAATCCACGCGGCGGCATGTCTGGCGCGCGGCGCAGCCAGTTGCCCGGCGAATATTCACATGCGCCGTCAATTACGTGCAGCGTGTACGCATGTCGCGATTTCGCGGAGCGATTGGCGTAGCTTAAATGCGGCAGGAGTCCGTGCAGAATGATCAGCGCGCCTTGAGGGACTTCGAGCGGCGTCAATTTGAACTCCGGCCAGGGCGAATCGTCGAGCGTTTCAAACTTCGTCCCGCCTCCGGCGGCGCGGACGAAGCGTTTCTTCAATCCGAGCTTGTGGCCGCCCGGAATGGCCCACATACAGCCGTTCTCCTGCGTGGCGTCTTCGAGCGCGAACCAGAAACCCGTGACGCTCGGCGGCTCTGTGTAAAGGAACGTCGCGTCCTGATGGCAGGTGACCTCGGCGCCAATATTCGGTTGTTTGAAAATGTACATTGATTGCAGTAGCAGCGGCTCGGCGTAACCCAGATCGACGCAGATCGCCGCAAGCCCCGACCGTCGCGAAAAAGCGTCGAAGACCGGGTCGAGATCGTGCAGCGCGTGTCCGATTTTGTTGATCGCTCGCTCCTTGGAGTATCGCAAGCCGCCGTCGGGAGCGAAAGCCTCCTCTTCGAAAAAGAAGCGAATCTTGTCGCCGGAGTCTAGGAAGTAATCGTCGCTCGTTCGGTTCTGCTCGCGCGTCGAAAAGATCGATGCGCAGCCTCGCGGGTCGAAATCGCGGACGAGTTCCTCGGCGCGCCGCTTCAATCGCTCACACTCTTCGCGGCCGGCGATGTGTTCAATTACGATGAACCCGTCGCGTTTGTATGATGCGAGTTGTTGTGTCGAAAGTCCGGGCATTAACTTAACTCCAGTACTGGGTCGAGCAAAAAGAACTACGGGGAACCCGTGATCCCCGTGGTTGGGCCTTTTGTGAGTTCAACTCAAGACTGAGACTAACTTACTTTCGCTCTCGACAGTTGGCGTCACTCTTGTCGATCGGTTCGTGGATGAACAAATACTGACATTGAGAACGCGCCGAACAGCCCCGGTTTGCAGGGATATTGAAAAAATCAGAAGGCGAAGGCGCTAAGGAGACCGCTAGAAATCGCCCACTGCAGCAAGCCGCATCCGAATATGATCACGACAGGATTGAGTTTCGCGCGCAGCATGAGCAGGCAGGAGAGCGTCGCTATGCCGAATCCGGTGATGCCGAATCCGGTGGGTCCGCTCATGCCGGACTTGGCCATCGTCACTCCGGCCGCCGCGAGCATTCCCACCACCGCCGGGGCCACGCCGGCCAGGAAAGCCTGGACGTGGAAATTCGCCCTGAATCTATTGATCGAGGCGCCGGCGATTATCGTCATGAGAAAGGACGGCAAGAACGCCGCGATCGTGGCCATAATCGCCCCGATGACGCCCGCAACTTTGTACCCGATGAACGCGGATGTAATCAGCACCGGGCCGGGCGTAATCTGGCCGAACGCGACTCCATCCACGAACGTCTGATGATCCATCCAGTGGTTAACCTGAACGACGTCAGTCTCGATCTGCGGCACCATGACGTACCCCCCGCCGAAGGTGACCGTGCCGACGCGCAGAAAGATGGTTATCAAATGCCAGACCGTGATCATCTTCTCCAGAACGGGCCAGGTGAAGAAGAGAATCAGAGGGAGCGCCGCAAAGGATCGAAGCTTGGCGCCCGCTCCTTTCTTATCGGCGTCGGGGGCGGAAGGCTCCTCTTCATGCGCGGGCGGCCTCTCCGGCTCTTCATCACCGGCTTTATTACCGCCGGCTTCTTCATTGTATCCGCGGCCGGCTTCGTCCGGAGGTTGCTCAGGGGACGGCTTTTCGGGCTCGGGTAGCGAGACCTCGACGTGATAATCGGCGCCGAGTTCGGTCGGTTCGTCGGCATGTTCCATCATCTCAGCCGCGTGTTCTCGCGCGTGTTGTTCGGCGACCGCGCCGCGCGCGCGAACCTGGCGCTCTTTGCGCCAACGCTGGCGAAGGTTAGTGCGCGCGCGGGCTTTGTAGGAGTGGATCAGAATTCCGATGATTCCGGCGAGCAGAACGACTTCGGCCACAGTGGTCTGCGTGAAGATGAGCATGAATCCGGCGGCCACGCCGAGCTCCAGGCGCCATTGCTGTTGCATCGCCGATTGGCCCAGCCTCACGGTAGTGGCCGCGATCAATCCGACCACCGCCGCGTTGAACCCCTGAAAGACGCGCTGCACGTCGGGGATGTTTTTCAGGTAGCCGTAAGCGACGGCCAGCCCGACCATCGCCAGGAACGACGGCAGCACGAAGCTGGCGACCGACACCAGCGCGCCGCGAATTCCGCAGAGCTTCAGACCGATGTAGGTAATCGCGTTGGCGGTGTTGGCGCCCGGAAGGCTTTGCGCAAGCGAAACCGAGTCGAGGAACTCCTCCTCCGACATCCACCGGTTTTTATAAACCACCACGCGGCGGACGTGCGCGATCACCGCCAGGCCTCCGCCGAAGCCGGTCGCGCCCAGCTTGAAGAAAGTTTTGGCAAGCGCGCGCTCATCGATTCTTTCTTCGCGCTGGGTCGCCAGCCTCGTAGCCCACTTGCGCCAGAGGTCGCGCGCCTGGTCGCAGACCTGATGGTAGAAATTGGTCAGCGCCGTAAGCGGTGACGATTTAAATCGGCTTCTTTCGACTGTCTCGCCCACCTTCCCCCGCTCTTTTGTTATCTATTTACTGTCTTTACCGCGCGTCACCGCGGTTTCAGTTGGTTGGGCAGACTTATAATCTTAAAAATAAACGCGACAACGCAAGGGGCGCGTATTCCGCGCCAAATCGCTTTGATCACTGACCCGGGCGGGGAAAGGGCGTCCCAACCCTCGGGCCGCGTGGTCGCATTTAATTTCCAAAGACCATTAGACTCTCCCACCGTCGAATAGTTTGTAACGCAAGAGGGCGGTATAATTCAAATCTATGTCGAACCAACGAATCGCTATTATCGGCGGGACGGGCGATCAGGGCAAAGGGCTCGCCCTTCGCTGGGCGAGGGCGGGTTTTGAAATCGTCATCGGATCGCGCGACCGGGAACGCGCCGAGACGGCTTCGGCGGAAATGCGCGCGGTGTTGGAAGCGCATGGCGCTAACAATGTCAAGCTGGACGGTTCGACGAACGCCGACGCCGCGGCGACCGCCCCGATCATTGCGCTGACCATTCCATTCGCCGCGCACATCTCCACTCTTAAAGAAATTCGAGAGAGGATTAAAGCCGGCTCTCTTATCATTGACGTCACCGTTCCGCTCGAGTCGGCCGTGGGAGGCAAACCGACCCGCGTCTTGGGCGTGTGGGCGGGGTCGGCGGCGGAACAGTGTCGTGAGCTTGCGCCCGAAGGCGTTCAGGTCGTCTCTGCCTTCCAAAACGTCGGGGCCGAGGCGCTCGCCCGACTCGACCGCGAGGTGGAATGCGACGTCATTGTTTGCGGCGATGACAAGGAGGCCAAACAGCGCCTCCGCCCGCTCGTCGCCGCGATTCCCGGCTGCCGTTACGTTGATGGCGGCCCGCTCGCCAATTCGCGCACGGTCGAGGCGATCACGGCCTTGCTGATCGGATTCAACATCCGATACAAAACTCATACTGGCTTGCGAATCACGGGGATCGAAAAAGGTGGTTAGTGGCTGGTGGTTCGTGGTTGGTAGCCAGCGCCCATCCGCATGGCCAACCACCAACCACCAGCAACCAACCACCAACCACCAACCATATGTCTTTATCACCCTATATTGATCTGACGCGCGAAGAATGGAGCCGGTTGCGCAACTCCACCCCGTTAACGTTGACCGAAGATGATTTGGCGAAGCTGCGCGGCATCAACGAGCAAGTCTCGCTCCGCGAGGTCGAAGACATTTATCTGCCGCTGTCGCGCTTGTTGAATCTTTACGTTGACGCTATCCAGAAGTTGCACAAGGTCACTCACACCTTCCTTGGCAATTCGACCGAGAAGGTTCCTTACGTCATAGGCGTCGCGGGAAGCGTCGCCGTGGGCAAGAGCACCACCGCGCGCGTCTTGCAGGCGTTGCTGGCGCGTTGGCCCAACCATCCGAAGGTCGACCTGGTCACGACCGACGGGTTTCTGTTCCCGAACGCCGTCCTGGAAGCGCGCGGTTTGATGAAGCGCAAGGGGTTTCCCGAAAGCTACGACCGCCGGCGCCTGGTCAAATTCGTGGCCGATGTGAAATCGGGGGCGGATGAAGTCATCGCTCCAGTGTATTCACACCTGGCTTACGACATCCTGCCCGGCGAGGAGCATGTCGTTAGAAAGCCCGACATCATGATTCTTGAAGGGCTGAATGTATTGCAGTCCGGCGTCAGCAGGGTCGAAAATTACACGCCGGTTTTCGTCTCCGATTACTTCGACTTTTCGATCTACGTCGACGCCTACGAAGATCACATCAGACACTGGTACGTCGAACGATTCCTCACCCTGCGCCGCACGGCGTTTCGCAACCCGGCCTCATATTTCCATCGCTACGCCGTTTTGTCCGACGAAGGGGCGAGGGGAAAAGCTTTGTCAATCTGGAACGAGATCAACGCCGTGAACCTCATAGAGAACATTCTCCCGACGCGCACTCGCGCCTTTCTGATACTCGAAAAGGGCGCGGATCATTCGGTGCGGAGTGTGAAGTTGAGGAAGCTCTAGTTCGGGAATGGGGACAAGGGAATGGGGAATGGGGGAAAGATTCTATTCCGCATTCCCCATTCCCTTGTCCCCGGTTCACCGCAGAGGTTTGTAAAGCCGGTTCAGAAGGCTCGGGTTCACGCCGAGCCAGTACAACGTCTGCATCAAAGACCAGAGCGCGAATGTGCGAATGAATCGTCCTTCGAAGCGCCGCGAAGATGTCGTGGCGCAGGCGTTCAGCCGCACGAATCTTCCCAGGCGGCGCATCCTTCGATAGAGGTCGCAGTCTTCAAAGATCGGATATTCGCGATAGCCACCCAGGCTGTCAAAGACGCCGCGCCGCACGAAGATCGCGGAATCTCCGTAGAGCATCCCGCCCAGCCGCAGGAGAGGATAAATACGGGTCAGCAGCCACGCCTCTCGCGTGTCGCCGCCGAAGATCAGACTGAAGTTTCCGCCGCAGACCTTTTCATCGTCGAGCGCGTCGCCGACACGCTCCAGCGCGTCTTCCGGCAATCTCGTATCCGAGTGCAGAAATAGCAGCGTCTCGCCTTTAGCCAACTTCGCCCCGGCGTTCATCTGCGACCCTCGCCCGCGCGGCGCCTCGATCACCCGCAACCCGCATTGGAGCGCCATCCCGACCGTCGCGTCCGCGCTGCCGCCGTCACAGACGATGACCTCGAATTCGCCGCGCAAACGGTCCAGCGACGCCGCCAGGTCGCGCATCGTCGTCGCTTCGTTGAGCGTCGGGACGATGATCGAGACGAAAGTATTTTTTGTGATATTCACTCAATAAATTTATCATACTGGATGAGACTTAGGTGACTTATGGAGGAAACGACGATGAATCTGATATCGATTTTATTCGCAGTGACGATGCTGTTCCTGTGCGCCGGCGCATTCGGCGTAAACGCGCAGGAAATCGATTACTCCGAGTACGACCGCCTGACGCGCAAGTACATCG
>Ga0190270_10001335_pt1 | contig 11420 bp, 13 predicted proteins | sample Popmic320T_FD_133748 | JGI IMG/M metagenome (GOLD analysis project Ga0190270, IMG submission 133748) | Populus adjacent soil microbial communities from riparian zone of Weber River, Utah, USA - 320 T | ecosystem: Environmental > Terrestrial > Soil > Riparian zone | place: USA: Utah | collected... | reverse complement strand
CTCGCCCAGGCCGGTTCCTCAGGTGGCCCTCAGGCGCTCAATCAGCTCTTTCCATCCGATCGGCCTCCTCGGCGATCGAGCGGGAATCACGTCGTGCCTGAACGGCGATCAGGTGCGCTTGCAAGATCGTGGGATCCAGCCATAGGCGGCCGACCCCCTCAAGCATCTGGTCGCCGATCCGTAGCACTCCCTTGACCGGCACCAACGGCGCCGTGAGCAGGCGCGCAATCAGCCCCACGGCGACTCCGATCGGCCGCGACTGGCCGGACTCCTGCGATGTTCGCGTCTGCCTTTGTTCGGCCACGCCGCCGGTCTTGGTCATGCATCCTCGGTACCCTCGCCATCGTCAGGCAAACCACGGTCGGTGCGTCGCCCGGTGCACGTAGTGGCGTGGTGCGAATCGGCTGCTGGTCTGGCCTTTCGTTTGGGCGGTCTCGGGTTGGGTACTGGCGGAGCGCTGTCCCCATCGCGCTGCTTATCCGACCAGCCAGGCGGAGTTGAGCAGCGGCCCTCCACGAGGCGTGGCCCGCGCGGTGTTCCCTGAACGCCACGCCGCGCGGACCACGCCGGATTCCGGTCAGGACCCGCGGCGTCGGTCGGTCCCGTCGGGGTTGCTCAAATGGGTTCACGTTTCGTCGTCGATCGCGGCGACGGCAAAGGCGGCGAGCCGGTCGCGCACACGGTCACCGGCACGATCCGGTGGGCAATAAGCGCACCGCCGCGATCGGCCGCCTGATCTGAAAGTTCCGGCCGGCCTTGGTGTAGTCCGGCCGCCGATGGGTACCTCGTAGCGGTGTCGGTGAAGCTGACATGGCCCCCCTTCACAGGGCTGCGGGCTTCACTTGACATATGCCGGGCACCATCACCATTGGCTGGTTCCGCGACTAGAGGTGGTGCCCGGCTCCCAAAACGGACACCGGGAAGCCCTGCACTTGCCCATCCTTCTCGGTCGACAACACTCGAAACCGCATCTGGCAGCTTCACGGGCGTGTGCGACGGACGCCGCGCCGCTGAACCCCGTCAGCTGGTAGACCGCATGATCCCGTCTGCGTCCTCCTCGACCGGAACGCCGTCGACATAGGTGACGTCCTTGGTGTGGATACTGGGAACCGTCGCACCGGGGACGATCACTCCGACGAGGTTGAGCGGATCGGTGGCGCTGACTGTCACCTCCTCGCCGACCGCCGGCAGCTGGCGGACATGAGCGAGCTGTTCCATCGCCTCGGGGAGGGCGTACTGCTCGCCACTGAACCCGCTCACGAACCGCCCGCCGCGAATCAGACCCCGGTCTTCAAGGCGGCGCAGCGCCCACTGAACGTCGCGCCACGGCAAGCGTACCGATTCGCGGATCGCGAGGGCGCGGAAAACGACTCCCCACCGATTGAGCAACTGCTCGGCCACCGCCTCGGCCAGATCGTGGTGGTCCCACGTTTCGTCGACGGGCGCAATCGATGAAACCGGCGTCCATCGGCCGGCGGCCGCGGCCGAGCTACGAGGAGCGCGGCGCAACGTCGACATCCGACCCACGCTGTACGGGTGCTGTTGGGAACGCTGGTCGCGGGACACCCGCGATCGGATCGCGCCGAATCCATCAGACATCAAAAGCCCACGGGCAATCCCGTCCCACAACCCCTGCTCGATGTCATCCGGCATTCGGTGTGTCGCACGCGCCAGTTCGGACGCGAAGCAGGCACCGCGCGAGTGCAGCAAGTCGATGATCTCGGCAGTTGCTCCAGTTTTGGGTAGAGCGACCTCGACATCGTGGCGTGCGGCCGCTGTCAGCCACGGCAGATCGGACCGCAATACGACAGAGATGGGTGTTGCTCTCGACGGTGACCCCGGCGGCGCGTCGGGGTCACGGTCGCTGGGCGTCAACCGCAGCCAGGCGATTGTGCCCTCGTGGCACAGCCGGTCGAGCCACGCCGGGTCGTATCGGCGCAGACGACGGCCGATCAGCCCGGGCTCCCACGCCACGGCCGCCGCTTCGTATCCCTGGAGCTGCTCGAGCACCGCCAGCAACCCCGCCTCCGCGGTGAGCTGAGTGCCCGGGGCGACGTGCTGCCACCGCAGGAGGAAGCGCATGAAGTCCTGCGCTGTCGCCGACGTGACCGCCTTGCGACGCGATCTGCGGGAGTACGAGTGCATCCGTGCCAGCAGTCGTCGGGCCACCCATTCGACACCATCGGCTCCATCGGTGTAGAGGCCTTGGAACGCGAAGCCCTCCGACTGCAGGGCAGTCAGGCCGGCCGTGACACGCCTTGGCGATAGGCACGTCCGCTCGGCGAGCTCGTCGACCGTCGTCACCCCACTGATCTCGAGGTGTCCCCGGACCGCCGAGGCGACGGCGTGGCCATCTCCATCCAGCGCGTGTTCGGCGACCAGACGGCCTTCGGTGGTGGACCACAGCGAAATCCCGTCGCGCCGGATGGTCTGCACGCGACCTCGCTCGACGAGCGCATCGCACAGCTCTCGCCACTCGTCCCGGGCGCGCGTCACGACGAGCGACGCCAGCAGGTCGTGGAGATCGTCCGGCGTCGCCGGCTCGGGCCGGATCTCGTCGTGCACCCGGTCGATCGCCGCCGGATCGAGCTTGCCGATCGCCGTGAGATCGACCGACATGCCGCGCCGCAGCGGCACGGCACTGGTCCGCCGGTTTTGGATCTCGTCCTCGTCATCGAGGAAGGCGTACGGGCGGGCGGTGAGAATCTCGTGAGCCAGCACTGACGGCTCGGTCGTGTCGATGCAGTGCACCGAGATGTCGCCGCCCTCGATGCGCTCCCACACATCGATCAACCCGTCGACGTCGATCGCCTCGTGCAGTGTGTCCTCGACCGTCTGGCGTACGAGTACGTGGTCGGGCACGTCGATCGGACCAGTCACGTTCTCCTGGCATGCCGCTGCCTCGGGGAACATGGCGGCCATCAGGTCGTCGGACTCCATCCGCTGGATTGGTGGCGGATTGCGACGACCGCCCCGGAAGCGGAGCACAAACAGAGAGCGGTTGAGGTTCCACCGCCAGCGCGACTGGAACATCGGCTTGTCGAGGATCGCCTGCTCGAGCGTCACTCGGATCGTGCGGCTGTTGAGGTAGCGGACGACCTCGTCGAGCGGGAAGCTGTGGTGCGGACCGAGCGAGAGGACGATGGCATCGTCGGTCGCCGCGGCCTGCAGCTCGAAGTTGAACGTACGACAGAACTTCTTGCGCAGCGCCAACCCCAAGCCACAGTTGATCCGCCCACCGAGGGGCGAATGGATCACCAACTGCATGCCACCGGTCTCGTCGAAGAACCGCTCGATCACAAGGGTCTGCTGCGTCGGCATCGCTCCTAGCGTCACGCGACCGACGGCGAGGTAGTCGACGATCATCGTGGCTGGATCCTCGTCGATGCCGGCCGCCTGGCGCAGCCACTCTCGAGCACTGTCGGGGTCGCCGGCGGCGAGGTGATCGTCGACCCGCTGACGCAGCGCAGAGACCTCCTCAGAAAGCTCGTCCGTACGGGCCGGTGCCTCACCGAGCCAGAACGGCACCGTGGGTGGCGTGTCACCGGCGTCGCGGACCCGGACCACGCCCGACTCGATGCGCCGGATCTGCCACGAATGCGTGCCGAGCATGAATACGTCACCGGCCATCGACTCGATCGCCCAGTCCTCGTTCACGGTCCCGATGAACGTGTCGTCGGGCTCGGCGACCACGCTATAGTCACCGACCTCGGGGATCGCTCCGCCCGACGTGGCCGCCGCGATCCGGGCGCTCTTGCGGGCCCGTACCTCGCCGTTGATGCGATCGTGATGGAGGTACGCGCCGCGCTTGCCGCGTCCGGTCTCGACTCCGTCGGTGACGAGCTCCAGCACCTCGTCGAACTGCGTACGAGTCAGATCGCTGTAGTGGGCGGCCCGGCGTACGAGGTCGTACAGTTCGTCGGTGCGCCACTCACGAGCGGCGACCTCGGCGACAAGCTGCTGGGCGAGGATGTCAAGGGGGAGAAGCGGTATGACGATCGCGTCGAGTCGGCCGGCCCGCACCGCGGCCAGCAGCGCCGTGCACTCGACGAGCTCGTCGCGAGTCATCGGATAGAGGCGGCCCTTCGGCGTGCCCGCCCGACTGTGGTTGGACCGCCCCACCCGCTGAAGAAACGTGGCGATGCTGCGCGGCGACCCGATCTGGCAGACCAGCTCAACCGGCCCGATGTCGATGCCCAACTCGAGCGAGGCCGTCGCCACCAACACCTTGAGGTCCCCAGCCCGCAACCGCGACTCCACCCGGTAGCGGCGCTCCCTGGACAGGCTGCCGTGGTGGGCGGCGACGCACTCCTCACCCACGCGCCCACCGAGCTCGTGGGCGAGGCGTTCGGCCATCCGGCGCGTGTTGACGAACACCAGCGTCGTATGGTGCTGCTCCACGTGGGTGGCGATGCGGTCGAGAATGTCGCCCATCTGCTCGGCCGACGCCACCGCCTCCATGTCGCCTTCGGGCAGCTCCAGGGCGAGATCGAGATCGCGCTGGTGGCCGACATCGATGACGTCGGGAGATCGCCTGTCACCGACTAACAATCGGCCCACCGTCTCGACCGGGCGTTGGGTGGCCGACAGCCCGACGCGCACCGGACGCTGCTCACACAGCGCCTCCAGCCGTTCGAGGGTGAGTGCCAGGTGTGCGCCGCGCTTGTCGCGAGCGACAGCGTGGATCTCGTCGACGATCACCGTCTCGGCGGTGCGCAACGCCCGGCGGCCGCGTTCGCTGGTGACAAGGAGGTAAAGCGACTCGGGTGTCGTCACCACGAAGCTCGGCGGGCGCCGCAGCATCTTCGCCCGCTGCGAGCTGGTCGTGTCGCCAGTGCGCACGGCCACACGGATGTCCGGAGGCGTGAACCCGATTTCTCGCGCCACCTCGGAGATCTCGACCAGTGGCCGCTCGAGATTCTCGGCGATATCGACCGCCAGCGCTTTGAGCGGCGACACGTACACAACGCGGGTCCCGTCCGTGATGTCGTCGCCTGCCTCGTGCGCCCGGTATATCGCATCGATCGACACGAGGAATCCGGCCAGCGTCTTACCCGACCCGGTGGGCGCGGCGATCAGCGTGTCGTGACCAGCCGCGATATGTGGCCAACCCTGCACCTGCGGCTCCGTCGGCCCCTCCGGAAAGCGCCGCCTGAACCATTCCGCTACGGCCGGATGGAATCCGTCCAGCCCGGCCGCCGCACGCAAACGGCTTTCGGCAGCAGGCACGAGTGTTGTCACCATCCCACCCATTGTGCACGCGGGGATCGACGAAGCGATGACGCGCGCAGGCTGAGATGTTCCAGGCATGATCGGTGCATGACGCTGACCGTGCATTCCCCGGGACTGGTCCTCACCGAGTACGAGTTCGAGGTACCTGTCGACCACGCCGCGCCGAATGGCGAGCGGATCACGGTCTTTGCCAGGGAAGTGGCCGACCCCGACGGTCGTGATCGGCCCTTCTTGGTGTTCTTCCAGGGCGGACCGGGACAGGAGGCGCCTCGACCGACGCGGGGACCGTCGTCGCCTGGTTGGCTCGACCGGGCATTGCAGGACTATCGGGTGCTCATGCTGGATCAGCGTGGCACCGGGCGATCGAGTCCGGTGGGCGTACTCCGCGGCCTGACTCCGCAACTGCAAGCGGATCGCCTGGCGCTGTTTCGGGCCGATGCGATTGTGAACGACGCCGAGTGGATCCGCCGCGAGCTGGGGGTCGACCGTTGGAGCGTTCTCGGGCAGTCGTTTGGGGGGTTCTGCGTCTTGCGATATTTGTCGGCCGCGCCGAGCTCGCTGCGGGAAGCGCTCCTGACCGGCGGTGTACCTCCGGTCGGCCGCGCGGTCGACGACGTGTACCGCGCAACGTTTGCCACCATGCTGCAGCGAAACCGGCACTACTACCGCCGGTACCCAGGTGACCGTGACCGGGTGCGCACGCTGCTCGACCTCGCCGGCGGCGGCGAGATCCGGCTGCCCAGCGGCACGCTGACCTCGCGTTGGCTGCGCCAGGTCGGCAACGCGCTGGGGATGAGCGACGGAGCTGAGCGTTTGCACTATCTGCTCGAGCGCGACCCGCGGTCGCCGGCGTTTGCCTGGGATCTGTCGGCCATGTTGCCGTTCACCGGTCGCAATCCGCTGTACGCCGTCATCCACGAGGCCTGCTACGCCGACGGTCAATCGACAGGATGGTCGGCCGACCGGGTGCTGCCGGACGCCTTCCGCGAGGACGCCACCCTGTTCACCGGCGAGCATGTCTTCCCGTGGAACTTCGACGACGACCAGGCCCTGGTCCCGCTACGGGACGCGGCGCACCTGCTCGCCGCGCGGGTGTGGCCGCGGCTCTATGACCCCGAAGGCCTGGGCGCCTGCGACGTTCCCTGTGCGGCCGCCGTCTACGCCAACGACGCCTACGTCGATCGGGTCTTTTCCGAAGAGACCGCAGCGATGATCCCGACGATGCGGATCTGGCTCACCAACGAGTACGAGCACAATGGACTACGCGCCGACGGCGCGCGGATCCTGGACCGACTGATCGGCTTAGCACGCGGGAGACTCCCGTAACTGCCCAGGCATTGGGGCGGGTTCGACACAAAATGTAACCGCTGCAACGACTGCGGCGGATCGAAACAGGCGCCCTAGATCCCTCTCGCGTCTATTGCGGCGAGCGTCCCCATATGGTGCTTGGAAGGATTGTGGCGCCCTTGATTGGGTACTCGCTATCCAGCAACGGTCCTCCTATGCCTGCATGGATCTGGAGGGCCGGCCTGACAAGGAGGAGTCGGCTCATGGAGATCATCGGCGTCATTGTCGCGGGAATCATCATCGGGTTTCTCGGGAAATGGGTTGCACCGGGCGATCGTGACAAAACTCCGTTCTGGCTTACCATTCTGTGCGGAATCGCGGGCGTCATCGTTGGTTGGTACGTCGCCGCGGCGCTCGGGGTGGAGGAGACCAGTGGAGTCGATTGGATCCGCTGGATCGTATCCGTCCTAGTCGCGGCCGTATTTGTCATGGCGGCTGCGACCATCACCGGCAGGCGCAAGACAAAGTTGCGGGATCGTTTGTAGACACGCTCGTACGGCCCCGTTCGTACCGCTCGCCTGATCGCTGGTCGTGTGGCCGCCTCTGCTTCGAGGTCGACCGAGGTTCGACTAGTGGATCACTAACAACGTAGGGAGGTCCTCATGAATTGTTACGACTGTGCCATTGAGGGCCAAGCCGAACCGGCCGTGGGCACCTGCATCAACTGCGGAGCCGGCGTTTGTCGACGACACCTGCAAATGGGGGACCAAGATGTCGAGCAGGTCTCAATGGACCCGTACGTCGAGGAGCCAACGCGCCGACTGCTGTGCACGTCCTGTGACCAACAGCTGGTCAACCGGCAACCGGGACATTCGACCCAGAAGATGCGGACGTTGGCCGACCTCGCCAGCTCGGCGGCGTCAGCGCTGGGTAAGCAGGGCGCCGCGGTGGCTCAAGGCAAGAATTCCGGGGCAAGCACGCCGATGACGCGACAAGAACTCTACGACGAGGCGCGGCGTCGTGGCCTGGAAGGCCGCTCGAAGATGAGCCGCGATGAACTCGCCCGTGCCCTCGGCCACAAATGAGACCCACCGCATGAACAATGCGGTGCGTTGCGCCGCGGCGGATGCACAACTCTTCAACGCGCTCGCACAGCCCGCTGACCCGGCGGCGTGGGCGAGGCAACTGATCGCGTTGGACTCATAAGCCACGCGATGATCGGATCCTCTCTTCTTGGGTACCTCCTGCTTAGCGCGGTGCATCGGTGTGCGCGTACAACCGTCCGAGCCTTACGGAGGAGAAAACATGAGTAATCCCTCAACCTCAACCAGATCTGACAAGTCATCGGACCAACTCACCCGTGAGTCCGCCGGACCCTCCGAGCTGCAAACTTCCAAGGGCAACACCTCCATCGCCGACAACGTCGTCCAGAAGATCGCCGGCGTTTCGGCCGGAGAGATCTCCGGAGTGCATGCACTCGGGGGTGGCGCGGCTAGAACACTCGGCGCTATACGGGAGCGGATCCCGGGCTCCTCCCAGTCGGTCGGCCAGGGTGTCGCGGTGGAGGTCGGTGAGCGGCAGGCGGCGATCGACCTCGACCTGGTCGCCGAGTACGGCGTCTCCATCGTCGACCTCAGCCGTGCAGTCAGGCGCAACGTGATCTCGGCAGTTGAGGGAATGACCGGACTGGAGGTGACGGAAGTGAATGTCGACGTGAACGACGTCCACCTACCCAGCGATGAACAGGACGGTGCCCAGGAGCCTCGGGTCCAGTGATCGGCTCCGGCACCATGCCAGTGCAGGGCACATACGACGTCGACGCGATCGCGGCGGCGACGCTGGCGTGTTCTGCGGTGGCCGGGCTACACGAGGCCGGGAATCGGGCGGTGGCCACCTACCTTCCGGGCCGCCGGGTAGTCGGTGTCCGGGTCGATGACCGCCGGGTCCTTGTTTCGGTCGTGCTGGCTTCCGGTTTCCCCGTGCAGTCGTTGGAGGCGCAGGTGCGCAGAGCGTTGGCGCCGCACGTCGGGAGTCGCCCGGTCGACGTACATGTGGCCGACCTACAGACCGCCTTGCATGAAGAGGGCGACGCGGATGTCCGCACGGAGTGAGACGGACGAGGAACGTCGCCGTCGGCGACGGGCGCTGATCCGTGCTCATCACCCCGACAGGGGTGGGGACACTGCCGAGTTCATCCGCCTCCTTCATCACCTTGACCAAAAGGACTCTTTGAGCGAGAGCTATCCGGAGATGAGGTTCGTCCACCGGCGCCGCTGGTGGCAGGTGGCGGTGTCGATTTCACTGCTACGACGTACGCCACGGCGACCGAAACGCGTTGTCTGATCCGCCGGACGTGAGTTCGTCTCGTCCCGTTTTCCTACTGGAGGTTGTCATGCATCCCACTGTGATCGGGCTCTTCTGCGGCCTGTTCTTGGGAGTCGCCTGGGCGGCGGGTGGATTCGAAGGTCTCGTCGTCACAGCTGCGTTGGGCATCATCGGCTTCGTCGTGGGCAAGGTGATCGCCGGCGACGTCGACCTCAACCAGTACTTCGGCGGGTCCGGCCGCTCGTCGCGATGAACGCCACCACCGTCGGTGAGTACGGACCGGACGCTACCGCTCGGACAGAGCATCTCGCGCCGGTCCCGCCGGACGAGCGCGGGCGGTTGACCGTGAACGACCGCGTAGTCGAGAAGGTCGCCGGGTATGCCGTCACGTTAGTGACGGACGCTGCAGCCGCGCCGCGCCGCGTGCTTGGCGTGAAGATCGGGAAGGCCCGGCCCCATGACGCCGCGAGCGTTCAAGCGCAGGTCAGAGGTGACATCGCCAGCGTGCAGGCTGCTATTGCGGTGCGCTGGCCTCGGTCGGTCCAGAGCGTTGCGGACGAGGTTCGGGAACGCATCCGCTCGGAGGTCAAGGCCATCGCCGGCGTGCGTGTGGACCATGTCGACGTCGAGGTGGTTTCGATGACCGTACGGTCGGCAGAACCGAGGGTGACATGACGGCCACGAACTGGGTGACGCGAGTCGTCGCAGCCCTGCTGGCGCTGGTCCTGCTTGTTGGCTCACTACTGGCGGTCGTAGAGATCGTGGCGGCTGCGCTGGACCAGGCCCCAGTGATGGTTCCCCACTCGGAGTGGACCAGTTGGCTGCGCACTCACAGCTGGAACGACTGGACCGTGAAGGCGGCACTCGGTGGCCTCGTCGTGCTCGGCCTGCTGCTCATGCTGCTAGCCCTCCGTCGCGGCAAGCCCGCGTCGCTGCCGCTGAGGAGTCGTACCGACGGCGTGGACGTCACCGCGTCCCGACGCAGCGTGGAGAAGTCGCTCGCGGCGACGGCAGCCCGCACGGCCGGCGTCACTGGGGCGAGCGCTTCTGTGAGCCGCCGTACCGCACGCGTCGATGCACGCACGGTGGCCCGGTCTGAGCCCGGGATCCGCGAGGAGGTGGAGGCCGCCATCAGAAAACGGCTGGATTCGATCGGCACCGAGCGCCGCATGCGCACTCGCGTCGTTCTCAGCACAAAGGACAAGCGATGAACAGTCACGCGAACGTCATCAATCGAGTGGCACTGACCGTGTTCGGCCTGGTCCTCGTCGCCGCCGGATGCCTGGGACTCGCGGTTAGCGTCGGGGCGTTTGGGGCATGGCGGGCGACCGATCCGGTGCTGTCGCAGGAGGTGAGTACATTCCCCGATGGGCGCCCATGGTTCTGGTGGGCGGTAGCCGGGGCGCTCATATTGATAGCAGTGCTCGCGCTGCTGTTGTTGCTCACCCAGCTCAAGACAGATCGGACGACCCGGTTGGACCTGACCACGAATGCGCGGGACGGCTACACCACGCTCCACACAAGTGCCCTCACCGATGCTGTTGAGGACGAGGCGCTCGGATTCACCGGTGTGACCAGGGTGTCCGCGAACGTGTATGAACACCGCGGGCAGCGCGTGTTCCTCCGAGTGGACCTGGCCGAATCTGCCGACATTGGCGAGGTGCGCACCCGTCTCGAGAAGGAGGTGGTGACGCACCTCCGCGAGGGAGTTGCTGATCCACGCTTCCCGGTGATCATCGAACTGCACGTCGAGGCCATCCAGCGCTCGCCGTCGACACGTCGAGCCGCCTGACCCGGGCCTCGGCTGGCGGTTACGGCGTCGATGTCTGCTTTCGTCCTCGCGGGTGAGTCTGGCGCCATGATCCTGGCTGGTCATCCTGCTGTGCCCGTCGGCCCTGCGCAGTGGGTGCTGGCGCTCTTGGCGGCGAGCTCCAAGCTCCGACGCTTGTGCGCATAGATCGGATGCGGTTTCCTGCGCCTCTGCGGCGTCTCTTTGCAGCTGGGCTGCGATCTCGCCCAGCACCATGGCGATCTCCCAGACGTGGGCGATCACCCCCAGCTGCCGGCGTTGACTCGCCAACAGCAGTGAGCCGTCACGATCGACGGTTGCCACGACGTTCGGGCTAGATCCGGCTGCTCCGCGCCCGCAAATACGACTCCGGCCGCTGTGTTTTCAACGACCGGAGCCTGGCAGAGTCTTCGGGGCGCCCCGACGTCTCAGCCTGGCCCCGACTGTACCCAGGCTGAACCGCATCACACTTGAACCTGGTTCAGCGGCTGCCGATCGTCGGTCGTAGTGCAGCGGATCGAGCGGCCGAGCCTGCTCGATCACGTAATGACGCCGACAGGCACGCTTGACGCGCGAAGCGAAGACCGAAGAATCGGCCCGAGACGCCTGTGCCGGTGGCTCGAGATGGTTCGATCGCTCTGGTTTTGGTAGCTATTGGTGGATGGCTGCCGTCGCGGTGTTGTTCGGCGCGGAGCTTAACCCGGGGGTTGAGGCGCAGGCGTCGTCGGGGAGCTAGTCACCGGGCTGGTGTCTCGCAACTCGCGGCCGGTGACGAGCACTTGTGCGG
>Ga0190270_10001334_pt1 | contig 11426 bp, 13 predicted proteins | sample Popmic320T_FD_133748 | JGI IMG/M metagenome (GOLD analysis project Ga0190270, IMG submission 133748) | Populus adjacent soil microbial communities from riparian zone of Weber River, Utah, USA - 320 T | ecosystem: Environmental > Terrestrial > Soil > Riparian zone | place: USA: Utah | collected... | reverse complement strand
TCGGTCCCCGCACGGATCGTCTGGGCCGCAAGGGCACCGCCTTCGCGAGCAAGGACGACGAAGGCCGCCACCGCGTGACGCTGATCATCGACCCGGATACGGGCGTGCTGCTCGCGAAGCGCACGGTGGCGCTGCCCGGCAACCCGATCCCCGCGGGCACGGTCGTGGAGGACTCCACGTTCACGGCCCCGGCGATCGTGGACGGGATCGGCGAGCGCCGCTAGCGGCTAGCCGGACCCCGACGGCGAGGCGATCTCCACCAGGTTGCCGTCGCGGTCGCGTACGTAGGCCACGTCCTGACCCCAGGGCTTGGTCTGCGGCGGCGTGACCGCGGCGGCGCCCTCGCTCACGGCCCTGTCGAACGCCGCCTGCACGTCCGTGGTCACGAAGCAGACCTCGAAGGCCGGGCGGGCGGTGGGACGCTGCTCCTCCGGCCCGAACACGCCCGGCAGGTTCGCGGCCGCCAGCTCGTGGGCCGCGAACGCGAGGACCGTGTCGCCCGTGCTCAACTCCCCGTACTGGCCGCTCTCGTGCAGGAAGCGGCGGCGCTGGCCGAGCGCCCGCTCGTAGAAGTCCAGGCTGGCTTCCACGCTGGATACGTAGAGGATCGTGTAGCCGAACCGCATCGAATTCACCCTAGTCTCGAACCCCGCAATCTGCGCGAAACGAACATAGGTTCGATCCGCGAACGGCTCTACACTCGTAATCCACAGTGAATCCGAGTGGCGAGATAGTCGTATCAGGGGCGCGCGAGCACAACCTCAAGGACCTCCACCTGAGGCTGCCGCGCAACGCGCTGATCGTGATCACGGGCCTGTCGGGCTCGGGTAAGTCGAGCCTCGCCTTCGACACGATCTATGCCGAGGGCCAGCGTCGCTACGTGGAGTCGCTGAGCGCGTACGCGCGTCAATTCTTGGGCCAGATGGACAAGCCCGACGTGGACTCGATCGAGGGTCTCTCGCCGGCGATCTCGATCGACCAGAAGACCACGTCGAGGAACCCGCGCTCGACGGTCGGGACCGTCACGGAGATCTACGACTACCTGCGCCTGCTGTGGGCACGGGTCGGCCATCCGCATTGCTACAACTGCGGCCGCCCGATCGAGGCCCAGTCGGCCGAGCAGATCATCGACCAGGTGATGATGCTGCCCGAGGACACGAAGTTCATGGTCCTGTCCCCGGTCGTGCGGGGGCGCAAGGGCGAGTACGGGAAGCTGTTCGACGAGCTGCGCGCCGAGGGCTTCACGCGCGTGAAGGTCGACGGCGAGCTGCGCCGGCTCGAGGAGGAGATCGTCCTCGACAAGAAGTACAAGCACGACATCTCCATCGTGATCGACCGGCTCGTGATGCGGTCGGACCTGCGCAAGCGGCTGGCGGACTCGATCGAGACGGCGGTGGCCCGCGCCGAGGGCATCGTCGACATCGAGAACGTCGAGACGGACGCGGTCACCACCTACTCGGAGCGCTTCATGTGCCTCCACTGCGGCACCTCGATGCCCGAGATGGAGCCGCGGATGTTCTCCTTCAACTCGCCGCACGGCGCCTGCCCGCGCTGCACCGGGCTCGGCTCGCAGATGGAGATCGATCCCGAGCTGATCGTGCCCGACCCGTCGCTGTCGCTGAACGACGGGGCGATCCTGCCGTGGTCCACGAGCAACTCGAACTACTACGAGCAGATGACCCAGGCGATCGCGGACAAGTGGGAGGTGAACCGAGACCTGGCGTGGGAGGACCTCGAAGAGGACGTGCGCAACTGCTTCCTCTACGGCACCAACGGCGATCGCATCTACATCTCGTACCGGAACCGCTACGGCAGGCGGCGCTCGTACACGACCACCTTCGAGGGCATCGTCCCGAACCTCGAGCGCCGCTACCGCGAGACCGACTCGGACTGGTCGCGCGACAAGATCGAGGAGTACATGACGCTGCGGCCCTGCCCGGATTGCAAGGGCGCGCGGCTGCGGCCGGAGTCGCTGGCGGTGCGGGTCGGGGAGCTCGGCATCCACGAGTTCACGAGGATGTCCGCGCGCCGCTCGATCGAATGGCTCGAGCAGCTGGAGCTCACCGAGACCGAGCGCGCGATTGCCCGCCTGATCCTGCGCGAGATCGACGAGCGCCTCCGCTTCCTCGACAACGTGGGCGTGGGCTATCTCTCACTGGAGCGCGCGGCGGCCACGCTGTCGGGCGGCGAGGCGCAGCGGATCCGGCTGGCCACGCAGATCGGCTCGTCGCTCGTGGGCGTGCTCTACATCCTCGACGAGCCGTCGATCGGGCTCCACCAGCGCGACAACGAGCGACTGATCGGGACGCTGAAGCGGCTGCGCGACCTCGGCAACACCGTGATCGTCGTGGAGCACGACGAGGGGACGATGCGGGCGGCCGACCATCTCGTGGACCTCGGTCCCGGCGCCGGCGAGCACGGCGGCGAGCTCGTGGCGGAGGGTCCTCCCGCCACGGTCATCCGCTCGAACGACTCGCTCACGGGCCAGTACCTGTCGGGCAAGCTGTCGATCCCGCTGCCGGCCAAGCGCCGCAAGCCGGCCGGCTACATCGAGATCCAGGGCGCCTCGCAGCACAACCTCAAGGACATCGACGTGAAGGTGCCGCTCGGTGTGTTCTGCTCGGTGACGGGCGTGTCGGGCTCGGGCAAGTCCACGCTCGTGAACGAGGTGCTGTTCAAGGCGGTCGCCAACCGGCTGCACCGCGCGAAGCAGCGCCCGGGCGCCCACCGCCGCATCAGCGGGCTCGACCAGGTGGACAAGATCATCAACATCGACCAGTCGCCGATCGGCCGGACGCCGCGCTCGAACCCGGCCACCTACATCGGGCTGTTCGACCACATCCGCGAGCTCTACTCGCGCACGCAGGAGGCGCGGGCGCGCGGCTACAAGCCAGGCCGCTTCTCGTTCAACGTGAAGGGCGGGCGCTGCGAGGTCTGCCGCGGCGACGGCCAGATCAAGATCGAGATGCACTTCCTGCCGGACGTGTACGTGCCCTGCGAGCAGTGCGACGGCAAGCGCTACAACCGCGAGACGCTCGAGGTGCGCTTCAAGGGCAAGACGATCGCGGACGTGCTCGACATGACGGTCGAGGAGGGCGTGGACTTCTTCGCCCACATCCCGAAGATCAAGCGCCGCCTGCAGGCGCTGCACGACGTCGGGCTCGACTACATCCGCCTCGGACAGCCGGCCACGACGCTGTCCGGCGGCGAGGCGCAGCGCGTGAAGCTCGCGAGCGAGCTGTCGAAGATCGCGACCGGCCGGACGCTCTACATCTTGGACGAGCCCACGACTGGCCTGCACTTCGCCGACGTCCAGACCCTGCTCGAGATGCTGAACCGGCTGGTGGACCAGGGCAACACCGTTGTCGTGATCGAGCACAACCTCGACGTGATCAAGACCTCGGACCGCATCATCGACCTCGGGCCCGAGGGCGGGGAGGAGGGCGGCAAGCTGGTCGCCCAGGGCACGCCCGAGCAGGTCGCGGGCACGAAGGGCTCCCACACCGGCCGCTTCCTGGACGGCATCGTGAAGCCGCCGCCGGCGCGGAAGAAGCGCGCCGGCCGCCCGAAGCTGACGGCCGCCGCCTAGTCCGGGCGCCCGCGCTTCAGCTTGCGCATCGTCTGGATGACCTCCATCCGGCGATGAGCCTTGGCTGCAGCCTGGATCAGCGTCAGCTCGCCGGACGTGTCGGCGATCCCGACGGCGCAGCTGACCGGTCCGGCCACGTGCTCGAAGGACTCCGCGGCCAGCTCGTCCTGGAACCGGTCGGCCCAAATCGTCGCGCTGCGTGAATCGGTGCCATGTAGTAGGGCGGCGAACTCGTCGGGTCCGGTCCGCGCGATCTCGTCCACTGACCGCAATGTGGCCCGGAGCGTGGACACGCACATCCGCAGCATCTCGGTCCCGGCGGCCGCGCCGTGCTCCCGGTTCACTGCCCGGAGCCCGTCGAGGTCGATGTACGCCACGGCCATCGCCTCGTGGGTGCGGCCGCGCCGCACCTCCTCGCGGGCGAGCAGGGCCTCGAAGTCCTCGGCGCCTGGGATCTCGGCTAGAGGGTCCATCTCCGTAATCATCGGCTTTCGCGCGCAGATTCTGAGATCACGCGGTCGGCCCAGCGCCTGGCGGCGGCCGGGAGCGGCCTGCCGAAGGCGGATCTGCGATCGGCCACCCAGCGGTAGCCGCGCGCGGAGGCCTCAGGAAAGCGGTCGGCGAGCCGTGCCAGGGGGGCGCCGCCGGGCAGGAGGCGGAACAGCGGAGCGAACGCGTCGCCGCCCGCGCGCACCGTGCCGTCGGGCAGGACGAGCTGCCAAGACTCGAGGTCCGCGCCCGGGACGGGTCGCAGCCGGCCGTGCCTGTCCCAGGTGAGCACCACCGCCACGCAGACGCGGCAGAAGCCGCAGTCGGGGTCATAGAGGAGGGGGTGGGCCGTCATGTCTGGAAAGCTGCTGCGATGCAGAACGCCCGCCTCTGGTGGCAGAAGTGGCGCTGGTACGAGCGCAACTCTCTCCCATGGAACCGGCTCGCCATACACCGCGAGCTCGCCAAGCGTCGCGCGTTCGCGCGCTGGCCGCTCCACGGGAACGTGCTGGAGGCGCTGCGCGAGGGACGGCTGGAGATCGGCGAGGGCACGCTGCTCGAGCCGCACGTGTGGCTGACCGCGCCCGACGAGGCGCGCATCCGCATCGGGGAGGGGACCTTTCTCAACATCGGAGTCATGGTGGCGGCGGCCGAGCTCGTCGAGATCGGCGACCACTGCATGTTCGCGAACGGCTGCTTCGTCACCGATGCCAACCACCGCTTCGACGACCCGGACAGGCCGATCACGTGGCAGGGCTTCACGAGCAAGGGCCCCACGCGAGTCGGAGACAACGTCTGGTGCGGCGCGAACGTCGTGGTCACGAGCGGCGTGACGGTGGGCGAGCGCTGCGTGCTCGGCGCCAACAGCGTCGTCACGCAGGACATTCCGCCGTTCTCGATCGCGGCCGGAGCACCCGCGAAGGTGCTCCGGCCGGTCGAGTATCCCCCAGAGACTGACTAGCTAGCAGAGAACGACGAGGTGGAACGGCTTGTTGGCGTTGTTGCCATTCGCGCCCGTCGTCCTGACGTCGACGCCGTTCACATTCGACCCCAGCGCGCTGACCGTGATCTGCCCGTTGTCGGGCGGGGCGGTCGCGGTGGGCCCGCCGATGGTGGCGAAGTAGCCGCAGTTCCGGATGTTCGTGTCGAAGATCGCCTGGTAGCGACCCTCGGCGGTCCGGCTCACCGTGGTTGTGCCGCGTCCACGGACGGGCTGGCCGCCGGCGTTCACCACTGTGAAGCGCGCGGCGCCGTGCGTCAGGAGTGAGCTCGGGACGCTGCCGAGCGTGGACTCCTTGATGGCGCCTCCGCCGACGCCGTTCTTCCGGAAGTCCTTGCCGAGCAGGCCGCCGTTGTGCACGTCCTCGCCGCGGATCGTGTTGTTCTTGATGCTCCCGCTGGTCACGACGAGGGCATAGGCCGAGCCGCCCATCGCCATGAACAGGGCGACCAGCGCGACGGCCATCGAGGGGGACGGTATGAGACGACGAAATCGGGTCATGGCCCCCCCAACCCACGGAGGCCGCCCGGGTTGCGCTTAGAGCGAGAAACCGCCTGTGAAGGGCTCCCCGGTGCCTTCGCGGAGCAGTTCCTCGAGGCGGGCGATCTCGTCCGGCGCCATCGTGTACCCGTGCTCCTCCTCGGGGTACTTGCGCGAGCGCACGTCGTCCGCGAACGCGCTGACGCCCTTGATCATCTCGTCGCGCACGCTGGCGTAGCGCTTGACGAAGCGGGCCGTGTGCCCGTCGTAGATGCCCAGGAGGTCGTGGAACACGAGCACCTGCCCGTCGGCCGACGCCCCGGCGCCGATGCCGATCACCGGAATCTCCATCCGCGGCATGATCGCCTCGGTGAGCGCGCTCGGGATCGCCTCGAACACGATCGCGAAGCAGCCGGCCTCCTGCAGCGCCTGCGCGTCGTGCAGGACCCTGAGCGCCCGCTCCGCCGTCCGGCCCTGGGAGCGGTAGCCGCCGAGCGCGGTGGCGGTCTGGGGCGTCAGGCCCACGTGGCCCATCACCGGGATCCCGGCGCCGACGAGCGCCGCCGCCCGCTCCACGGAGGTGCCGCCGCGCTCGATCTTCACGGCGTCGCAGCCGGCCTCCTTGACGAAGCGCTGGGCGTTGCGGATCGCCTCCTCGTTCGACGCCTCGTAGGAGCCGAACGGCATGTCGCCGACCATGAGCGGCGTCCGGAGGCCGCGGCGCACGGCCTGGGCGAGCATCAGGAGCTCCTCGATCGTCACCGGCACGGTCGACGGGTGCCCGAGCACGGTCATCGCGCCGGAGTCGCCCACGAGGACCACGTCCACGCCCGCCTCCTCGGCCACCTGCGCCGACGGATAGTCGTACGCCGTGACCATCACGATCGGCTCGCCGAGCGCCTTCTTCTCACCGAGGGTGGTGAGGCTGACGGCGGGGCGCTGGGTGGGACGGTGGCTCATTTCTCGCCTCCGAGAATCGCGTTGTCGATCAGCCGGGCGCGCCCCACGCGGGCGGCCACGGCCAGGAGCGTCGAGCCGTTCACACGCTCGACTGGGGAAAGGTCGTTGGCGGAGCGGAGCTGGAGGTAGTCCGGCTCCACGCCCGCGCGGTCCAGCTCGTCGCGCGCGGCCGCGACGACCGCGCCGGCGTCGCGGATCCCGCCCGCCACGACCGCCTCGGCGGCGCGCAGCGCGCGGTTGAGGGCGAGCGCCCGCTCGCGATCCTCCGGGCTCAGGTAGGCGTTGCGCGAGCTGAGCGCGAGCCCGTCCGGGTCGCGGATGGTGGGACAGACCTCGATCAGCACGGGGAGGTCGAGGTCGCGCACGAGCTTGCGGATCACGAGCGCTTGCTGGGCGTCCTTCTGGCCGAAGTAGGCGGCGTCCGGCGCGGCCATGTTGAGCAGCTTGGTCACGATGGTGGTGACGCCCTGGAAGTGCTCGGTCCCGCGCTGCGCCTGGTCGCCCTCGAGCATCTCGGTCAGCTCGCCGACCGCGACGGTCGTGGCGAAGCCCTCGGGGTAGACCTCCTCGACGGGCGGGGCGAAGAGCACGTCCACGCCGGCCTCCTCGGCGAGCCTAAGGTCGCGCTCCTCGTCGCGCGGGTAGGCCTGGAAGTCCTCGCCGGGGGCGAACTGGGCGGGGTTCACGAACAGCGACACGACGACGACGTCCGTGTCGGTGCGCGCCCGCCGCATGAGCGAGAGGTGGCCGTCGTGGAAGTAGCCCATCGTCGGCACGAGCCCGATGCTCCGGCCCGCGCGCCGCTCGGGCGCCAGCAGCTCGCGCAGCTCGGCCACTGTGCGGACGGTCCTCATGCGGGTGACCTGTGCCCGGCGAGGGCGCGTGTATGCCGGACGAGCTCGTCGAACAGGTCGAGCAGTTCGGGGGCGGCCTCCTCGACCGCGGCGCGCTGCGCCGCGACGGTGGCCTCGTCACCTCGGGCGACGGGCCCCGTGAGGGCCTGCTCGGGGCCCAGCTCCGCGACGTTCTCCACGGTCTGGCGCACCAGCGGCATGAGCAGGGCGCGCGCGTCGCCCGGGCTCAGTCCCGCCCCGGCGGCGATCGCCTCGGCGGCGGCCTCGAGCGTGACCAGGAAGTTCGAGGCGACGGAGGCCGCGGCGTGGTAGGCGGCGCGGCCGTCGTCGTCGATCTCGAACGGCGTCATGCCCAGCCGCTCGGCCAGGGCGGTGGCGAAGGCGAGCGCCTCCGGCGTCGAGCCGGCCACGGCGGCGCCGGCGCCCTCGAAGCTGACATCGGGATGGGCGAAGGACTGGAGCGGGTGCAGGCCGAACGCGGGCACGCCCGTGTGAGCCAGGGTGGAGAGCGGCGTGGCGCCGCTCGTGTGGCCGACCAGCGGCGCCGCGGCGGTCACGACCTCGGCCGCGGCCAGGATCTCGGCGTCGGGCACGCACAGCACGATCGCGTCGCAGCGCTCGGGGCGCTCGCCGCGGCCCAGCGGGCCGTCGACGTCCGCGCCCGCGCCCCGCAGGGCGCGCGCCAGCGCGGTGCCGACCCGTCCGGGGCCGACTATGCCCACGCGCAGCGGGCTTGAAGGACTCGTCTGGTCTAGGTTCATTTCGCCGTCGGTCCACTCCGTCGCCGGTAGCGGCCGACGTGCTTGAGGATACCCATGAGTGCTGCCGTCAACCGCAGCACCTAGGCTTGTGGGCCATGGAGCCACGCAGCGCAGAGGAGCGCCGCGCGGAGCTCGTGGAGCTCTACCGCGAGGCGGCCGTCTGCGCCCGCTGCCCGCTGTCGAAGACGCGCACCAAGGTCGTGTTCGGCGCCGGCAACGCGGACGCGGACCTGATGTTCGTCGGCGAGGCGCCCGGGATGCACGAAGACCAGCAGGGCCTTCCGTTCGTGGGGCGGGCAGGGCAGCTCCTCAACAAGCTCCTGGAGGAGATCGGGATGTCGCGCGACGACGTGTTCATCGCGAACGTGCTCCAGTCGCGCCCGCCCGGCAACCGCGACCCCGAGCCCGACGAGATCGACGCCTGCAAGCCGTTCCTGCACCGGAAGATCGAGTTGATCGAGCCGAAGGTGCTCTGCACGCTCGGCAACTTCTCGACGAAGCTCCTCACCCGCTCGCAGCGCGGCATCACGAGCGTGCACGGGCGGCCGCAGGTGCACGAGCTCGGCGGGCGCCTGCTGCGCGTGTTCCCGCTGTTCCACCCGGCCGCCGCCCTGCGGAGCACGAAGACGCTGGAGGACCTGCGAGCCGACTTCGCGCGGCTGCCCGCGCTGCTCGAGGAGCCGCCGCCGGTGCCGATCGGCGCCGTGGCGCCGGTCGTCGCCATGGCGGCGCCGCCGTCCGAGCCCGCGCCGCCGACGCTGTTCGACTAGGCGCCGGTCAGGCGAGGAAAGGGGGTGGGACGTCGGCCGGCCGGGGGAAAGCCGGCCGACGCCCCGGGGGGAAACTCAGCTCAGCAGAGCGGGCTGTTCGCGAGCGGCCTGCCGGCGATCTGGAGGATCCGGCTCATCCGCGTGCCCGCGATGTAGCTGGGCAGCCAGTTGGTGTCCACGACGAGGTGGGTCAGGTCGCCCGCGGCCTGCATCCCGGTGTTCACGCGCACCGCGCTGCCCGAGTCGCCGGGCGCGGCTGCGCCGGACCAGCCGAAGGCGCTCGCCTGCCAGGTCAGGGCGAGGCCGGCGCGCGGCGTTCCGCCCGTGCCGACGGCCAGGCCGTGGCCGTAGTGGAAGACCGGCTCGGGCCCCGCGCCTCCGTAGGAGCCACACGGGCCCGCCACGGCTGCGATCGTCGGGCTGACCCAGCTCTGCAGCTCGGGACGGATCGAGACCAGGGCGAAGTCGTTGCCGATGCCGCCGTTGACGCTCGTCTGGATCGTGCCGATGTCGACCAGCACGGGGTTGGCCCCGCCCGGCGCCAGGGTGAGCAGCGTGACCGGCTCGCCCGCGTTGCCGCAGTGGCCCGCGGTGCCGATCGAGTAGCTGCCCGGCGAGCCGAAGACGAAGTTCATGGTGCAGCCGGCGGGGGCGAGCATCCACGAACCGGGGCGGATGCCGATCTCGCCGGGGAGCGGCGCGTCCGTGGGCGCCGCCACCGGCGCGCCGTTGGCCGCGTGAACGCGGGCGGCGAGCTCGTCGGTGAACCAGGCCGGAGTCGCGGCCTTCAGCGGAATCGCGTGGCCGCCCCGATAGGGCACTGCGCCATCGACGGTGCGCCAGTCCGGCGACGAGCCGATTGCCGGCGTCGCCGCGGAGGCCGCGGTCGCGGACACGAGACTCAAAAGCGCGGCCAGGATCACGGCGCGCACGGACGAATGCATTCCAACTCCCCCCTGCCAAGGTTCCTACGGTCACCTAAGCGGTACCGGATGCCCGACAAGGTCAAACACACCAACGGTCCTGACGAGACCGAGGCGCTCGGAGCGGAGCTCGCGAGCCGGCTGCGTGCGGGCGACGTCGTGCTGGTCAGCGGGGAGCTCGGGAGCGGGAAGACGACGTTCGTGCGCGGCGCCTGCCGCGCCCTGGGCGTGGAGGGGCCCGTGACGAGCCCCACGTTCACGATCGGCCAGGTCCTGGGCGAGTCGCCCGAGATCGCGCATCTCGACCTGTACCGGCTCGGATCGCTCGCGGGCGAGGATCCGGCGCTGCTCGAGGACTACCTGACGCCGGACCGGGTCGGCTTCGTGGAGTGGCCCGCGCCGGCGGAGCCCGCGCTCGAGCGCGTGGCCGCGCGCGTGCTGCTCGAGCACGCCGGCGGGGACCGCCGGCGGGTCACGGTCGCGTGACCCTGCTGGGCTTCGACACCTCGACCTCCGCATCGAGCGCCTGCGTGCTGCGGGCCGACGGCGAGGCTTTCGAGCTGAACCCGCCGGTCGAGCGGCTGAGCGCCCGTCCGGCGCACGCGAGCGAGCTGATGCCGGCGGTGGCGGAGGTGATGGAGCGCGCCGGGGTGGCCTACCCGGACCTGACGGCGATCGCGGTGGGGGTCGGGCCGGGCACGTTCACCGGCCTGCGGATCGGCGTCGCCACGGCCCGCGCGCTCGCGACGGCCGCGGGGCTGCCGCTGCGACGCGTCTCGTCGCTCGCGGCGCTGGCGGCGGGGATCGACGCGCCGCTCCGGCTCCCGCTGATAGACGCCCGCCGCGGCGAGCTGTTCGCCGCCCTCCACGACGGCGACGGCGTCGTCTGGCCGCCCTTCGCGGCCTCCCCCGAGGACCTCCTCGCCCGGCTGCAAGATGGGGGCCTCACCCCTCTGGCGGCCGGGGACGGGTCGATACGATTTCGGGGGACGCTCGAGGAGGCCGCCATCCCGGTTTCGCCGCAGGACTCCGAGGCCCACGTGGTGCGTGCTCTGCACGTATGCCGACTGGCCGCCGGAGCGCCTGACGAGGCCCCGGAGGCGGTGCTCCCCGAGTACCTGAGAGAGCCGGACGCCAAGCCGCAACAGTGACCCCCGAACTCGATATCCGCCCGCTGGCCTACGCGGACCTGCCGCACGTCATCGCGATCGAGCGGCGCGCGTTCCCGACGCCGTGGTCGCTCGCGATGTTCGTGCTCGAGCTCTCGAAGCCGACCGGGATCTGCCTCGCCGCGCTCGAGGACGGCGAGATGGTCGGCTATCTCGTCTGCTCGCGCTACGACACGGTCTGGCACCTGATGAACGTCGCGGTCGAGCCCGCCAGGCAGCGCCAGGGGATCGCCAGCCAGCTGCTCGAGCGCCTGTTCGACCAGGCGGACAAGCCGAGGGAGCAGTACACGCTCGAGGTGCGCACCTCGAACGAGTCCGCGATCCGCCTCTACGAGCGCTTCGGCTTCCGCGCCGCCGGCCGCCGTCGCGCCTACTACCACGACAACCGCGAGGACGCGCTCATCATGTGGCGCACCGTGGAGGAACGCACC
>Ga0190270_10001333_pt1 | contig 11427 bp, 13 predicted proteins | sample Popmic320T_FD_133748 | JGI IMG/M metagenome (GOLD analysis project Ga0190270, IMG submission 133748) | Populus adjacent soil microbial communities from riparian zone of Weber River, Utah, USA - 320 T | ecosystem: Environmental > Terrestrial > Soil > Riparian zone | place: USA: Utah | collected... | reverse complement strand
TCGTCCCCATCGACGCACGGACCCGCTCGTCGAGGAGCTCCTCGGCCTGCGCGACGGGCCCGCCGGGGAGCTCGGCGATCTCGTCGAGATCGCGCACGACCTCTGCCCCGAGGTCACGCACCAGATCGCGGAGCCCGGCGATCGGTTCGGGCGGCCACACGATCATCGCGACGACGATCGCGATCGCGGCGCCGAGCAACGTCTCCCAGATCCGCTCGATGCCGTAGTCCGTCGCCTCTCCGGGCCCGAGGAGGATCACGATCAGCGCCGTCACGGCGACGACCTGGCTCACCGCTTCCTTGGGGCTCCGGACGAACAACCCGATCAGCAGCGAGATCACGACGACCACCGTGACGACCAGGAGGTCCACGTCCGGCGTGACCTCGAGCGCCACGATGCCGACGACGATCCCCAGCACGGTGCCGAGCACGCGGATGAGCGAGATCCGGACGGCGCCGTACGGATCGTCGGCCCGCAGCGCCACCAGCGGGATGATCGCCGCGAACGCGGGCCGGTCGGCGCCGAGCAGGCTGCTCGCCCACCACGCGAGCACGGCGGCGAACGCGATCTTCGCGACCAGGCGCAGCTCGCGTCCCCGCGGGAGCCGGGGCGTCGCGATCAGGTCCACGGAGGTGCGCCGGCCCTCAGGCGCCCATCGGGTGCCAGACGGTCTTCGTCTCCATCAGCGCGGTGATCTCGTAGGGGCTCTGGGCGCGCGCATCGAACGGGTCGACGTCGGGTCCGTGGTGGACGCGCTTCACGTTCTCGGCGGCCGCGATCTCGGCGTCGGCGGCCAGCTCGGGCGGGCAGCCCGTCAGGTCGAGCGCGTTGACGTCCATGTGGCCCGCGAGCCAGGGCAGCAGCTCGGCGACCCGGCCCGTCAGCACGTTCACCACGCCGCCCGGCACGTCCGAGGTGGCCAGGACCTCACCGAGGGTCACCGCCGGGAGCGGGTGCGGCTCGCTCGCGACGACGACCGCGGTGTTGCCGCTCACGATCGCGGGCGCCAGCCGTGACACCAGCCCCAGCAGCGCCTGATCTGCGGGGGCGACGATGCCGACCACGCCGGTCGGCTCGGGCACCGAGAAGTTGAAGTAGGGGCCGGCGACCGGGTTCGCGTTGCCCATGACCTGGGCGACCTTGTCCGACCACCCCGCGTACCAGACCCATCGGTCGATCGACGCGTCCACGCCGCGCGCCGGATCCTGGGCGCCGGCGTCGGCGAGTTCGGCTTCGAACTGTCCCCGGCGGCCCTCCATCAGCTCGGCGACGCGGTAGAGGATCTGGCCCCGCAGGTACGCCGTGGCCGCCGACCAGCCGGGCGCCGCCGCACGGGCGGCGACCACCGCCTCGCGGAGGTCCTTGCGCGAGGCGCGCGCCGCGTTCGCCAGCAGCTCCCCGTCCTGCCCGAGGACCTCGTAGGTCCGTCCGGACTCGCTGCGCGGGAAGGCACCTCCGATGTACAGCTTCGCCGTCCGACGGACTTCGACGCGGTCGGTCACGGCCGACCCTCCAGCCGCAGGTACGGCTCCAATCCGTGGACCCCGCCCTCGCGTCCGAACCCGGACTCCTTGTAGCCGCCGAACGGCGACGCCGGATCGAACCGGTTGAACGTGTTCGCCCACACGACGCCGGCCCGCAGGCGTTCGGCCATCCACAGGATGCGCGAGCCCTTCTCGGTCCAGACCCCGGCCGAGAGCCCGTACGGCGTGTTGTTCGCCTTCTCCACGGCTTCCTCGGGGGTGCGGAACGTCATGATCGAGAGCACCGGGCCGAAGATCTCCTCGCGCGCGATGCGGTGCGACTGCGACACGCCGGTGAACAGCGTCGGCACGAACCAGAACCCGCGGTCGGGCAGCTCGCACGGCGGCTGGTACATCTGCGCGCCCTCCTCGACCCCGCTCTCGACGAGCTCGCCGATCTTCTCGAGCTGCGCGCGGGAGTTGATCGCGCCGACGTCCGTGTTCTTGTCCAACGGGTCGCCGACGCGGAGCGTCCCGAGCCGCGCCTTCAGCTTGTCGAGCAGCTCGTCGTACGCCGGCTCGTGGACGAGCAGCCGCGAGCCCGCGCAGCACACGTGCCCCTGGTTGAAGAAGATCCCGTTGATCACGCCCTCGACCGCCTGGTCGATCGGCGCGTCGTCGAACACGATGTTCGCCGCCTTGCCACCGAGCTCCAGGGTGAGCCGACGGCCGGTCCCGGCGGTCGCGCGCTGGATGCGCTTGCCGACGTCGGTCGACCCGGTGAACGCGATCTTGTCGGCGCCGGGGTGCTCGACGAGCGCTGCCCCGGTCGCGCCGGCCCCGGTGATGATGTTCACGACGCCCGGCGGCAGGTCGGCCTGCTGGATCACCTCGGCGAGCAGCAGCGCGGTGAGCGGGGTCGTCTCGGCCGGCTTCAGCACCGAGGTGTTGCCGGCCGCCAGGGCGGGCGCGAGCTTCCACGCGGCCATCAGGAGCGGGAAGTTCCACGGGATGATCTGCCCTGCGACGCCGACCGGGCGCGGCTCGACGTGCGGGAACGCGTACTCGAGCTTGTCGGCCCACCCCGCGTAGTAGAAGAAGTGCGCGGCCGCGAGCGGCAGGTCCACGTCGCGCGACTCCTTGATCGGCTTGCCGCCGTCCATCGACTCGAGCACGGCGAACTCGCGCGAGCGCTCCTGGAGGATCCGGGCGATCCGGTAGAGGTACTTCGCACGCTCGGCGCCGGAGAGGTCCCTCCAGTGCTGATCGTGCGCCGAGCGCGCGGCCCGCACCGCCCGGTCGACGTCCTCGGGCCCCGCCTCCGAGACCACCGCCAGGACCTCTTCGGTGGCCGGGCTGATCGTCGGGAACGTCCCGCCCGTCGCCGGCTCCACGAACTCGCCGCCGATGAACAGCCCGTACCGCTCCCGCAGCCGGACGATCTCGGTGGACTCGGGCGCCGGCGCGTACTCCCACGCCGGCATCACCGGCTCGGCCGGAACGGACAGGTCGGTCGTCGGCTCGACGTCGGTCATACGCATCGAGCCTACCCGCAGGGCCCTGCGGGTGCGTCAGTCGGCGAGGCGGCCAGGCTGCCTCACGACGACGCCGCGATCACTCCCGGCCGAGCGCCTCATGGATCTCGTCGAGGTGCTCGCGCCGGTGGTCCCAGCGTTCGGGGTTCAGCCAGGTCTCGGCCTCGGCGAGGACCCGATCGACGGGCTCGGCCGCGATGCGCGCATCGGTCCGCTCCGCGATCCGGACCGCCAGCTCGGCTGCTTCCCGGGGCCCGAGCGCGAGCAGGAACGGCTTCGCGGCGTCGTTGATCCAGTCGACGGCCTCCTCGTGGTACGGCGGCGGCTCCATGCCACCGTCCCGCGCCTCCATGATCGCGAACACGCGCCCGTCCCAGAAGGCCGCGTGCGCGAGCACGGAGCCCACCGTCCAGCCCTCGGGCATCGGCGTGGCGAGGTCCTCGTCGGACGCCGACCCGACGAAGGCGCGCAGCCGCGCCAGCTCGCGCTCGTTCTCCACGACGTAGGCCGGCTCGCTCATCAGTCGATCGTGAAGTAGTCGGGGCCCTGGTAGCGGCCCGTCCGCTCCTTCTGGATCTGCATGAGCACGTCGTTCAGCAGCGACGAGGCACCGATCCGGAACCGATCGGGCGTCATCCAGTCCGGTCCCAGCGTCTCGTGGACGAGCACGAGGTACTGGATCGACTGCTTCGCCTTCCGCACGCCGCCCGCCACCTTGACGCCGACCGCGCGTCGGGTGTCGCGGTGGAAGTCCCGCGCGGCCTCGAGCATGCACAGGGCGTTCGGCAACGTGGCGTTCACGCCGATCTTGCCGGTCGAGGTCTTGATGAAGTCCGCGCCGGCGGCCATCGCGAGCATCGACGCCTGCCGGATCCGGTCGTACGAGCCCAGCTCCCCCACCTCGAGGATCACCTTCAGGTGGGCGGCGCCGGCCGCCTCGCGCGCCGCGACGAGCTCCTCGAACGCCTGCGCGTAGCGGCCACCCAGGAACAGCGACCGGTTCAGCACGATGTCGATCTCGTGCGCGCCGATGGCCGCCACGTCCCGGATCTCGGCGAGGCGCGGCTCGAGCGGGCCGAGGCCCGCCGGGAACGCGCCCGCCACGCTCGCGACCTTCACGCTCGAGCCGGCGGTCGCCGCCAGCGCGGTCGGGACGAGCCAGGGGTACACGCACACCGCGGCCACGCTCGGCACGGAGGGGTCACCCGGGTCGGGTCGCACCGCCTTCGCCGACATCTGCGCGACCTTGCCGACGGTGTCGCTCCCCTCCAGCGTCGTCAGGTCCATGCACCGGATCGCGAGGTCGAGGGCCCAGAGCTTCGCGTCCTTCTTGATCGACCGCGTGGCGAGCGCGGCGGCACGGCCCTCGAGGCCGACCGCGTCGACCGCGGGCGTCCGCGCGACCAGGCGCGGCGCCTCGGCGGCGGCGATCACGGGGGACAGCGGCGCGAGCTGGGACATGGGACCGCCAGCGTAGCCGGTCGGTCAGCCGACGGTCAGAGTCCGGCCGCGGCGGGGACGATCTCCCGGCCGATCAAGCCCACCGAGTCCAGGTCCTCGTGCGCCAGGTGCTGCATCAGCACGCGGTCCACCCCGGCGTCCGCGTACACGGCGAGACGTTCGAGCACCTGCTCGGGGGTGCCGGCGAGCGCGTTCGTCCGGAGGTCGTCGAGGTACGGATCGGGATCCCCGTCCTCACCGAACACGGCCATCGCCCCCGTGGCGCGATCGCGCAGCTCCGCCTCGTCGGCGCCCACCACGGTCTGGAGCATCACCGAGCGGCGGATCGACGCGGGGTCGCGACCGATCGCGGCGCACGCGTCGGCGATGCGTCCGATCCCCGCTCGCACCTCGTCCGGCGCCCCGCCGACGAGGTCGTACTCGTCGGCCCACCGGGCGGCGATCGCGGCGGCTTTCGGACCGGCGTGGCCCCCGACGATCAGCGGTGGGTGGGGCCGTTGCAACGGCGCAGGGACCGTCGGGCAGGACTCGAGCTGGTAGTGGGCGCCATCGAAGGAGACCTCGTCATCGTCGCCGCCCCACAGCCGGTGCACGATCTCGATCTGCTCGGCGAGCATCGCCATGCGCTCACCCGCGGCGGGGAACGCGAACCCGTAGGCGCGGTGCTCGTCCTCGAACCACCCCGCGCCCATCCCGAGCTCCACGCGACCGCCCGAGGCGTGGTCGGCCGTGACCACGGACTTCGCCAGCAGGGCCGGGTGGCGGAACGTGACCGGCGAGACCATCGTCCCCAGCCGGATCCGTTCGGTCATGGTCCCGAGCGCCGCGATCGTGGTCCAGGCGTCGAGCGCGCCGCGCTCGCCGGGCCGGTCGAACCCGAGGTAGTGGTCGGAGCGGAACAGCCCCTCGTAGCCGGACGCCTCGCACGCGCGGGCGAGCGCCACCCACTGGTCCCAGGTGACCCCCTCCTGGCCCTCGATCATCAGGCAGACGCGCACAGATCCCCCTCCCGATGCGACGGAGTGACGCACCTTACCGCGGCACCTGCGGATCGATCTGTCACGCCGCAGCGGCGCCGGGTAGCCTCCGCCGACGATGCGGGTCATGGGGTTGATCGCGACGGTGGCGCTCCTGGCGTCCGCGGGCGCATGCTCGTCGGACGACCCGTCGGCGCCGCCGCCCACCTGCGACGCGCCGCGGGACGTCGAGAGCGTCGCGATGGGCGAGTTCTACTACGAGCCGGTCTGCATCCAGGCCGAGAACGGCGCCACGATCGAGGTCGTGAACGAGGGCGACGCCCCCCACACCTACACGGTCGAGGGCACCGACCTCGAGTCGAACCTCGGCCCGCACGACACGGGCGAGCTCACCTTCGACGGCCTCACCCCCGGCACGGTCTACGAGATCACCTGCACGTACCACTCGAACATGACCGCCGCGCTCGAGGCCGTCTGAGCGTTCAGGCGGGGGGCGTCGTCTCGACCGCTTCGGTCAGCATCGGCACGCGGTCGGGGCGGCTCGCCATGATCGCGCCGGTGATCACGAGCGCCATGCCGACCACGTCGAGCGACGTGACCGTCTCGTCGAGCACGACGACGCCCAACACCATCGCCACGGCGGGCACCAGGTAGATCGCGAACGCCGCGCGCGTCGTCCCCACGTTGCCCACGAGTCGCCCGAAGATCACGAACGCGAAGCCGGTGCCGACCGCGCCCAGCACGACCATCGCCGTCAGCGCGGACCACGTGAAGCTCGACGCGGGGATCGACCAGATGCCGAACGGCGCCGTGAGCACGGTCGCGATCACCAGGACGCGGGCCATCACGGGGACCGATCCGTAACGCTGCTGCAGCGGTCCCACGATGTTGACCGCGAACGCGTAGCACACGACCGCCCCGAGGATCATCGCGACCCCGATCGCCTGGTTCGCGCCCTCCCCCGCGGCGGTGACCGCGATCGACGCCACCCCCACCGCGCCGACGGCGAGGCCGAGCATCTGGAGCCGGCGCGGGGGTCGCCCGAGCAGGACCGCGGCCACGATCGCCGCCATGATCGGCAGCGACCCGTTGAGCATGCCGGCGACCGCCGACGTCACGTACCGCTGGGCCAGGGGGAACAACGTGAAGGGCACCGCGACCCAGAGCACGGCGACCGCGAGCACACGGGCCCGGTCGACTCGCTCGATCGACGCGCGCGCGGAGGGCAGGAACGCCAGCGCGGCGGCGCCGAAGCCGATGCGCATCCAGGTGACGAGCCCGGGTTCGAAGGCCCGCAGGGCGAGCTCGATCAGCAGGAACGAGGAGCCCCAGATGAGACCGATCCCGAGGAAGCGTGACCAGTCACCGATCGAGAAGGCGCCGGCGTGGCGGCCCTCGGCCGTGATCAGGATCTTGTTCGGCATGCGCTAGAACCCCAGGCGCTCCAACGCCCGGGGATCGCGCTGCCATTCCTTGAGGACCTTCACGTGCAGGTCGAGGAACACCTTGCCGCCGAGCAGCAGCTCCATCTCCTCGCGCGCCCGCGACCCGATGGTCTTCAGGGTGTGCCCCCCTTTGCCGATCACGATCCCCTTCTGGGACTCGCGCTCGACGATGAGCGACGCGTGGATCGTCGTGAGTTCGTCGCCCTGTTCCATCTCGTCGATCACGACCGCGATCGAGTGCGGCACCTCCTGGTGCGTCACGGCGAGCGCCTTCTCGCGGATCATCTCCGAAAGCCTGACGTCGAGCGGCTGGTCGGTGATCTCCGCGTCCGGGTAGAGCTTCGGACCCTCGGGCATGCGCGCCACGATGAGGTCGCGGAGGTACCCGACCCCCTTCCCCAGCTTCGCGGATACGGCGACGACCTCGGCGTAGTCGCCCAGATCGTCGGCCGCCGCGAGCTGCGGCACCTCGCGGTGGCCGTGGAGCTGGTCGACCTTGTTCACCACGACGATCGCGGGCGCGCCGACCGGCCGCACCTTCTGCTCGTAGACGTACGCGTCGCCGCGGCCCACGCCCGCGGCGGCGTCCACCACGTGCACCACCAGGTCGACCCCGTCCACCGCGTCGCCCACGAGGGCGTTGAGGCGCGAGCCGAGGAGGGTGCGCGGCTTGTGGAAGCCCGGCGTATCGGTGAACACGATCTGCACGTCGTCTGTGGTCCACACGGCGTGGATGTCCCGGCGCGTCGTCTGCGGCTTGTCCGAGACGATCGCGACCTTCGTGCCGACGAGCGCGTTCACCAACGTCGACTTGCCCACGTTCGGCCGCCCGACCACGGCGACGAGGCCGCTGCGGAAGGCGCCGGTCATCGGTCCAACAGGTCGCGAGGACCGAAGGCCGCCGGCAGCAGATCCTCGAGCGCCCACGTGGCGCGATCGCCGGCCACCGTCTGGGCGACCACGATCGAGGACGGGCCGAACTCCCAGAGCACCTGCCGGCAGGCGCCGCACGGCGGCGTTGGGCTGCCGGCGGCCGTCACGACGGCGACGGCCTGGATCTCGCGCTCGCCCCCGTCGACCATCCGGCCGACGGCGTTCCGCTCGGCGCACACGGACACCGGATAGGAGGCGTTCTCGATGTTCTGGCCCGTGAAGACCCGGTCGCCGGCCAGCAGCGCGGCGCCCACCTGGAACCCCGAATACGGGGCGTAGGCGCGGCCCATCGCGTCGCGGGCCGTGGCCACGAGCTCATCGATCCTGGCGGTGGCGGCCTCATCCATCGTCGGTCACGTCCTCGTCGTCGGGCTCGTCGGGCGCGAGCCGCGTCACGAGCACGGTAGCGATCCGTCGCCCCTGGACCTCCTCGGCGCGGAACTCCCAGCCCTCGTACCGGGCCATCTCGCCGTTCTCGGGGATCTTGCCGAACAGGTCGAGCACGAGCCCCGCCACCGTGTCCCAGTCCCCGTTCGGGAGCTCCGCCTCGAGCTCGTCGTTGAGGTCGTCGATCGAGACCTTCCCGCTCACGCGGTAGACGCCGTCGCTCACCACCACGACCTCGGGCTCCTCCTGGTCGTATTCGTCGGTGATCTCGCCGACGAGCTCCTCGAGCAGGTCCTCGAGCGACACGATCCCGGTCACCGAGCCGTATTCGTCGGTCACCAGGGTCAGGTGGAACTTCTCGCGCTGCATCTCGCGCAGCAGGTCGAGGACCTTCTTCGATTCGGGCACGAACCGGGCCGTGCGGGCCAGGTCGGCCAGCGGCATGTCGGTCTTGCCCTGGTGCAGCGCCTTCAGCACGTCTTTCGCGAACACGACGCCGACCACGTCGTCGAGGTCCTCGTGGTACACGGGGATCCGCGAGTAGCCGTGCTCCAGGACGAGCGCCTGGACCTCGCGCAGGCTGTCGGTGTCCTCGACGGCCACGACGTCGGGCCGTGGCACCATCACCTCGCGCACGATCGTGTCGCCGAACTCGAAGATCGAGTGGATGAGTTCCTTCTCGTCCTCGTGGATCGATCCCTCCTCGTGGCCGACCTGGGCCATCGAGCGGATGTCGCCCTCGGACACGAAGGGGCCCTCGCGTAGTCCCTTGCCCGGCAGGAGCACGTTCGCGAGGCCGATCAGCGACCGCGTCGGGTACGCGAGGATCCGCCCGAGCAGGTAGACGATGGGCGACAGCGTGAGCGCGACGCGGTCGGAGCGCTGGATCCCGAGCGTCTTCGACATCGCCTCGACGAACACGAAGTAGATCAGCACCCACACGAGCGAGACGAGCGTCACGACGCTCGAGGACCAGACCTTCTCGGCGAGCACGGCGACGAGGACCGCCGAGCCGTTCTGGACGAGCATCACCGACAGGTAGATCGAGTTCAGGTACCGGGGCGGGTCGGACTCGATCCGTACGAGGGTCGTGGCGTTGCGCCGCCCCTCCGACTGCAGGGCGAGCGCGCGCACGCGCGTCATGCGGGTGAGGCTCGACTCGGCCATCGCCAACACCGAGCCGAGCACGATCAACACGAGCGCGAGGATCCAGCCCCAGGTCACGGCGCGGTCACCCCGCTGTACCGCTCCTGCTTCGCCCACATCGCGGCCTTCTCGCCCGGCGCTTCGTGGTCGTGCCCGAGCAGGTGGAGGATGCCGTGGACCAGCAGCAGCCGCACCTCGGCCGCCGGGTCCTGCGGGTTGTTGCGCGCCGCCACGGCGGGGCAGATCACGACGTCGCCCAGGATGCCCTCGCCGTCGTCCTGCCCGAAGCTGAGGACGTCGGTGGGGCCGGCTTCGTCCATGTAGCGGACGTGCAGGTCCGTGATCTCGGCCTCGTCGACGAAGCTCACCGAGAGCTCGGCGCCGGCGCCGATCCCCTCGCCCTCGAGCGTGCGCTGCGCGAGCGCGACGAGGGCGGGCGCGTCGAGGGACAGGGTCTGGCGATCGGACACGAGCACGGCCGGATGGCCGCCGGGTTCCGGAACGTCCATGGCGCTATCCATCGACCCCGAGCTTCTGCTGGCCGAAGCGGCCGTAGGCCTCGACGATGTGCTGCACGATCTCGTGCCGCACCACGTCTTTGCCGCCCAGGTGGACGAACGAGAGGCCGTCGATGTCCGTGAGGATCTCCTCCACGACGCGCAGACCGCTCGACTGCCCGTTCGGCAGGTCGACCTGGGTCGCGTCGCCGTTCACGACGGCTTTGGAGCCGAAGCCCAGCCGCGTGAGGAACATCTTCATCTGCTCGGGTGTCGTGTTCTGCGCCTCGTCGAGGATGATGAACGCGTCGTTCAAGGTGCGGCCGCGCATGAACGCGAGCGGCGCCACCTCGACGACGCCACGCTCCATCAGCCGCGGCAGCGTATCGGGGCCGGTCATCTCGTACAGGGCGTCGTAGAGCGGGCGCATGTACGGGTCGATCTTCTCGTAGAGCGTGCCGGGCAGGAACCCGAGGCGCTCCCCCGCCTCGACGGCCGGGCGCGTCAGGATCAGGCGCGAGACCTGGCGCTCCTGCAGCGCGCGCACCGCGACGGCCACGGCGAGGTAGGTCTTGCCGGTGCCGGCCGGGCCGATCGCGAACGTCACGGTGTTGGAGCGGATGGCGTCCACGTAGCGCTTCTGGCCCACCGTCTTCGGCGCGATCTTCTTGCCCCGGTTCGACAGCAGGTTGTCGCCGAGGACCTCGGACGGGCGCGGCGTGTCCTCCCCGGGCTCCACGACGCCGCCGGTCACCATCGAGATGGCCTGGGACACGGAGTCCTCGGACAGGTCGTTCCCGCGCTCCAGCAGCTCCAGGAGCTCCTCGAAGATCCGCGCGACGCGCTCGGTCTCGTCGGAGGGGCCTTGGATCGTGATCTCGTTCCCGCGCACGAGGATGTCGGAGCGGAACGCCGCCTCGATGAGCTTCAGGAACGCGTCACGCTGGCCGAGCAGCGCCACCATGGACTGGTGGCCGGGGACCAGGATCTTCACTTGGGTCGTGGCGGTCGCCAGGTCTCTCGATCCGGGGTGGGGCCCCGTTCCCTCCTGCTCGACGAACGAGCCGTCCCTGATGGACGGCCGGGGCCGAATCTTACCCGGTCGGGGTCACGAGCGGACCCAACGGCCGGCCACCGAGCAGGTGGTAGTGCAGGTGGAAGACCTCTTGGCCCGAGTCCGGACCCACGTTCGAGATGAGGCGCCAGCCCGAGTCGGCGATCCCCTCCGCGCCGGCCAGCTGGACGGCCGCCTGGTGGATGTCGGCGAGCAGGTCGCCGTGGCGGTCCTCGAGCTCGGCCGCCGACGCGATGTGCTCCTTGGGGATGATCAGGATGTGGGTCGGCGCGCGCGGCGTGATGTCACGGAACGCGAGCACGCGGTCGGACTCGCGGACGATCGTCGCCGGGATCGACCCGGCCACGATGTTGCAGAACAGACAGCTGCTGCGCTCCTCGTCGTCGGCCATCCGGCGAGCCTAATACGAGGGCCGGCGGAGCGTGCCGGGCCCGTCGTCGGCCTCGCCGCGCAGCTCGGCCAGCCGTTCGAGGAGCTTGCGCTCCTCGCGCCCGAGGTCCTGCGGGGT
>Ga0190270_10001332_pt1 | contig 11433 bp, 10 predicted proteins | sample Popmic320T_FD_133748 | JGI IMG/M metagenome (GOLD analysis project Ga0190270, IMG submission 133748) | Populus adjacent soil microbial communities from riparian zone of Weber River, Utah, USA - 320 T | ecosystem: Environmental > Terrestrial > Soil > Riparian zone | place: USA: Utah | collected... | reverse complement strand
CTCCGAGACGACGGTGTGTCGCCGGACACGGTCGGCGCGGCGGTCAGCGGCAAGTTCAGCCGGACCGCGCGCGATCGCTCGATCAGTGATGCACGTCCATGTGGTCGTGCGCGTCCGGCGGCTGGTCGGGGTAGAGCCGCTTCACCTTGCCGCAGTACGAGCACCGGCGATGTGCTCCGTAGTCGTCGCCCTCAGGGATTTCCCACCGGTGCACCCCGACGCGACACGCCAGGCTTCTCATCATCGACATCGCGAACCTCCCGTGAGGGTCGGTCGGCGGTCCGGCGGTCGTCGGTCCGCGCCTTCGACACTAGGGCTCGAGCCCTGCCTCAGGAAGCGACCTTGGTCAGGGAAGATCGTGCTCGATCCCGGGCACGTCGCTGGCCACGCCAGGTGCGTCGCGGATCGCCCGGAGGACGTTGCCCGCCTCGTCCCAGCGAAGCCGGAGCACCGACAGCACGGTCACGGCCAGGGCGATGAGATAGGGCTTGACGCGCACGAGCAGGTTCTCGCCGTACCGGAGATGCACGACGAAGAGGTTGCGGTACATGTAGTAGCCCTTCCACGACCGCATGTCGTGCTGCTGGTCGAAGTCGAGCTGCCGCACCAGGACCGCGTCACGCAGGCCGAGGATCGGGATGCCGGCGCGGCGGATCCTGAGGGCGTAGTCGACGTCGTCGTAGAAGATGAAGAACCCGGGGTCGGGGAGCCCGACGGCCTCGACCACGCTCCGGTGCACCATGAACCCCTCGAAGGCGACGTTCTCCAACGTGACCGACTCGGGCATTGCAGCCCTGCTGGCGTAGCGATCCTCGACCATCTCCCGCTTGGGCCGGATCGCCCACGGGTTGCGGAGGTCGAAGGAGGTCGCCGCCTTCTCGCAGAGCCCGCCGCTGGTGTCCTCGCGCACCGCCATGAGCGCGGCTCCTGGGTGGTCCATGAGCACGGTGAGGCAGTGCGGCCGCGGAGCGACGTCGTCGTCCATGAGCCAGATCCGGTCGTAGCCCGCGTCGTACGCCGCACCCACACCGCGGTGGAACCCGCCGGCGCCCCCGAGGTTCTCCTCGCTGCGCAGGACGTGGAGCGGCAGGTCGGTTCGTGCCTCCAGGAGCGCGGGGGTGCCGTCGGTGCTCGCGTTGTCGACGACGAACACCGCGTCCGGGTGTCTGGTGAGGGCGGCGAGCGCGTCGAGGCAGCCGGCCAGCAGCTCCGCGCGGTTGTAGGTGACGACGACGACCGCGACGGTCTCGGCGAGTGCATCCTCCGCTCGCTGCTCGACCACCGGGCCACTCATGCGAGGAACCGCTCGTGTCCGGTGAAGTCGCCGCGCCACGCCGCGTGTGCCGCGTCCGCGCTCACGCGGAGCCGGCCCGGGTGGCGCTTGGTCAGCGTGTAGAACCACGCAGTCTTCACGAGGAACGCCAGGACGCCGAGGCGCCCGACGTACTCCCGCAGGTTGGTGATGTTGTTGCGGACCATGCAGTAGTGCTTGAGGTCCGAGGGCGAGTGGTTGTACGTCGTGCGGCCGAACATCATCGGCGTGCCGAGATCGTCGGTCGCCGGGTGCAGGAAGTGGCTGGGCACGATCGTGGCGACCCGCGCGCCGGCCCGGCGGGCGCGCCAGAGGTACTCCACGTCGTCGCCCCAGATGAAGAACTCCGCGCGGACCACCCCGATCCGCTCCACCAGGTCCCGTGTCACGAGCACGCCGTTGAACGGGATCACCACCCCCTCGAGCACCCCGTCCACGGCGGCCCGCTCGACGTCGCCGAGGTCGTGCACGACGCGGGCGGTGCCGGGGACGCGGATCGGGAAGCAGAGCCGGCGTGGGTCACCTTCGGCGACCACCGCGGGGCCCAGGAAGTCGTAGCGGTCGGCATAGGTCAGCAGCGTGGCCAGGCAGTCCTGCGGCGGCACGCCGTCGTCGTCCATGAGCCAGAACAGGTCGGCCCCGCTGTCCCTCGCGCGCTCCATGCCGGCGCGGAAGCCGCCCGCCCCGCCGGTGTTCCGCTCCATCCGTACGACGGTCGGTGCGACGGTGAGCTCGCCGGCCAGCCTCTCGAGCACCTCAGAGGTGTCGTCCGTGGATGCGTTGTCGACCACCACCACGTCGTCAGGACGCTGTGTCTGCGCGTCGATCGCACGAAGGACGCGAGCCAGCAACCCGGACCGGTTCCAGGTCACGACGACAGCGACGGTCCGGGCCACGCAGCGACCCTAGCGGTGGTCCCGTCAGCAGACGCCGGAGAGGTTCTGGGCCCTGTTGGCGGCGTAGCCGGTCGACATGCTGCCGATCGAGCCTCCGGTGCTCGCCTCTCCCTGGTCCGCGGAGAAGCCCTTCGACGCGTTGCCGGCCTTGTCGCCGGCGGGCGCTGCCTTGGCCTCCTGGGTGCCCTCGGCGCGATCGATCGCCCGCTCGATCATGTCCCTGATCTTGTCGATGTCGGGGTCGCCGGTGTTGATGGCGGGCGGCACGAAGGACACCGAGCCCAACGGCTGGGACCGGGCCTTGAGGGCCAGCTGGGCGAAGGTGTCGAGCTCCGAGGCGGGCAGGTTGGTCTCGAGGACGTTCTCGCTCGCCTCGGCCAGGGCCTCGAACTTGGTGATCACGGTCGTGGGACTGAGCTGCTGCAGCATCGCGTTCATGACGCACTTCTGCCGTGCCATCCGCGAGTAGTCGTCCGCCGCCATGCGGGAGCGGGCGAACCACAGCACCTCGTAGCCGTTGAGCTTGCGGACACCGGGCTCGATGGTGCCGATCTGCCCCTGCGCACCGCCGCCGATCGGGATGGGGTCGCGCACGTTGAGGGTGACACCGCCCATCGCGGTCACGAGGCCGCGGAAACCGGCGAGGTCCACCATCGCGTAGTAGTTGATCTTCAGGCCGGTGATGCCCTCGATCCCCTGGATGGTCGCCGCCATGCCTGGGTCGTCGTGCCCCTTGAAGAGGGGCTCGTGGTCGTGGGCCCAGGTCGAGAGACCGCTGAGCTCACAGCCCTCGCAGTCGAAGCCGTCCGGGAACGCCTCGTCCATCTCCGTGCCCTCGGGGAACGGGAAGTTCGTCATGTTGCGGGGCAGGCCGAACAGCACGGTGCGGCCCGTCTCCTCGTCGATGCTCGCGACCGTCATCGCGTCGGTGCGGAGGCCGACCCGGCCGGACCCGGAGTCGCCTCCGACGAGCAGCACGTTGTAGCGGCCGTGCTCGGCCGCGCTCGCGACCCCGTCGCCGAACAGCGCGCCGATGAAGCCGCGCTGCACCGCGACGATGTGGGAGGCGAAGAGCAGGGACCCGGCCACCACGAAGACCATGAGGCCGTTCACCACGACCATGAAAAGCCGCTGCCGTTGGGCGAGGCGGAGCGGCTCACCGAGGCGCCAGGCGTCGATGAACAGCAGGGCCCACCCGATCGCGAGCACGCACAGCGCGATGCGCAGCACGCCGAGCAGGAAGGTGTTGGACGCGAGCCAGAAGACGAACGACGACGACAGGAGGCCGAGCGCCACGACGCCGGCCAGGGTGGCCAGGCAGCACAGGTAGACCCGGATCGCGATCCGGCCGACCCGCTTCTCCCCCATCACGAGCTGGGCCGATCCGGGCAGGACGAGGGTCATGAGCATCAGGACCAGCGCCCGCCGGAAGCGCACCCTCGCCAGCTCGGCGTCGCGTTGTGCGGAGCGCTCGGCGGCGTCCGCCCCGGGGGCGACGGGAGCCCTCGGTCGCGTGGCCTCGGGGAAGGTGACGGGCGACATGGTCGGCGCCTTTCGGCTCGTGCGGCGAGTATCGGCCAGTATCACCAGTCACAGAGGTCACTCCTGTCACGGCGCGCCGGGCCGCCGGCGTCCGATCTGCCTCTCGCAGCCGGCACGGTAGCGTCGCCGCATGGCTGACGGGCGTGGCGACCGGCGGGGAGGCTCCGGTGCCGACCGCGAGGACGGGTACGACTGGCTCTACTCCGAAGACGACCCGTCGGACCCGCCGCAGGACGACGGTGAGGCCACCCGTGTCATGTCGACACAGCCCCGACCGTCCGCCCGCGACACGGGCGGGCCGGACCCGGACGCGCCGCCGACACGCATCGCCCCGACGCCGGGACAGCCCACGAGCACGTCGCCCAAGCCGCCACGGACGAAGGGCAAGCGTCGCTCACCGTGGCGGTGGCTGGTCGTGGCCCTGGTCGCGTGGATCGTGTACCTGATCGCCGTGCCGGTGTGGGCGTGGCTCTCGGTGAGCAAGGTCGACGCCGAGCCGGACGGGACCCGCCCCGAGGATCAGCCGGGGACGACGTACCTCGTCGTCGGGTCGGACGCCCGTCCGGGGCTGTCCGGACGCCGTACCGACACGATCATGATGCTGCACATCGGCAACGGGCCCGACCTGCTCATGTCCATCCCCCGCGACTCCCTGGTCCCGGTGCCAGGACAGGGCACCACGAAGATCAACGCCGCGTTCGCGTTCGGCGGTCCGAAGCTCCTGGTGAAGACGGTCGAGGACGCGACGGGGATCCGGGTGGACCACTACATCGAGATCGGCTTCACCGGCTTCGTCGGGCTCGTCGATGCCGTCGGCGGGATCACGATCTGTCCCAAGACGGCCATGAATGATCCCCTGGCAGAGCTGAACATTCCCGCCGGCTGCCAGGAGGCGAACGGCGAGACCGCTCTCGGCTACGCGCGGTCACGCAAGACGCAGCAGCTCGGTGACATCGGCCGGGCCCAGCACCAGCGTGAGGTGGTCACGGCGATCGGCAACGAGGTCGTGTCGTGGAAGACGATCCTGAACCCGGTGCGCTACTGGCGGGTGATGTTCGGCGGCGCCGAGTCCGTACGAGTCGGCGAGGGTACCGGCCCCATCGACGCCGCGCGCTTCGCCTACGCGATGACGCGGGTGAACGGCACGGACGGTCTGACCTGCGGGGTGCCCATCGCCGACCTCGCCGTGAACTGGGACAGCGAACGCGCACCGGCGCTGTTCGAGCTGATCGCCGAGGACCGCACCGACGAGGTCGGCAAGGAGCTTTGCACACCGACGGGAGTACGGCAGTGACCCGCCAGACCTACGAGACCCTCGCCTACGACGTCGCCGACGACATCCTCACGCTCACCCTCGACCGTCCCGACAAGCTGAACGCGTTCACCGTCACCATGACGGAGGAGCTGGTCGACGCCTTCAGCCGCGCGAGCTCCGACGACGACGTCCGCGCCGTCGTGGTCACCGGACGTGGTCGTGCGTTCTGCGCCGGCATGGACCTCTCGGTCGGCGGCAACGTGTTCGGTCTCGACGAGGCCGCGCAGCCCACCATGGACGACATGCTCGAACGGCTCCACGACCCGGCGATCGAGGCGGGCGTGCGGGACACCGGGGGGCGGGTGACGCTGGCGATCTACGACTGCACGAAGCCGGTCATTGCCGCAATCAACGGCGCCGCGGTCGGGATCGGCGCCACGATGACGCTCGCGATGGATGTGCGGCTGGCCTCGACGGCGGCACGCATCGGCTTGGTGTTCGGCAAGATCGGCATCGTCCCGGAGGCCTGCTCGACCTGGTTCCTGCCACGGATCGTCGGGATGAGCCGGGCCCTCGAGCTCGTCTACACGGCGGACATCCTCGCCGCGGAGGCGGCACGTGAGGTCGGGCTGGTGCGGTCCGTGCACGAGCCGGACGACCTGTTGCCGGCGGCGTACGACCTCGCGAGGCGGTTCACGCAGCACCGGTCCCCCGTCGCGACGGCCCTGGCTCGGCAGATGATGTACCGCAACTCGGCCCAGCCGCACCCGCGTGAGGCGCACCGCGTCGACTCACTCAGCGTCTTCTACACCGCGCGCGGCGACGGCAAGGAGGGCGTGGCAGCGTTCCTGGAGAAGCGCGACCCCGACTTCACCGGCCGTACGACGGAGATGCCGCCGTTCTTCCCCTGGCAGGAGTGACCTGACAGGAGTGACCTGACAGCAGTGACGTGGGCCTCAGGGGCCTGAGGGCTCGATCTGCTGGGCGAGGTACTGCTCGATCCCGACCCGCTCGATCGCGTCGAGCTGGCTCTCGAACCAGTCGGCGTGCTGCTCCTCGTCGCGGACCATGTCCTCGAACACCGCGGCACTGCCGTGGTCGCCGAGGTCGTGGCACTCCTCGGCGCCGGCGTTGAACTGCGCGATGGCGCCGTGCTCGCTCTCGAGTGCCAGCCGGAGGATCTCCTGCGGTGACTCGCCGACGCGGATGGCGCCGAGCTTCTGGACGTTGGGGTGCCCGTCGAACATCAGGATCCGGTTGATCAGGTTGTCGGCGTCCTTCATCTCCTCGATGGACAGGTCGTAGAAGACCTTGCCGAGCCTGGCGAAGCCCCAGTTGTCGAGCATCCGGGCGTGCAAGAAATAGGTGTTCGTGACCGTGAGCTCCAGGGTCAGTGCGTCGTTGAAGAGCTCGACCACGCGGGGGCTAACTGGCTGCAACGTCGACCTCCGGGACGATGGCTTGGACTGCGGCATGAGTCTCGCACAGCACGCGCTTGAGCGAGAAGACGCATGCGCCACAGTCCCTGCCAGCTCCCGTCGACCGGCACACACCCGCGAGCGTCCGCGCACCGGCGTCGACCGCGGCCGAGACGGCCCGGTCCGACACGACGTGGCAGTGGCAGACGATCACGAGGACCCCGAAGGCAGTAGGTAAGGCTTGCCTAAATAAGGTTAGCCGACCCTGGGGTCCATGACCAGCCTTTCGCGCCGGCCATCCCGATCAGGTCGCAACACCCGTGCCCGCGGGCCCTCGCCGGAGTTCTCCACAGCCTTCTCCACCAAAGTGGATAAGTTTGATAGACATACAGGTGTTCTCGTGGGCCCCGGTCCGAGGCCGGGCACCGGCACGCCCGTCCAGCGGCTAGGGCACCATCCAGTCCAGCACCGGTGTGGCCTGGAGTCCGACGATGACGCACATGAACACGAGCAGGACGACGCTCCACCCCACCACCTTGCGGAAGATGTCGCCCTCGCGCCCAGCCATCCCCACTGCGGCCGCGGCGATCGCGAGGTTCTGCGGGCTGATCATCTTGCCCAGCACCCCGCCCGAGGAGTTCGCGGCCGCCATGAGCACCGGATCCAGGCCGGCCTCCGTCGCGGTCTGCACCTGCAGCGCTCCGAAGAGTGCGTTGGCCGACGTGTCGGACCCTGTGACCGCCACGCCGATCCAACCCAGGATGGGCGAGAGGATCGCGAACGCGCCCCCGGTGCCGGCCAGCCACGCGCCCAGGGACGAGGTCTGGCCGGACTGGTTCATCACGTAGGCCAGCGCGAGCACCGCCATCACCGTGACGATCGCCGTTGCCAGCTCGACGTACGTGCGGCCGTACGCGCGCAGCGCCTCCCCCGGGGAGACCTTGAGGATCACCGCGGTGATGATCCCGGCCAGGATCATCATCGTGCCCGCGGCCGGGAGCCAGTTGAAGACGAAGAGCGTCGAGGCGAGCGGCTCCCCGTCCGGGCTGAGCACCTCGAGCCCGGGCCACGCGAACTCGAGCGTCCAGGGCTTTCCGGCGAGCGCGTCCTTGACGGCCGGAATGTTCGCGACCGAGAAGATCGCGATGATGACGGCGTACGGGGCGTAGGCACGCACCACGTCTGCGCGGCTGTCGCGGACCGAGGCGCTCCCTGCGCCCTCCCCGCCGTCCGCCGCCTCGGCACCGCCCGCAGCGCCCGCGCCGCTTCCACCGGCGGAACCGCCGGTTGCCGGCACCCGCGTCCGACTCGTGTCGTCCGCCGCGTCGGCGGTCAGCACCTCGGCCGGCGACCAGACGCGGACGAGCACGACGACAGCGGCGGCCGCCACGAGCGCGGCGACGATGTCGGCGAGCTGGACGGAGATGTAGTTGCTGGCGACGAACTGTGCGAGGCCGAACGCAAGCCCGCAGATGATCGCGGGCAGCCAGGTCTGGCGCAGGCCACGACGACCGTCGACCACGAACACCAGCACCAACGGGACGACCACGGCGAGGATCGGGGTCTGCCGGCCGACCATGGCACCCAGGGTGTCCACGGTCAGCCCGGGGTCGTCGCTCGCCCCCGAGGTCACGGTCGCGAGAGTGACGATCGGAGTCGCCAGCGCACCGAACGCCACCGGAGCGGTGTTCGCGATGAGGGCCACCGCTGCGGCCTTGAGCGGCTGGAACCCCAGCGCCATCAGCATGACGACCGTGATCGCGACGGGCGTGCCGAACCCGGCGAGGGCCTCGAGCAAGGCGCCGAAGCAGAAGGCGATGATGATCGCCTGCACCCGCTGGTCGGCGCTGACGCTCTCGAACGAGCGGCGCAGCACGTCGAAGTGCCCCGAGGACACCGTGAGGTTGTAGACCCAGATCGCGTTGATGACGATCCACAGGATCGGGAAGAAGCCGAACGCCGCCCCTTCCGTTCCGGCGAGCAGCGCCTGGTCGACGGGCATGCCGAACAGGACCACCGCGACGACCAGCGACACACCGAGCGAGATCACCCCGGCCAGCCACGCCTTGAGGCGCAGGCCACCGAGCAGCACGAACAGCGTGATGATGGGAATGGCTCCGCACAGCGCGCTGAGGAACAGCGAGTCGCCGACCGGCTGGAGGTCTTGCTGGAACATCGTGACTCCCGGAGTGCGTAGGGATGGTCAGGTGGACAGGAACGTGGAGACGGGTCGGCCGTGGATGGAGGCGTCGAGCACCTCGATCGTGTGCGCGAGGCCCATCGGGTGGCCCGAGCGCTCGATCGCCGAGGCGACCTGCATCAGGCAGCCCGGGTTTGCCGTGACGAGCAGCTGGGCGCCGGTGGCGACGACGTTGGCGGCCTTGCGGTCGCCGAGCTCGCCGGCGGCCTCCGGGTTGAGGATGTTGTAGATCCCCGCCGACCCGCAGCACAGCTCCCCCTCGGCGATCTCCTTGAGCTCGAGGCCGGGGATCGAGCCGAGCAGCCGGCGGGGTTCCGCACGCACGCCCTGGGCATGACCGAGGTGGCAGGCGTCGTGGTAGGCGACGGAGACCTCGAGCGGATGTCGTGGCGCGACTGGACCCAGCTCGTCGAGGATCTCGGAGACGTCACGTACCCGGTCCGCGAACACACGGGCGCGCGCGGCGTAGCGCGGGTCGTCGCCCAGGAGCTCGGCGTACTCCTTCATGGTCGAGCCACAACCCGCGGAGTTCACCACGACGTACTCCACGCCGGTGTCCTCGAAGGCGTCCACGAGAGCGCGGGCGTACTCCTGTCCCTCGGCCTCCCGGCCGTTGTGCACCGAGAGCGCGCCACAGCATCCCTGGGCCTTCGGCACGACGACGTCGCAGCCCTCGGCCTGCAGCACCCGCGCAGTGGCCGCGTTCACGCCTGGGAAGAAGGCGCCTTGCACGCACCCGGTGAGCATGCCCACCACGGCCCGGCGCGTGCCGGTGGCCGGGAGGAAGGGCGGGATCGGTTCGGGCTTGCCGAGACGCGGGGCCAGCCGCTCCATCGCGGCGAGCTGCGGGGACAACCGCTCCAGCAGGCCGGTGCGGCGCAGGGCGCGGTCGAGGCCGGTGGCCTGGAGCAGCCTCAGCGGGCCGCGCGCCATGCGCAGCCGCCTCGGGTGCGGGAAGAGCGAGAAGATGAGCCGGCGCAGCGCCCTGTCCTTCGCGCTCCTCTCGTGGCGGCGTTCGACCTGGGCCCGGGTCTGCTCGATCAGCCGGTCGTACTGCACGCCCGACGGGCAGGAGGTCACACAGGCCATGCAGCCCAGGCAGGCGTCCCAGTGGGACACCATCGCGTCCGTCATCGGCTCACCCTCGAGGCCCTGCTTCATCAGGTAGATCCGCCCGCGTGGAGAGTCCATCTCCTCCCCCCACAGCACGTAGGTGGGACAGGTCGGGAGGCAGAAGCCACAGTGGACGCAGTCACCGATCAGGGCCGCGTCGGGTGGATGGTGCGCGTCGAACGCGCCTCCCGCGACAGGCATGCCGAGATCGGCGATGCTGCCCGTCTCGCCGAGAGCGGCCTCGTCCGCGCGCTGGTCGGTCATGGCTCAGATCCCTCCCACGAAGCGGCCTGGCGCGAGCCGGCGGTCAGGGTCGAACTGGTCCTTGACCCTGAGCATCAGGTCCAGCGCCGGAACCGGTCCCCACACGTCGACCGCGGCCTTGACGTCAGCCGGCGCGTCGACGACCACGGCGCTCCCGCCGGCGCGGATGCATGTCTGACGGACCCTGCGCAGGGCGTCGGACACGAGGTCGACCGGGGTGCCGGGAGGCAGCGCGCCGTACGCGACTCCCGCGCCTGCCGACCCGCGCAGGCGGAGGCCGGTCTCGCGGGCGACGGTGAGCACCTCTGCCAGTCCAGACAGCGCGAACGTCAGCTTCAGGGCGGTCGCGCGGTCGTCACCGGTGGCTGCCGTGTCCCAGGGGTACGTCGTTCCCGCGGCCGGGTCCTCCGAGGACTGGCGAGCCTCGTCGCCGAGGAGGGACCCGACCGTCGCGGCCCTCCCCTCCACCCCGTCCTCGCGGCCCTCGAGCAGCACGCTGAGGGTTCCGTCGCGGTCCTCGGGCCACTCGACCTCGATCGCCGCAGGCACCGCCTGGCCGTGCAGCACCGCCTGCACGAGCTCGTGAGCTCGACCGGGTTCGTGCACGGTGGTGCTCACCCAGCGCTGGGCCACAGGCGTGGGGTGCAGCCGGAAGACTGCTTCGGTGACGACACCCAGGGTGCCGAAAGAGCCGACCATCAGCTTCCCGAGGTCGTAGCCGGCGACGTTCTTCACGACCCTGCCTCCGGCCTTGGCGATCACGCCGTCCGCACGGACGATCGTGATGCCGATGAGCAGGTCGCGTGCCGTGCCGGTGGCCACGCGGTGCGCCCCGCTGGCGTTGGTGGCCAGCGAGCCTCCGATGCTGGCTCCGGGGACGGTCTCGTCGAGCGCGAGACGCTGCCCGCCCTCGGCGACCGTGGCCTGCAGGTCCGCGAGGCGGGTGCCCGCCTGGGTGACCGTGATCAGGTCGCCGGCAGCGTGGTCCAGCACCCGGTCCAGCGCGCTGAGGTCGAGGAGAACGTCGGCGTGCGTCGGGGGCAGTCCCCACGACAACTTGGTCCCTCGACCGCGGGGCACCACCGTCAACCCGTGGGCGGCGGCCGCGCGCAGCACGTCGCTGATCTGCTGGGTGTCGGTCGGCGCAGCCACGACCGCGGGAGCGACACCGTCGACGGCGTCGCCGGGCTCGGCGTCCCGGACCTCGGCACAGGCCGAGCCGACGGCTTCGCGCGCGGTCCCGTCCACCGTGGAGGCGCCCAATCAGAACACCTCCGCCAGACCGGCTTCCTGGAGCGGGTGGGCACCCTTCTTGCGCCCGGGCACCTCACCGCAGAGCCTCGGCGTGGGGAACACCTTGCCGGGGTTGGAGATCGACTGTGGGTCGAACGCGCAGCGGACGAGCTGCATCGTGTCGAGGTCCTCGTCGGTGT
>Ga0190270_10001331_pt1 | contig 11433 bp, 10 predicted proteins | sample Popmic320T_FD_133748 | JGI IMG/M metagenome (GOLD analysis project Ga0190270, IMG submission 133748) | Populus adjacent soil microbial communities from riparian zone of Weber River, Utah, USA - 320 T | ecosystem: Environmental > Terrestrial > Soil > Riparian zone | place: USA: Utah | collected... | reverse complement strand
TGGCCGAAAGAACCGCGTGTGACGCCGCGGTTGCCTATGATACGGCATGAGATCGCGACCTTTTCCCGCAACTCTTTGATGATTTTTATTTCCGACATGATCTCTCCTTGCTGCAATGTTGCTCGTTTAAGCTCCTACGTTTCAACACGGCACCTGATGCTCTAGCATGATCGTGCGGCCGTCGCGCGATGATTGCAAAATAGCCAGCACGATTTCAAGAGCGGCTTTACCCCAACGGGCGTCGCTGAAGACCGGCTGGTTTTCGATCACGGCCTGATAAAGTTTTTTAAGCTCCATGCCGCGGTCCAGGAACGGCGGACAGGGAATCTCTTCTCGGCCATCCGCAGTGTAAATATAAAGCCCGTCGGGCGATTGGCGAATATCGCCGCGCTCGCAGCTGACCACGGTGAGACCGAAGAAAGGCTGCTTTTTTTCTCCCTCCCTTTTGCGCGTTTCGCTGCGCAGCGGCATGGCGTAACGCTCAGCCGCACCGACCGCGCCGGTGGGACGTTCTTTGGGCTCATAGCGATTGTTAACTTTTCTCCCACCTTCGCCAATATCCCAAGTCAATTCGGTCATGTCGAAAAAGCCGTAGCCGTTGAAAACCAGCGTGGCCGGCGTGCCGTCGGCGAATTCCAGCAGCGCGGTGAAATTGCCTTCGGTGGCGAAGTCGCTGTTCCATTGACCGGCGCCAGCACGCACGCTTTTGACTCTGCCGCCGCCGAGCCGGCGAACGATGTCGATCTGGTGTGGCCCTTGGCGAAACACCACGCCGCCGCCTCTCGACGTGTCGACTTCGGCCGGCAGGCGCGCCTGAGTGAGCCAGCCTTTGTAATTCCAGCTATTGATTTGAATCACTCGGCCCAGTTTGCCACTGTCGATAACTTCCCGCATTTTTACGATCGGCGGGTCGCTGGCTTTGGAGTGAAGCAGAAACTTGACCCGATTACGCTCCGCGGCGCCGATCATGCGATCGCACTCTAGCAACGTTAACGCCATCGGCTTCTCGCACAGAATATGTTTACCATGCTCTGCCGCGACCAGGGTGTGCTCGGCGTGCGACTCGTTGGGTGTCGCTATCCATACCGCGTCGACGGCATCACTCGCGCACATCGCCTCGATGCTGTCGAAGAGTTGAATGGCAGGAATTTTTTCGCGCCAAACTTCGAGCGCTTCTTTGCGGCGATCGGCGACGGCGCTGATCTCAACACCGGCGACTTTGCCGGCGCTACCGAGCACCGCGCTGCCGGCGTTGCCCGCGCCGGCGATGCCGAGACGAAGTGTGGTCATGGAATGGAAGTATCCGTTGTGATCGAGAGCTGTTTAAGACCGGTGATGAGTTTCAGCCCAGCCGTTCAGTTTTTTTCACTTCTTCATCAGTTCCTTGTATAGTTTCAACACCGGCGCGGCGTCCATGGTTTCGGGCGTGAAGATTGGCATATAGCGGATATCGTCGCGGCGGCGCGATTCCGCCGGCACCGGGTCGACCGCCAGGTCGTTGCGCATGGACTGATTTTGATCGAGCGGCGAGTTCATGATCTGCTGCACCGCCGTCTGGCCTTCGCGAGAGAGAAACCAGTTGACGAAAACTTTTGCCGCGTTGGGATGCGGCGCGTTGCTCATTAGCGCGATGGTGCCGTTGGCGCCGCTGGAGATCGACGGCGCTTCTTTGAACTGGGCTTCTTTCACTTCGTCGACCGGCAAGCCCTGCGCCTTGGCTTCGGGCACACCGCGGGAGAATAGCGCCATGGCATATTTCCCCTGCACCAGCCAATCGGTAGTTTGTCGTTCGTCGCGCGACGCAGTTAGGTCCATCTCCGTGAGCAGCTTGCGAACGTAGTTTACGCCCAAGTCCGGATGGTAATAGAGCTGGCGCCACCCGCCGGAGGACTCGTTGGGGTCGATGGCAATGATCTTACCTTTCCATCTGGGCGTGAGCAGATCCCAATAGGATTTGAAGTCGGCTGGGTTCACCTGAGCACGGTTGTAAAAGATGCGGCTGCCCGACGGGCTGCCGATGTAGATAAAGAGATATCGGCCTTCCGGGTCTTGATAGTGCTGTTTGCCCTGCCACCATTTACTTTCGTCTTTGACCTCCGGCAGCATCAATGCCGGCTTGAGCGGTTCCAATGCTTTCATCTGTTCGTGAAAAATCTTGAACGGCGACGTGACGCCGCAAATGCAGACATCGGCGAGATTCTTGCCGGCGCGGATTTCGCTGGTGATGCGGGTGATGAAGCTTGATCCGCGCCCGCCGACGGTGGTGAGTTTGATGTCAGGATACTTTTTCTCGAATTGCTGGACGACTTTCTCCAAATCGCTGCCGTGCCACAGATAGACGCTCAGCTTGCCTTCCTTCTTCGCCGCCTCGACGGTACGCTCCCACTCGCTCGGCGCCGAGGATTTCGCATCGGCGGCGAACGCGGGATTGGTAAAATTTCCGATAACGATTAATGCCGCTGTTGCCCATGCTATTATTCGGGGTGTCGATGCTACCATTCGTCGTTCTCCGTCAGTTTATTTATTCACCACATTTGCCCGTCGAAGCCCGATTGTTGGCGATATTACGATGGATCAGCCGGGCCGTTCAACAGTTTCTACCCTTCCCACTTCATGGCAGGCGGCCTGGTGCGACTTTGCTTTTTCTTCCAAGCGTGGTTCGATGGATTTACACTTGTCGACGCGAATCGGACAGCGCGGCTCGAGGCGGCATCCGGGCGGCGGGTTGACCGGCACCGGCACTTCGCCCTTGAGCGGCGGCGGCATTGCTTCCATGAACGATCCGACGGTTGGGTTGGACGCCAGCAGCGCTTGAGTATAAGGATGCAACGGAGCTTTGAAAATGTTTTCCACCGAAGCGATCTCGACCATCTTACCGGCGTACATGACGCCGACGCTGTCGGCGAGATAACCGACGACGTTTAGATCGTGGGAGATGAAAATCATGGTCAAATTCAGTTCGCGCTGCAGTTTGCGCAGCAGGTTCAGCACCTGCGCCTGCACGGACACGTCAAGCGAAGACACCGGCTCGTCGGCGATGATCAGCTTGGGATCGGTCGCTAAGGCGCGGGCGATGCCGATGCGCTGGCGCTGGCCGCCGCTGAACTCGTGTGGGTAGCGGTAGCGATGATCGGCGCTCAGACCGACCAACTCCAGCAATTCCGCCACGCGCTGGTTTTTTTTCTGACCCTTGGTACCAAAGAAAATCGTCAGCGGTCGGCCGACGATGTCGACGACGCGCATGCGCGGATTCAAAGAAGCATAGGGATCCTGAAAAATCATTTGAATATGTTTGCGTAGCTCGCGCAGCGCTCGATTGGGGAGACTGAGAATTTCCTTGCCATCGAAGTAGACTTCGCCGCCGGTGGCGGGGATCAACCGGGTAATCAGCCTCGCGGTGGTCGACTTGCCGCAGCCGCTCTCGCCGACCAGTCCGAAAGTTTTTCCCTCCGCCACATCGAAGGAAATCTGATCCACCGCCTTGAGCGTTTTACCGCCGGCAAGCCAGCGGCCAAGCAGGCCGTCGCTGACGTCGAAATGCTTGGTAAGGTGCTTGACTTCGAGAAGCGGCATCAGACACCAGGAAAATGACAAGCCGCGCGGCTACCGGAAATTTTTTCATCCAGCCGTGGCGTTTCCGTTCGGCAGATGTCCTGCGCCTTGGTACAGCGCGGGTGAAATTTACATCCCGGGGGCGGATCGAAGAGGTTGCAGACCGCGCCGGGAATCGCGTGCAGAGATTCGTGGCGCATCTCGGGGCGCGGGATCGCATGGAGCAGCGCGATGGTGTACGGATGCTGCGGGTTGGTAAATAGACTTTTCTTGTCAGCCAGCTCGACCATCGATCCGGCGTACATGACGCCGATGCGATCGCACACGCGCGCGACCACGCCGAGGTTGTGCGAGATGAAGATCAGCGCCATCTTGAGCTTTTCTTGCAGCTCTTTGAGGAGCTCGAGAATCTGCGCTTGGATCGTCACGTCCAAAGCCGTGGTCGGCTCGTCGGCGATCAATAGTTTGGGCTCACACGCCAGTCCCATGGCGATCATCACCCGCTGGCGCATGCCGCCGCTCAGCTCATGGGGATAGCGATCCGCGAGCGTCTTGGGTGCCGGCAGACGGACCAAATTCAAAACATGCTCGGTGCAATCGCGGGCGATCTTTTTCGAATGGCCCATGTGCACGCGGTAACATTCGTCGATCTGTTCGCCGACGGTGAGCGACGGGTTGAGCGAAGTCATTGGTTCCTGAAAGATCATGGAAATCTGCCGGCCACGGATCTTCTCCATCTCTCGCTCGCTCTTCTTGAGTAAATCTTGGCCATCGAAAATAATTTCGCCGCCGATGATTTCGCCGGGCGAAGGAACAAGCCGGAGAATCGAGAGCGAGGTGACGCTCTTGCCGCAGCCGGTCTCGCCGACGATACCAAAGGTTTCGCTCGCCGCCAGGGAGAACGAAAGATCATGCACCGCGGCCAACGTGCCGCGCCTGAGGTTGAAATTGACCGAGAGGTTTCTGACTTCAAGCAGCGCCATGGTCGAATCGTTGATTAACTATTTTTCACGACGGCAGTGAAAGTTTTTTAGCGTTCATACTGGCGCGGGTCGAAAACGTCGCGCAGACCGTCGCCGAGCAAGTTGAAACCCAAAATGATTATCGAGATCGTTAGGCCCGGAAAGAACGCCGCCATCGGTTGGAGTTGAAGAAACGGCGTGACCTCTTTCAACATCAGTCCCCAGCTCGCCGTCGGCGGCGGCAGACCGAGACCGAGAAAACTCAACGACGATTCGGCCAGGATCGCATGGCCGAAGTCGAGACTGAGGCGTACCAGCAACGGCGATAAACAGTTGGGCAGGACTTGCAGAAACAAAATGCTCCAGTTGGATTCACCGGTCATACGCGCGGCTTCGACGTATTCTTTTTGCTTTTGCGACAGGACCACGCCGCGCACGATGCGCGCGTAGGATGGAATCGAATTGATGCCGAGCGCAATGTAGAGCGAATAAAGTCCGCCGCCGAGGGAAGCCACCAGCGCAATCGCCAGAAGTCTGCCGGGAAAAGCGATGATCGCGTCCATCACCCGCATCAACGCGGAGTCGATCCAGCGGCCGGCGAAGCCGGCAACGGCACCGATCGGTATACCAAAAAATGCGCCGAGAAAGACCGCACCGACAGCGACTTGAAACGCCGTGCGCGCGCCAAACACGATGCGGCTGTAACTATCCCTGCCGAGGTAATCCGTACCGAGCCAGTGATCGGCGCTGGGGCTTTTAAGGCGCCCGGCGATGTTGATTTCATAGGGATCATGGGTCGCCATGAACGGGGCGAACAAGGCGGTTAATAGCCAGACGCCGACGATAACGACTCCGATGAGCGCCAAGCGACTGCGGGCGATGACCTGGCAGGCGCCGAGGAATCTTTGCAACGAGGAATTGGCGCCATCGGCAGCGCTCCACGATCTTGGCAAGGTTTCTTGTTTCATCTCGGCCTTCGTTATTCGAGCTTGATGCGCGGGTCCAACCATTTATACGCGATATCGACGAAAAGATTGATGAACACATAGGTGACGGCGATCAGCAGCACGCTGCCCTGCACGATCGGATAATCCCGCGAGTAGATGCCTTCGATGAGCAACCGACCGATGCCCGGCCAGGAGAACACCGTCTCGACGATCGTCGAGCCGCCCAATAGCCGCGCAGTTTGTAGGCCGACCACGGTCACCGCGGCGATCAGAGAGTTCTTGAGCGCGTGCCTGACGATGACCATTCGCGAAGGCAAGCCCTTGGCCCAAGCGGTACGAACATAATCTTGCTTGAGCTGCTCCAACATCTCCGCCCGGATGTAACGCGTGAGCGGCGCGGCGAGATCGGTGCCCATCACGATCGCCGGTAGGCAAGCATGTTGGAGGAAACGCCAGGGCGCCTCGAAAGGATCGGCGTAGCCGATCGACGGCAGCCAGCCGAGATGGAGGCTGAATAAGACAATCAGCATCAACGCGAGCCAGAAATTGGGCATGGCGATGCCCCACAGGGCGAATCCCATGGCGGCATAATCGGCGCCGGTATTTTGTCGGATCGCCGCGATCACTCCGGCGGGAATGGCAATGATCAATCCAGTGAACAAAGCGATGGCCGCCAGATAGATCGTCGCCGGGTAGCGTTCAAAGATGACTTCAAAGATTGGCCGGCGCGAGCGCAGCGACTGTCCCATGTCACCATGGACGATTCGGCTCACCCAGTTGACGTATTGCACATAGATCGGCCGGTCAAAACCCAACTGCTGTTGCAGTGCTTGATACTGCGCGTCGCTGATGCGCGAGCGCTCTTCCGGATCGACACCCATCATCACCAACACGGGATCGCCCGGAATCAGCCGTACGATTAAGAAAACCGCGATGCTCACCAAGATGAGTACCGGGATCAACTGCCAAATGCGCTGGACGATATAGCGGAGTAGCATGAGCGAAGCAGAGCGGTTTCCGCCTCAAATTCAATATTGGCTTGGTTATGGAAGAATGCTTCACCATGAAGGACGCGAAGATCGCGAAGGTAAGAAACAATTATTCGGACCCTTCGTGCCTTCGTGGTGAAATCATATTTGCCCTTTATTTGTCTACCCAGGCGCGGCTCAATCCGGCGCCCCAAGGTTCGAAATCGCCGCCGCCATTGGTAACGAAGTTTTTCACATGGTCGCGGAAAGTGAAAAAGCGCGGCGTGAAGCCGATCGGAAAGATCGGCAGATCCTGCACTACTTTGGTGACCACTTGCTTGAACAGCGCGCGGCGTTTGTCCTGATCGATCTCGGCTTCGGCCTTGCGCAGGAGCGCGTCGTACTCCTTGTCACAATAGCCGCTTTCATTGAGCCGGCGCTTTCTCGGGTCCGGCTCACAGGTGTATTCTTCATACGCTGGTAGCGGGTCCGGGTAATCACTGCCGCCGGCGAGTTTGAACATGTACTTACCCTGGCGCCGGGCTTCGAGCGCGGATGCGCGCTCCAAAATTTTCAGTTCGACCTTGACGCCGACCTTGCGCAGCTGCGCTTGAATGACCGCGCCCTCGACGTCGGCGACTTCACCGCGGTTGCCCATCAACTCCAGGGTCTCTCCCTTGTAGCCTGCTTCTTTTAACAAAGCCTTGGCTTTGTTCGGGTCATAGGGCGCCGCGGGAATATCGAAATGCCAATGGTGGCCGTTGGGGAACCTCTGGTCACCGATCTCGGCTAGACCGTGATAGGCCGCTTGCATGATTTCCTTGCGGTCCAGCGCGTGAGCAATCGCCATGCGCAATTTCTTGTTATTAAAGGGCGGATCGAAGACGTTGAACTCAAGGTTGCGCGCGCCAGCGCGGGCCGCTTTGGCGAAGCCGATGCCTTTTATTTTTCCCTCGACGAGCTGTTGCACCCATTCGTAGGGCGTCCGCTCGATGATATCGACGTCGCCGGCTTGTAGTGCGGTAAAGCGAACGGTGGCGTCGCCGATCTCTTTCATGACGACGCGGTCAACATAAGCTTTGTGGCCCCAGTAGTCGTCATGCCGTTCGAAAACGATGCGCTGGCCGGGCACCCATTCGACAAACTTGAAAGGACCGGTGCCGGCGGGGAATGTCGTCGGTTTTCTTATTCCTTCGGCTAGAGACTCTTTGGGAATCGCCGAGAACGAACGAATCTCGGTGAGCACGGTAAGAAAAAGCGGACTATGTTGTTTCAGGTGAACTCTGAGCGTGTGTTTATCGACAACCTCGGCTCGTTCCACGGTGCTCAGATCTTCTAAGCCGTAAGCGCCGTTCTTCGGATTCAATGTGTAGTCGATGGCGAACTTGATGTCGTCGGCCGTCAGCTCCGCGCCGTTGTGAAACTTGACGCCGCGGCGCAGTTTAAAGGTGTAAACTTTTCGATCTTTGGAAATCTCCCAGGATTCGGCGAGGCGCGGCTGAATTGCGCCTTTCAAGTCCTTGGCCAGCAACGGCTCATACATTAAATCGCGAATGCGCGCCTCGGTCGAGCTGGTGTTGACCAATGGATTCATCAACGCGAGCTCCTTGCTGATGGCCAACGTAATCGTGCCGCCGCGCTTGGGTTGCGCCGATGCCGCTTCGAGATGGGTGATAGCACTCAGCCAAAACAGCAACATCAAACTCAGTGAGGCAACTCTTTTCATAACGACCTCCTTTGCGAGTTCACCGTGTCCATCCTATTATTAAGCGTTGGCCGCCTTGCGCTTATACAGTTTATCGATAAACCCCGAGTTGTCGAGCTCGCGCAGATAGTGCAAATCCCAGAGCGCCATGGGGCTCAACTGTTTGGCTTCGGGCGACTTGATGCAGCCAAGGTCGTAGGCATTGATAATCGCCTGGGCATCCGGATAAGGCTTACTCGGCATGCGTTCGAGCCGACTATATTGATAATCTTCGCCGGTTCGCTTGTTCAGGCCGTCTAAAATTTTCTGGGTCTTCTGCCGCTGCGTCTTGGCAAAGTGAATTCCCAGCACCAACGCTTTGACCAGCCGCTCGCCGAGCCCCTTTTTCTTTTGCAGCACCGTGTAAGAAGTCGTCAGCGTCGGTCCGTTGATCATCGGCAACGGACCGAGCGGCAGGATATGCAGGCCCATTTCTTTGTATCTCTCGCCGCCGCCGGAGATAAAGCGCGCATCCGCTTTACGAGTCTTCAACGCCTCGAACTGCTCATCCGAGCTTTCACTTTCGACCCACTTGACGTCGTCGATGCCGATGCCGGCGCGGATGAGATACATCATATGGTTGCCGCGACCATGATGAAAGCCGCCCTCGCGTCCTTCCATGGGCGTGTCGGCGATGCGTTTGCCGCGCAAATCGTTGAGCGACGTGATCGGCTCCCATGACGCGATGCTGGCATTCTGGCCGTTCACCGGCGAGGCGATGCTGACGATCGGTTTGCCCTGGACGACCAAAGCATAAGGGGTCAAATGATCGCCTGAGATAAAATCGATTTCACCTTTGAACAGTGCGCGCTCGGCATCCGGCGGCATGGCGCAGTACTCGAAACTGACTAGTTCGAGTCCGGCTTTTCCCCAAATACGAGCCTTATCCATCACTTCCCAGATCGGCATATGACTGCCCGACCGGTAAACTCCGCGAACTTTTATCTTACGTTGTGCCATCGATTCTGAATCCCCCTTTGTTATTTCCTTTTATGCCATCTTTCTTCGTGATTGCTCGCTGATTGATAAATCCTGCAACACATCACGCTGCCGCCGCTTTCGCCGTGCAGAAGGGATGTTTGCCGCCCATTCTGCAAGCTACGCCTTGGCTTGCCAACGCGGCTTCATAGTCGCGATGGATCGCCGAGTCTTCATCTTCATACTCGATTTGATCGCCGCCTTCTTTGACGCTCTTGTAAACATACTGCTTACCGCCGGCCTTCGGTTTGTCGCTGCCCCAGCCGATGGCAAGAAACAGTACCGAATCCTTTCCCGTATTGAAATGTTGATGAAACCACATCTCCGGGGGCACGAATATGCTGCCGGGCTCCCAATCGATTCTTTCAATCGATTTCCCTTCCTGCCACATAAGCGAGTAGCCGTGGCCTTTCAAGATGAGTACGTGGATGCCGGGGCCGTGGCGGTGGCTCTTTTTATAGGTTCCCACCGGCCAGAACGAGCTGTGCGATTTCATCGTGCCGTTGACCAGCGCGAAGCCTAACGATTTCACGCCGATCCCTCTGCCGCCCTCGTTCATCTGACAGGCCATCACATCGGCGACGAAATTGGTTTGCCAGCGCCGTTGATCGATTTTCCGATCCGACTCGCGGAAATATGCCTCTTCCGCGTTGAATCGGTCGTCGAATACAAACGGATTGTCAAAGACGAATTTATGATTATCGAATGTGTCGATTACCCGCGGCGCGCTGGTCATAGCGACATAGCGCGCCGACTCGGTGCCGGAGGCGTTAAAGTGCTCGTGCCAGGCGTTCATCGGAATCGCGAAATAACTGCCGGCATGCCATTCGAAGGCCTGCTTCTTGGCCGCATCGAGCCACACCGAGGTAGCGCCCTGTCCTTTGAGAATGTAGATGGTCTCTTCGAACAGATGCTTGTGCGGCTTGAGCGATTTGCCGGGCGGGATTTCGGCCACGTAGGCGTCGTTAAAACCGCCGGTGCCTTCCAGATTGATAATCGCCGCCGAACCGTCGCCGCTGGATTTCCACGGCGTAAGCTCGACCTCGAAGAGATTCTTAACGAAGTAACCGCGCAGCGTCGGCAGGCCCTCGGCCTCTTTCCATCGCTCATAGGGCGATTTATAGACTTCGGCTTGCTTGACCATTTCGCGCTCGGCGCGCACCATCGTCGGGTCCGTGTTGGCCATGGGGTCTCTCCTTAGCGGTAATCCCTGAGGATTCCTTCTCGACTCGTGCATTTGCCAATAGCACAGCGGGATGTTTAAGGAAAGCTAGCCAAAAATAGGATAATTTGGGCCCTACGCGCGGAGCGCCGGTGCGAACCGCGCGATCCGGCGGCGTTCACTCTTGAACCTCGCGCGATGGAGCTTGACGGCAGTTTCTGCATCGCGCTAAAGTGCATCAACTATTTTCCAAGGAGGAATATTTTATGGCTGAGTTGGAAACGCCGGCGCCGTTTAAGGTCGCCAAGATTAATCCGCAAATGGTGAGCCGCGGAAAAAAAGGACAATCGCTGTTTAGGACCGATATTCTCGGTGCGACGGTTCAGGTTGTCACCGAAGGCGGCGAGACTAATCTACACGCGCACGCGGGCAGCGACGCTACTTGGCTGGTGGTCGCCGGCCAGGCAACCTTTTACGGCGAGGGTGACAAGGTCGTCGCGCAACTAAACAAGAATGAAATGCTTTTGATCCCACGGGGCACGCCCTACTGGTTTGAGAGCAGCAGCAAGGAAGCGCTGGTGATCCTGCGCTTTAGCGCCCGCGCGCAAAATACCATGGACAAGCGCGTCGACTACACCGAGCGCAAAGCCAAACCGCGGGAGGTGATTCCCGACGCGTTCTTCACGGGCTAAGTTTTCACGCCGAACCGGATCTTATGAAACGCCCTCGCGGGTTCACCGCGAGGGCGTATTTTCGCCGCGCCAATCCGCGACGTAAAACAATTTTGCTAACGCTTGCTTCATAATGTTGCAATCCGCGCCTTTTCACACTTCAAATATTTCTCACATACACCGACCGCGGCGCTGATTGCGAGCGTGGCTGGTGTAAACGATGCGTGTAACCGATGTTACGCGCTGACAACTAGGCGTCTGCGAGCCAAGGATTTTTATTTCATCGGAACGACTTCTGATCTTAAAGGAAGTTTTCATGACGAAAGGTCGCATTCGCGAGCGATTCAATCAATTTCGCTTTTCGCGCAGATCTCTTTCCTAAATACGCGCGTCGGAATCTGGGTTCGGCCGCGCGATCAACGCAGATTTTTTTTCTTTGAGTGGCGCGA
>Ga0190270_10001330_pt1 | contig 11434 bp, 10 predicted proteins | sample Popmic320T_FD_133748 | JGI IMG/M metagenome (GOLD analysis project Ga0190270, IMG submission 133748) | Populus adjacent soil microbial communities from riparian zone of Weber River, Utah, USA - 320 T | ecosystem: Environmental > Terrestrial > Soil > Riparian zone | place: USA: Utah | collected... | reverse complement strand
GCCGCCGGCGACGCACCGGAGCTACTGACCTGCGACATCGCCGCTGCGGCGTGCACCGTCGTCGGCCAGACGTCGGGAGGCTACATCATTCACCCGGACGGCCAGGACTATTGGTAGGCGTCACCGCGTCGGTTCGCGTTCGGCAGTCGGCTCGCTCGCCCGGGCGAGCCGGCTGTGGCGTATGCCGTACGTGAAGTAGATGACCAGGCCGATCGCCATCCAGACGCCGAACCGCACCCACGTCTCGCCGATCAGGTTCAGCATCAGGTAGACGCACGACACGACCGCGAGGACGGCGACCAGCGGCGCGGCCGGCGTACGGAACGCGCGCGGCAGATCGGGTCGGGACCGGCGCAGGATGACCACGCCGATGCTGACCAGTACGAAGGCGAACAGCGTCCCGATGCTGACGAGGTCGGCCAGCGTGCTCAGCTCGACGGTGCCGGCGATCGCAGCGACGGCGACGCCGACGATCAGCGTGATGCGATAGGGCGTGCCGAACCGTGGGTGCACCTTGGCCAGCCACGGCGGCCAGAGTCCGTCGCGGCCCATCGCGAACCCGACCCGGGTCTGGCCGAGCATGAGGATCATGACCACGACGGTGAGGCCGATGCAGGCGCCGACCGAGATGACGTCGCTCATCCAGTCCAGTCCGTGGGACTCGAATGCGGTGGCGACCGGAGCCGGATCGGACGGGTCGATGTCACGGAAGTCCTGCATCCCGGTGATGATCAGGCTGACCGCCATGTAGAGGACTGTTACGGCGGCGAGCGAGCCGATGATGCCGATGGGGATGTCCCGCTTCGGGTTGCGGGCCTCCTCGGCCGTCGTGGCGACGATGTCGAACCCGATGAAGGCGAAGAACACGACGGCCGCGGCGCTGAAGATGCCGGCCCAGCCGTAGACCGACGGTTCGTAGCCCATGAGGGTCTGGATCAGGGGGACGTCGAGCCAGCTGCCGGTGCCCCCGGCATTGCCCTGCGACGGCGGAACGAACGGCGAGAAATTGTCGCCGCTCACGTAACCGATGCCGCCGACGATGACGATGCCGACAACCGTCAGCTTGATGGCGACGACGATCTGGTTGAACCAGCTGGAGAACTTGATGCCCGAGATCAGGACGCCCATCACGATCAACGAGATCACGATCGCCGACAGGTCGAAGACCCCGTCCGGGTTGGCGTCGGTCGACACGGTCTGCAGGGAGGCCGGCAGCTCGAACGCCGTGCCGTCGAGCAGGCTGTTGAGATAGCCCGAGAACCCGACTGCCAGCGCGGCCGCCGCGACGGTGAACTCGAGGACCAGGTCCCAGCCGATGATCCAGGCGATCAGCTCGCCGAAGGTGGCGTACGAGAAGGTGTACGCGCTCCCAGCCACTGGCACGGTCGACGCGAACTCGGCGTAGCACAGCGCCGCCAGGGCACACGCGACCCCGGCGACCAGGAACGAGATGGCAACGGCCGGACCCGCACTGGCGCCGGCCTGCTGTCCGGTCAGCACGAAGATCCCGGCCCCGATCATGACCCCGACTCCGAAGACGATGAGATCGAGCGGGCCGAGGTCCTTACGGAGCTGGTGCTCCGGATCGGTGGTGTCTTGGATCGACTGCTCGATCGACTTGGTGCGCATGACTCTCATCGGCGACCTCCTGAACGGTCACGTACCCGGCGAACGCCTCGCAATGCGTGGGATCAAAACCCCTCACTTCGCAGGACGTTAGGCGATCAACCGTGGAGCTGGCGACGGATGTCGTGCGCCAATGCGTCGGGCGTCAGGCCGATCGCCTCGCGAATCGCATCCGGTTTGTCGTGGTCGAGGAACCGCTGCGGGATGCCGTGGACCGCGACCGGCGTCGAGACACCGCGGTCGCGAAGCGCCAGGGTCAGGGCCGTGCCGAACCCGCCGGACCGCCCGTTGTCCTCGACGGTGACGACGTGACGATGCCGGGCGGCCAGGTCGATCAGCTCCGGCGGCACCGGCAGCGCCCAACGCGGATCGACGACCGTCGCGCCGACACTTTCGGCGCCGAGCTTGGCGCCGACGTCGACACAGGCGCCGGCCATCGAACCGACGCCGATGATCAAAACGTCCGGCTCATCGTCGCGCGCCAGGATGTCGACCCCTCCGACCCGTTCGATGGCGGCGATGTCGTCGCAGACCGCGCCCCTGGGAAAACGCAGGACGGTCGGCCCGTCGTCGACCGCGACCGCCTCGCGGAGCAGCTCCCGCAGTCGGGCGCCGTCGCGCGGGGCCGCGAGGCGGAGCCCGGGCACGAGGCCGAGGAGAGATAGGTCCCACATGCCGTTGTGGCTCGGCCCGTCCTCGCCGGTGATCCCGGCCCGATCGAGGACGAACGTGACCCCGCACCGATGCAGAGCCACGTCGAGCAGCAGTTGGTCGAACGCCCGGTTGAGGAACGTCGCGTAGACAGCGACCACCGGGTGGAATCCCCCGAGCGCGAGGCCGGCCGCGCTCGTGACGGCATGCTGCTCGGCGATGCCCACGTCGAAGCAACGGTCCGGGAACCGATCGGCGAAGGCGTCGAGTCCGGTCGGATAGAGCATCGCGGCCGTGACGGCGACCAGGTCGTCGCGCTGCTCGCCCAGCGCGACCATCTCGTCGCGAAACACCGAGGTCCACGCCCGGGTCGGCCTCGCCAGTGCCACGCCCGTCTCGGGATCGAACGGGTGCGCCTGATGCATCTGGTCGGCCTCGTTCTTGACCGCGATGTCGTAGCCCTTGCCCTTGGTGGTCAAGACATGCACCAGCACCGGCCCGCCGAAATGCTTGGCCTGCGCGAGCGCCTGCTCGACCGCGACCCGGTCGTGGCCGTCGAATGGTCCGAGGTATTTCAGGCCGAGGTCTTCGAAGAGTCCCTGCGGCGCGAGGGCGTCCTTGAGGCCCTTCTTGATGGCGTGCAGAGCGTCGTAGGCGGCCGGTCCGACCACCTTGATGCGGGTCAGCCGGTCCTTGACCTGTTCGAGCACCTCTTCGTAGCGAGGGTGGGTACGCAGCGCATCGAGATGATGGGCGAGCCCGCCGATCGTCGGTTGGTAGGACCGGCCGTTGTCGTTGACCACGATGATCAGCCGCCGGTCCTTGTTGGCGGCGATGTTGTTGAGCGCCTCCCAGGCCATGCCACCGGTCAGCGCGCCGTCGCCGATCACGGAGACGACGTGGCGGTCCTCGCCACGCAGCGCGTACGCCTTGGCCAGGCCGTCGGCGTAGGAGAGGCCAGTGGACGCATGGGAGTTTTCGATGACGTCGTGCTCGGACTCGGCCTGGCTGGGGTAGCCGGACAGGCCGTCCTTCTTGCGCAGTCGCGCGAAGCCGTCGAGCCGGCCGGTGAGCATCTTGTGGACGTACGCCTGGTGGCCGATGTCGAACAAAACCTTGTCGCGCGGCGAGTCGAAGACCCGGTGGATCGCCAGGGTGAGCTCGACGACTCCGAGGTTGGGCCCGAGATGCCCGCCGTTGACGGCAACGGCGTCGATCAGACGCTGCCGAATCTCCGCCGCGAGATCGTCGAGTTGACTCGCCGTTAGGTCTCGCAGATCAGCCGGATCGCTGATCCCCTCGAGCAGCCCCACTCTCAGACCTCCTCAGGCCCGCCAACGCCGCTGACAACTCGGCCACGATCATGCGAGTCTATGCTGCCCGGCGCCGAGGCCCGAAGTGCGAGCGCGTGACGCTTGTCCTAAGGGACGAACGCGGCGACCGACGCGTCTTCGAGGCTGCCGAGCCAGACAGTCCCCTTGTGCTCGCGAACACCGGTGGCGAAGTGAAAGTCCGGATGGGTGCCGCGGAACGCGTACGTCAGCCGGCCGGTGTCGTCGTAGGCGTGCACCTCGAACTCGCGAGCCTCCTTCGGCTGCACCGCCTCGGGCAACCGCCAGGCCGCTTTGCGGAGGATGCCCGGAAGCGGCAGCATCCGGTCGAGAAGGGCGTTGCGCATGGAGGCCAACGCCACCCAGATCAGCCCGTCGCTGCCCATCGAGACGTTGTCGGCCACCGCGGCGTTGTTGCAAAACCGAATCGGCATGCCGTCGAACTCGATGACGAGCTCGTCGACGCGACCGTCGTGCACGTCGAGCCGGACCAGGCCGCGTTGCGCGTCGCAGACGACGATCCAGCCTTCGGGGTGCCACTCCAGCCCGAGCGGGCGGCCGCCGGTGTCGCCGACGACGTCGATCTGACGACCGTCCGGCGTGAGCGCGATGATCCGGCCGTCATCGAGGCCGGTGAAGATCCGACCGTCGGATCCGACCAGCACGTCCTCCGGGCCGTGGCCAGCGACCGGCAGCAGTGTGAGCTTGTTGATCGGGCGGACCTCGATCGCGGGCTTAGCCGGGCGGCTCGGCTGCCAGACCCGCGGTGCGATAGTCGGACGATCCACACAACCACCTCATTCTTCGCCCGAGCGTACTCCGACTGTCGGAAGCGTCCTTGATACTCTCGGCATGCTGCTGCGCGATGTCGAGACCGGCGACCTCGACACCTACGTCCGGATGCGCTGCGATCCGGCGATGATGGCCGAGCTCGGCGGACCGCTCCCCCGCGACGGCATCGAGGCCAAGGTGGAGACCGACGTCCGCAAGACACGGGCCGACGTCTACTGGGTGTCGATGATCGTGCCCGACGAGGCCGAGCCCGAGACCGTGGCCGGCAGTGTCGTGCTGTGGTCGCACGAGGACGGCGACGACGCGGGGGCGTCCGAGATCGGCTGGATGGTGCTACCTGAATTCCAGGGTCGAGGGCTCGCCAAGCGCGCGGTTCGTGCCCTGCTCGAGCGGGCCCGCGACGACGGGCGCTGGGGCGACGTCCATGCGTTCCCCGGCGTCACCAACGTCGCCTCCAACGCACTCTGTCGCTCCGTCGGGTTCACCCTGGTCGGCCAGCGGGACGCGACGTTCGCCGGCCGGCCGCTCCGCACCAACCATTGGCGGATCGACCCGGGCACCGACCTGGTCTGAGAGCGTCGGCCTCCTGCCCTACTGTGCGGTGTCGTGGACTGTCTCTTCTGCGCGATCGTCGCCGGTGAGCGCCCGGCCCATCGGGTCCTCGACACCGACCACGTCGTCGGGTTTCTCGACAGCCGGCCGGTCTTCAAGGGCCACGTGCTGGTCGTGCCGCGGGTCCACTACGAGACCCTCGGCGACGTGCCGACGGAGCTGTTGACGCCCATGTTCGAGTCGGTCCAGCGGGTCAGCCGTGCGGTCGTGCCCGCGTACGAAGCGCACGGCTCGTTCGTCGCGGCCAACAACGTCATCAGCCAGAGCGTGCCGCATCTGCACGTCCACGTGGTGCCGCGTCGGCGCAAGGACGGGCTGCGCGGCTTCTTCTGGCCGCGAACCAAGTACGCCGACGACTCCGAGGCTGCCGACTACGCCGAGCGGCTGCGCACCGTGCTTGCCGACTAGCCCGTGTCGGCCTCGACGCGGAGCACGACCTTGCGCAGCAGGTCGGCGAGCGCCCGCTTCTCCGCGTCGGTGAGCCCCGCCAGCATTCGCCCCTCGGCCTCCCCTTCGGCGCCGAGGGTCGCGTCGAGCGCCTCGTGGCCGGCCGCTGTCAGGGTGACCTGGACGCGGCGACGGTCGGTCGCGTCGTGCGCCCGCTTGACGAGGCCGAGCTCCTCGAGCGTGCTGAGCCGGATCGACATGGCGCCCCGGGTCAGGCTCAACATGGCGGCCAATTGCGACGGGCTCGCCGTGTAAGGCCGCCCGACCTTGCGCAGCATGAGCAGAGTCTTGAGCTGCCACATGATGAGGTCGCTGGACCGCAGCGCGTGCTGTCGCCCCTGCGTGCTGTGCCGCGCCAGCAAGTGGATCCGGCCGATGATCGCCTCTTGCACCGGGTCGAGGTCGGTCAGCTCCTCTGACCACGCCGCGATGTGCTCGTCGATGGAGTCGCGCATGCGACGTAGTTTAGCGGCGAGACAGTTTTCTTGTGGATAGTTTTACGCATCACTACCTTGCTCGCCATGATTTCACACAACATCCCCTCGACGGCGCAGGTGCCGACGGCAACGCTCGTTGCGGCGGCCGATGCCCTCGTCCGCGCCGGTCGGCTCCGCCAGACCCAAGACCTCCTCGACGCGACGACCGCTGATGACTACCAGGGCCGGGCCCTTCTCGCCCTTGCGTCGGCGAAGACCGCGATCGAGAGCGACTATCGCACCGGCAGCAGTCAGGCACCAAACAGAGTCGCAGCCGCCGAAGCGGCCGTTGCCGCAACCGGGACCCGCGCCGATCGATGGGATGTCGCGCTGCTCAAGGTGCGACAGTCGTATCTCGCGGCCCTTTTCCACGCCGACGGAACGCCGTGGTTCGGACCGGCCGGTCGCGATCCGCACGACATCGCCGACCTCGAGGCGAGCGCGAAGCGCCTCTACGACGAGAGCCCGGACGACGGTCGACGCGGATGGGCAAGCATGTTCCAGGGCTGGATCGCCGACAACATCGCCGGTGAGCGCACTGTCGCGCCGCCGCGCTACGCCGAGGCCCTCGACTGCGCCGAGTCGACCGGCGACGACTACCTCGTGTTCGAGGCGCTCCGCCATCTCGGCGACCACGACCACGACGACGGCGACCACGACCGCGCCTGCGAGCGCTGGGAGCGGTCGACCGCGTCCGCGGCCCGGGCGGGTCTGGTGTCGGGGACGCTGGCGCAGCAGCTGCTGCTGGCCGTCCTCCATCGCGACGCCGGCGACGAGGTCGGTGCCCAGGCGCTCGGCCGCGAGATCGTCCGATGGGCCGGCGCTATCGACGCCACCCGGCTGCAGGCCCAGGCGCAGGCGTTCGTCGACGGCGTCGACCCGACCGCACCACCGCCTGACGTCGATTCGTGACGCCGCTAGCCGCCGGATGTCAGCCGCAGCTCGCCGATCTCGATGTCCAGCGCGGCGGCGACATCATCGGCGGGCTCGACGAACGCTTCCTCCAACGGCAGCGACTCGCCCGGAAACGGCCAGACCTCCAGGCTTCGCCGGCGGCCGTTGCCAGCCAGCCGCCACAACCCGACCAGCCGACCCTTGAAGAGCACCGCCGGCGAGAACACGCCGTTGGCGCGGTTCCAGATCCGCTCGAGATGCGACTCGTCGAGAAATCGGATGCGGCCCTTCGGGTGATAGCCGAGGACCAACGCGTCAAACTCCGGTAGCAACCGGACACCGGGGTCGCCAGACCCACCCGGAGGCGGAGCGGCCAGGTCGAAATACGTGCCGCCATCCGGTCCCGGTCGAGCCACGACCTGGTCTCCGAGCGCGGTCACCGCCGCATCGACGCGAGTGAGCCCCTCACCCGACCACCACGCGATGTCGTGTCGGGTCGACGGTCCGAACGACGCGATATGGATCCGGGCCAGCGCGACGAGGGCATCATCGGGGTCGACCTCCGGCGTCCCGAGCAGCGGCGGCCCGTGCCGCAACAACCAGGGGCTCCGATTCTCCCAGCCGCCGCGCGAGGGTCGCCGGATGAGGGCGCTGTAGCCCCGCAACAAGAATCGGCCGGAGGACTCCTGAGACAGCGCCGCCGACTCGGCCGACTCATGCTGCTCGAGCCACTCGATCACATGAGCGGTGAGGTCCGATTCGAGTCGCCACTCGTCGCCGATCCATCGCACGATCTCGGTCCGGACGTCGCCGACCGCATCCGGCCGCAGGCCGAGTACCTTGCGCCAGCCGGGTTGCGAGGTACGTCGGGTCACGGCGTCCAACAGCGGGAACTGCTCCCTTACGCAGACGTGGACCGTGCCGCGGATGTTGGACCCCTTGACGATGTCATGCGCCTCGAACGCATCCGCGATGGCGGCGTAGCCGACGCCGGGCAGTCGGGCGGCGACGCCCAAGAACGGTGCCCGCGGCGCCTGGGACTGGATCGGCCCGATCCGGCTGACCAGATCCGCGACCGCCTTCGGCCCGCGACCGCGCACCCTCGGGAACTGCCGTCGCAAGGTCGCTCGGCGCAGCTGCGCGAGCGTGTACGGCCGGGTCAATCGGGTCCCTCGAGGCGCACGTAGGCACCGCGCCGATGGGCCATCGGGTCGCCGTCGTCGCCTAGCTCGACCCGTTCGACCACCGCCTCGGCGGCGACCGCCCAGCCGACCCGCCGCGCTTTGTCGTCGGTCAGTCGGATCCCGGCCCACGCACTGGCGTCACTCAGCACCGGCCCCCACGGCGTGTCGTTCCACTCGGCCAGCCGAAACGGGCCCCCTGGCGCCGGTGCGACTCCGGCGAAGGCATCGGCCACGGCGCGATGCCGCCAGCTCAACACCTGGAACACGGCCGTCCGCGACCTGTCGACGGCTTCCCAGAGGTCCGAGTCGGGGTCGAGAAGCGCCAGCACCTTCGATGGCTCACCGTCGGCGATCAGCATCGACGACACGGTGAGTCCGACCCGGTCGCCCTCACGGTCGAGTGAAGTCCACAAGGTCACCGGCGCCGCGAGCCGCCCGCGCAGCCGCCGGACCGGGTCGCGATCCGGCTCCGGGGTCAGGAACGGGTGATCGGAGTGAATCGTCACCGCCACATCATCGCCGACGTGGAGACGGTCACGGGCGGCGGTGCAGCAGCAGCGGCAGCACGAGCGACGCACCGGCCTCGCGGAGCTTGGCCGCCGCCACCGTGATCGGCCAGAGGGAGGACGTCGCGTCGACGACCAGCAGCACGGCCAGGCCGGCGACGGCGTCCGCGGTCTCGGGCGCGATCGTGATCGCGTCCCGCCACACTGCGGCCTCGGCGGATGACGAGAGCTCGGAGATGTCAGCCTCCGGCACCGCCAGATCGGCTCGAGCCAGCCGGCCGACGGTCGCGAGGTGATCGGCGACGCCGGCGACCACCGTCGAGCAACCGGCCGCCGCCAGGCCGACGACGACGTCAGGCCGGCCGGGCCACTCCGACTTCCAGCGCGCCAGCGCCTCGACGCAGGCGGACTTGAGCTCGTCGGGCGGCTCGCCGTCGCGCACGAGTACAGTGCTCGCCAACTCTCGCCACTCGGGAGCGTCGGCGTACACGATCGTGCGGCCCGACTCGGCCATCAGCTCGGCCGGGATCTTGCCGCGTGCCCCGAATGCGCCGCCGGGCCACATCTTGCGCGGGTCGAGGACATGGGTCTCGCCGCGCAGCTGGCGGACGACGGCGGCGACAGTGTCGGACTCCGGCACCGCGACCAACGGATCGGGTAGGTCACCGAGACAGACCGAACACCGCCCGCAGTCGGCCGCGGTCGGGTCGTCGAGCGACTCCTGGAGCAGCCGCATCAGGCACTGGCTGCCCCGGGTGTAGGCCCGCATGATGTCGGCCTCGCGGCGGCGTACGCGCACGATACCGTCGTAGTGATCCGCGTCGTAGACCCACTCGGCCGCCCCGCGCACCCAGCCGCGCTCGACCCGCTCCACCACGCCCTCGACGGCGAGTTGCTTCAGCATCAGCTCGACACGAGTGCGCCGCAGCCCGGTCTCGGCCTCGAGCGCCGGCACGCTCGCCACCTCGCCGTCGGAGTAGGCGTCGAGACCGCGAAGCAGCCGGTTGACCTGCTCGGGGTCGGGGATGGTCGACGTGGCGAAGTAGTCCCACACGCCGACGTCGGCGTCCGACGGCAGGAGCGCCACCAGCGCTCGGTCGATGCCGCGCCCGGCCCGGCCGACCTGCTGGTAGTAGGACACCGGCGACGGCGGCGATCCGACGTGGACGACGAAGCCGAGGTCGGGTTTGTCGTAGCCCATGCCGAGCGCCGAGGTGGCGATCAGCGCCTTGAGCTCGTTGGCGCGGAGCGCGTCTTCGAGCTTCTCGCGCTCGGCGCCGTCGAGCCCGCCGTAGTAGGCCGCGACCGACGCGTCGGCGCCGTGGACGGCACTGACCGCCTCGGCCAGTCGCTGCGCGTCTGCCACGGTGAGTGTGTAGACGATGCCGGAGCCCGGCAGCCGGGGCAGGTGGTCGACGACCCAGGCGTACCGATCGAGCGGTGACAGTGCGTCGACGACGGCGAGCTGCAAACTGCGTCGGGCGAGCGGGCCACGCAGCACGAGGGTCGACTCCCCCAGCTGCCGTGCGACGTCGTCGGTCACGCGGGCGTTGGCGGTCGCCGTGGTCGCGAGGACCGGGGTGTCGGGGTTGAGCTGTCGCAAGACGTCGGACACCCTGCGATAGTCGGGCCGGAAGTCGTGCCCCCAGTCGGAGACCGCGTGTGCCTCGTCGATCACGAGGAGTCCGATCCGTCCGGCGAGTGCGTCGAGGACGCGGCGCCCGAAGCCGGGGTTGGCCAGCCGCTCCGGCGAGACGAGCAGCACGTCGACACGGTCGTCGAGCAGGTCGAACTCGATCGCCGACCAGGCATCGATGTTGCTGGAGTTGAGTGTGGCCGCGCGCAGTCCCGCGTGCCCGGCCGCCGCCACCTGGTCGCGCATCAACGACAGCAGCGGCGACACCACCAGCGTCGGCCCGGCGCCCTCGGCGCGCCGAATGGCCGTGGCGGCCCAGTAGACGGCGGACTTGCCCCACCCGGTGGCCTGCACGACGAGAGCCCGGGACATCGGCTCGCTCAGGGCGGCGACCGCGGTGGTCTGGTCGGGGCGCAGGACGGCATCCTGACCGGCGATCGCCTGGATGACGGCATTCGCCACCTTCGTACGTTCGGGAGTCAGCTCGGGAGGGGTCGCCACGTCAATGACCCTAGGCGACGTCACCGACGGCCATCGCGCCTCGTCCACAGGCGACTGGGGAGGATCGCGCCAATCGGGAGTTGGCGCCGGGGTCCCCCACGCCAATAGGTTTGTCGCAGGGGTCCCCCGCGCCAACACCGCCCGGCCCCTCAACCCACCGCGCTCCGAGCAGTCCGATGTCGAGGCCAGGCTCCCCTGTACGACGGCGCCGATGGTGACCGACACGGCCAGCACCAGCACCGTCCCGGCGGAGACGTCCAGCAGGCCCGTCGGCGCCTCGCGGTCAGCCGACGGCACTGCGCACGAGCAAGGCGACGGCGGACGCCGCGCAGACTGTGAGCACGGCCGCCCGGGTGTAGCCGGCGTCGACCCGCGACCGCAGCGGCCCGGCGACCGCGAAGCCGACTATCAGCGCCGGCGCCAGGGCGAGGGCGACCTCGAGCTCGCGCACGGTGAGGGCGCCGCCGATCGCGAGACCGGCGAGACTGAGCACGACACCGACGAGGAAGAAGACCGCCAGCGTCGAGCGAACCTGGCGGCCGGGCCGGTGTTGATACAGCAAGGCCACCGGTGGGCCCGCGATCGACGTCGCCGTACCGGTGGTTCCCGCCACGATTCCCGCGGTCACGAGGCTCCCGCGAGTGATCGGGACATCGATCGTGCGCACGCTCAGGACCACGGCTACCAAGACCATGACGCCGACGGCCAGGCCGAGCGTTCGATCGGCGACCCAGGTCACGACGGCCACGCCGAGGATCGTGCCGACCGCTCGAGCCGG
>Ga0190270_10001328_pt1 | contig 11441 bp, 10 predicted proteins | sample Popmic320T_FD_133748 | JGI IMG/M metagenome (GOLD analysis project Ga0190270, IMG submission 133748) | Populus adjacent soil microbial communities from riparian zone of Weber River, Utah, USA - 320 T | ecosystem: Environmental > Terrestrial > Soil > Riparian zone | place: USA: Utah | collected... | reverse complement strand
GACGTCACCAGCGGCGACCTCGACGATGCGGTCACCCGCAAGCTCTTGCGCCTTGGCCATGGCTGCCTCGACGCCGTCGACGAAGTGAAACGGCGCCTCGGGGTCCCAGCTCTCGGGCTGCGCCCAGTGCGTCACGACGACCACGTGGTCGATCCCGCTCGGAGGCTTCCCGTCCCAGCCGTCCGTCAGGTCGAAGACGTGGCGGCCGGCGATTGTCGTCCCGATCTGGTCCCAGTACGGCCGGGTGTAGTCGTAGGACGTCTGCGACACCTTCACGTAGCCGGTCTCGTCCAACGGGACGTCACCGCTGGACAACCAATCGAACAGCGGTCCGGGTTGGTCGTTCTCGTCCGCGACGAAGCCGTCCACCGACACCGAGCTGTACATGACCACCTTGCCCACGGGGTTCTCCTCTGCTGCTTTGGGGTGACCCCAAAATTAGCGAGTCGTGAGCTGTCGCTCTTGTAAGAAATCAATCGGCCGGCAGGGGCCAGCCGTCCAGCACGTGGCCGGGATGTTCGCGCAAGAACCGCCGCCGGACTTCGACGTACCGGGTCGGCGTGAGCCCGGTGAAGGCCCGGAACTCGTGGCCGAAGTGGGCCTGATCGAAGTAGCCTGCGCGACCGGCGAGGTCGGCCCAGTCGATCGGTGGGGCGGGGTTGATCGAGAACACGGTGGCGGCGAAGCGGTAGGTGCGGGCCAGCCGCTTCGGCGTGACGCCGATGAGCTCCTTGAACCGCTGTGCCAGGTGAGTGCTGCTGACACCGGCTGCCACGCTCAGGTCACCGATCGCGACCGCCTCGCTGGTCGCCGCGATGACGCTGCTCGTATGGCTGACCAGCCTCAGGCCGGCGGTCTCGCACAGCCGTCGCATTAGCTCTTCCTCGAGCAGCGTCAGCATCTCGTGCGGTCCGGGCGCCGTGGCCAGCCGATCTCGCAGCTCAGCAATGGCGGGCCGGCCCCAAACCTGCTCTATCGTCACCGGCCGGTCGCACAGCTCGCTCGCGGACATCGGCAGGAACGGTGCCAGCCCCCACGGCTTGAGGTGCACGCCGACGGACCGGGTCCGGAGTGGGTAGCTGAACTCCAACGCGCGGGTGGGCGTGCTGACCACGCAGCCGTCGGCGTACTCGGCCGTCTCGATGTCGGTGCCCGCGCGGATGCGGAACGGCGCCCCGAGGTTGACGATGAGCAACGCCGCGGGCATCGGCGGCAGCGTTAACCGGGCGTACGGCGGCGCACCCGCCAGGTAATAAAGGTCGTCGATCAGGCCGTCCAGCGGCGGTCGCGGCACTCTGGACACGTACTCCACGCCCACAGTATCGCCGACGCCCACCCCGACTACACCCTGCATTGTGAAGAGCCAGTTATCCACAGATTGCAATTGGGTCTTGAATTTCGGAGAATGCGTGGATAGCTCGGGAAATTCGGTGCGGAATTCTTTGTGTCGCGTCTTGAGATGCAGAATTGCTAACTGCTAATATCGAACACATGTTCGATCACGGGTGGGCCGACCGCCTCCACGAGACAGTCGCCGAGGGGGCCGCACTGGATCTCGTTGCGGCATCGCGCGAGCAGCTCCGTGAGTTGGTCGTCGGCCAACAGGCCGCGATCGATCGGCTGCAGGCGTCGCAGTCCCGGGCGCTGGCAGAGTTCGAGGCACGCGAGGGGCACCGACCAGACGGATGCTCGTCGATGGCCGCTTGGATGCGGCGATATTTGCAGATGTCCGGCGCCGAGACCCAGCAGCGTCGACGGGCTGCCGTGGCTCTGATCGAGCTGCCGTCCGTGCGAGCCGCGGTCGAGGCCGGCCGGATTCGTCCGGCGCACGTCGACGTGTTCGCCACGGGCGTCAAGAGGCTTGGCGCACAGCTCATGCGTGACCATCAAGATATCTTGCTTCCGGTGGCAGAGGCTTGCGATCCGACGGACCTGTTGACTGCCGTCGATCGGCTGCGGGACACGATCGATCCCGACGCGGCGGATCGAGATTGGATCGCTGCGCAAGAGAAATACGACTTCACCTTGCGGCGGGTCGGGCATGGCTGGGACGTGTCGGGATACCTCGGCCCAGAGACCGGCACGATGCTGAAGCAGGTGCTCGACTCGGCCGCCGCGCCCAACGGAGTGGGCGACCAGCGTCCAGTCGCCCAACGACGCGTCGAGGGACTGCACCACCTTCTCGGAAGCATCCTCGACAGCGGGCTCCCGTCCGACAAGGGCATTCGGCCACACCTGGCGGTCAACGTCGATGTCAAGACTCTGCGACTGGCAGTCGGGGGCGACCGTACGACGCCGGCGCCGCCGGCATTTCTCGCGGGGTACGGGCATATCGGCCGAGCCCTGCTCACCGAGACAACCGACGCGGCCGGGCGATCTCCTTACGGCCACGTTCTCGACGTCGGACGCACCCAACGGCTCGCGACCGCCAAGCAGCGACTCGCGGTGCTCGTCCAGCAAAACTTTCGATGCGCCAATCCTGGCTGCACCAATACCTATCTCGAGATCCACCACATCGTCGCGTGGCTCGACGGCGGTCCGACAGACATGGACAACCTGTGTGGGTTGTGCGTGCCGTGCCACCATCTCGTCCACGCCGAACTGCTCATCTGCTCCAAAGACGCCGACGGTGCGTTGACCTTTCGCAGCCGAGACGGCACTCCCCTCACTCACAGCCGCCGGCAGGCTCTCGCCGACTTTCACCGAGCCCTCGATCCACCGCCCCGGGTCGCATGACGGGGCGACGAAACTCGGCTGACAAGGAGTCGGCGGGTTTCTATGGTCGAGACATGGTCACCATCCGGCCGTTCGAGCCGAGCGACATCGACGAGGCTGGATCGCTGCTGGCCGCTCGGCACGCGGCGCATCGCCTGGCGCACCCGCTGCTGTCACCGCGATTCGAGGATCCGGCGGCCGCGCGGGTCGAAGTCGCGACCGCATTCGGCGGCGACGGCGCCTCCGGCGCAGTGGCCGAGCGAGATGGCCGTCTCACCGGCTTTCTGCTCGGTGCTCCGAAGGCCTCGCCATTGTGGGGACCGAACGTCTGGGTCGAGTCCGCCGGCCAGGCCGTCGACGACCCCGAGACGATGCGCGACCTCTATGGCCTGGCCGCCGCGCGATGGGTCGACGACGGCTGGACGGCCCACTACGTCGTCACGCCCACCCACGATCCGGCTCTGCTCGACGCGTGGTTCCGACTCGGGTTCGGACAGCAGCACGCCCACGGCCTGCGCGACATACCGACGACACCCCCGCAGCCGCCGGACTCGATCACGATCCGACCAGCTCGCCGCGACGACATCGACGCCCTCACCCGCCTCGAGCTCGCACTGCCGGAGCATCAGGGCCGATCGCCGGTGTTCTCAGCCGGCCAGGTGCCGACATACGACGAGGCGCGAGCGGAGTGGGAGGACGACTTCGAAGACGAGACTTACGCGACGTTCGTCGCCGAGCTCGACGGTCGCGTCGTGGGCTCGGCGATCGGGGTGGCCCTGGAGAAGTCCAGCAGCCATCTCGGGCCGGCGCGGCCGGACAAGGCGGCGTTCCTCGGCTTCGCGGCGGTCTTTCCCGAGGCGCGCGGTCATGGTGCCGGCCGGGCCCTCGGCGAGGCGGTCGGCTGGTGGGCGGCGACGTCCGGATTCGACTGCGTCGTGACCGACTGGCGGGTGACCAATCTGCTGTCGTCGCGGGCTTGGCCGCGGCTCGGCTACGCCACGTCGTTCGTCCGTCTGCACCGACTCGTCGGCCACTGAGCGGCGTACTCAGCGCGTCACGAGGCCCACGCCAGCGTTGGCACGGGTGACGACGATTTCGCGTGCGGACTACGGTGAACGCGACGGCGCATTTGTGCTCAACTCCTCCGAGGAGGACACCCATGGCAGAGACGCCAACCGTAGGCCTACTCGTCACGATGGAAGCCAAGCCGGGCAAGGAGGCTGACGTCGAGCAATTCCTCGACGCTGGCTTACCGCTGGTCAACGAGGAGCCCGCGACCACGGCCTGGTTCGCCGTCCACCTCGGCGGTTCGACCTACGGCATCTTCGACGTCTTCCCCGACGACAGTGGCCGGGACGCCCATCTGAACGGCAGGGTCGCCGAGGCCCTGATGGCGCAGGCGCCGGACCTGTTCACTGGCAGCCCGCAGATCCAGAAGGTCGACGTCCGGGCGTCCAAGCTTCCCTAACGCCAATGCTCAGACGTTGAACCGGAACTCGACCACGTCGCCGTCCCGCATGACGTAGTCCTTGCCCTCCATGCGCACCTTGCCCGCGGACTTCGCGGCAGCCATCGAGCCCGCCTCGACCAGGTCGTCGTACGACGTGACCTCGGCCTTGATGAAGCCACGCTGGAAATCGGTGTGGATGATGCCGCCCCCCTCGGGGGCGGTGGCACCCTTAGGGATCGTCCACGCCCTCGACTCCTTCGGCCCCGCGGTGAGAAACGTCTGGAGGCCGAGCGTGTCGAAGCCGACTCGCGCCAGCACGTCGAGCCCCGGCTCGTCGACACCCATCTCGGCCAGCATCTCCCGCGCTTCGCCGGGGTCGTCGAGCTCCACCAGCTCGGCCTCGAACTTGGCGTCGAGGAAGATCGCCTCGGCCGGCGCGACCAACTCCCGCATCCGATCCTTCAACGCCTCGTCGGCCAACTCGTCAGCGTCGCAGTTGAAGACATAGACGTACGGCTTGGCCGTGAGCAGGTGGAAGTCGCGCAGCGGCGCCCGGTCGAGTCCGGCGGCGAAGACGCCGTGGCCGCTCTCGAGCGTCGCCTGCGCCTGACGAGCGGCGTCGACCTGCGTGCCGAGCGACTTGTCCTTCTTGGCATCCTTCTCAAGCTTGGGCAGTGCGCTTTCGAGCGTCTGGAGGTCGGCCAGGATCAGCTCGGTGTCGATCGTCTCGATGTCGTCGCTCGGCGACACCTCCCCCGCGACGTGCGTCACGTCGTCGTCGCGAAACACTCGCGTGACCTCGCAGATCGCGTCCGACTCGCGAATGTGCGAGAGGAACTTGTTGCCGAGGCCCTCGCCCTGGCTGGCCCCTCGTACGATGCCCGCGATGTCGACGAACTGGACGGTCGCCGGCATCGTACGGGCGGAGTCGAACATCCGGCTCAGCACGTCGAGACGCGGATCGGGGACGCCGACGACACCGACGTTGGGCTCGATCGTCGCGAAGGGATAGTTGGCCGCGAGGATCTGGTTGCGGGTCAACGCGTTGAACAGGGTCGACTTGCCCGCGTTGGGGAGGCCGACGATACCGATGGTGAGCGCCACGAGGGTCTAGTGTTCCGTACGCCCGGTGACGCCCGCCGATCGGGCGCGATAGCGAGCGGGCTCCGCCAGGCTCGTACGCATCAAGCGGCCTTGGAGTCAGGATGAGCCGATACGGGCAGTACCCGCGGCCCTCTCCTCCTCCGGTCCAGCCGCCGCCGGTCGGTCCCCCGTCAACCCCGCGCCGCCAGCTGGGCGCGGGTCCTTATCACCGTTTTCTGTGGCCTCGACCTCCTCAACCCATCCGCTTCTTCGACGCCGCGCGGGTCAGGCCTGGCTGGCCACCGCCCACTCCTCCCGGCTGATGTGGAAGACCTGACTCGGTCCGTCGTACCACCGGTCGCGGAAGACGCCCTCGTCGGCCATCCCGATCGCCAGGGCGACCTTCTTCGACGGCTCGTTGGTGGTGTGGGTGATCGCCCAGATCTCCGACAGGCCGTCGGCAAATCCTTTGGCGAGCCCGCCGCGGGCCGACTCCTGCGCCAGGCCTTGCCCCCACGAGTCGGGGTGGAGGTACCACCCGATCTCGACTTCGCCGCCCTCGCCGTTCGGAAGCGGCTTCAGCAAGACGGTGCCGACGACAGTGCCGCTGCCCTTGAGCTCAACGGCCCAGCTCCCGTATCGGGGGTCTTCCTCGTGCGACTTGCGCCAGTTGGCGATCCGCTCGGCGGCCTCGTCCACATGCTCGAACGGCTTCATGTCGCCGCCGAACCATTGCACGACCTCATCGCGGCGCAGGATGTCGTAAAGGCGGTCGGCTTCGACGTCGCGCCAGAGACGGACGATCGTACGGTCGGTCTCGAAGATCACCGGGCCATCCAACCTCGTATCCGGCGCGTACACCACCGAATTGTCGGCGGCCCATGGCACCGTAAATCACATGGATGCAACTACCGCCCTCGTGGCCCTGCTCACTCTCGGTGTCGGCCTCGCCGTCGGGCTCTATCTCGGCAGCGAGGCGCGTCGGCGCGAGCACGTCCGCGAGCGTGAGCTCGAGCGGGAGCAGGAGCGCGTGCGCCGCGAGCACGACCGGGCTCTCGATGAGAGCCGCAGCCGCGAAGCGCTCGGTGCGGCGACCAATGCCACCCAGCAGGCGGTGGCGCCGGTCAGGGAGAGCCTCGACCGCTTCGACGCCCGGCTGCGCGAGCTCGAGTCGAGCCGGATCGAGTGGCACACCCAGCTGCGCGAGCAGATCGAGTCGGTCCGCACGACCGGCGAGTCGCTGCGGCGCGAGACGTCGTCGCTCTCGACCGCGCTGCGTCGACCCCAGGTCCGTGGCCGGTGGGGCGAGATGCACCTGCGACGCGCGGTCGAGCTCGCCGGGCTCGTCGATCGCTGCGACTTCAGCGAGCAGGTCACCGTCCGCGACGGCGAAACGACGCAGCGCCCCGACCTTCTCGTCCACCTGGCCGGTGGCCGCACCGTCGTCGTCGACTCCAAGGTGCCACTCGACGCCTTCCTCGACGCCACCACGGCCGACGGCGAGGACGCCAGGCAGGCATACCTCGTCCGCCACGCTCGCCAACTGCGCGGACACATCGACGCGCTCTCGGCCAAGGCCTACTGGCGGCGATTCGACTCGGCACCGGAGTTCGTCGTGTTGTTCATTCCGGGCGAGGCGTTCTTGTCACAGGCGTTGGAGACCGAGCCACAACTGCTCGAGTACGCCGGGGCGCGCCAAGTCGTGCTGGCAACGCCGACGACGCTGATCGCGCTGCTGCGCACGGTGGCGCTCGCCTGGCGAGAGGAGTCGGTCGCCGAGGGAGCCCGCGAGGTCGCCGCCCTGGGTCGCGAAGTCTACGACCGGCTCGGCACTCTCGGGGGGCATGTCGACAAGCTCGGTCGCAGCCTGTCGTCCGCGGTCGACAGCTACAACAGCGCCGTCGCGTCCCTGGAGAGTCGAGTGTTGGTCTCGGCTCGCAAGATGCGCGACCTCGACGTCACCGACACGATCCTGGCCTCGCCGCAGTCGGTGGAGGCCTCGATCCGACCGCTGGCGGCGCCGGAGCTGCTCGACTCCGCCGATACGAGCACCCGCGCGCGTCGCGCCGGCTAGGCCGTACGGAGGAGGCGCCGGTGTCCAGTCGTGCGGTGCGGTCGCGTCGAGGAGCGAGACGTGCCGCCGGTCATGAAATGGGCGCCGGCGCCGTCGCCGCCGTCAGCGCCCTCTGCCTCGGTGGCGCCGCGGCCGTTCAGCTCGCGTTGACCGACCACCTCGGCGTCTTCTTCGGCATCTGCTTCGTCCTCGCCTCGTTGACCGCCGCGCTCCTGGTCCGGGCCGACGGCTTCTTCACCGTCGGCGTGCTGCCGCCGCTGCTCCTGCTCGGCATCCTCGCCGCGGTCGGCGCCGTCGCCCCCTCCGCGATCGATGCCCCCGGCCTGTCCGACGACGCCGGGCTCGTCCAGCGAGTGATCGCCGGCGTCGTGAGCCAGGCTCCAGCGCTTGTCATCGGCCACGGCGTCGCCCTCGGGGTGCTCGGGCTGCGCATCCACTCAGCGCCGTCGCGGTGACTCTCGCGTCGAACCAACCGGACTCGCGCGGGTGGGGAAGCCTGCGCCAAACGCAACTTGGCGCGGGGGTCCCCTACGCCAATAGGTTTGGCGTAGGGGACCCCCGCGCTAACGGTTGCCGGCGGCCGTCAGCCCGCGTGCGCCCGAGCCCGCTTGGGGAGCAGGAACGCCATCGCGAACGCGACCACCGTCAGCCCGACGGTCAACAGCGTGACGTGACGAGCAGCGCTGAGGAAGCTCTCGACGTCGACCTGGGCGTCGACCGCGCCGAAGAAGACCGTGCCGAGCACTGCCACGCCAAGCGATGCGCCGAGCTGCTGGAACGACTCCAGGAGACCGGAGGCCGAGCCCACCTCGTGGTCCTCCAGGCGGCCCACGATGATGTCGAACAGCGGTACGAAGATCATGCCCATGCCCGTCCCGTACGCCACGAGCGGCAGCGCCAGATCCCATGCGCCGAGGCCCGCGCCGACGCTGTCAAACACCCGGTAGAGGTCGATCAGGCCGAGCGTCATGATCGTGAGCCCGATGTGCAGGATGTGGCGGCCGAGCTTGTTCATCATCGTGCTGCCGAAGATCGAGCCGATGAACGCGCCGACCGGCCACGACGCCATCGCGAGGCTCGCGTCGAGCGGGCTGTAGTGGAGTCCGAGCTGCAAGAACAGGCCAACCGCAAGGGAGAAGCCGACGATCGCGCCGAAGAACACGACCACGAACAAGACGCCGGAGGTGTAGGACCGCTTGGCGAAGACACTGAGCTCGACCAGCGCCGTACGCCCGACGCGCCGGCGTCGCAGCTGGTGCCATCCGAATGCCCCGAGCACCGGCACCGACGCGGCCAGCATGCCGAGCGACCAGGCTGGCCAACCGAGCTCGCGGCCCTGCACCAGCGGGTAGACGAGCAGGAACATGCCGGCGCCGGCGATCAGCGAGCCGACCAGGTCGAGCCGAGGTGCGTCTCCGGTCGGGGCGCCGGCCGGCAGCACTTTGGCGCCGACGTACAGCGAAAACGCGCCGAGCGGGAGGTTGAGCAGGAAGATCGTCCGCCAGCCGCTGCCGGCGAGGTCGGCGTCGATGAGCAGTCCGGCGACGATCGGTCCGGCGATCACCGACAGCCCGATGACCGGACCCATGACCGCGAACGCCTTGCCGACCTCGGCGCCGAACATGTCTCGCATCAGGCCGAAGCACTGCGGCAGCATCATCGCGCCGAAGACGCCCTGCACGACCCGCGCGCCGATCAGCGCCTCGGGCGAGCCGGCGAAGCCGCAGGCCAGCGACGCGACGACGAAGCCGGTCACCGCGAACATCAGCATCCGCTTGCGACCGAACATGTCGCCGAACCGGCCGCCGGTCAACAGGCCGACCGCCAGCGCCAGCGTGTAGCCCGCCGCGATCCACTGCAGCGTCGAGAGCGAACCACCCAGGTCGGCCCGGATCGACGGCGCCGCGACGCTGCCGACCGTCGAGTCCAGCAGGTTCATCAAGCTCGCCGCGAGAATGGCGAACAGGCCGAGCCAGCGCTTCGGGAACGTGGCGCTCGGCGTCTCCGTCGGGGCCTCGGCACCTTCTCGTACGTCCGACGAAGGCGACTCGGGCTCGTGAGCTGCGGTTTCGATCACTGATGTCGTCATGACCACTACGCTAGAATTCATTCCGGCCAGTTTTTGACCGCAATCAGAATCAATCTGGAGTCATGGCGAACACGAGCGCACGCATGCTTCGGCTGTTGTCCCTGCTCCAGACCCATCGGTTCTGGCCCGGCGGCGAGCTGGCCGACCGACTGGACGTCAGCGAGCGGACGCTGCGCCGCGACATCGACCGGCTCCGGGAGCTCGGCTATCCGGTCAACGCCGCCCGCGGGGTTGCCGGCGGCTATCAGCTCCAGGCCGGCAGCGCCCTGCCACCGCTGCTGCTCGACGACGAGGAGGCCGTCGCCATCGCGGTCGGGCTGCGGACCGCTGCCGGCGGCGCGGTCGACGGCATCGAGGAAACGTCGCTGCGCGCGCTGACCAAGGTCGTCCAGGTGTTGCCGCGCCGGTTGCGCCGCCGGGTCGAGGCACTGGGGTCCTACACCGTGCCGGCGGCATGGGGCGGCGGACCCACTGTCGATGCTCTGGTGCTGACCGTCATCGCGCAGGCCTGCCGCGACGACGAGCGGTTGCGCTTCGCCTACACCGCCCGTGACGCCAAAAAGACCCGCCGGCTGGTGGAGCCGCACCGACTCGTGTCGCTCGGCCGCCGGTGGTACCTCGTGGCATGGGACGTCGAGCGACACGACTGGCGAACCTTCCGGGTCGATCGGCTCAGCAAACCGGAGTCGACCGGCGCCCGGTTTCGGCAGCGAGATGTGCCCGGCGGTGATGCCGCAACGTTCGTCCGCGACCAGCTGGCATCGGTGCCGACACGCTACGAAGTCAGGGTCACCGTCCAGACGCCGTCCCGCGACGTCGAGCGGGTCGTTCGGCACTGGGGGACGGTCGAGGCGATCGATGACGCCACCTGTCGCCTCACGATGAACGTCGACTCCTTCGAGTGGCCGGCGTTCGTCCTCACCACCGTCGGGGCCGAGTTCGAGGTGCAGGTACCGACCGCGCTGCGCGACTACCTGCGCGAGCGAGGCGAGCTGTTCCTGCGGGCCGCTCCGGCCGGCTAGCCCGCCGGGAGTACGCGCACCTCGCCGACCTCACCACGGACGAACCGTACGAGCGACCGGCCCTCGGCCTCGATCGCGTCGACGGCCGACGGGGATGGCGATTCGAAGGGCTGGACGACCAGGTCCGACCCGTCGAACCGCCAGTCCGCGGCGTACCAACCGTCGATCAACACGGTGCCAGCTGCCGCACCGTTGCCGGGCGGCAGTGGGACGCGGCGCCCCTTCGGCACGACCCGCCGTCGGTCCTTGTGGGACAGCAGCACGTTGTCGTACTCCGGCAGGAATCGCACCGGCGCCGGCGCATCGGGATCCGGCCGCGGCGCGTCCGGCAGGTCATAGAGGTCGACGCCGTCGTCCGACCGCAGCACGCGCAACGACAGACGCAGCCGCTCGACGACCTCGCTGAGACGGGTCCGACCGCACCAGGCCTGCACGTCCTGCACCGTGGCCGGGCCGAAGGCCGCGAGGTAGCGCAGCACGAGGCGATTGAGCGACGGGCTCGCGTCGAGCGGGCGGCCCAGCCAAGTCTCGAGTGTCGTCAACGCCGGCCGTCCGGTGCGCCCCCAGACACCGCGCGGCGGCACCTGGACGAGCCCCAGCCGCAGGTGCGCGACAAGGGCAAGGGTGCCCACATCGGCATCCGGCCACCGCTGCCTGAGCGCCGCGCGCAGTTCGGCCGGCGTGTGCGGCCGGGCCTCGACCAGCTCGCGGGCGTACGCCAGCACCGGCGCCACGTCGACGTGATCGACCATCCGTCCGTGATAGCGGTCGAGAACCGGTTGCAGCAGCGGCCGCAGGGTCAAGGCGTCGCGATCGGTGACGAGGTGGATCGTGCCGCGCATGAGCGACGTCCGGACGGCCCGCCGCTCGAGCAAGAGGCTGGCAAGCTCGCCGGTCTCGAAGTCGGCCAGCCGCGACCACAGTCCGATGTACGGCGCGAGCGGCGCCTGGCCCTGCATGCCGACCAGGTGCTCGATCGCGTCGTAGGCCGACATCGAGCGACGGTCG
>Ga0190270_10001327_pt1 | contig 11448 bp, 10 predicted proteins | sample Popmic320T_FD_133748 | JGI IMG/M metagenome (GOLD analysis project Ga0190270, IMG submission 133748) | Populus adjacent soil microbial communities from riparian zone of Weber River, Utah, USA - 320 T | ecosystem: Environmental > Terrestrial > Soil > Riparian zone | place: USA: Utah | collected... | reverse complement strand
TTGGGGCGACCGGGACGGATCGCGCTCCCGGTGGTTGTCTCTTCGAACGCTAAACAGCCTGCCCGTAGTAGGCCTCCGGACCGTGTTTGCGCAGGTAGTGTTTTTCGAGCAGATGGTGCGGAAGCGGTGCGGCGTCCGGGTTGAGGCGCAGGGTATCGAGGGCCATTTGAGCGCACATTTCCAACGCGATGCTGTTGCTGAGGGCATCCAGGGCATCTTTGCCCCATGTAAACGGGGCGTGGTGATGCTGGAGCACCCCGGGGATGGCGACGGGATCGAGATTTTGATCGCGGAAGGTTTCCACAATGGCGGCACCGGTGAGGGCTTCGTAGCCGGTGGCCACTTCCTCTGCGGTGAGAATGCGGCACAGGGGCACGGTGCCGTGGAAATGATCGGCATGCGTCGTGCCGTAACAGGGCAGGGGACGTCCGGCCTGGGACCATGCAGTGGCGCACGGACTGTGCGTGTGACAAATGCCGCCGATGCCCGGCCATGCCTGATAGAGCGCGAGATGGGTCGCGGCGTCAGACGAGGGACTGAGGGCGCCATCCACTTTGTTGCCGGTGGCGAGATCCAGCACGACCATGTCGTCGTCGCGCAAGTGAGCGTAGGGCACGCCGCTGGGTTTGATCACGACGAGGCCCTGCGCGCGGTCGATGCCGCTGACGTTGCCCCATGTGAGGCGAACGAGTCCGCTGGACGGCAGCCGGAGATTCGCTTCGAGAACTTGTTGTTTGAGATCGTAGAGCATGGCGGAGAATCGAAAGTTAATCAGGCAACAGCGACCGGCAATAGTTGAGCGCATCGCGCCAGACATTCACTTCGTGTGGAAGTCCGAGGCGATCGAGATGCTCCGCGATTTGCTCCTCGCCGGGCTCGCAAATGCCTTCGCGGGCGATTTGAAGATCATCGCCGGGCATGTCAGGGAGGAGGATGCAGGCGATGCGCCAGCAGGCCCACGCGCGCCATCCGCGCAGCTCTTTCCGGGGCTCCACCATGCGGGTGGCGAGGTGTTGCCAGTGCCGGCGGGGGTTGCCGATGAACTGGTCCGGCAGGTGGTGGCGCAGAATCCATGCCGCGGCCTTGTAGGGCAGCGGCCAGCTGGCGAGGATGGATTCATGGCCCGTGAGATCGCCACCAAGGGCGTGGTTCAGCAACAGCACGGCCCGCGCCGGATATCCCTGGAGCCACAAACTTTGGCTGTAGAGGAGCGAGGTCTGATAAAACTCCACGCCGCGTTCATGAGCATGATCGCTCATGCACTTCGCGGTGAGCGGCGCCTGCGGCAAAGGCAGGAACGGACAAATGGCGAGTCCCTGCAGGTGAACCGGCCTGTGCGCAGCAACGGTTTCCATGCAGGAGAAAGGCTAGACGGTAACCCGCTTTTCCGCAGGGGATGGCGGGGCAGGGAACGCGGATTGACGGCTCATCCAAAGGAACAAACCGAGCCAGCAGAGGATGCTGAGGACTATCGTGACGGCTGTGATGAGAAAGTAGCGGCCGGTATCATGGATGGCGGATGTTAGCATGTGTTCGTTGCCGGATTCCATGGCCCGTTTGGCCCTCGCGGCGGCGCGCAGCAGCAGCAATCCGCACCAGACGGAGAGAAACGCCATCAGAACATGCCAGGCCAGCGCGAGCCAAACGATCCAGACATGGTCCTGGAGCGGCTTGAGGAGCACATTACCCCTGCTCCACTCGTCGAACCCGGACCTGAATAAGATCCATGTCTCCCATCCGAGCAGTGCTAACGATCCGGTGCCAATCACCAGCAGTACCACGCCGAGAATGCGCAGCCACGGGTTGTAGGCCGCCAGCGTGCGGCTCAGACCGATAATGGTGCCGCGGACCGCGGCGTTGTCGGCGGCGGGATGGTGTTCATCGCTGCCGCGGGTAACGCCGGCCGTGAAGATCTCCGGCTTCACCTCCCCGCAGGCCGCCCAGTCAGCCATGCCTTTGCGCCAAACGGGAGTGGCAGGCCGCACGATACCGCGGGCGGCGAGCGCGGTGAACTGCGCTTCGCTCACCGGAATGCGCTCATACGATTCTGAAAGGTAGTACCACTGCATGGGGAGGAGGAATCGTTAAATCGTGGAATGGTTGAATCGTGGAATCGTGGAGCGCTGCTGGTGGTGGCATATCACCGCGCGGGGACGATGGCAACAATTCGGATTTCACCCTGCGCCATTCTGCTCTACGTGCCAACTATGTCCCGTCCGATGACTCCCGACCGCCGCAAGGGCCTGCTCGCGGAAGTGCATACTGTTTATAAGGAACTCGCGGATCGCCCGCTGGAGCGTGACTGCACGGGCCGGGCGGAGTGTTGTCATTTCAAACTGACGGGCCGCACTCCTTTCCTGACACGCGGGGAAGCGTTGATTGCCGCGCAGGCGGTCAGGGCTTCCGGCCGGAAGAAGCTGCCGCCCTCTCCGGACGGCGCGTGTCCGCTGCTGGAAAACGGCCGGTGCCGGATTTACGAGGGCCGTCCGTTCGGATGCCGCACGCATTTTTGCAAAGCCGCCGGCGGGCCGTACTCCCGCAGCGAGGTTAGAGATCTCATTCAGCGACTAGAAGACATCGATTGCGAGCTAGGAGGCACCGGGGCGGTGAATCTGCCAGGCGCCGTGGAGTGGGCGCTGGGGCAAATCGGCTGAGATCGTGGCGACGGTTTGCAACCGTCGTCCGTGAAGCCGACAATCCATGCTGCGCCCGCGGTCATGATATGATCAGCGGACCGGAACGGCACGACGGAGGTTGCAAACCTCCGCCACGGCTGTCACACACCCGCCACGTCCCAGCCTTTCCGGTAGTGGCGGCGGAGGAACCGTTCGGCCTCCGGAGCATGGGGAAACTTCATCGCAGCGGCATCCCATTGCAGCAGTTTGCCAGGCTCCCGGATGGCGACGGTGCCCAGCAGGATGGCTTCCGTCATCGGTCCGGTCTGCGTGAAATGGGACTCGCACTTCGCCTTTCCGGCGATGGTGTCGAGGAAGTGGTGGTAATGATTGCGCGGCTCGAGTTTCGGACGCGGAGTGGCGCGCACTTTTTCTCCGAACAAAAACGACTGCCCGCCGTGGCGGATCACGGCCACGCCTTCCGTCCCCTCGACGTAAGCGCATTCGCCAGGATAGGCGGAGGGAAACTGTTTGCGCAATTCGGCGTGATTGCGCACGTCATCGGACGGGAACATCGCGCCGTCGAACCACTCGATGCTCAACTCGCCTAACGTCCTCTCACCCGCCGGAAATTTCCACGTGATGTGATTGCTCTGGCTCCATGTGTCGTTGCGGCGCGCGGGATCGTCGCGCCAGTCGGCATTGACTTCGGCGAGGACACTGAGCGGTGCGGTTAGGCCCAGTCCTTTCCACACGGCATCGAAGACATGGCATCCGATGTCGCCGCTCCAGCCGGTGCCGAAGTCCTGCCATGAACGCCACGTGGACGGGTGATAGATGCCTTCATGCCATGGACGTTCTGGTGCCGTGCCCAGCCAGTGATCCCAATTCAGCGAAGCCGGCGGCGTCTGGCTCTCCTTTGGGCGCGAGCCGGCGAAACGGTGTCGCGCGGCGCTGGGCCGGTGGGAGTTGAGGATCACGCGCTTCACTTTTCCAAGCACGCCCTCCTTCAGCCAGTGAACACCGGTGCGGTCGCCGAATCCGGCGGCGTTCTGCGTGCCCAGTTGTGTCACGACGCCACCCTTCTCCGCGGCGAGCCGCAAGGCGCGCACTTCCGCCACGTCATGACACATCGGCTTTTGGCAATAGACGTGCTTCTTCCGCGCAATCGCGGCCATCGCGATGGCTGCGTGCATGTGATCCGGCACGGTCACGTTCACGGAATCGATTTTGTCCCCCTCCTTCTCCAGCATCTCGCGCCAGTCAGAGTATGCGCGAAGGCCGGGGTGTTCTTTGGCCACGGCGCCGAGGTGGTTTTTGTCCACGTCGCAGATGGCGACGATTTCCGTGCCGGCATGGCTTTTGAAATTCTCAAAGTCACTCCGTCCCATCATCCCGCCCACTCCGATGCAGGCATGCTGGATCTTACCGTTGGCGGAAACCGCGCGGCTGAGTCCGGGAAAAAATAGCGGGGTGGAGATTGCGGCTCCGGCGGTGGAGGCGAAACGGCGTCGGGAAAGATTCATTGAATGGTTGAGAGTTAGGACTGGTGTGAAAAATGGACTCCCCGGGGTGGTAAATCCATCACGTCAGACTGAACGCAACTGCGTCGCTTCATCATCCGTCAATGAACGGATGGGACGCTATTGTGGCGGTAGGGCATTTCCCTGGGGGGCATGAGGGCAGATTGCGCGGGGTGAAGTCATGGAATTTCCCTCGCGACAAATCGACAGCCTGCGCTCCCATCCGCGTAACTGTTTCACCTTTCCAAAGAAAAGAGATCCCCACCCCAACCTATGAGCGAACGAGTAGTAAACCTAGAGCCGGCGGCCCACAGAGATGACCGCGAGATTGTCCAGCAGTTGAACGCGGTGTACCACCGCATGAAAGAACAGGTCGGCCAGGTCATTGTCGGCCAGGTCGATGTCGTCGAGCAGATGCTCATCGCGATCTTCTGCCGCGGCCATGCGTTGCTCGAGGGCGTGCCGGGCCTTGCCAAGACGCTGCTCGTTTCCACGCTGAGCAAAGTGCTCGACCTCAGCTTCAAGCGCATCCAGTTCACTCCTGACCTTATGCCGGCCGACATCACGGGCACGGACATTCTGGAAATCGACCAGGCGACCGGAAAGCGGAACTTCCGCTTCGTTCACGGCCCGGTTTTTGCCAACATGCTGCTGGCCGATGAAATCAACCGGACGCCGCCCAAAACCCAGGCCGCGCTCCTCGAATCCATGCAGGAGCGCCACGTCACCGTGGGCGAACACACTTACGATCTGCCGGAGCCGTTTTTAGTGCTGGCCACGCAGAATCCGATCGAGCAGGAAGGCACGTTTCCGCTTCCCGAGGCCCAACTCGACCGGTTCATGTTCAACATCATGGTCGGATACCCCAGCGAAGCCGAAGAGCAGCAGATCATCAAACAGGTGACCGGCACTGCCAAACCTGTGGTGCAAAAACTCCTCGACGGAAAGACGGTGCTGGAACTCCAGGACATCGTGCGCCGCGTGCCCGTGGGCGACCACGTCGTCGAATACGCCGCCAGCCTCGTCCGGGCCACGCGTCCGAAAGAGAAGGAGTCGCCCGAGTTCATCCGCGAAATGGTGCAATGGGGCGCAGGGCCGCGCGCCGGCATCTTCCTGATCACGGCGGCCAAAGCCCGCGCCATCCTCCAGGGGCGCTACCATGCCACCACCGGCGACGTCCAGCACTGCGCCTTCCCCGTCCTCCGCCACCGGATTTTGACCACCTTCAACGCCGAAGCCGCCGGCGTGAAGAGCGATCAAATCATCCGGATGCTCCTCGAGCACTTCAAGCCGAAGGCGGAGTTGGAGGTGTGATGCGTGGAGGGCACGGTGCGCCGAAGTTTTATGCTCGATCCGCTCTTCAGAAGCATCCGCCGGGCTGAACGAAAGCTTCAGGAAGGCTCAGTCGTTGCCGAGTCAGAATTCGAGCGCCGGCCAAGCTGGTTTTGGCGGATCGTCGGAATTCTGGCGATCCTCATTTGGGCAGCCATTCGATTCTGGACATGAGTTACGCGCTTTTTTTATCGCGCAGTCGCAGCCGCGTGGCGGAGGTTTGCAACCTCCGTCCGGAGAGTAGTCGCACCGCCTTCTGCGAATTGAGGTCGCGCCGCGATGGAATGACGCTTCTCAGCGGAGGTTGCAAACCTCCGCTACGTCTGCGTGGCCGCCGATTCAAAACTTGCCAATCCACCATTCTCAGCCGCCCTATGCCTCATGAAAAAGCGCATCACCGAACTGACGGAAAAGGAGTGCCTCGAGGAGATTCGGAAAGTGCGCTCGAATCCGCCCGATGTTACCTCCGAGGAGGCTTATCAGCAGTATCTGGAGGTGATGGGGAGTCGCGAGCAGGTAGGGCCACGCGTGAAGGCCGTGCGCTCTGGCGGTGGGCGCAGGAAAACAGCCGCTGCGTAAAACCGGATTTCTACCTTGCCAGTATAACCGGGCGGGGCCAAGAGCACCGCGTTTGGCACTCCCGACGCGAGAGAAGGTACTGGAAGGCGACTCACGCTGGCAAATATGGTTGGACCGCCAGCCTTGATGTGCGCTACAACAAGCGCACGCAGGAGGATGAACCCTACATTGGAATGGGCGATGCCACTCCGCTGGAATATCTGGACCGACTGGCCCTTCAAAATGAGGTTTTCGAGGATGACATCCGTCTGGAATCGCTGGCAATAGAACTAGAGGGGCTGGCTATTCTGACGACGCAGCCGTTCATCTGCGGAGGTCAGGCGAAGCCTGCGAAGATTCTTTGCGCGATGAGTCAGATCAGTTTCGAGCGGATCCCCGGCATCCCCGCGAACTCGGAAGACGCCATGCACGATTATCTCTGCCGCCGCATCGACGCTTCCAAATCTTAAGTCTTCAATCTCAAATCTTAAATGCCTTCCCTTCCTGAGACCCACTACATGCGCCTTCTTCCTGACGAGATTGCGTCCACTCTCGCGCGGATGGAGTTTCTCGCCCGGGCGAAGAAACAGGGGGCGATGTCCGGACGGCACACAAGTCCCAACAAAGGATTCAGCGTCGTCTTCGCCGAGCACCGGCAGTACGCGCCCGGCGACGACATTCGCGATCTCGACTGGCGCGTCTTCGCCAAGACGGACAAGTATTACATCAAGCAGTACATCGAAGAGACCAACTTGCGCGCCACCATCGTGCTCGACTGTTCGGGCTCGATGAAATACCGCGGCGAGCAGTCCGCGATGGTCGCAGGAAAGAAGGTGTCGAAATTCGAATACGCCCAGTATCTCGCGGCGGCGCTGGCTTATCTCATGATCAAGCAGCAGGACGCCGTGGGCCTTGTCACCTTCGACGACCGCATCCAGTCCTACATCAAAGCCGCGAGCCGCCCGAGCCAGGTGCGCCTCGTGCTGGGTCAACTCGACAAGGCCGAGCCGGGAAAGGACACGCGTCTCGCGGCCACGCTGCACGAAGTGGCCGAGCGCATTCCAACGCGCGGTCTCGTCATCATTCTGAGCGACTGCTTCGAGTCCGCGGCGCAGATCGTGGAATCGTTTCACCATTTCAAATTCCGGAACCACGAACTCATTTTGTTCCACATCATGGCCGAGGAGGAACTCACTTTTCCGTTCGCCCAAAGCCAGGAATTCAAAGACCTCGAAACCTCCGGCACCCGCATCAAAGTCGATCCCCGCACCATCCGCGCGGCCTACCTGCAGCGCGTGAAGCAACACGTCACCACTCTGGAGAAAGCCTGCGGCCAAATGCAGGCCGACTACGTTCCCCTCACGACGAAGACGCCATACCGGCAGGCGCTGGCGGATTTCGTTTCCCGCAGAAGCCGGAAGGCGAAGTGAGGAGTATTCAGTTCTCAGTTCTCAGTAATCAGTTCTCAGACATGAACCCGGAAGCCACATACCTGATTCGATTCAGCGCCTATCCTCAGCCACTGACCACTGACCACTGAGCACCGAGCCCTTCCCCCATGTCCTTCCTCAACGCCATCCTCCTCGCCGGGCTCGCCGCCGTTGCCATTCCCATCATCATCCACCTTCTTTCACGGAAGGCGGCGAAGGTGATCGACTGGGGCGCGATGCAGTTTCTACTGGATTCCATCGAGTCGCGGAAGCGCCGCATTCAGTTGGAAGAGGCGCTGCTGATGGCGGCGCGTTGCTTGTTGATGGGCCTGCTGGCGTTAGCGGTGGCACGGCCGTTTGCGCCGCCGGGATCGCCGATTCCATGGGTCGTGGTGCTGCCGGCATTTTTGCTGGCGCTCGTCGCTTTCACCACGTCCATCATTCTGCGGGGGAACCGGAAGTGGTTTTGGATTCTGATGATCGCGGCCCTCGCTCTGGCGGGCTACAGCGTGGTGTCGGTGTACTACGAGCATTTCTGGAATCAAAAACGCCATGGCACGGCCGGCAGCAAGGACATCGCCATCATCATCGACTGCTCGACCTCCATGCAGCTTCGCAGCGGAGCGGGAGGCACCAACTTCGACATGGCGGTGGCCGAGGCGAAAGAGATCGTGGACAAAGCCGGTGGCGGCACCGCCTTCAGCATCATTCTCGGCGGCCCGACTCCCTTGGCCCGCATCGCCGAGCCGGTCGTGAATCGATCCGACATTCAGGAAGCACTCAGCAAGCTGACCCCCATGCGCGGGAAAATGGCGGCCTTCGATACATTGGCCACGGCGGCTGTTTCGCTTTCGCGCGGTTCCAGTCCGAACAAGGAAATCATCATTTTCACCGACGGCCAGAACATCGGCTGGGACGTGGACAACCGCGCGCGCTGGGACGCGCTCATCTCCGGCTTCGATACTTTCAAGACGAAGCCCCGGGTGCTGCTGCGGAAGTTTCAACTGCCCGCCACATTCCGCAATGCGGCCATCGCCGGCATCAGTTATTCGCGCGAAGTTATCGGCACGGATCGCGCGGTGAGCATCGACGTTTCCGTGGAAAATACCGGGACCGAGGCCGTGACCCCCGGCGGACTCGAACTCAAGATCGGCGATAAGGTTCTCAAGGATCCCGGCACCGGCCAGCTTCAGCCGGGAGCCAGAGAAACGGTGCGGTTTTTGCACCAGTTCAAAGATCCCGGCAGTTACGTCGTCACCGCGACCGTGAAAGCGAATGATGAGCTGACCCTCGACAATGAGTCCATCAGCGTCTGCAATGTCGTCACCCGCCTCGGTGTTCTCATCGTGGATGGCAATCCCAGCGGGCCGTTCCTCGACCGTGCGGGTGCCTTCACTGCGCTTGCCCTCGCGCCGACAGCCGTGCTCGCCGCAGCGCAACCGGGCGGGAAAAAGCCTGCCGTGGCGCTCGATCCGGAAGTCATGCCGCTCAGCCGTGTCGGCTCGGTCCCTTCATTCCAAAATTACGACGTCATCATTCTAGCCGATGTGCCGAAACTCCCGGACTCCACGGCGCGCCGCATCGCGGGCTGGGTCCAGGGCGGTGGCGGGCTCCTGGTGCTGCCCGGCGCGCAGGCGCAGCCGGAATTCTATAACAACTGGCGCGACGCCGAAGGCGGCAAGCTGTTGCCGGCCCGGTTCGTGCTGGAGAACATTCCCAAAGAGCCGGTGAGCATCTCTCTCGCGACGCTCAGCCATCCCGCGCTCAAGATGGTGGCCGACGTGAAACAGAGCGATCTCGGGGGCACGCTCATGCAGCGTTACTGGCGCATTGAACCCGATGCCGCGGGCGGCGGTTCGACCGGTGGCCGGCTGGCCAATGGCGATCCGTTCCTCACCTCTATCAAAGCCGGATTCGGCAGCGTGGTCATGGCCTGCAGCAATTTCGATACGGCTTCCGGCAACCTCCCGTCGCGTCAGGCCTTTGTCGCTCTGGTGCATCAGATCGTTTATTTCCTCGCCAATCCGGACGGCCAGCCGCTCAACCGCCAGCCGGCTGCGCAGTTGAACCTTCCGCTGGCGCAGGCATCCGCCGAGGGCGGGCTCCGCGGCGAGTATTTCAAAGGCCGCGGCAAAGACGAACCGGTGCTCGTGCGCATCGATCCGAAGCTCGACTTCCAGTGGGGCGGCGGCAGGCCAGCGCCATCGGTGCCGGACGATTTTTCAGCGCGCTGGACCGGCGCCATCATTCCGCGTTATTCGGAAGAGTATCTCTTCGACGGCTGGGGCGACGATGCCCTGAATCTCACCATCAACGGCGTGAAGATTTTCGAGAAAGGCGGCGAGGGCCGCATCAAGCTGGAGGCCGGCCGCTATTATCCTATCGAGTTGAATTTCGTCGATGACAGCGGCGGCGCCGCCTTCCAACTCAACTGGCGCAGCCAAAGTCAGGTGCGCGAAGTCATTCCCACCGAGTGCCTCTCTCCGTTTCCCCCGAATGCCCCGGATATCGAATCTTCCGTCGGTCAACTTGACGTCTCCGGACCTGACGGGCGTTCGCGCAAGGCCAGTCTCGTGTTCACCCGCGGCGGGCTCGTGGCACGGCTCAGCGGCGATATCGTACCGGGGCTTTACCGCATGCAGCTTCCAAAGGAAAAGCAGAAGGAATTCGGCGGGTTGGCCGCGGCGGACGGCTCGATCCCGTTCAGCGTGTTGGACGATGTCGCCGAGAGCCGGCTCACGACCCTCGGCCCGGCCGAATTGGATTTCATGCATCAGCGGCTCGATATGCTGGAGCCCTCAAATGCCCGGGACATCCTCAACATCCTCGCGGGACGGCAATTCGGTGAGGAACTCTGGAAGTATCTCGCCGCCGGCGCCCTGTTCCTGCTTCTCGCGGAGATCGCCCTCACCCGCTGGATCGCCATTTCCCGCCGCAGCGGCGAAGAGGTCGCCGTCAATTTTGAAACCAAATTCGAGCCTTCGCAGCAGTTCCAGCAGGCGCTGAAACACGTGCGGGAAGGCGCGTTGAATTGAATGATGAAGATAATTCCAATGACCAATGACCTGCGAAGCTGGAGTCCCGCCCTTAGGCGGAATCATCAACCCGAGTCGCTCAGCATGATGATTCCGCCTAAAGGCGGGACTCCAACAGCGCATCACTTTTCCTCTCTCGCATGACCACCGACAAGCCAATCCGCCACGATCTTCTCGGCAACGAAGTCCACACCTCGAGCGTGTGGATCATGAGCAGCGTGCTCATCGCCGCATGGGTGGCGTCGCACATCATTTCCCGGCGATTCCTGAAAACCGGTCCGCTGAAGCTCGCGGGGTTTTGTGTGCGGACGATCCTGGGCACAGCCACGATTTGGGCATTCTGGCAGGCGGTGGCGCGGCATTTGGTGCTCGATACTTCATGGCCGCTGTGGCTGTGCGGTTTCATCGGTGCATTCTCCATCGAGGTTCTTGTCAGCCTTTATCAGTTGGAGAAGAAAATCGTGCGGCCCGGCCTTGGCCGCTGGCTGCTGGGTCTCCGGCTGCTGGTCACCGCGGCGGTCCTCACCATTCTCGTGCAGCCGGTGTTCGCGCGAAATGAAACGCGGCGCGTGGACCGGAATGTGGTGGTGCTGGTGGACGACTCGGCCTCCATGCAGATCGCCGACAAGGACATGCCGGTCGCGGAAAAGCTGGCAGTGGCCGCCTTCGAAGGGATCGAAGTGATGAAGCAGCGTCCGGAGATGCCGAAGTTGATGGGCGAGGCAAAGCCGCTCGCGGCTTCGTTCGAGAAGATGGCGGAAGTGTTCAAATTTCCTGACAGCAATTCGCGGGACGAAGTGAAGGAGTTCATTGCCGGCAAAAAAGAGGAACTGGACAAGCTGGAGAAATCCGCCACGACATGGGTGGATGCGCTGAGTGCGGCGATGGACGAGAACCGCCCCGAACAGAAGAACTTGCCGGAGGACATTCGCCGCCTGCGCAACGAAGTGAAGAA
>Ga0190270_10001326_pt1 | contig 11450 bp, 8 predicted proteins | sample Popmic320T_FD_133748 | JGI IMG/M metagenome (GOLD analysis project Ga0190270, IMG submission 133748) | Populus adjacent soil microbial communities from riparian zone of Weber River, Utah, USA - 320 T | ecosystem: Environmental > Terrestrial > Soil > Riparian zone | place: USA: Utah | collected... | reverse complement strand
AATCACGGCGCCACGACAGAAGAATAATTCCGGCGATGATCATCAACGTCGCGGCGATGATCGGCACGGTGACTTCTTCGCCGAGAAAAATAATCGCCATGAGGGCGCTAAAGAGCGGCGTGCTGGCGCGAATCGGATCGGTGATCGCTACGCCGAGCGTGTCGATGCCTTTGTAAGTCAGCAAGCGCGTCAATCCCGGTTGGAAAAAGCCCACGCCGACGAAGATCAAAATCGAAGCCGCGGTAACGTTCGCCATCGGCACAAGCAAGAGCGCCATGGCCCAAAGAAACACGATGTTGATCAACAGGCTGCTGATCACACCGGTCGCCGGATTCGAATAGCGCAGCGCTTTTTTAGTGAAGAGATTGTGCAGCGCAAACAGGAACGCGTTAGCAAGAGCGTAAAACTCAGCGGGGATATCGGTCATGCGTTGGAGCGAAGCCGGGGGGTCGTGACTTGCCAGTGAACTCAATTGCAGACCGAGCTATACAAGCTCGACTAGGAAAGCGCAACTAAAAGGCTGGCCGGCAAGAGCGAGACGGGTGCGGCTTTTGAATCAATTTTTGACGCTAGCCAGAATAACCTCAGCTGCCTTTTCGCCGATCATATAGACCGCGCTGACGATGAAGAAACCGGGGATGCGCGGGAACACCGAGGCATCGACGACACGCAGTCCGTGGACACCGTGGACACGAAAGTCGCTGTCGAGCACACCACCTTGTTCCCTCGGCCCGATGGGACAGCTGCACGAGGCGTGATGGCCCCAGGCGTTGTCGCGCACGAATTCTCTCAGTTCATCGTCTGTTTGGCATCGCTCGCCGGGCAATTCCTCGGCAGCGATCAAGCCTTTTCCCCTTAAATCTTTAGTCATCGCCCGGACAAAGCGAATCCCCTCGACCACGGCGTCCAAGTCTTTACCGTCGCGATCGCTCCCTTCGTCGAAATAACGGAAGTCGATCTTCGGTGGTTGGCGTGGATCGGCCGATTGTAAAGTTACCGTGCCGGCACGATTGAGCGTGCGTGCCTTGAGGATAATCCAGCTCAAGTAGTTTTGCCGTTCGGCGATCAACTTCGAATAGCCTGGGAAATACCCGCGAAAGTTTCCCACCAGACCGGCGCAAAACAGATCGGGAATTTTATCGTACTTAGATTGCATGACAATCGCGAGCACGCTGCCGTTGGCCGTGTAGACGCCTTTTTTTTGCGTCTGCCATTCACGAAACTGAGAGTCTCCGTTGGTGAATTTGGCGCCGGCTAACATTTGCCAATCGTCTTTCATTCGATTGACGACGCTGACTTCGTAGCGGTCTTGGAGATTTTTGCCAACTCCCGCAAGGTCCATTTTGGTTTCGATGCCGTGGCGGGCCAATTCCTGCCGCGGACCGATACCGGAAAGCATCAACAACTGTGGCGTATTGAATGCGCCGCCGCAAAGTATGACTTCTCTAATCGCCTTAGCCTGCCGTCTTTCGCCGGCAGCGTTGCTGGGATTGGTATGCGCCCGGTACAATCGCTCGCCCTTGAGATACTCCACGCCGCTCGCACGATGGTCGCGGTCGAGAAGAACCCGAGTCACCAGTGCGTCACATTCGATGTGTAACTTGTCAGGAAATTTCTCGGCGACGCTCAGCACTCTTTCGCGGCTACCGATGCGGACATGGCCGTGCGTCGTCAGCGGCACCAAGCGCAGCCCGGCTGCACTGGCTTTCACCTGCCGCCAGTCGTTGGGATCACCGCGGGTTTTGAAAAAACCGCGCAGCCGTTTGAGACGAGCGCCGATTTGCGAAGAGGCGTCCACGGCCAACTGTTCCAAGACTTTTCGCAAGCGGCGATTGCCGAGCGATTCCATCGGCATCGCCAACTCGGTGGTCAACCAACCGTCAAAGCCATGGCGCGCCGGGTTAAAACCGGTGAGCTTGGCGATCCAGCGTTTGAGCGGACGGTGCTGGCAGTTCTCGATCCGTTCGAAGTAGCGGCGCATATTGTCCGCGCGCCACGTCGAGTCGCCGGTCGACGCGGCGATGTCGTCCCAATCCGCGTTATGCGGATAAATGAGAATCATCGCGTTGTGCGCCGTGCAACCGCCGAGTGTGCCAGCGCGCGGGTAGAGCACGCCGCGTTGTGCCGCGCTATATTTGCCATCTTTCTTTTGGCGCTCTTCGTCGGCGTAGTGATTGACGAAGTAATCCCATCGCAGCGCCGGATTTTCCGACGCGAAGGCGTGGAAGGCCGGTACTTGGTAGTCTTGCGGCAGTCTCGAATCGGTTAGCTGAAACGGATCGCCGCCGGCTTCGAGCAGCAACACCGTGCGGCCCGCTTCAGCTAACCGCGCCGCCAGCGTACCGCCGCCCGCTCCCGAACCGACAACGATAAATTCGTATTCACCAGAGGGAGCGGTAGCTTCAGACATTGGAACGATTTTCTCTGCCGGATGCATTCAGGCTACGGGGAAACCTGACGACACGGGTTGATCGAGGTGTGACCCTGGAGGAACGAAGGCACCGGCGCGAATGTTTCATTTTGAGCTCAGCGCTGGGCACGATCTTTGACCCTTTCGCCGCTGATCCATTCGCAAGTCGCCCGCATGCAATCTTCAAGGCACAACTGCTTTGCCTTCGTTCCGGAAGGGTTGCACCTCGATCAACGTTTTACCGCGCATAATCCGGGCTAGAAGGTTTTCAAGAATTCGATCAACGCGCGCTTGTCGTCATCGCTCAACGCCTGCGTTTCCTTGGAAAAGCCAGTGCCAAAGTAATGACCTTTATTGGCGACGAAGTCAGGGCACTTGCTCACTTTCAACAGATCGGGAACCAATCCCTTAAATACTTCGGCTGCCTCCTTTTCGCTCTTGCCCTCAACCGCCTTGAGATCAGCTTTCATCCTCAGCAGCAACTTACCCAGATCGAGCTTGTTGGTATCGAGGTCGATGTTGGTCAACAAGTTCACCGGCGTCCCTTTCGGGATCGGGCCGATCTGAATTCCCTCTTCGCTGAAGAGCCAGGGAAACCAGCGGTTCAGCCAGCCGCCCCAGCTCAGCATTTTTTCCAGCAGCGGCGAGACGAAACCGGGCGCGACTTTGATATAGCTGGTTTCGGTCGTGCGAAAGATGAATCCTGGCACCTTGTCGCCGAGAATCGGATCTTTGTCGCGTTTCTCCGGCCAGAGCATTTTCTCGATGGAGTCGTTAAACGAATCCAGACGGGAATCCACCGACGGATTCACGTTGAACTTGCCCACGGAGTTATTTAACAGAAACGGCGCCGTCGACCACAAGCTGATCAACGACGGCACGCGTGTATAGCCACGGCCGCCGGCGGGCATGTCATATTCCCAAGGACTGCCGTCGATGGGGTTATGCACGGTGAGCTTGCCCACCGACGGCAGGTCTTTATAAGTCTGCGACGAAAAATTGTCCCAGATATTGCCGCCGAGCGCGTTGGTCGCTAGCGGGCTGCACGCGTTGGTCTGCAACAGCGTCACCGGGATGCGCCGCTCGGTGGACAGATAATTGTCGGCGAGAAAATCATCGGCCATGACCATGTCCGTCATCTTCTTTTTGAAGTCGTCGGTCTTGGTCCAGCCCCAGTATTGATCCCAGTTCTTGTCGTCCACTCCGGCCGGCGCATCGGGAATCTTGCTCGAATGGCAACGCGCGCAGTTCTCGGCGAATACTACCTTGCCGCGAGTCAGCTGGGCTTTATCCTTGGATAGATGCTTTTCCCCGCCGGGCGCGTCCTTCAGCGAGTCGGGCTTGGCGGTCTTGAGAAAGAACAGCGCGACATCCGGCGTCTGTTCCTGTGTGGCGTTCCAGTAGCTGGAGTTCTTGTTGGCGTCGGCGATCTTGATCGGCGTGACTTTCTGGCCGCCCACCAGCGCGTTGAAATGAAGCAGCCATTCTTCGCTGAACAGGCCGATGTTAATATAGACTCGGTTCAAGGCGCCGAGTATCCCCACCGAGTCGGCGCCGTCTTTTAATACATGCGCCGTCCAGACTTTGTCCGGCTCTTTGAAATACTGCGACAGCGCCGCGGTGCGTTTGTAGTGCTGGAACTGTTTGTTATCGCGGCCGCCGCCGGCCAATGTTTCTTCGCCCCAACGTTCGGCGATCTTGAGCCGCGCGCCGACGTTATAAACCGCGTTCATGGTGCGCGGGTTGTTAATATAATCCGTCGATACAAACGAGGTGTCGAGCGTGCCCGGCAACGAAGTATGGATCAGCTGGTAGATGAAATTCGCCGGGTCGTTTTCCCAAAACAGCACGCGGTCCACCCAAAAATATTGCGACCCGGGATTGGAATTGATGTTTTCCCACTTGGGATTTTCCGGGTTCTCCGGCGGTTTCACCGGGCTTGGACCGACATGGCAAAAGCCGCAGGACATGCCGACACGATAGGGACGAACCAAATCTTTCTGGCCGTAATACTTCGGGTCGGTGTAAAATTTCTCCGCATCCCATTTCTTTTGCGCCGCCTCGTCGAAATCCGGGTTGGGAAACAAACGCAAACCGACGATCCCGGTGGCGTAACCGTAATAAGAACCCACCGGCAGATTCTTGCCGCGCGCGCCGATCTTCACGCCGGGATACTTTTGCTCGTTCTCGAACGGATCGGCCGGGCAATCCTTGCCGCGCGTGTCGAGCCACAAACCGAACCGATCGGAACGCGGCCCGTTCGCCTTCTCGAAGCAGGGCTCGTTGACGACGCCGAGATATTCCCAGCGTTTGTCGCGAGTCAGATGCGGCATCTTGGGGTGTGACGAGATAATTTTTAATAGATCGACGACACCGAAACTCTTGTTGACCAAGTGATCCCAGAAGCGATCGTTGCCGCCGCTCCAAACGATCCAGTTATTGCGTCCTTTGACCTCGTCGGCGGTCAGCGCAACGCCGCCGTCCATGGCTTTGAAATAATCCTCGTCGGCCGCCGGAAAACTTTTCGCGTCGCGCCCGACTACGAGCGCTTCATCCTTCACAGTGCCAAACTCCGGCTTAGACTTACCGCATCCGGTGACAGCCACAATCGCCAGAAAAAACAGCCAAGCTGCCGACAATCGTAAATTCATCGTCCCCAAACTCCTTCCCATACGTCGGTTCCCCATCACGGTCGAAAGCGATTTATTCAAGCATCAATCGACAACGTCACATCGTCTTGAGATATTCGATGAGCGCGTCTTTATCCTTGGCAGGTAGATTGGTGCCATATTCATGGCCGTGATTGCCGCTAGCGCGTTCGCTGACGTCAAATTTGGTCCCCACCCGTTGCGCGTCCGCTCCTTGGGTGACAAAACCGACATCGCCGGGATCGTAGACATCATAACCGCGATAAAATATTTTCGGCCGTTCAGCAACGGGCTTGAGCATATCGCGCAGGGTCGGCACCGAGCCGTTGTGCAGGTAGGGCGCGCGCAGCCAAATCCCATCGAGAAAGGCGGCGATATAGCCGCTCGGCTCGATCTCAACGAGGCCTTTTCGCTCGATGCCGAAACTTTTTACCATCTTGTTGGAATCGATCGCCGCCTGTTTGCTCCAGGTCGCTAAGCGCTCTTTGTCCGTGCCAACTTCTTCCACCGGTACACGCGTGCCCGTGCGGTCGCTGCGATGACAGCTGGCACAATTGTGATCGAATACTGTTTTGCCGGCAGCGGCTAGTTCTTGATCGATTGGAAATGGATATTTAGGCGCCGGCACTTCACTGAGATATTTTACCAGCCAATCGACCTGGGTGAGAAACTCAGCGCGGTCTTTCGGCTCGGCGCTGAGCAGACCGAGCGCGGAGTCGATGATCACCGAGCGTGCGTCATGGCTGTCGCCGGCGAGATTCATCAGCATGCCTTTTTCTGGTTGGTACTTTTTGAGATTCCACACCGACGGCATATCCGTTGGACCGATGCTGTTATCCATCGGCGCGTTAAGCAAGAAATATTTAGTCAAATTCATCGCGTCATCGCGGCCGCGGCCCCACAGAGGGAAATCCTTATGGTAGACCCATTTGAACTGCGCCTCGCGCTCCATCAGGCGTTTCTTGGTAATCGGAATCAGCAGGTAGCGGTAAATCAAGCGATCGAGAAACGGCAATTCGTAAACCAGCGCGATCTCGCGCATGATCTCGTCCGCATTGAAGCGCGGGTCTTTGGCGCAGTCGACGACGAAACGAAAAAATGCCTGCAGGTCAAGCGTGTGGTTGGGTCCGGTGGCGACGAACACCGGATTCTCGTTGGGACTCTTGCGGTAGCTCGCCGTGTGGCAAGAAGCGCAGTTATTAGCGACCCGCGGAAAGCCGATGACCTTCTTGGTGAAACCGATGGGCAACTCCTGCCCTTGCTCCCACGCGACTCCTAATGATGCGTAACCGCCCGGGCCGGGAAGTTTTTCCGGAAACATCCGCGGCAGCACGAAAAATATCCAGTACGGGATGCCGGCGTCATTTTCAGCGCCGATGGAACCGTACTTGAAGCGCATTTCCGCAGTGGCCGTCACCCAATCGGGCTGCGCTTCTTCACGGAAGAACTTGTACCAGCCGATGGCAGCGCCGACGGCGCCGAATAGAATTAGAAGGGCGAGGCAGATTTTCCATACGGACATTTTCTTTCCCGCATCAGCCATTTTACCTCCGTGTCATTCCCGTCAGGGCCAACCCACGGCTCAAAACGTTTTGAGATATTCAACCAGCGCGTCTTTTTCCGCGGGCGTCAGCTCGGTGCCGTAACCTTTGCCCTCATGCCCTTTGTTGGAATTGCCCGGTTGTTTGATTTCGTCGGTATCGTAAAGAAAATATTTCTTGCCTTGCTCCGCCGCCACATCTGCAACGAAGCCGACCCTCTTTTGATCATAGACGTCGTAACCGCGATAAAATGTCTTGGGCCGCTTATCGCTCGGCTCCAGCAAATCGCGCAAGGTTGGCACCGAGCCGTTGTGCAAATACGGCGAGCGCAACCAAAGACCGTCGAGGGGACTGTTGGCATAACCGAAGGTCTTGCGGAAATGGCTGAAACGCTCAGCGCCGTAACCGGCAAAAATTAGGTTTTGATTGACCGCGACATCGTAGGTGTAGGAATCGAGTCGGCGCGTGTCAGTCGCGATCTCGCTGATCGGCACGACTTTCCCGGCCAATTCGCCGCGGAAGTCTTTGCCGTCGGCGCCATGACAGCCGGCACAGTAATTTTTGTAGATCGGCGCACCCTGGCCGGCTAAATTTTTATCTATTTTGAACGGATAGGGCGGCGCATCGAGTTTACGCAACCAATCGGCGACCCGTTGCAAACTGCGCCGATCGCCGGTCGGCGGCGTGATGCCGGTGCCCATCGCCGCGCTGCGATTGCGCTCCTCCAGCGAAACGTTGTTGCCGTCCCAATGTAAGTTCATTTTCAAGCTCTCGCGCTGGCCCTGGTTCCAAATCGACGGGAAATCCGTAGTGCCGATGATTTCTTGGGGCGATAATTGCTCCGGCGGAAAGCTGAAATAGACTTTCAGCGGGTTGAAGGTGTCTACTCTTCCCGGTCCCCATTCCGGCTGCTGTTTGATGAATTCGAGGCGGTCGCGCAACGTGAGCAAACGTTCGCGCATGTAGTAGATACCGTAGAATCGCAGCACCAAACGATCGATCAGCGGCGTTTTGCCGAGTCCCTCACGTTTTCGAATAATGTCGATCTGGCGCAGTATATCCTGCGGCGTGAAGCGGCGGTCTTCACCGGTGGCAAACAGGAATCGCATGAAGCCGCGGAAATCGAAAGTATTGGCCGGCATGGCGGCATAAACTTTCGGCTCGCTCTGCGGCGTTTCGCGCACCGTGCCGGCGTGGCAAAAGGCGCAATTGAGCCAGACCACGTCGAAGCCTAGATAGCGGCGCTGGGACATGCCGACCGGCAGCTGTTTGCCCTTCTCGAAAACGAACCCGACCGACTGCCAGCCGCTTTTATCGCCAGGTAGCTTATCGCGAAACAGTTCTGGCAGCGCCCGCCAAATCCAGTAAGGAATGCCGAACTCATGCTCACTGCCGAGCGAACCGTATTTGAAGTGATCGAGATCGTCGCGATACTCAACCGGCCGATCGGCGCCAAAGCGGCCGACGAGCACAAGCACTACGATAGAAGCTACAGCAAGAATTATTGTAGCGGAAAGTCCGAAGCGATAAAAAAAACGCTGGGATGCCGACATCGAGTTGTTATTCTCCATGAGCCGTCAGCCTCCGTCGGGCGTACTACAAACCTGCAACACCACGATTGCTATCAAACGTCGACGATCGAACTTAGCGCTGCTCCAAGCAAATGAATCGCCGGCACTTGATCATCGCGTGGCCGCAATAGGCCAAATCCCAATCCGTAAGACGGCCTTGCGAAGAGGAATTTAATCTAATACGTCGCTTGAAATTTCAGCGCAAAATCGATCAGCCGAGTCTTGTCCCAGTAAACTTTTCCCAGGTAAAGGCCGGGCTCAATCTGGCGAATCTCGTCGCGTATCCACTGCGCGACGATCGAAGTATCCGAGTAATCGAGGACGATGCACTCTTTGCCGTCGAGCCAACTCGGCCCTTTGTAGACCTTGGCAAGAATCGCATTGAGCCCGAAAGGAAGAATCTTGTTTTTCAGCACGCCTTTTTGGGCGTCGAAAACTTTTCCTTGCCAGGCGAAGTGGCTGACGAAGCGCGCGATATTCGAACTGAACGCCGTGCCGGGAGCGACGATCGCGGTGCCTTCGGCTTCGCCGTCGGGAATATTGCCCACCTGACTGTTGGTGAAAATCGAGTCAAGTTCCGCTTGGGAAAGCGTTAGGAGTTTCGCAACATCGTAGGCCATTGGAATGCCCTCCTCATTTCGCGCGACGAATTTTAACCTGAGTAAACGAAATTCGACAAAATTAATTTCACATAACCATGTGCAATTCGTCAAGAAAAATCTATGATCAATGTTCGTCAACGAAATAAAAATTGCGCCAATGGCATCCGATGCAATTGCGCAATCTCGTCGATTTTGTCAGATTAGAAACAACCGAAGTCCAATGGGAACAAAAACAGCAATCCTTTCCATCGCCGACTTAAAAAACGAGAACCTTCCCGTTCTTCGCGACGCGTTCAACGCCGTTCCCGGAGTCGTGAAGATCGATTTCAACATCGAACGCAGCGTCGCCGTCCTCGACTTCGACCCGAGCCAATCCCACATCGATGATTTTTTGCGCGCAGCGTTAAAGGCCGGATTTCAGGTGCTGTAGTACTTCGAAGGTGGAGGGTCGAGGATAGAAATTATCTATTCTCCATTTTTTCATTCTCCACTCTCGACACGAGTGTGACCCCACGATTGCGTTATCGCGATAACCTAGTGTAAGGGTGAGATCGGCAAACCGACTCACCGGAGGTAAAATTATTTGCGGCTCGCGTGACCTCGATGGTACTGATCAGGTAAGGTTACCGCGAGCCACGCCATCCAACCGAGCCCATTAAGTCTGACTCCGCTCTGGCGTCAATCTCGACGCACAATTTCGAGCCCGAACGGTTTCAAACCGCGCGGGCTATTTTGTTTTCTCAGAAGCGAATTCGGAAGTGGCCTTTTGTCCGCTGTTGTAAGCTGTAGATGCCGGTGGGCTGATCTACTACGGAGCGGACCAAGCGGAGAGCTACAAGCCGGTCGAGCACCAATGAAATTCGAACTCGTGTTCAATCTCAAGACCACGAAACAGATCGGCATCACGATTCCGCAGTCGGTGCTCTGCCCAGCGGATAAGGTGATCAAGTGACAAAGATCTGAGATCAGGTTTCAGCAAAAGCGAGGAAAAGATTTATGAGTAAAAAGGTAATTCGCCTTGCGCTTAGCACCATGCTCTTCGCGCTAAGCTTCGCCGCCGACGCGCAGCAGCCAACGAAAATCCCCCGGATAGGATACCTCACCGGCACATCCTGGGGCATTAGCTCAACCCGTATTGACACCCTTCGCCAGGGTCTTCGCGAGCTGGGGTATGTTGAAGGGAAGAATTTCATCATTGAATATCGTTCTGCCGAGGGAAAGCTCGATCGCTTCCCCGCGCTGGCGGCCGAGCTGGTGCGGCTCAAGGTGGACATCATCGTGTCGGCTGGTCTTGGACCCACCCGTGCCGCCAAGGACGCGACAGCTACTATTCCCATAGTGATGACCAATGAAGGCGACCCGGTTGGAACCGGGATCGTCGCGAGCCTCGCGCGGCCTGGCGGGAATATTACGGGCCTATCCACTCTTGCCCCGGAATTAAGCGGAAAGCGGCTGGAGCTTTTGAAAGAGATCGTACCTAAACTTTCCCGCGTCGCCGTTTTTCGGACTTCAACCCAGCCAAGCACCGCACAAACGATACACGAGGTAGAGCTTGCCGCAAAGGAGTTAGGCGTTCAGCTTCAATATCTAGATGTAGTGGATCCCAAAGACATTGCGGCCGCATTCCGAGCCGCAGGCAAAGGGCGGGCTGAGGCAGGCCTTTGGATGGTGGCAGGCGGCGTCGGTAATGTTCACCAAACACAGGTCGTAGAACTTGCGGTGAAGGGTCGGCTCCCGGTGATATACCAGAGTCCCAGATTGGTCGAAGCCGGGGGACTAATGACTTACGGCGTGAACCTCAACGACTTGGACCGGCGCGCGGCTATTTATGTCGACAAAATTTTGAAAGGCACCAAACCAGCTGACTTGCCCGTGGAGCAGCCGATGAAGTTTGAGTTCGTCGTCAATCTGAAAGCCGCAAAGCAGATCGGCCTGACAATTCCGCCGAACGTGCTGGTGAGAGCGGATAAGGTGATCAGGTAACACGAACTGGACGACGACTCGACCAGAGAGCGGTGCTAAAGGTGGGGTTTCGGTGCTGTAAGAATTTGAATGCGGTCGACGATGGAGAATCGATGAGGATAGCGACTTCGATCCTCTATCTTCCACCCTCGATCATCGGCCCGCTCTGATCAATTCCCTGCGACTGTCATCTTCGAGATCTTCACCGTCGGCGCGACGATGCGGCCGCGCATCTCGAGGTCGTTGCCGACCATTTCAATGTTTTGAAACATTTCTTTTAGATTACCGGCGACGGTGATCTCTTCGACCGGGTAAGCAAGCGCGCCGTTTTCGATCCACAATCCGGCGGCGCCGCGCGAGTAGTCGCCGGTCACCATGTTGACGCCGGAGCCGATCATCTCGGTAACGTAGAGTCCGTTTTTCACCGAGCCAATGATTTGTTCCGGCGAATCTTTGCCGGCGGCCAGATAGAAATTCGCCGGCGAGGCGCCCGGCGGCTCTCCTACCGAACGAGAAGCGTTGCCGGTTGAAGCCATGCCGAGCTTTTTACCGCTGTAAGTATAGAGCAGATAACTTTTAAGTTCGCCTTTTTCGACGACGAATTTCTTTTGGATGGGTAATCCTTCGGCGTCGAATGGCCGTGAGCCGAGCGCACCGGGGATAGTGCCGTCGTCGATGACGTTGAGTAAATCCGAGCCGATCTTGGTGTTGAGCTT
>Ga0190270_10001325_pt1 | contig 11455 bp, 9 predicted proteins | sample Popmic320T_FD_133748 | JGI IMG/M metagenome (GOLD analysis project Ga0190270, IMG submission 133748) | Populus adjacent soil microbial communities from riparian zone of Weber River, Utah, USA - 320 T | ecosystem: Environmental > Terrestrial > Soil > Riparian zone | place: USA: Utah | collected... | reverse complement strand
TTCCGCCGCCGATCAACTCCGCCGCGACGCCTCCGAACAGGCAAAGATAATCGTCGAACAGCGTGTCGATCAATTCGGCGTCGCCGAGCCGACGATTCAACGCTACGGCCGTGAGGAGAATCACCAGATCCTCGTGCAGATGCCGGGCGTCGATGATCCTGTGCGAGTTAAAGAGCTGATTGGAACCCCCGCCCGATTGGAGATCAAAGCCGTCGCTTCGGGCGGGCAGAAGTTCGCCACCCAGGGGGAGGCTGAAATCGCGCTCGCCGGAGCGACCGACAAACTGGTTTTGAAATCCAACGAAAAACGCGGAGACGGGACGGCGGACGAAGGGTTTTATATTGTCGAGAAAAGCCCCGTGATCACCGGGTCTGACATGCGCACCGCGCGCGGCGTTCAGTCTCAGGGAGGGTTCGGTTACGAGGTCGCCTTCGACCTCAAGCGCGACGGCTCAGAAAAGTTCGGAAAATGGACCGGGGATAACATCGGCAACTATCTGGCCGTCGTGCTCAACAACGAGATCAAGAGCGTAGCCGTCGTCAGAAATAGGATTGACGACAGCGGGCGCATCGAAGGCAATTTCACTCAGCAACAGGCCGAAGACCTCGGTCTGGTGTTGAAATCGGGCGCCTTGCCGGCCGGGGTTATTTACCTGGAAGAGCGCACGGTCGGACCTTCACTGGGCGCCGAATCCATCAAACAGGGGCTGATCGCCATGATCGCCGGGCTGGTGTTCGTGGCCGGCTTCATGCTCTTCTATTACCGGCTGTCCGGCCTTAACGCGGTGATCGCGCTCATCCTCAACCTGGTAATCCTGTTGGCGGGTTTGGCCGTCTTCAACGCCACACTGACTCTGCCCGGGATCGCCGGCGTGATTCTCGGCATCGGCATGGCTGTGGACGCGAACGTGCTGGTCTTCGAGCGAATCCGCGACGAGTTGCGCGCGGGCAGGACCGCTTACGGTTCGATGGAGTCGGGTTTCGCCAAGGCCATCGTGACGATCCTCGACACGCACGTGACGACCGTGGTGTCGGCGGCTATCCTATACCTCTTCGGGACGGGGCCGATCCGCGGCTTCGCCGTCACGCTTATCATCGGGTTGTTGGCCAACCTCTTCACGGCCGTCTACGTCTCGAAATCGATGTTCCTGTGGCTGTTGAATCGCGGCGGACGGAAAGCGGAGACCATCAGCGTTTGATCACTGCAATTAAGTGAATGTGAGCGGATATGATCGAAATTTTCAAAAATACCAATTACGATTTCCTGGGCAAGAAATGGCTCTGCATCGGCCTATCGTGCGTGTTGCTTCTGCTCGGCGTGGCTTCGATCGCGTGGCGCGCGGTGGACGGCAATCCGAACTCTCATCCTTTCAACATGGGAGTCGACTTCACGGGCGGAACCATAGTGAACGCGAAGTTCAAGCAGAAGCCCGACCCTGGCGTCATTCGCGCCGCGATCGAGAAGCAGGGCATTGACGGCTCGAAGATCACCATCCAGCCCGTGGGTGAAGAGATCGGCCAGGCGCCGAAGAATGAAGTGCTCATCCGGTTGCCTAACATACCGGTCACCGAAGGCCAGGGCGGACAATCGGGAGAGGCGAAATCCGCTGAAAGCAAGTGCGGACAACTCAAATCTGCGAAAACCGCTGAAGGTCAGGACAGGCAATCGGAAAAGGCGAAGAGCAGCGCCAGCGTTGATCTGGGGCAAAGGAAGATTCGTGACGCGCTCTGCGCACTCAACGACCCGGCCGTCGTCCAGAACAAGGTCGACCTCAACACCATTGGCCGCGACGCGCTGAGAGATGAACTCCAGTTCCTAAACCCGCTCAATCTCTCTGGCCCCAACCCGCGCTACGGTGAAATCGCCGCCCGCATCATCGACTACCGCGAGAAGGATCGCGCCGGTTTGATCGGAAGCATAGACGAGATCAAGAACCTCGGCGGCATCGAGCCTCAACTCGGGCAGGCGCTCGAACAGAACTTCTTCGCCGGAGTGGCCGCCATCAAGAAAACCGACGAAGTTAGCCCGCAGGTGGGTTCCGAACTGCGCAACCGCGCGATCTACGCGACGCTCCTGGCCTGCCTTGGAATGCTGCTTTACGTCGCCTTCCGCTTCAAATCTTGGGGCTTCGGCTTCGGTGGCGTTGTGGCGGTTTTTCACGACGTGGTGATCACGCTCGGGATCTTCTCGGTCATGCAGTGGGAGATCAATCTAACGGTCATCGCTGCGCTCCTTACACTGGTCGGCTTTTCGATGAACGACACGATCGTGATCTTCGACCGCGTCCGCGAGCTTTTGCGCCTCAAGCGGCGTGAGAATCTCGTAAAACTGACCAACGACGCGGTGAACGAAACGATGTCGCGTACGGTGATCACCAACGGCACCGCGTTCCTAACGATTCTAGCCCTCGTACTTTTCGGCGGCGAGGTGCTCAGGAGTTTCTCCTGGGCGCTCCTCATCGGCGTCGTCGTCGGTACCTACTCGACCATTTACATCGCGAGCCCGGTGATGTTGTGGTGGGAAGGTTGGAAGGCCACGAAGCGCACGGCGCTGGTCGGCGCGCCGGTAAGTTCTGAGGCGGTCGCCTCTTCCGAGACAGCCGGCGTCGGATCTGCGGGCGTCACGTCGCAGATGCTGGCCGCCGCCGGCGTCTCAACAAAGCCCCGCAAAAAAGGAAGGTAAAACTCCTTCATGTTGCGTCGCCACGCCCGGAAACAATGAGGACGCCTGTCCTTGCCTGAATATTTTGATCAGTCGGCCCTCTCCGTGAGCATGCAGGCAAGAATGGGCGGCGCTCCCGGGGATTTTCCGACGGGTCGTTAAATCGACGATAAACGGCTTGTTCTAGTGGCAATCTGATGATACAAAATTTGCAAAACGTCTTGACTCGCGGATGAGCCGAATAGTAGACTCACCGACGTTGCTGACCAGTCAAGGATCGTTGTATTCAATAGGCTCCAAGTAGTCACACACAGAATAATAAAATTTAGGTGTTAAAGCTCGCGCTCTTAGGGCGAGGTTCTCTGAACATGACGTTGTTTTTCCAGGAATGACTCCTGTTCGTCTCGGCCCCCCCAAAGTAGATCAAAGTCTGTCCAACAAGTGGCCGGACACATGATTGAGCAAGCGCTTGGGCAATTGGTTGGGCGCGTGAAGCTTGGGTTTTGACGGTTTCAAGGCCGCAGGCTATTCGCCTAAATCAAAATCACACATTTAAAATCATAACTGTTAGCGGAGTTGTTAGCCAGATCCATCGGCGTTGAACTCAAGGGAGGGCTATAAGCCATGTTCGATACCTTAGTTGAGTCGTCTAAACACGGTAAAGAGGACAACAAAACGGGCGTATACATGCTCGTCACGGGCAGCATATACGCCGTGGGATTGCTAGTGATAGGCGTGGCGACGATCATTTACATGAATCCTGGGCTCGCAGACGCCTTTGATGTTGCGGCCATGATTGCTCCGCCGCCCCCGCCCAGCGCGCCGCCCCCGCCCGCTCCGGCGGCGGTTATCCAGAAAATCCCGGTAGTAACTACCTTCACGCCGCCTACAAAGCCACCCGAAAAAATTCCTGATCCAACATCGGTCGCTCCCAAACAGGTCGTCGCCGTTTCGCATGGCGTGCCGGGAGGCGTGCCGGGAGGCGTGCCGGGAGGCGTGCCTGGTGGAACCAAGGGGGGCGATGACGCGCCGCCGCCGCCGCCGCCCCCTCCTCCGAAACCGGAACCGACGGCGACGCCAGTGCCTAAGAAGCTCATGGTTTCAGGTGGCGTATTGCAGGGAAAGGCCATAAGCAAAGTTCAACCGCCTTATCCGCCGATCGCGAAAGCGGCGCGCGCCGCGGGAGCCGTACAAGTACAGGTCACCATTTCTGAAGACGGCAGGGTTATCGAGGCCGCGGTGATGAACGGTCATCCGTTGCTGCGGGACGCCGCGTTACAGGCCGCCAGGCGATGGACGTTCCAACCGACGGAACTGTCCGGCGTTCCTGTGAAGGTGCAGGGAATTCTGACATTCAATTTTACGCTGCAATAAAAGGGCCGGACCCCGTTCGGAACTTATCTCCCCATTCGGTGTCTACAATAAACGATAAGTCTTGCGCGCCGCCACACCGCTACTGGCGGATGGCGGCGTGTCGTCTGGGGATTTTCACGATCATTTTTAACAATCCGAGCCGCCTGTAATGTATGGGCGGCCGGCAATGCAAATTCAGTAACCACTATTGGAGGGTTTTGATATCATGATGATCTTGCTTAGCCAAATCTGGTTAAAAGTAATGCCTTTCGCTTTCGCTCTGGCCGAGGGGGGAGAGGCGGCGCAAGCGTTCGACTTTACGCCAATGGGCGTGTGGCGACAGATGGGTTGGGTCGCGCGCACCGTGTTAGTCATTTTGTTGGTCATGTCGATCTGGTCAATTGCGATCATGGTCGAGCGCTATTTGACTTTCGGCGCAGCCAGGAACCAGTCGCGCGAATTCGCTCCCAAAGTCGCGGCGTCGCTCAAGGGCCAGAAGATTGACGAGGCGATCAGCCTCTCCGACAAATACAAGAAGAGCCACTTGGCGATGGTGGTCAACGCCGGCTTGCAAGAGTTCCGCGCGCACCAGCTTTCGACCGAAATCTCCGGTGATGTTGTAGACGCGTCGAAGCGCGCGCTGCAGCGCGCCACGGCGATCAAGATCGCCGAATTCAGGCGCGGCCTCTCCGGCCTGGCGACGATCGGCTCGACCGCTCCGTTCGTGGGGCTGTTCGGCACGGTTTTCGGAATCATCAACGCCTTCGTGGGAATGGGTGAATCGGCTAATGCTGGTATCTCGGCGGTGGCCGCTGGTATCGCGGAAGCGCTCGTCACCACGGCGGTTGGTCTCGCCGTGGCCGTGCCCGCAGTTTGGCTGTTCAACTACTTCACCAGCAAGGTGGACAACTTCATAGTTGAAATGGACAACTCTTCGGCCGAGTTGATTGACTTCTTCCTCAAACAACGCGGTAAAAAATAGAATTATTCGACGGAGTCTACCTTCAATAGCCGGTTCCGCTAACTCGGCCCTGAGGCCATTTATGGCAGATCTCAGGGCCGGGTTAGGAGAGTCCTGGTAAGTGAATTAAGGAAGGCATTCGCCGAATGTTGTGAAGAACATCTTGGAGGAATAAGTCATGGCTATGAGCGAGCGGGGTGGTTCAGCGGGCGGAAGCGAATTGAATTCGGATATCAACGTCACACCGATGGTGGACATTATGTTGGTGCTGTTGATCATCTTCATGGTCGTCACGCCTCTGCTCCAATCTGGTGTCAATGTCTCCATTCCTAAGGGACTTAACCCGGGCGAGGAAGGGGACATCACAAATGAGCGAGCGGTGGTTGTTTCAATCCCGTTTGCCGGAGCCTATTACATCGGGCGCGATCCGGTTAACAAGGACGATCTTGTCGAGACCATCAAAAACCGGATGAAACTGCGCAGGCCGGATGAGCCGCAGGCGGTCTACATCAGGGGAGGAATCGGCGTGCCTTACGGCGACGTTGTGGACGTCATTGAGGCCGTCCGCGGCGCCAACTTCCAGCAGATTGGGCTGGTGGCCGATAAACTGAAGCCGAACGAGCAATAGGGCCGAAATTAACGAGTTTGTTGAAAAGGAGATAGAAGAGTATGGCAATGGGTGGTGGCGCTAGCACTAAGGAAGCGGTGCCGTATATCAACATGACGCCGATGATCGATATTTTGCTGGTGCTCTTGATCATCTTCATGGTCATCAGTCCGAAGAAACCTCATCGCTTCGAATCGCGAATTCCTGAAAGACCGCCGGAGAATATGCCGGAACAACCGCCGGATCCGTTGGCCTTGCTGGTTACGGTCCCGATGGACGGCGAGTCTTTCAAGTTGAACCAAGATGAACTCAGCGGGTTGAAAGCGCTGGGAGAACGTCTATTCAAGGCGCTCGATGGGCGCCCTGCGGATCGCAAGGCCGTATTCATCAAAGCCCCTCGGGCGCTCAACTATGGCCAGGTCGTAAAGGTCATTGACGTCGTCAAACAGGTCGGCGGAGAGCCCATCGGTCTTCAGATCGAAGGCCTTGATGAACGATGATAAGATGAACGGTGATAATCGGACAATATAAAATCACAATTATTAATGGGAGAGTCCCTGAGGCTGTTATGAAAGTCTTCCGAAATTCGACTACCGCGCTGACGATCGCCCTGATCGCAGCTTTGGCGACGCTGGGGTCGGGGTGCGAGTACGCCAGAAAAGTTATTGCCAAGGACAAGCTCAATCAGGGCGCGATTGAATACAACAAGGGTAACATAAAAAACGCCCAGGTGTATTTCAAGGACGCGACCGAAACCGATCCAAACAGTCCGAGCGCCTGGCTTTATTTGGGGGCCACTATAGTCAGAGACTACAGAAGAGAGATCGATGAGGCCAAGAAGAAAGATCTTGCCCACCAGGCGCTGGAGGTTTACCAAAAGGCCTTGACGCTTGCCAGCAGTAACTGTGACGTCGTAAACAACGCCCTCGGCTACATTGCGGTCATCCACGATGATACGAGGAACACCGAGGAATGGCGCAAGACAATGGTGGAGCGCGCGACGAACCAGTGCATAAAGAAAGAAACCCGGGCTGAATCCTTCTACGGCTTAGGCGTTAATTATTGGCAATGTTCTTACGATCAAACCACTCGTTACCAGGACAAGGCCCTCTTCAACACTGATCAATTCCATTACCGTAAAATGGATTACTCTCCTGAGGCTCTGTCCGACAGGCAGAAGGCCCAAGCGTGCGTGACTAAGGCGTTTGAATACTTCGAAAAGGCGCTGGAGATCGATCCGGAATACACTCAGGCCATGTTTTATAAGGGTCTGCTTTACCGCGAACTCCAGAAACTGATCAAGGAAGAGCCTAAGCGCAAAGAGTTTGAACAGATGGCGCTCAAAACCGCCGCCGAAGCGACCGCCTTACAGAAGAAGAGAGAAGCCGCCGCCGCCGAGCAAAAGGCGCGTGATCAAGCGGCGCCGACCAGTTGAGATTGCGGATTAACCCCGCCACCCGTCCGCCAAATCACAACTCTGAAAGAATAATGGCCGGAAGGTTTCCAAATCTTCCGGCCATTCAATTTTGCTATTGCGAATTTGGACGTTGATCATCGTTTCGGCCATTGTATGAAGAGATTCCCCCAAGAGCCTTTGCGAAATTTGCGCCTTTGCGCCTTTGCGAGAAATCAGACCGCGTGGACGTGTTTCACTCAAAGGCTCTAAGGCGCAAAGTTCGTGTAGATTCTGCTCAAGGCAGCCCAGTTTCCGTCAGTAGGCCGAAACGGCAATCAAGGCTTTAAGATGGGTCATTTTGCAATCTCCGCAATCCGCAATCCGCACATCTTCTGTTATACTCTAACCTGATCATTGCGGAGCAGACCGGGTGACCGCCCGCGCCTCGGTGATTTCAAATCTCTATTGAGGCATGAAATCGTGCGAGATGCGGGAGGAAAGTCCGAACACCACAGGACAGCAGGCTGGCTAACGGCCAGGCGGGGTGACCCGACGGAATAGCGCAACAGAGAACAGACAGCCCGAACGCGCTCGGACGCCGCGCGGCCCGAATTCGAATTTTGAGATTCGGGCCGCGCGGCGTCCGAGCGGCGTGGGCGATGGTGAAACGGTGAGGTAAAGGCTTCACCAGCGAGTCTGGCGACAGGCTCGGCTAGGCAAGCCCCCTGCGGTGCAAGGCCAAATAGGGAAGCGGTATTGAAAGCGGTCCGCTTCAGTCCTTTTGAATCTCAAGTCTCAAAATTTGAGATTTGAGACTTGGAAGGCTCGCTTCCGGGTAGGTCGCAAGAGCGGCGCAGTAATGCGCCCCCCAGATGAATGGTCACCGCTTGTTCCCGGCCCTCAAGGTCGGGGCGGGCACAGAATTCGGCTTACAGGTCGGCTCCGCAATCAAGGATTTAAGATCGAGGATCGAGGATCGGCGCCGCGATCCACGATCCTCAATCTTCAATCTACAGATCGGAAAGGCAAATTAAGGGCTGAAAATGAGCAAATACGCATTTCTTCGAAGCAACGCGTCGCTGATCATCATCGGCTTACTGTTAGGGCTGGTCGGCGGATTCAAGATCGCCAACACCCAGTACCGCGGCGAGCAGGGCGCGGCGTTGAAGCGAGACATCCAACAGGCCACCAGTGAGATGTCCGGCCCGCAAGCCGAAGTCAGCGCAATCATCGATAAGGCCAAAGAAAATCCGAATGACGTCGAGGCGCAGATTGAGGCGGCAGCTCAGTTCATCCAGATTGAACGACCTCAGGACGCCATGCCTTATCTGGAGCAGGCCAGGAAAGCCAGCCCGAACGATCCGCGCGTCAACGCCGGCCTCGGTGTCGCATACTTTATGATGGGGCAATTCGATAAGGCGATTGACTCCTTAAAGCGTTCGCGCGAGCAGGGGGCGGACAGCCCGGTCGTGTCCACATTTCTTATCGGCTCGTATATTCAGACCAGAAAGAATCTGGACGAGGCCGAGCGACTTCTAAAGGAACTCGAAACCCAGAAAATTGATCCCGCCAGACTCGCCCAGATACGGGCGGATTTGAACGCCGCCCGGACGGGAGGAATGGTAAATCAGGACGCGACTCCGAGTGAAAAAACCGGCGAGGCTCAGAAACCGAAGACCACGCTCAGCCACGGCCCCGAAGAGCCTAAAATCTCGAAGTGAGGAGGCGAAGATTGGGTTTCATCTTCAGATTCGTTCTCATCCTTCTTGTTTTCGCTTTCGTAGTATACGTGTTGAAGGCGATCGCCCGCCTGAGCCACCATCTGCGCGGAACGATAAGAGACGTAAATGAGATCCGCGAGAAGGTGTCCCCTGCCGTAAGCGCGAATATGGTTCGCTGTCTCTCCTGCGGCGCTTTCGTCTCCGCGCGCGACGCCGTGACCTTCTCTTCCCGTAACAGTTCCCAAAGCTTCTGTTCGAGCGAATGCGCTCGGGCGCACGTCGCAAAATAGAGGAGAACCGTGATGAAAAAAACCTTTCTGAGATCGATTCTGATTCTAGCTGCGCTGTCTGCCGCGTCGGGGGCCGATTTCGCTCGAACTGCCCAGGACACTCCGGAATCGGTGGCCAAAGCCTATTTCGCCGCCCTGCGGTCGGCCGATTGGGCGAAGTGCGCAAGCTTGATGCACCGTGACGCGCTAGCCTCGATGAAGCGCACGTTCGCCGCCGCCATCAACGCCGACAAGACCGGAGACGCCGCCAAGACAATATTCAAACTGAAGAGCGTAGCGGAATATTCGCAACTCAGCGAGGCGACGGTCTTCGCACGGGCAATGGATTTCATTACGAATGTCGAGCCGGAGATGAAGACCGTCCTGGCGTCTTCGACAAACACGATCCTGGGCAGAGTGGACGAAAGTCCCGACCTCGCGCACATCGTGCTTCGCTCGCAGACCAAAATGGGGGGCGAGGAGGTCAACGAAGTCGACCTGATCAGCTTCAAAAAACAAGACTCTACCTGGCGCGCGTTGCTGCCTTCGGACATCGAGAACATGCTTAACAGTTTAGCCGAAGAGATAGCGCCCCCTTCGAAAGAGGATGAGAGGGGCGCTCCGGCAGGCCCTGGGAGGCCGCCACGCAAGCCGTAATCCATAGCCTTGATACGGAGGCGCTGAATGATTGCTCGTTTTTGGACTGCTAAGACCTCGCAAGCTCAAGCGCCTGTTTACACCGATCACCTGAAGAATCACGTGCTGGCGACTTTGAGGGAAGTTGAAGGGTATGTCGGCGCGAGGCTGTTTGAACGCGAAATGGACGGCGGCGTCGAGGTCGTCGTGATCACCTACTGGCGGTCGCTCGACTCCGTCAGGAAATTTGCGGGAGACGACATCGAAAGAGCTGTCGTCAGCGATGAGATCGTTCCCCTGCTGCTTTATTATGATCAGCGCGTCAGGCATTACGATGTGGTTGTTGAGGACGGCGTGAATGGCTGATCATCACGAAGAAGAGCAACTCGGGAATCTTTACGACGCGCGCGCGGCGAGGCGATTGATTCGCTACCTTGGGCCTTACAAGCGTATGGTCGGCATCGCGCTCGTGTTGACCGTCGGACTCAATTTGACGCGGCAGGTCGGGCCGCTGTTGACCAAATGGGCGATTGACGATTACGTCAAGCCGGCGTCGGAAGCCGCGATGGGCCTCGACCAGGCGTTTCGCGGAATAATGATACTCAGCCTCGTCTACATTCTGTCGCTCGCCGTCACGCTCGGCGTCGGGTATTTTCAGGACGTGCTGCTAAACACCATCGGGCAGCGAGTGATGTACGACCTGCGGGAGCAAATCTTCGGCAAACTCCAAACTGTCGAGGTGGCGTTTTACGACGCCAACCCGGTCGGGCGTTTGATCACGCGGTTGACCACCGACGTAGACGCGCTCAACGAACTTTTCACTTCCGGGCTGGTCGACGTGCTCGGCGACGTGGTGCTGATCGCGGGCGCGCTGGGGATGATGTTCTATTTCAACTGGCGGCTCGCGCTCGTTTCGTTGACGGTCGTGCCGTTGCTCGTTGCGGCCACCGCCTGGTTTCGCCGGGGCGCGCGCGAAGGCTTCCGCCAGGTGCGGACCAAGATCGCGCGGTTAAACGCGTTCACCCAGGAGCACATTTCGGGGGCCCAGACAGTTCAACTCTTCAACCGCGAGGAGAAGGCGCTGGGACAATTCTCCGACATCAACGCGGCGCACCTGAAAGCCCACATCAACACGATCTTCTATTACGCGGTCTTTTACCCGCTGGTGAACCTGATCTCGGCCATCGGCATCGCGGCGATAGTCTGGTACGGCGGCGGGAAGGTGATTCAGAACGCGATCACCATCGGCACGCTCGTGGCTTTCCTGCAATACACACAGCGCCTGTGGCAGCCCATTCAGGACATCAGCGACAAGTACAACGTCTTTCAGGCGGCCGTCGTCGCCAGCGAACGGGTCTTCAGACTGTTCGACACCCCGGACAGGATCACTTCGCCCGAACATCCGCGTTTGCCGGCGACGGGCGCGCGCGCCGTCGGGCAGATCGAGTTCCGCAACGTCTACTTCGCGTATAAAGACGAAGACTGGGTCTTGAAGGACGTTTCGTTCACCGTGGCGCCAGGCGAATCGGTGGCCTTTGTCGGCGCGACGGGGTCGGGCAAGACGACGATTACCAACCTGTTGATGCGATTTTACGACATTCAGCGGGGCCAGATTCTGCTCGACGGCGTCGATATTCGAGAGTGGGATTTGCGCCGCCTGCGCGAGAATTTCGCGGTAGTCTTGCAGGATGTCTTTCTCTTTTCGGGCGACGTCGCAGGTAACATCCGGCTCGGCGCCGGGGCGATTGACGATGCGCGCGTCGAATGGGCGGCGCGCGAGGTTCGAGCCGCCGGATTTATTGAAAAATTGCCACACGGCTACGCGACAAAAGTGTGGGAGCGCGGCGCGGG
>Ga0190270_10001324_pt1 | contig 11458 bp, 8 predicted proteins | sample Popmic320T_FD_133748 | JGI IMG/M metagenome (GOLD analysis project Ga0190270, IMG submission 133748) | Populus adjacent soil microbial communities from riparian zone of Weber River, Utah, USA - 320 T | ecosystem: Environmental > Terrestrial > Soil > Riparian zone | place: USA: Utah | collected... | reverse complement strand
GAGCAGCGCCAGCACCAGCCGCGCCTTCTCGCCACCGGAGAACAGCTCGACGGAGCTCGTTACCGTATCCCCTGAAAACCCGAAACCGCCGAGAAAATTGCGCAAGTCCTGTTCCCTCGCACGCGGATCGAGGCGCTGCAGGTGCTGCAAAGGACTCGACGAGATATCCAATTGCTCCAATTGATGCTGCGCGAAGTAGCCGATGCGCGCGTCTTGCGCCTCGACTCGTTTGCCGCTCGACACGCCCTGTGTTCCCGCGAGCACCTTGATCAGCGTCGACTTACCGGCGCCGTTCGGGCCGAGCAACCCGACGCGATCGCCTGGCACCAGCTGCAAATTCGCGTCGCCGAACACCGGCCGCTCCGTATACGCCGCGCCGACGTGCTCCAGCGTCAAGAGCGGATTGGGGATCTTCTGGGGATCGCGAAACGCAAACCGAAACGGCGTGTCGACGTGCGCCGGCGCGATCAGCTCCATGCGTTCCAGCGCTTTCATGCGGCTCTGCGCCTGGCGCGCTTTGGACGCGTGGGTCTTGAAGCGGTCGATGTAGCTGCGGATGTGCGCGATCTCGCGCTGCTGGCGCGCAAAGTCGGCCTGTTGTCCCGCCCGCTGCGCGGCGCGCTGCTGCTCGAACGACGAATAGTTGCCGGTGTACAGCGTCAACGTCTCGTGCTCGATATGCACGACGGCTTCGACCACGCGGTCCAGGAATTCTCGGTCGTGCGAAATCAACAGAAGCGCACCGGGATAGGCGCGCAGGTAGTCCTCCAGCCACAGCACCGCGTCCAAATCGAGATGGTTGGTCGGTTCGTCGAGCAACAAGACGTCGGAGCGCCGCATCAACGCTCGAGCGAGATTCAGCCGCATGCGCCAGCCGCCGGAAAACTCGCGCACCGCGCTGCCGTGCTGCGCGGCGGAGAAACCGAGACCGTAGAGGAGCTGCGCGGCGCGGCTGTTGGCGGTGTACCCGCCCTGGTGGTCGTACTCGCCGTGCAGCGTCGCGAGCCGCACGCCGTCCCCGGCGTGCTCCGCGGCGCGAAGGTCGCGCTCGATGGCGCGCAGCTCGGCGTCCCCGTCGAGCACGTACTCGATGGCCGGCTGGTCCACGGCCGGAGTCTCCTGCGCCACATGCGCGAAGATCCATTTCGCGGGGACTTCGACGTCGCCGGCGTCGGCATGCAGCTCGCCACGCAGCAACGCGAAGAGGCTCGACTTGCCGGTGCCGTTTGCGCCGGTGATGCCGACCTTCTGGCCGGGAAACACCGCGAAATCGGCGGCGGCGAACAAGACCCGCCCGCCGCGCCGTAGTGTGACCTCGCGAAACTTCAACATGCCTTGACTGTTACTTCAGAGCGTCTTCGCTGCGCTGGCGATAGTACTCGACGTTCCGCTTGGCAAGGTCCCCGAGCAAGAACCGCATGACGGGCCGCGCGTACCAGTTGAAGTTCGTCGAGATGCGGTAGCTCATGCGCACGGTCACCTCGGTCGCGTCGCCGCGCGGGCGGAGCGTGTACGAGGTATCGAGCACGTCGAAGTAATGGCCTCCGATGACGACGTGCTCGTCCAACGCATAGGGCGGAAACGAGTCGTCGTAGAAACGGTACGTCCAGCGCACGAACTCCGGTTCGCGCAGCTCCTCGATCACCTCGTCGAAATAGACGTCCTTCGACATCCGCACGCTGCGGAGCGTCTCGCCGGCGTCGGTGCGCAGCCGGCCCTCGAGCGGCAGCGGCACACCGATTCGAAACAGCCAGGCACGATCGATCTCGGCGGGCTCGATTGCCGGCGCGTCGAGTATCTCCCTCCACACGGTCGCGCCGCTTGCAGCCACGACCGTCGTGCGTTCGACCGTGTCGACGGTCTGCGGCAGACGAGCATCGAAGTCGAAGCTTCCGCCGATAAGAGGCAAGAGCAGGATGCAGCTGACGGTCGGCTTAGGCCAGTTCGTGAGCCGGCACACGACCCCCATGATCAGCCCACCGACCGCCCCGAGCAGGCTGAATAGCGGCAGGATGATGATGGCGCAGATGATGCCTTCGATCATGATCAAGAGCGTGCCGACCACGGCCAGCATCGTGGCCCACATCGACGCCCACACGTAGAACCACCACGTCCTCTGCTGCTGCCGCTCCGCGCAATAGACGGTGACGGCGCCAACCGCGAACGGCGCCAGAAAGATGAAAGCGACGGTCATGACCGCGTTCGGCTCGCCGGGCGAGCCCCAAAAGAAGAGGCGCAGGCCGAGTCCGACCAACGCACCCGCCGCGAACGGCCACCATCCGGAAAACGGCTTTAGCTCGTCCGGCCGCGGCGGCGGTCGCGCGCTCACGAGCTGCGCGCCAAGACGCTGCGCGCCTCCGCTGTCACCGGTGTGATGCCTGGCCGCGGCGGCAAACGTTGCGGAACTTGCACGCCCCAGGCGAGCCCGAGCTTTTCCAGCAACTCGACGAACATGAATCCCAAGTCCAGTTGCCCCGGATACAGTCCGTGCCGAGCCGAGGCGGGAAAGGCGTGGTGGTTGTTGTGCCAGCTCTCTCCCATCGAGGGGATCGCAGCCCACGGCACGTCATGTGCCTGCACCGCACCGTCGTCGACGAGCCACGACTGCGGACCCCGGGAGTGACAGAGATATCCGACGAACCAGTGCATGTGCACACCCACCGCGACGCGCACGCAAACGCCCCAGACGACCCACGGCCAACCTCCCGCAGCGTAGAGCAGCAGCGCGACCGGCAGCTGCTGCAACATCCACGTTTGCTGGAGAAAACGATAGAAGGGATCGTCGCCGATGCCGGCCCCGGGATCGAATCGCGGCGCCCGCGTGAGGGACAGCCGGCAGTGCAAATTCCACCAGCCGTCGACGAGCAACCCGCGGCCGTGCTTGAGGAAGTCGTGACAGTCACGCTGGCGCTGCGCCCAGTCGCGGAAGTCGTGAGATTGAATCACCCAGAACGGTCCTTGCATACCAACGAGCGTGCCGCTCCAGACCATGGCTCGCTCGAGCCACTTTGGGCATTGGAAGGTTCGATGGATGAGGCGCCGGTGAAAACCGACCGAGTGCCCGACGCACATCGTGAAAGCGAGCAACGCGATGAATATCGCGACCGCGCTCCAACTCGCAAGCAACGGCCCGAGAATCATCGCTGCGAGCAGCATCGAGCCATTCCAGAACGAGCGCAGCGGATCCCACCTGACGGATCCCAAACGCGGATCGACGTCCGCGCTCAGAATCAACGAGTTCACCTTGTACGGATCGCCCACGAATCGCTCCGCGCTGCCGACGCGAATCATATCGGCAGCCGGCGGCCGCGCCCATCGGTTATGGATGGAAGCTGCTAAACCCTTGCGGTGTCCACTACTGTTCGGAGATTTCGGAGAGCGGATGCGTTCGGTTAGGCGTTTGGGCCGTCTCCGCTTAGGCGGTCGTGCGTAACACACCCTCCGGACCGATCGACAGGCTCGCGGTCGATATCGCACCGATCGACCTTTCTTGGGTCGATCCTCCGAGAATCGACCGGCGGCCTGTCGATCTGCCGAGGGGTAGTGTGATGCGCGTGGATGCGCCAGCGAGCGCCGCCCGCAAACGCGCCCCTCCGTTTCTCGCACCTTCAAATCGGTAACACGCTTGCCCGCGATCTATGTTCGTGACTTCAACGTGTTAGGTCACACGCAGACCGAGATCTCCGGACAGTAGTGTTGCGGTGTCGGGTCGGGAGGTGGTGAGGTGCGGTACACTCAACGGAAGCCGCTTTCGCGGCTCGCCGAAGGAATGACCGCCCTGAGCACCTCCATCTACGTGAGCAACCTGGCCGTGGCGACAACTGAGGAGATGCTCGCGTCGAGATTTGGCGAGTTTGGAACCGTGCTCTGCGTGAAGCGGGCACACGATCGTGAAACCGGTCAGCCGCGCGACCATGCGTTCGTGGAGATGAAGACCTCCGACGAGGCGCGCTCCGCCGCGCAATCCCTGAACGCGACACGCCTCGACGGTCGATTGGTTTCCGTGCACCGCGCCGCACGGAGTTGACGAACACGAGGCGACGCGTAGAGTCGTCGCTCATGCGTGGGTCTTGGCTTATCGTTCCGCTCGTCGCGTGGCTCGGGGGCAGTCAGGCGATTGCCCAGACGTGGAGCGTGCCGCGGCTCGCGAACGGCCAGCCTGACCTTCAAGGCACCTGGGAAAACAACAGCGCCACCCCGCTCGAGCGGCCGGCGGAGCTCGCCGACAAACCGCTACTCTCCGAAGACGAGCTGTCCGCGCTCGAAGCACGGGCGGCGCAAGTTTTCGGCCCCGAAGCGGACGCGGTGTTCGGCGACGCGCTCTACCTCGCGTTGCTCGACGATAGCCGCTCGCGCCAGACCTTCGCGACCGGCACCTACAGCCAGAACTGGGTGCCAGGGCGGTATTTCGAGCGGCGCACGTCGCTGATCGAGGATCCTACGGATGGGCGCCTGCCGCCGCTGACACCGCAAGCCGTCGAGCGCCGAACGGCGCGCGCCGCCGCGCTGCCGCCGCGCGCCCGCAGCGCCGCCGATTTTTCGCTGACCGATCGCTGCATCACCTATGGCGTCCCGGATCTCTTCGCGGCGTACATGAGCGTGTACCGGATCTTCCAGACGCCGGACCACGTCGTCATCCAATTGGAGAAGATCCACGACACGCGCGTCATTCCGCTCGACGGCCGCCCGCACGTGTCGCCGACGATCCGGCAGCACCTCGGCGACTCGCGCGGCCGCTGGGACGGCGACACCCTCGTCGTCGAAACGACCGGCTTCCACGCGGCCGGCAACAACATGGGCGGCTACTTCCGTTATGCGGACGAGAATCTGAGACTGACGGAGCGATTCACGCGTGTCGACGCCGACACGCTTCGCTACGAGTTCACCGTCGACGATCCCACCGTCTGGACGCGGCCGTGGACTGCGGCAATCTACTGGAAGAAGAGCAACGGCGAGATCTTCGAGTATGCCTGCCACGAAGGGAACATCAGCCTTCGCGGCATGCTCTCGGCGCTGCGCGCCGAGGAAGCCGCCGCCGAGTCTCGGCAACGAGGCGGCAGCACCCGCTGACGGGCGTTAACGAATCAAGCCGTCGGTGCGAAGCTGCGCCGTCACGGCCTTCGCGATGCCGTCGATGACACCGAAGAGATTGGGTTTCTCGAACGCGGTCGATTCGACGCCCCAAATTCGCGCGCGGGTCGCGACGAGGTAGAGATCGGTTCTCACGCGCACCGTGTGCGTCTCCGTGACCGGGAGCGGGTCCTCGTAGCGCGAATACGCGCGGAAGTACTCGGTAAAATCCGCTGTCGCGTCGGGGTTCTGCGTTTGCACGTCGACGACGCGCGTGACCAATACCGCGTCGGCACGCACTCTGGTTGCGGCTGCGACGAGCGAGTCGGCCGTCAGATCTCGCGCGGCGCTCACGCTGTAGAGGCTCGCCTCGGCGCTCGCGCCCGCAGCGCGCAGCGCGCGTGAGACCGTGTTCTCGAACTGGCCGCGAACGCCGACGTCCTCGTGGACTCCGACGACGAGGATCTCCGATACGGCCCCCTCGAACGCCGGGTCTTCGTAGACCTTGACGACCTCGTCGCCGGCGGCCGCGCCTGCGAGAAGCAGGCAGAGGAGCACGGCGCGGCGGGGCTTCAGGCAATCGACGCGGATTTGGGTTCTAGTCATACAACGATTCTAGTGCCTGCACGACATGTCCCGTCATCGGTAGAAAGGCCAATGGGCCGGCGGGCCCGAGGCCCGGTTTGAGGCGGCTAGGCTGCCACACTGAGTGGCACGATGCTTGCAAAACCGCTCGCTATGACGAACAGGCTGGTCTGGCGTGATGGTGACGTTTATCGCGCAGCGACGGAGGTTGCGATGGACGAGAGCAGCGAGGAACAAGCCCTACGGCGAGCCGCGCGATGGTATGCGTGGCTCAAAAGTCCGGAATGCACGTTCCAAGATCGGGAAAACTTTGCGCGCTGGTGCAGCGACGCGACGAATGCCGCCGCGTATGTGACGTTATTTGGCGACCTCACAGGGGCTCTCGAGCTGGAGGGCGACGTGGCCTTCGCGCCGCACGCTCTCCCGTCGCCCCTCAATTCGCCGCGACTCGCAGCGCACCAGTAGTGTTCGACGCGAGCGCGCGCCACCGCCGGGCACGGTCACGGCCGCAAGCGGCGTTCGACGCCCGTCTCGTTCAAGATGCGGCTCGCTATCTCCTCGATCGACGTTTCCGTGGTGTCGAGCACCGCGATGCCGTAACGCGCGAAGATCGCCTCGGCGGCGCGAACCTCGTATTGAACCTGTTGCGGCGACGCGTAGCGGCTGTTCGGTCGTCGCTCCTCGCGGATCTGCCGCAGCCGCTCGGGCCGGATCGTCAGCGCGTAGAGCTTCTTGCGATGCCCGTCGAGGCGCGGCGGCAACGTGCCCGCCTCGAGCTCATCGTCGGTCAATGGGTAATTCGACGCGAATACGCCGTACTGGAGCGCCATATACAGGCTGGTCGGCGTCTTGCCCGTGCGCGACACGCCGACGAGGATGATGTCGGCGCGGCCGTAGTCGCCGCCGGCGCCGTCGTCGTTGGCGAGCGCATAGTTGATCGCGTCCATGCGCAGTGTGTACGCCGCGTCCGCAACGGGATGCGAGCGGCCGGTCCGGTGCGCCGACCGCCGTTCGAGCTCGAGCTCGAGCGGACCGACGAGGCCTGCGAAGCAGTCGAGGAACAGCGCGTTGCAGCCCCTCACGATCCCGCGCAGCTCGTCCTCGGCGAGCGTGCTGAACACGATCGGCCGAACGCCCTCCTCCTCGGCCGCGCGATTGATTCTGCGGACCGCCTCGTGCGCCTTCTCGACGCTCGAGACGAACGGCAGCGTCACTTCGCGGACCTCGAGGCCCGCGAACTGCGCGAGCACGCTCTGCCCCACCGTCTCCGTGGTGACGCCGGTTTGGTCCGATACAAAGAAGACTGTACGGCGCCTCACGTTTTGCAGTGTTTCACCGCGCCGCACGCCACGCAACCCACTTTGTGATACAACCATGAGCGCCGTCGAGAGCTCCGCCGTAATGCAATTCGTCGTCCCATTCGAGCACGTCACGATCGAGGACGTCGCCAACGTCGGAGGCAAGAACGCCTCGCTCGGCGAGATGATCGGCGCGCTCACTCGGCTCGGCGTGCGCGTGCCAACGGGCTTCGCCACGACGGCTGACGCCTATCGGCAGTTCTTGCGCCAGGACCGTCTCGACACGCGCATCGCGAAGGCCCTGTACGCGCTCGACGTCGAAGACATCGCAGCGCTGTCGTCGGCGGGCCGGCAAATTCGCGAGTGGATACTCGCTACGCGCTTCCCAGCGGAGCTCGAAACATCCGTGCTTGCCGCGCTCGAGCAGCTGGATCGCAGCCGCCCGGACCGAAGTGTCCCGCTGGCCGTCGCGGTACGCTCCTCCGCGACGGCGGAGGATCTGCCCGAGGCGTCGTTTGCCGGTCAGCAGGAGACGTTCTTGAACGTGCGCGGCGGCGCGGACGTGCTGCGCGCCATGCACGAGGTCTTCGCTTCCCTGTTCAACGACCGCGCGATCGCTTATCGCGCCCACCACGGCTTCGACCACGACTCCGTCGCTCTGTCGGTGGGCGTGCAGCACATGGTCCGCAGCGACGTCGGCACGAGCGGCGTGATGTTCACGCTCGACACGGACTCCGGCTTCCGCGACGTCGTCTTCATCACGGCGTCGTACGGCCTCGGCGAGACTGTCGTGCAAGGCGCCGTGAACCCCGACGAGTTCTACGTCTACAAGCCGTCGCTGCGCGCGGGCTACGACTCGATCCTGCGGCGCAACCTGGGCGCGAAGGCGCTCAAGATGATCTACGCCGCGCCGGGCGGCCCCGACCGCGTGGCCACGGTGCCTGTTGCCGAAGCGGATCGTTCGCGCTTCTCGCTGACCGACGACGACGTCGTCACGCTCGCGCGCCAAGCTCTCATCATCGAGGACCACTACGCCCGGCCGATGGACATCGAGTGGGCCAAGGACGGCGAGACGGGCGAGATCTTCATTCTTCAGGCTCGCCCGGAGACCGTGCAAAGCCGCGTCGGTCGCACGATTCGCCGCTACGCGCTGCGCGAGCGTTCCCGCGCGCTGATCTCGGGGCGCAGCATCGGCCAGCGCATCGGCGCCGGCCGCGCGCGCGTCATACGCAACGCCGCCGAGATGGCCCGCGTCGAGCCCGGAGACGTGCTCGTGACGGACATGACGGATCCCGACTGGGAGCCGATCATGAAGCGCTCGGCCGCGATCGTCACGAATCGCGGCGGCCGGACGTGCCATGCCGCGATCATCGCGCGCGAGCTCGGAATTCCCGCGGTCGTCGGCTGCGGCGAAGCCACGGAGCGGATCCGAGACGGCCAGCCCGTGACCGTATCGTGCGCTGAGGGCGACACAGGCTACGTCTACGATGGCGCGCTGCCGTTCGACACCACGGACATCGAGCTCGACACGCTGCCCGAGATCCCCGTGAAGATCATGATGAACGTCGCGAACCCGGATCGCGCCTTCGATTTCGCCGCGCTTCCGCACCGCGGCGTAGGCCTCGCGCGGCTCGAGTTCATCATCAACCGCATGATCGGCGTCCACCCGCGCGCGCTGCTCGATCTCGATCGCCTCGACGGCGAAATCAGGGAACGCATCCGCGTGCAGATGGCCGGCTACTCCGACCCGCGCGCTTTCTTCGTCGACAAGCTGGCCGAAGGCATCGCGCAGATCGCCGCCGCCTTCGCGCCTCACCCTGTGATCGTGCGGCTATCGGACTTCAAGTCGAACGAGTACGCGAACCTGCTCGGCGGCCGCGCTTACGAAGCCGTCGAGGAAAACCCGATGCTCGGCTTCCGCGGCGCGGCACGCTACGTCGACGCGTCGTTCCGCCCGTGCTTCGAGCTCGAGTGCCTTGCGCTGAAGAAGGTGCGCGAGCAGATGGGGCTCAAGAACGTGCAGATCATGGTGCCGTTCGTACGCAGCGTCGAGGAGGCACGCGCCGTCACGGAGCTGCTCGCGGAAAACGGCCTAGCGCGCGGCGCGGACGGCCTGAAGATCATCATGATGTGCGAGATCCCGACCAACGCGCTGCTGGCCGACCGCTATCTCGACCACTTCGACGGCATGTCGATTGGCTCGAACGACATGACGCAGCTCACGCTCGGCGTCGACCGCGACTCCGGCATCGTCGCGAAGGCCTTCGACGAGCGCGACGACGCCGTCAAGGCGCTGCTCTCGATGGCAATCCAGGCCTGCCGGCGGCGAGGCAAGTACATCGGAATTTGCGGCCAGGGACCTTCCGACCACCCGGACTTCGCTCGCTGGCTGCTCGAGCAAGGCATCGAGAGCATCTCGTTGAATCCCGATACCGTGCTCGAGACGTGGCTGTTCCTCGCGCGCCAGCAGCTGCCGCCGGGGCCGTGAACCTATTTCACCGCGCGGGCCGCAGCCAGAACGGATTCCCTTCTTCCCACTTGTTGTGCGTGAGCCGCATCTCGAAGCCGTCGCGGAGGCGCCGCGCGAAGAGCTCGCCGTACATCTGCGGGCCGAACACGACCTCCTGCACCATCGGCTCCTCGTCGCTGATGCCGCCGCGCTCCGACGTGTAGACGATCCACTCGCCATCCGGCGAGAACCACGGGTGCGAGTCCTGACCCGGGTGATCCGAGATTCGCTGCAACGTTCCGGGCGTGCCGTCCGGCGCGACGGCCAGAAGATAATTGTCGAACGTCAGGTTACCGAGCTTGTCGCGCGCGCCGTCGCGATTCGACGAGAACGCAATCGTCGATCCGTCCGGCGAGAACACGGGGAAGTTCTCCCGCGCCTCGTCGCTCGTCAGCGCCTTCGGCTCCGTGCCGTCACGCTTGCTCAAGTACAAGTCGAATCGACCGTTGCGCGCGCTGCGGTAGACGAGCTGCTCGGCGTTCGGCGAGAACCCTGCGACGCCCTCGTTCGCGCCCGTGCCTTCGCTCAGGTTGCGCCGCTCGGTGCCGTCCGCCCGCATGACCCAGATGTCGGCCTCGTCCGTCCCTTGGCCGAAGAAGAACCCTTGCGTGTACGTGATCCACTCGCCGTCGCCGGACCACTTGATGTCGAACAAGCGGTTCGGCGTGCCGCTGACGATGCCGACAGCGGGAACCGCGAAGAGCTCGCGTTGATTCGCACCGTCGAAATCGGCGAGCACGAGCCTGGTCCCCGCCTCGTTCTCGATCGTGACGGCGGTTTCGTTGCGATCCGGGTGCGGCGCAAGACCCGTCGTGTGCCGCATCGGGTACAGCGTGACGGTGCGGTCCGGCATTACGACGTCGGCGGGATAGTCGGCCGCGAGCAGCGCGCCGGCGCCTAGAATTTCCTCGACGGCTTGGGTCTCCGCGATGGCAGGGCCGACGCCGTGCACGACCATCGCGCCGCTCGCAGCGTTGAAGTCCGGCAGCCAGTAGTCCGTCGCCGTGTCGCTCTCGGCACGCGGACCCGTGCCGTCGGCAGCGACGGACTCGATGCTCCAGCGCGCAAACCCCGTTCGTTTCTGATACGCGACGCGGCCACCCGGCATCAGTGCGGGCGCCAGCGCTTCGACGCCTGCCGGCGTGATGGCACGCGGGCTCGAGCCATCGGCGTTCATCGCCCAGATCCGGAAGCCGCCTTCCTGACCCAAGATCGGGCTCGTCGGCGGACCGACGATCTCGCGCGGCCGCGCCGAGTAGAAGTACAGCGTGGCTCCGTCCGCGGACCACTCGGGCGAGCCGTCCCAGTCGGGCGTCGCGGTCAGCCGCCGCGAGTTGCCGCCGTCGCGGTCCATGACGTAGACGTCGCCTTCGCGCTGCCGTGTGAACGCAAAGATCGGATGGCCCGACACGGGCGTGTCGCGGTCCGTCGAGAACGCAATTCGCGCTCCGTCCGGCGAGAAGTCGGGCCGAAAGTCGCCGCCGGGATCGTTCGTGACGTTGGCAGCAGCCGCGAGATTCTGAGTCAGCTGCGGCGCGAACGGCAGGACGTAGATGTCAGCGTTGCCGCTCGCCGTGCTGACGAACGCGAGGCTGCTGCCATCCGCTGAGAACGCGGCTTGATCCTCCATCGCTACGCTGTCGATGAGCAGACGCGGCTCCGAGCTGCCTTCGAGCTCGAGCGCGTAAAGGTCCGGGTTGCCGCGCCGCTCGGACGTGAATACTGCCCACCGGCCGTCAGGAGACAACACACCGTCGTAATCGAGCCCCGGATGATCCGTGAGCCGGCGTGGCACGGCACCGCCGCCCGCGAAATAGAAGATGTCCCAATTGCCGGGGCGCAGCGACGAGTAGACGATGCGTTCACCGCTCGCAGCTGCGAGCTCTGCTGTCGCCGGCATTGCCTCGGATTCTGCGGCACCTGGTGTCGGCTCGTCGCTGCATGCGACGAGACCGGCACAAGCCGCGACGATCAGCCACGATACCTGCGCAGTGCG
>Ga0190270_10001323_pt1 | contig 11460 bp, 12 predicted proteins | sample Popmic320T_FD_133748 | JGI IMG/M metagenome (GOLD analysis project Ga0190270, IMG submission 133748) | Populus adjacent soil microbial communities from riparian zone of Weber River, Utah, USA - 320 T | ecosystem: Environmental > Terrestrial > Soil > Riparian zone | place: USA: Utah | collected... | reverse complement strand
GCGGCGATCCTCGCGGCGGCCGCGGTCGCGGTCGCGATCTGCCTGTGGGCGCTCATCGGCCGGCGAGCCCTCTGGTTCGCCCTGTCGCCGACCCTCCTGCTGACCGGGACGGTGAACTGGGATCTGGTGGCCGTGGCGCTCGCGACCGGCGCGCTCGTGGCGTACGCGGCCCGTCGCGAGGAGTGGTCGGGAGTGGCGATCGGGCTCGGCGCCGCGACGAAGTTCTACCCGGCGTTCCTCGTGATCCCGCTGTTCGTCCAGGGCCTGCGCGATCGCCAGCCCGACCGCTCCGTCCGCGTGTTGTGGTGGTCCGTGGGCGCCTGGCTGGCCGTGAACATCCCCTTCGTGATCGCCGCGCCGCGCGGGTGGATCGAGTTCTTCCGGTTCAACAGCGAGCGGGCCGCCGACTTCGACAGCCTCTGGTACATCGCGGCCGATCTCTGGCCTCGCGCCGCCCTCCCGATCCGCGTCGTGAACGTCGCGTCGATCGCTATGTTCGCCGTCGGCGTGGCGATCTGCTGGTGGGCGAAGGCGCGCGTGCCCGGCCGGCTGCAGCCGTGGACGCTCGCCTTCCCCCTCGTGGTGGTCTTCCTGCTCGTGAACAAGGTCTACTCGCCGCAGTACGGGCTGTGGCTGGTGCCGCTGTTCGCGCTCTGCGTGCCGAGCTTCCGCGTCTTCGCGCTGTTCCAGGTGGCCGATGTGGCGGTCTTCCTCACCAGGTTCCGCTTCTTCGGCGGCTACGTCGGGCAGCCGTGGGGCTGGCCCGCGTCGTGGTTCCGGATCGCGCTCCTCGTGCGGACCGCGGTGCTCGTGCTCGCGCTCGTCGTCTGGATCCGGAGCACCGACCAGCCGCTGCGCCTGCTGGCGCGCCGGACCGAGGGCGTCGCGGCGCGGGACACGGCGACGGCGCCGGAGGCCGCGCCGGCGTGACGTCCCCCCGCCTGCGCGACGGCGTGCGGGACGCGCTCGTCGTGTTCGTGATCATCCGCGTGCTCCTGTTCGCGATCTCGTCGTTCAGCGTGGAGCTCCTGCCGCTCCCGCCGAACCAGCCGACGAGCGTCCCGGGTTGGCCCGCGCCCGTGCCCACGTGGAGCTGGACGGCGCCGTTCACGGCGACCGAACGTCAGGACGCGCTGTGGTTCCTCCGCATCGCGACCGACGGCTACCGGACCGACGACAACTCCGCGGCGTTCTTCCCGCTGTACCCACTCGCGATCCGCGCCGTCACGGTCCTGCCCGGCGTCGGCCCGCTCGGCGCGGCGCTGCTCGTCTCCAACGCCGCCCTGTTCGGCGCGCTCGTCGTGCTGCACGCGCTCACCCGGCTCGAGCTGGGCGACGCCCACGCGCGGCGATCGCTGCTGCTCGTGGCCCTGTTCCCCACCGCGTGTTTCCTGCTGGCCCCCTACACGGAGTCGCTGTTCCTGCTCTTGTCGCTGCTGGCCTTCTGGTACGCCCGGCGCGACCGGTGGGCGCTCGCCGCGCTCGCGGGCGCCGGGGCGGCGCTCACCCGGAGCGTGGGGCTCATCCTGATCCTGGCGCTGTGGATCGAGGCCGTGCGCCAGTGGCGCCGCGAGGACCGGGCGCCGATCCCCCGGTTCGCCGCGGCCGCCGCGGTCGCGGTCGGCCCGCTCCTGTACTTCGCGTGGTGGGCGGCCGCGCACGGCGACGCCTTCGCACCGCTCGACGCGCAACGGAACTGGCGCCCCGACGGGACGGCGCCGCCGTGGGCCACGGTGTGGCGTGCGGTGGACCTGGCGTGGCGGCACGGCTCCTGGTGGGCGATGGATCTGCTCATCGTCACCCTCGCCGTGGCGGGGATCGTCCTCGTCGCGCGGCACGTGCGTCTCACCTACACCGCGTACGCCGTCGGGTCCCTGGTGCTCCCGCTGCTGCTCCCCTTCACGGGGCGGCCGCTGCTGTCGGTCCCCCGGTTCATGGCCGTCGTGTTCCCGCTCGCGTGGGGCTGGTCGCTGGCGGCCGGGCGGGATCGACCACCGGAGAGCGCCGTCGTGGGGGTGTTCGGGGCGCTGTACGGGGTCGTCGCCGTGCTGTTCATCGGGTGGTGGTACGTCTTCTGAGGGACAGGGCGGCGGTCGGGAAGCTCCCGACCGCCGACGGGGTTCCGGGTAGTATCCGGGACGACCATCGGCAGCCGGAGGGCAGTGGCAGGTGACGATCAGGGTCGCGATCGCGGACGACCACTCGCTGGTGCGGCAGGGCCTGCGTCGCTACCTCGACATGGCCGACGGCATCGACGTGGTCGGGGAAGCGGCGAACGGCAAGGAGCTCCTCGACCTCATCGGGGCCGAGGACCCGGACATCGCGCTCATCGACATCCGGATGCCCGAGATGGACGGCCTCGAGGCGGCGCGCGAGATCAGGGACCACCACCCGAAGGTCGGCGTGATCATGCTCACCGCCTACGACGACCGCCAGTTCGTGGTGGAGGCGGTCCGCAGCGGCGCGCGCGGCTACGTCCTTAAGGCGCGTGACGCCGAGCACCTGATCCAAACGGTGCGGCTGGTCGCGGGCGGCAACATGGTGATCGACCCGCAGCTCGTGGTGGCGCTCGCCGAGGAGCTCTCCACCGCGAAGGAGCGCGACCGCAAGGCCGAGACGCTCACGGCGCGGGAGATCGAGGTCCTGCAGCTGCTGGCCTTCGGGCACACGAACCGCGACATCGCCGAGCGTCTGTACATCTCGCCCGACACCGTGAAGACGCACCTCGAGCACATCTTCGAGAAGCTCGGCGCGTCGGACCGCACGGCGGCCGTGGCCGAGGCGCTGCGCCGACGCCTCATCGAGTGACCCCCGGCTCCTGCCGGAAGTCCACCGACCGCCATCACTGCGGGCTAGTTCATCCGGCCATCGGGTGACCCCCGGCTGGGTGATGGAGCGGACCGAACGCGTTCGCCATCATGGGTCTCGGATGAAACGTCGGGACGCCGCACGGACGGCTGGGGCCGTGGCGCTCGGCGTGTTCGCGATCATCGGGCTGGCCGTCGAGCTGTCGATCGATGCGAGCACGCGCGGGACGCTCTTGCTCTCAGGAGCTCTGCTCGTCATGTCCTACGGGGTCGGGGCGATCACGGTGGCCGTCGCCGGCCGGGACTGGCCCGAGCGTCGCGCGATCGCGGTCGCGCTCGGGCTGACGGCCCTCACCCTGATCGGGTACCTCGCGGTCGCCCTCACCCGCACGATGGGGACGAGCCGTCCGTCCTACCTCGACCTCGTCTTCCTCGCGGGGCTCGTCCCGCTCGCGTTCGCGGTCCGCGCCGAGTTCCGCGCCCACTTCGATGCGCGCGAACGCTGGGACGTCACGGCGGACGTGGCGCTCATGACCCTGGCGATCGCCGCGCTCGTCTACGTGATGGTGCGGCCGATGGGCGCCGCCTTCGAGGTGTCGGTGTCGGCCCTCGTGTTCGCCACGATCGCCGCCACGATCTTCGCCTGCTTCGCCGCGCTGGCGATGTGGGTGCCGACGGCGGGGCACCTGCTCCTGTTCCTCGCGTACGCGCCGCTCGTCCTCGGGCTCATCGGGTTCGGCCGGACGTGGGTCCAGGGCATGTTCGACGGCAACTCGCCGATCACCGACGTCGGATTGTTCATCACTCCGATAGCGCTCGGCGCGACCCTGATGCTCGTCCGGCACGAGCCGCGACGTGTGCGCCCGGCCGTCCGCTTCGGCCGGCCCCTGCTCTCGGTCGCGTCGATCATGGCCGCCGCCGGTGCGATGATCGTGATCTCGATCGTCGACGTCCGTCAGGGGATCGCGGGCGCGCAGGCCTCGCTCATCCTCGCGGCGCTCGGGGCCGCCCTCGTCGCCCGGGTGCTCGTCAACCAGCGCAGCGCGAACGCCGACCACGCCGCGGCGGAGGCCGCGCTCGAGGAGCGGGGGTCCGCCCTCGCGCAGACCGATCGCGCCCTCGTGCGGCTCCGCGAGACGAACGAGACCCTGCGCCGCTCCGAGGAGCACCTGCGGCTCATCTTCGAGGCCGCCGTGGACGGGTTCGTCGAGCTCGACGCCGACGGGACGATCCATCGGGCGAACGACGCGTTCTGCGCGATGGTCGGGCGCGACCGCACCGCGATCGAGGGCGCCCCGTGGGACGCGCTCGCCGCGGTCGTCCCGGGCACCGATCCCGCGTTCGGCGAGCTCCCGTCCGGCGGCACGGCCACCGTCAACCGGACCGACGGGCAGCCGCTCTACCTCGAGTCGCGGGTCTCGGAGGTCCGGACCACGCCGCCCCGCACCCTGCTGCTGATCCGCGACGTCACCGCCGCGAAGGTGGCCGACCAGACCATCCGATCGCTGTTCCAGTTCCTGCAGGATCGCGACGAGGACCGCACGCGCCTGCTCCGCCGGACCAACGCCGCGATCGAACAGGAGCGGAACCGGATCGCGCGCGACCTGCACGACGGCCCCGTCCAGGGCGTGTCCGCCGCGTCGCTCTCCCTGGAGGCCGCCCTGCTGATGCTGAACGCCGGCGACGTCGAAGGAGGCGTAGGCCTGCTCATCCGGATCCGCGAGGAGCTCGCGGGCGAGGCCGACGACCTCCGTCGCCTGATGGCCAACCTGCGGCCGCCGGTCCTCGAGGAGCGCGGGTTGATGCCGGCCCTGCGGGAGTCGCTCGCGCGGTTCGAGGCCGACACCGGGATCGGCACGGAGTTCACCGGCTCGGTCGCCGACGAGATCCCCGGCGACCTCGAGACCCTCGCGTACCGCGTGGTGCAGGAGGCGCTCACGAACGTGGGGCGTCACGCGGAAGCGTCCCGCGTGCTCGTGCACCTGGACGCCGACGGCGATCACGTGCGGATCGAGGTCGAGGACGACGGCCGCGGGTTCGACCCCGGCCAGACCCGCGACTACCTGCGGAGCGGCCGGGTCGGTCTCGCCTCGATGCGCGAACGCGTGGAGCTCGCGAGCGGGACCTTCGCGATCCGGTCGAACCCGGGCCGTGGGACCGCGGTCATGGCGACGATCCCGCTCGACGGCGCGCTCGCCGGCGCGAGCGCCTAGTCGCTCGGCGAGGGACCACCGCTCGGATCCGGATCCTCGGTCGGGCTCGGTTCCTCGGTGGGTTCGGGCTCCGGGCTCGGCTCGGGGCTCGGCGAGAACGACGGCGACGGGACCGGGGAGGGCGCCGGGTTGTCGGGGCCGTCGGTCCCGAGGACATCGAACGAGGGCGTGGTGAACGTCAGCGGGTCGAGCCCGCTCATGGCGATGGCCATGTAGTCGCTGAAGATGTCGGCGGGGATCGTGCCCCCGTAGACGAGCGACTCCCCCTCGATGTTCTCGAGGGTGATCTCCCCCTCCGGGTAGCCGATCCAGACGCAGGTGGCGATCTGGACGGTGTACCCACAGAACCACGCGTCGACGTTGTCCTGCGACGACCCCGTCTTCCCGGCGACCTGGTACCCGGGAACCGCCGCACCCACGCCGGTCCCGCCGGTCACGACGCCCTGCAGGGCGTACGTGACCAGGTCGGCCACGTTCGCGTCGACCACCTGGTCGCCCTTGTTGCGGATCGACCGGTCCACCCGACCGCTCGGGGTCACGACCTCGTGCAGCGGGGTGGCGTAGTGCAGCTCGCCGTGGGCGGCGAGGGTCGCGAACGCGTTCGTCATCTCGAGCGGATTCACCGCGACCGAGCCGAGCGTGATCGAACAGAACGGATCGAGGTGGGACTGGATCCCCAGGGTCTCCGCCATGTCGGCGACGAGCCCCGGACCCAGCTCCGCGACCAGCTGCGCGAAGATCGTGTTGACCGAATGCGCGGTCGCACCCTCGAGCGTGTAGTTGCCGGACCCCTCGGCGTTCGTCGGGTGCCACAGCCCGTCGGGCTGCTCGGGGTCGGGACATCCCGGGATCGCCATCGTGTTCGGGCCGTACCAGAAGTCGTGCAGGAGGTCGTAGTTCTGCTGCATCGCAGCGGCCAGCGTGAACGGCTTGAACGCCGATCCGGCCTGGCGGCCGCAGCCTTCGCACGGGAACGTCGCGAGGTTCACCTTGCTGTTCTCCCAGTTGCGCCCGCCGACCATCGCGAGGATCTCGCCGGTCTCGACGTCGATCGACACGAGCGCCGCGGAGGGGTTGCCGGCCGTCCCGGGGAGGTTCGTGTTCACGGCCTGCTCGGCCGCGCGCTGCAGGTCGAGGTCGAGCGAGGTGGTGACCTCGAGCCCGCCCCCGTAGACCCGCGCGCTGCCGTACAGCTCGAAGAGCGAGCGGCGCACGTGGTCGACGAAGTACTCGGCGTCACCCGGCGCGTCGATCCGGTCCTTCGTCGTGTCCTCGAGCGTCCCGCAACAGTCCTTGTCCTTCAGGTTCTGGGCCCGGTCCTCGCCGAGGTAGCCGTAGAGCACCATCTGGTCCAGCGTGTAGTCCCGACGGAACCTGTTGTCGTCGGGTCGGTCGATCGGGTCGTAGAGCTCGGGCGCGTGCAGGACGCCCGCGAGCGTGGCCGACTGCAGGACCGTGAGCTCGGACGCCGAGACACCGAAGTACGTCCTGGCCGCCGCCTCGATCCCGTAGGCGCCGTGCCCGTAGTAGACCGTGTTGAGGTAGTGCTGGAGGATCTTGTCCTTGCCGAACTCCTGCTCGAGCTTCATCGCCAGGAGCATCTCGCGGACCTTGTTCGTGACGCTCCGCTCGGGCAGCACGTACTCCTGCAGCCCGGTCTCGGGGTCGGTCCGGTACTCACCCGCGTAGACGTTCTTCACGAGCTGCTGGGTGATCGTGGACGCGCCCTGGACCTCGTTGTCGGTGCCCCGCAGGTTGGTCCACGTCGCCCGGACGACCCCGCGCAGGTCGACGCCGGTGTGTTCGTAGAACTCGTGGTCCTCGGTGGCGATCACGGCGTCCTTGAGGTGCGGCGACATCTCCGCGAGCGGCACCAGGGTGCGGTCGACGGCGCCGTGGAGCGCGGCGAGCGGCCGTCCCTCGCGGTCGTACAGGTGCGTGGTCTGGATCGGTGGCAACGTGTCGGGCAGCTCGATCCGCGCGTACGCCAGCCAGACCCCGCCGCCGATCATCAGCGCGAGCAGGAACGGGACCGCGAGCGCGATGACCCACCACCGCCGGCGCAGGAACGACTTGCGCTTCCCGGGTCGGGCGGCCGGGCGCGACGGGCCGTTGCCCTTCGATGCGCCTCGGGCACGGGGACGTGCGGGCGCATGGCGAGGGACGTAGCCGTCCGTGGGACCTTTCGAGCGGGTGCTCACGCTGCAACGATGCTAACGAACGCCGGCGACGGCGCTGACCTGCGGTGTTGCGGTTCGGTGGAGTTCCCGGCGGGTCACGTTCAGCCGGTGGCGGCGCGTCGGGCCGTGAAGGCCTCACGCAGGTGGTTCCACTGGCACGACCGGCACACCTCCACGACGTAGCAGCACGCGCCCGGGTTGGCCGCCGCGACGCGCAGTCCACCGTCGAGGGACCACAGCCGGCCGTTCTCGTGCTTCAGGCCGTCGCCGTAGACGTAGGCGAGCAGGACGAGCTTGTCGCGGCCGCAGACGGGGCAGTCGAGGCGGGTCGGCTCGCCGACGTTGCGCGCGGCGCGGATCAATTCCGGGTGGGCGTCGCACAGGTCGTTGTAGGACTGGAGCCCGTCCTGGGCGTTCCGCAGCAGGGCGCGCTTGGCCAGCGTGTAGTCGATCACGTTCAGCTGGGACCGCTTCGAGTGGGTGAGCGGTGTCCGGGTGGCTCGCCTCGCCATGGTCCGGCGATGGTACACCCGGACCCCGACCTGGGAACCCCCCCGTCGGTCGTAGCCTGGATATCGGCCGGACGGCCGTATCGAGTCGGCGGAAGGGGACGCATGGACGGGCAGATCCGCGTGATCCGCAGCGGCGAGCAGCAGGGGTGGCGCCGCTCGTCGACCCACCCGGCGAGGTCGGGTCGGCGGGCGCCGAGCAGGAGGTATTCGCCGCGGGGCCCGGCCGACTCACGACCGGGCTCTGGCGACGCGAGCCCGACACGTGGTCGTTCGTCCGCCCCTACCACGAGATCGCCGTGATCCTCGCGGGCGACGCGGACATCGTCGCCGACGACGGCACCGTCCACCCGATCGGACCCGGCGACGCGCTCGTCACGCCGAAGGGCACGGCGGGCACGTGGCGGATCCGGGAGACGACGTGAAGTCCTACACGATCCTCGAGGTGGACTGAGGAGGCGCGCCACGCGCGACCCGTTCCGATCGCTCGACCCGGCGCCGGCAGGTCCCGGGGACCTCGCGACTGCTGAGGTCGGTCCCCTGCGGGCCCTCGGCCGTGGGCTGCGGAAGCGCTGCCCCCGATGCGCCGAGCCACGGATCTTCGACGGGTGGTTCACCTTGAAGCCGCTCTGCCCGCGGTGCTCGCTCCGGTTCGAGCAGGAGGAGGGCGGGTTCCTCGGCGCGATGGTGCTGAACTACACCGTCGGGTTCGCCGTCTGGATCGTCGTGCTCGTCGCCGTGCTGGTCCCCACCGTGCCCCATCCACCGGTCCCGGAGCTGATCGGGATGAGCATCGTGGTCCTGGTTGGGGTGCCGCTGTGGTTCTACCCGCGATCGAAGTCGACGTGGGCCGCCGTCGAGTGGCTCGCGAACCGGACGGATCCCGACTACCGGCCGTGGGTGCCGCGCGACGAGCAGGCGCGCCGGCTCGAGTAGCGGACACCCCGCAGGGGCGTACGCTCGACCCAACCCGATCCGGAGGTGTGCATGCGCAGGTCCCGAACCCTCGTCGTGAGCGCCGCGTCGCTCGTCGTCCTCGTCGCCGCTGTGGCGTTCGCGAGCGCCCCCACACACCGGCCGTTCGTGCGCGAGGACAAGGCCCTCGAGCATGCCTTCCGCGGCGACGCCCCGATGGCGAAGGGCGCGATGAAGCCCATCGCGCCCACGGACGTGAGCGCGCTCGCCGCGCCCGGGTGGGCCGATGAGATCAAGCTCGGCGCGGAGGACACGTGGGAGCCCTCCATCGCCGCCGACCCGACCGGTCCGTGGGTCTACGCGATGTACAACGGGTTCAACCGGCCGAAGGCCTGCAAGAACTGCCCGCCGATCCCCATGCTGCTGCGTGTCTCGAGCGACAACGGGGTCACGTGGGGACCCGAGACCTACCCGTGCCCCTGCTCGGGCGTGAAGCAGTTCCAGTACGACCCGGTCATGAGGGTCGCTAACAACGGCGTCGTGTAACGCGACCTGGATGAACAAGTACGAGATCGTGTTCTCGAAGTCCACGAACCACGGCGCCACCTGGACCACACCGATCAAGGTGTCGGGGAACCAGTGGGGCGACAAGCCGTGGATCGGGGTGAGCCCCAGCGGGGTCGACGTCTACGTCGCCTACGCCACGAGCCAGGACGTCTGGATCGCCGCGTCCCACAACTCGGGCGCCTCGTTCGCCCCGGCCGTCAACCTCAACACGGATCAAGGGAACTACCGGTACCCCAACGGCTTCGAGGTGCTCCCGAGCGGCGTCGCCGTCATGTCGGCGTCGATGTACCCGGGCAGCCAGCAGGGCAGCGGCGGGATCGCGATCGAGACATGGCGGACCACGAACGGTGGCACGTCGTGGACCCCCACCGTGATCGGCAACGTGTTCACCGGCGTCGCGTTCGAGACCTCATCGACGACGGCACTCGCGAGCGACACCGCTGGCACGCTGGTCGCGCTGTACACGGGCGCGACCGCGGTGGGCGGGCCGGGTCAGGTCTGGACGCGGCGTTCGACCGACGGCGGCGTGACGTGGGCCCCCGCGGTGGCGATCGAGAGCGGATCGGCCGATGCGTCGTTCCCGGCGATCGCGGGCGGCGCGGCCGGGGTCTTCCGCCTGCACTACGGCGACAACCGCACCGGCGCCTGGAACACGTGGTACCGCGCGTCCACCGACGGCGGCCTGACGTGGAGCGCCGACGTGGACATCTCCGACGCGGACACCGGGGCCACGTACAAGACGGCGGCCGGTTTCGCCTCGGAGTACGGCGACTACGGCGCGATCGACATCACGAACACGGGCAAGACCGTGGGCGTCTGGGGCGAGGGTGCCGACTTCACGGCCGGCCCGGGAGGCATCTGGTTCAACCGGCAGACGTAGGCGCGGGCAGGTCCACCACCGCCCGCGCCCGGGCGACGACGACCCGGTCGCCGGGGAGTAGCAGCAAGTCCCGGACCGGGGCGCGCACCTCGACGGTCGCGGCCAGCGCGCCGGCGGCGCATGTGCAGGACGTCAGTTCGGCGCCGTTGCGGTCGGCGTAGGCGGCCGCGAGCTCGGCGGGATCGGCGCCGGTCGCGAACGCCATCTCCTGCGCGGCGGCGAGCGCCGCGGCGTCGGCCGCGGTCCGGGCCGACGACCGCGCCGCGAGGACGGTGGCCACGTCGGCGACGCCCATGGTCATGACGAGTGCCGCGCCCAGGCCGGCCGCGAGGACGATCGACACGGATCCGCGCTGCTCGCGGGGGGACGGCGGCCTCACCCGAACTCCTGGCGCAGCGTCGCATCGGCCGTCATCGAAACGGCGCCACCGACGAGCCACCCCACGAGAGGCACCCGCACCGGATCCACGTAGACGACCGAGACGGTCACGGGGTCGCCGCGCGATCCGGCGCGCGATGTCGTGACCGAGAGGGCGCCCGTGTCCAACCCGGGGGAGGCCGCCTGCGCGGCGGACGTCACGGCGCTCGGGTCGTCGGCGAGGGCGGCGGCGCGCGCCCCTGCGCGCGCCGCCGCCTCCACCAGGACGCGGTCCCGGGCGAACACCCCGACCTGGACGAGGCCGAGGATCACGACGAGCACGAGCGGCAGGACGAGGGCGAACTCGACCGCCGCGCTCCCCGTCTCGACGTCACGCCGAGTTGGCATCGCCGATCACCGAGTCGATCACGCCGTCGAAGAACGCCGGGAGCTTGCCCGACGACCGCGCCCACGCGATCAGCACGACCGCGATCGCGGCCGCCGCCAGGATGACCAGTGCGTACTCCGCGGTGGTCTGGCCCTCCTCGCGCCGGAGCCGCGCGGCCGCGCGCAGCGTCAGCCCATATAGGAAGAGCATCGGTTCACCTCCCCTCACGCGATGGCGCCGACGGTCGCCAGCAACACGGGCACGACCGTCAGCAGCAGGAACGCGGGGAGGATGAGGAACACGAGGGGGAAGAGCATCTTCACGGGGGCCGTCCGCGCCCGCTCCATCCGTCGCGCCCGTCGGTCGGCGCGGACCGACGTAGCGAGGTCCGCGCAGGCCTCCGCGAGGGACGCGCCGAGGCGCTCGGTCCGCTCGAGGACCGTGACGGTCCGCCGGAGATCCCGCGATCCGGACGCCGTGGCGTAGGCATCCATCTCCTCCCGCCACCGAGCACCGAGATCGGCGCGGGCGAACATCGCGCGCAGGTCGTCGCCCAGGGTGCCCTGCAGCACCTCCGAGGATCGTCGCAAGGCCAGCTCGGCGGAGAGGCCCGCGCTCGACCCCGCTGCCAAGAGGTCGAGGAG
>Ga0190270_10001322_pt1 | contig 11463 bp, 11 predicted proteins | sample Popmic320T_FD_133748 | JGI IMG/M metagenome (GOLD analysis project Ga0190270, IMG submission 133748) | Populus adjacent soil microbial communities from riparian zone of Weber River, Utah, USA - 320 T | ecosystem: Environmental > Terrestrial > Soil > Riparian zone | place: USA: Utah | collected... | reverse complement strand
CTGACCATCCGAGCATTCGGCGATGGATTCCGGATCACGCGACAGGTTGCGCGGCTCTACGACCGGCAAAGCGGCCAAAACGTGCCGGCAAAATCACCCGCAACCACCGAGCGGCCGGCTCCCTTGAAACCGGTGGCCCTCACCCTTCCGAAACCCTGTTGGATTGCGACAGAGCGTACTTCAAACGACAAGACCCTGGAAATCACCGACCTGTTTCATATCAGTGGCAACACCTACAAGCTCCATCGGACTTATCGTCGTCTGAGCGCGGATGGGCTTAAAGTCATTGCCTCATGCCGGGCCGAATATGAAGGTACATTCCAGCAGTTCGGCAATGTGCTGCCGATCTATTTTGGCCAGCAGCGATGGGGGCAAGACGGGAGCACCGCCCTTCTCCACCAAGTTGCGACCAACGCCACCTCGGTAATCGGGAGCACCCTTGAATTGACTATTCAGCCCGACGGGTCTCTCGGCCGAAGCGGCGCGAACCCTATGAAGCGCGTGCCTTAACCACAACAAGCGCGCCCGCAGCCAAGCCGTGCGACGCTTCCAGTTTGTCCCTCGCTTTCCACTGCGCTTCGCTCCGTCCGCTCGCTCCGGCTCTGGAACATCACACCGCCTGTCTCCCCCGGCAGACCGACAATCAGGCAGCCCGCACAACCTGCCGCCTGTCCGTTGAGCGGACTCTCGCCCATCCTCCCGCCTCAATCCGCCATCCACGGCCAGTCGCCCCGCCGCGCAGGCTGCTTTCGTTTCGAGCGTTCCTCGTGATTTCCCGCAATCGGGGCGCATTAATCCTCGATAGCATCGAACGCAAACCAAATGGATTCTTGGAATGGAATGCCACGCCTCGCCACTAACTGCCGCGGAAATGAGCCCGCTCCACTCAAGAAACCTTACTTCGACAGGTGAGCCTCTTGGCCCGATGCATACCTCGCTTGCCAGCGCTCCCCGCCGCCGATGATTGACGCGCGTCGGTCATGTTAGTCTACGTGCGAACGGTCTCCCTCAATAATTCCGGTGAAATTTCATCGTTCCTGAGTGTCATCCATCGTCCCCTCTTCTCAGTCATTCGAACCTGCATCCTGCCTCCAATCTCCCGACACCGAGTGGTGAGTTCATCGACTGAGAATCGGGACAATATGTAGTGGTGGATCAGATGAGCCCGTTTTTTATTTACGCGAATGTAGTGTTTCACCGTCGTTCGCTCCGATTCGTGATCCATGATGCTTTGAACGGACTTTATGTCCGCGCCATTCTCCAAAAGGTACGTCGCGAGAGTTCGTCTGAAGGTGTGGCTCTTAAGCTTCGCAGCAATCTCGGGATAGCCGGTAGTGCGCAGTTTTCTCTTCAGTCGCTCGAAGTAGCTCCTCGCAGTTGCCATGATGAGCCGCTCACCACAGGAGTTTACAAACATGGCGTCGGAAGTGTCATTGCGTCGACCGTAATATTCCTCAAGCTTCCCTATCGCGCGTTCGGAGAACGAAACCTCGCATGTCTTCCCGCCCTTTCTACGGACGAGGAGCTTCCCGGTTTCCTTGATGGCTGCGAGATCTCCGCGGTTCAACAGGAGCGCCTCATGAATCCGCAGCCCTGTGCCAAAGAGCACTTCGAAGAATGCCTGCATGGTCCACGCCATCCTTCGCCCATGAACGCTGCCTGCTTCCATCGTCTCCATGACCTTGAACAATGTCGCCAATTCGTGATCCTCGAAGACAGGCTGTTCCTTTTGTTTAATAGCTGGAACCTTTACATCCCTCCAATCGAACGGCATCTTCATACCCAAGTGCGACTGCATGAAGTCGAAATACCTTCGAAGGGCAACTATCATTCTCTGCGCCCCATGCTCGCCATGTTGACGGCCAACGTCTTTGAGGACATCGATGTCCGCCCGCGTGACGCTTGACAACCGCCTCTGCCGAAGACTTTCAGGGAAGTACTGTAGAAGAAACTTTCTGTGCTCCGCAATGGTTTTTGGCTTTCGCCCGTCCTTCTCGAGATGCAGAAAATATGCATTGTAATGCTCATCAAACCTCGTGAAAATGTTCATGTTCAAATAACACAAAAACCCAGTATCTTAACCCTGGGTCTTTGCTGATCCCTTTTCCGCCCAGCCATCGCTGGCGGGACAACCTCGGCATGAGGAAAAAGGCCTCATAGATATTATAACACTCCCGCGTTGGACGCCAGGCCCCCCGAAGGAGCGTTGAAATATCTACAAGCTCTTGACACTTGGGTTAAGATATGCCCTTTCGAGGGGGCAGGTTCCTTCCGGAACACCAAGGATTTAAAAACTTATAAATCGAAGCTCGTTCAGATGCTTCTTTTCAAATATTAGCGCTCCTTGTTTTGTACGTCAAATTTCGCAATGATTTTCGGGACTCTGACTTCACTTTCTCTTTACCTTTTGTTCACCGGTTCTTGATGCAACATGTGCCGTACTTTCCTCTTGCGTCTACTTTTCGGAGTTGGAATAAAGCGCTGCCGCCGATACCGCGCACGCTAGGATAAGGCGATATTACTTCTCATAAATACTTTTCTGAATGTGATGATTGATAAATTTGTCTCCTTAAACTTTTTTCTTCGAGATTGATTCGAGTTGCAACAACCAGAGTGTTTCGCTCCTGGTTTTTATCCACAAAGTTATCCACAGCGGGGTGAATACTTAGTTCCTCTTTTGGCTCTAAGTTTTGTGGGTTAACGTTGTTCACCACTTTGGGTAAATTTAGACTACCACGCCTGGTTAAGAGCCTGTTGAAAAACCCCGACGGAAATTTCCGCTGAAGGCAACTGAATTTCCTGGCCCGGCTGCCGTGAATCCGCTAGTTAGCTGACATGGGAAAATTCCGCCGCAAAGACCAGCAAAGCGTGCAGGAGGAACTGTGGCTCCGGCCGCAGGAACTCGTGAAGGGGCCGCAGGACGGCTTCTACTCCAAACTCAACGGTGTGCTCGCCAAACTCGGCTTCACCGAAAGCGTCCACCGCCACTGCGCCGCGTATTACAAGACGGGAACTTCCGGCGGCGGGCGTCCGCCCGTGGATCCCGCAGTCATGTTCAAGATGCTCATCGTCGGGTTTCTCGAAGGCCTCGGCAGCGAGCGCGGCATCGCCTCGCGCTGCGCGGACTCGCTGACCATCCGCCGCTTTCTCGGATACAGCCTCACGGAGCCCACGCCGGAGCATTCCAGTTTTACGGTCTTCCGGCAGCGCCTGCCGCAGGAGGTCTTTGATGCGGTGCATCTCGAAGTTCTCAAAGGGCTCAAAGCGCACGGCCTGCTCAAAGGCCGGCATCTGGGCGTGGACAGTTCCGTCATTGAAGCCAACGCGAGCCTCAGCGGACTGGCCAGCCGCAACACGGAAGAGAGCTACCGGGAATATGTCAGGGGGCTCGCGCAGCAGGCGGGAGTGGATGCGGGTGATGCCGCCGCCGTGGCCCGCTTTGACCGCAAACGCGAAGGCCGCAAGACCTCCAACAAAGAATGGTACAACCCTGACGATCCCGACGCTAAGATCGGCCGCACCAAGCACGGAGCGTGTGACATGGTGCACAAGCCCGAGCACATCGTGGATCTGGAAAGCGGCGCCATCGTGTCCGCGGAGGTCCGGCCCGGCGATGCCGGCGACACCGCCGGGCTGTCCTCCCGCGTGATCGAAGCCGTGGAAACGGTGGAGGACCTCCACGGCGCAGATCCCTCAGACGAAGATCGTGAGAGGCGCGTGCAGAGCCTCACGGGGGACAAGGGCTTTCATGACGCCGTGGAACTGGCGATCATCCAGCACGAAGCGGGAGTGCGCACAGTGATTGGCGATGCCAACGCGAGCCGCCGCCGTCTCGACCGGCTGGAACCGGAACTGCGCACCGCGGTGCAAAAGGCCGCGCGAGCAGTGCAGAGCAAAAGCGGGAAGCGGCTGCTCAGGATGAGGGGCGAGAAAATCGAGCGGGGTTTTGCGCATGTGCTCGACTGCGGAGAGCTGCGGCGGACCACGCTGCGGGGACTTGTCAGGATCAACAAACGCTACCTCTGCGGGATCATCGCGTTCAACCTCACTCTGATCATGCGCAAACTCACCGGCTGGGGCACTCCCCGGCAGACCGCCGCCGCGAAGGCGCTGCGGAGCGCTTGTTTGCAGCTGGTGCGTGCGATAATTAACATCGTACGGGGCAAAACGTCCGGTCAGGACCACGGGGATCAAAAATATATCATCTTAGCAACGTTCGCTGCCCGGGTGGGTCCCGCGGGTTGATTTTCCCGACCGGGTGCGTTTTTCAACGGGCTCTTAACGTTCTTAACCGGTTTACTTCGTTCACCACTTTTTCCACATCAATGTTCAGGTTCAGGCTGTATCGATTCCCGCGCGTTCGTTGCTGTATGCAAATTGCGCCAGCCGCTCGCAGGTTGCGCAAAGCCCTGTTGATCGCGGGACGCGATAGTCCGGTCCCAAAGTCAAGGATGCGTCCCTGACTCGATTTGATCCCGTTCTCGAACTGAGAAAAGCTGATGCGGTCTTCCTCCTTATGGAAGCCAAGCGTGCGCCGGCATATGTATAAAAGGCATCGCGCTTCGCCTTCGGAAATTCTCGGGATGACCAAATCTAAGATGAGGTTTGGAACCTGGGTCGTGTTCGGAATCAGCAGTCGCCTTTTTACTTCGAGCATCGAGATGTAGGGTCCATGCGCGGCAATCGCCGGTTGTCAGGCCAACTACCATCACGACGCGTTCGAATGAAGATCAAATTTGTGTGCTTACTCATGGAATGTTGATTAGCTGATAATAATTTCACTGCCCCGAAAGGGCAGTGAACCAACCGCAGGCACCGCTCGGTAAGCAAAGCGATCTGTGGCCGGTTCACTGACTTCAAGAAACAGAAAAGGCACCTCGTGTCGTGAGCTGCCCGTGTATCTACTTTGCTTTTTTCCGGAGCTACCGCTTGGACCACTGTAGTGGTTCGCGAGCTCTCTTCGGTTCGATCTGAACCTTAGCGCTTACTCCACTGTGGAGCTTCGCGAGCCTTCTGTGATTCAATGTCCACCAAGGCGCTTGGCTCGAAAACTTTATGTAGATACATGAGTTCGCCGTTCATGGCAGGTGAGGCATCACCCTCCATGCCCTGAAGCACGACGAATCAAGTGTACCGCGGCGTGTACACGACGGTCAACTCTTGCCTGTGTACAACCCAACGTCATTCACACGAAGGCATGGTTAGGGAGCGAATGGGGAGGTCCAGCCGTACCCGCGCTTCGGGGTTTTGATTCTTCGGTACCAAGCCGGACCCGGAGGCGACCGCGAATGGCGGACCCCAAAGCGCTAACCGAGCGCCTTTGGGCGATACGCAGCCCACCGACGGGCTTGGCTCCTTACGCCGCGCTTGCGCCACGCCCTCGCCGGGGGTCATTGCGTGAAATCAGCACCTGCATGGCAACACTATTCTTTTCCTACTCGCACAAGGACGAGGCGCTTCGCGACGAGTTGGAGGTCCACCTCGCCAACCTGAAACGGCAGGGGCTGATCGATGCCTGGCATGACCGCAGAATACTTGCCGGGGACGAACTGAACGGGGCTATCGATTCGAAGCTGAACTCGGCCGACATCATCCTGGCGCTTTTAAGTCCCGACTTTCTCGCGTCGCGCTACTGCTACGACATCGAAATGAAGCGCGCGCTGGAACGGCAGCGCGAAAAGGAATGCCGGGTCATCGCCGTCATTCTCCGGCCGTGCGATTGGCAGGCTACCCCGTTTTCAGAACTTCTCGTCACCCCAACCGACGGCAAGCCGGTGACAAGATGGCCTGACCGCGACGAGGCGTTCCTCGATGTCATCCGCCAAATCAGAGAGAGTCTGCCGAAGAGGAGCGTCCGATCTGTCCCTCCCGAATCCATGCTCAGCGCGCAAGCACCTAAGCTCGCGCCCGCGCGGTCCAGCAACCTAAGGCTTCGCAAGGAGTTCTCCGAGGCGGACCGCCATCGATTTCTTGACGACGCCTTCGACTTCATAGGACGATTCTTTGAGGAATCGCTCGCTGAGCTTCAGAGGCGCAATCAGGGCATTGAGGGGCGATTCAGACGCATCGACACTCAAGCCTTCGGCGCTATCGTCTACCGCAACGGATCTGTAGTAGCCAAGTGCGGCATTCGGAATGGCGGGCTGTCGGGATTCGGAGACGGAATCACGTTCACGGATGACCCCACTGCCCCGAAGAATTCCATGAGCGAATCCCCTTCAAATCGCTTCGGACGAGCAGTCACTATATCTGAAGCCCGCCGGGATGGGGATGTTTCGCGGACGAAATGCCGACTCTCACCTATCCCAGGAAGGGGCTGCGGAGTACCTCTGGTCGCTTCTCATGGAGCGTCTTCAGCGGTGAGCGAGCCAATGCCTATCAATTAACGTGGTCGCTGAACCATAGCGCCCCAAAAAGCGATGCGCGCAGTTCTTGAGGCACTTCGGCCAGTCTTGCAGCGAGTGAAATGGATAGCTTTGATTTTTTATTTATGAATTTGTAAGTCACATCTGTGGACAGCAAACTCGACACATTTCCGGTGATGGGATACAATGAGTTCATGACCACACTTGAACGCATTCGTGTTGAAGCTAGATCCCTTCCGCTTGATGAGCGTGAGGCGTTGCTGGCTGTGTTGGATTTTGATCTCCGGTCCGATCAGTCTTCTCCAGAGTATGCGAGCGATCCGGACGTAGAAGCGGAATGGGACATCGAAATTGAAAAGCGACTCGCCGAGGTTCAGTCGGGAAAGGTGGAATTGCTTTCACAGGATGGATTTATTAGCGTGTTTGACGAAGCTCGCGGCGAGTTTCGGCAACGCACGGCATGAAGTTACGTTTTCACTCTGCCGCCCGTGAAGAGGCGCGGCAGGCGTATCGTTACTATGCTCGAATCGATGAGGCCTTGGCGCAAGATTTCGAGGTGCGTCTTACAGAGGCGCTGAACAAAATCGCGCATTATCCAGAGGCATACCCGGTGCGACGCTATAATGTCAGACGGTGCAATCTCGTGCGCTTCAAAATGTATTACGTGGCATACACCATTCTCGATGACCATATCCAGATCTTGGCGATTGGTCACGGATGGAGACACCCTTACTATTGGCATCCGCGCACAGAGCAGAATCAGGGACTCGGCTAGTCGGAGCCTACTCCGGTGCTCCATCCGGTGTAAGCACAGTAGAGAAACGCAGTTTAAGTCCAGATTGCCATTCAATGACCTTCAATTCCTTCATGCGTCCGTTCCCCTCCCTGCCGCCCGCGCCGTCCCGAGCATTCGTGACCGGCAGCATCGACGCCACCGCTCCACCCCGCCTTCCTCTCTTCCGGACCGCGTTGGTTGCTCGGGCCATCCGACACTCGCTTCCCGCCGAGTCGACTCTGCCCCCGTGCCGGCATGGCGTGGCTTAAGAATCGTTTTGCCTCTTTGCCCCTCCGGATTCCTGATCCCGCTCAGCCATGCCAGAACGAAGGCACATATTTCGAACGCGCCGATTGCCGGCGCTGGACAATGCGAAGACCTATCCCCGTTGGCTCGAACTTTCACGCCGCATCCTATTCCGTCACCAGCCCGCTTCCTTGAGCAGTTCCGATAGCGGAACTCCGAGCGCCGCGCTCATGCGGATCGTGCTGTCCAGCTTCGGCTGGCGCTCCCCGTCCTCTATGAAGGAAATGGCCTTCCGCCCCAGATGCGACTCCGCCCCCATCCTCGTCTGCGACCAGCCCTTCTCCTCTCGCATCCTGCGAAAGAGTCTCCGAAGGTTTTCGTGAACCAGCTTGCTCTTCTTTTCGGGGTCAGACACGGCCTCACATTTTGCCAAATGCGTTTGCAAAGTCTCCGGTACAATAGTACCGGTTGCGCATGAACAACCAGAGCATCGCTTTCGCCCGCCGCATCGGCACCGATCCTCACGAAGGGGGGAGGAAGACCGTAGGATGCGACGGCTGGCGTGACATCTGGGAACTCGAGAACGGAGACATCGCGGTTATTGGCATCAGAGTCACGCGGGAGGTTGCCGGAAGGCTTCCAGCAACGGCCGGCTGTGGCCCTGACGAGGAAGTAGTGATTTTGCCCCGCGCCACCATCCTTGCCGCGAGGGATGCCCTCGCGTGCTTGGCCTGAGCTTTGCGCTTCGGCACGCAGCCTGATATCATGGGGGCATGGCAGACATATTGCCCTCTATCGCGGGCTGGTTGGAACCGTTGGGAATAATCGCCGGGCTCGTCTTTTCCGGCGTGGCTCTTCGAAACGACGTGCGCTCCCGAAAGCTCGAGAGCTTTACTAAGATCGCCGAAGGTCACAGGGAAATCTGGTCTGCGCTTCTCAAAGATCCTTCGCTCGAGCGAATACGCCACGATCAGGTCGATCTCGAATTGTTTCCCATCACGCCTGTCGAGAATCGCTTGGTCAGGTCGATACTGCACCACGTCTTGCTGACATTCGAGGCGCGGGCTTCCAAGCAAATCGGCGACATTGGTGACTTCGACAGGGACGTAAGGGAATTTCTTGCCCGCCCGATTCCCCGCCAAGTGTGGAGCGAAATCGCGCACTTCCAACCTGCAAGGTTTCGCAGATTCATCGAAGCATTGCTTTGAACTGCTTTGGAATAACAAAACGGACGTGGCCAGGCGGCACGCCCGGTTTTTTCCATTTTGACCGCCTGAAGGGGAACTGACGCTACCTTTCCCGACTTGATGGAAGATCGACGACGCAAGCTCAAATTGGTTGCCCAAGCATGTCCGAGACGCAACTAGCCGCTGGGCGTCAAATCGGAGTCACAGCAGTGGCCGAACGCGCCACCGATCTAAAGGACACGGGCGCGACGAGACATGGGAGCGGACGACAGATTCAGGAGGCCATCCCCTGCAAACGGGCCTACAAACATGGTTTGTAGGGGCTCGCGCTGAGCGCGAGGAACGGTTTCGCGGCTCAACAGCGCGCTACGGGCTCCCCGCACGTGCTCGGGCTGAGCGCCCGACTTCGCGCTTTTTCCTACGGCTAACGGGTCACGGTGATGTCTAGCCGACACAGCGATGACCAAAAAGCGCGAAGTCGGCCGCTCGCGGCACGGCAATTGCCGATCCCGTTCGCCCTTCACACGTGCGGGGTTACGACTGACTCCATACTGGACTCTTGGTTCCTATCGGACACGACCGTCTCGCTACCATTCACCGCATACGAGCCGCACGCCTTTCAGGAAAGGCGACCGTTCCGCAGGAGCGGCAGATGGCCGATAGCAACACGAGTATCCCGAACATCAGCGCCATGAGAGTGCCCCACGGTGAAGCCCTCGATGTAGGGGCGACGTGGATGGGTCGGATGTCCTCCAGATCAAGATGTCGCTCATCAGCGCACCATAGGAATCGCGAAATCGCCCGAAAATAGGCTTCGCGTGTGTTCTTGTTGCGGATGATGGCCGCAAAAAACTCAGAAATCTTTCCTATGGGGACTTGCCGGCGCGGACGATGAGGGACGGCCAGCACCCATCAGGCCTGAGATCGAGGCGAAATCACCGAAGCCCTCACCAGGTCCTCGAGGTGCGTCTTCTCATCTACAGCGGGCCTGGCAAATGGGATCTGTGAGGCGATGGAGCTCGTGCGCTGCGGAATGGTCCTTTGCACGAGGAACGTGCGGCAAGCTTCTTTTGGCTCATGCACTATGGCAGCGCGAGGTAATCTTCGCCGAATCGGAAGCCTCAAGTCGACCGAATGACAAGCCTTTGAAGCCACGCCTTGGAAACCCGTGGCGGGAAGCGTTCCCCGTTAAGATTTTGATTGCACCGTCTTGAAACCCATTCCAGTATGGAACTCATAAGACCTTGGCCGGTGTGTCACTTCAGACGGCAACGTGACACCTCCCACGGACGACTGGCAAAAACAATCGGTGACGATAGCAGCGGGTCTTATCAAGTGCTTCGGAAGAATCCGGTTATCTGAAGCCGCCCACCTAAGCCCACACCACCACATGCGTTCCGTTTACTTTGATGAGTCCGGCAACACCGGCGATTGGTTATTAGATCCCCAGCAGCCATTTTTTGCGCTCGCAGGAGTGTGCTTTTCTCCAGAGGAGGAAGCCGCGGCGTTTGAATGCTTTAAGTCTGTTCAATTGACCGAACTGAAATTCACCAAACTGCGCAAGTCCAGCAATTCTCAAAAAGCGGTGCGCAAGTTTCTGGAAAAGGATTTTGTCAGTCGAAACACAGCGGGAGGCTACATCGTGGAGCGACCGCACATGGTAATCACAAAATATTGCGACTTGGTGCTGGAGCCATCAATCCGTGCAACCGGAGCAAATTTCTACGAGAATGGTATGAACATCGCGCTCTCAAACATGCTGGCAATGACGATGCCTGTCGTGGCTGGAGCGGAAATGTGGCGAGGATTTCTCAACAGTTTCATCAAATGCGTGCGGAGCCGAGAAGCCAAAGATTTCTTGGATTGGCGCACTTTTACCCGCCAGCTCTGGGAAAAGTTGTGTGCGGCAGGCCAAGAGGATTTTGCGGTCTATCTGGTCCCGGTCTTAGAACTCCGGTCCAGCACACAGCTATTTAGAACCATCATGAAAGATGAAATGAACCCTGCCCTGCCTTCGTTTGTGGTGCTGCTTGATTACTGGGGACAGACGTTGGCAGACCGGTTTGAAGCCGTGTGCGATGAATCGAAGGCCCTTGATGAGCAGCGAGATCTTCTTGAAGGTCTTTCCGATCTGCAAAATCGGACCGCAGTTGTGGGCTATGACCGTCGGAAAATGCGGTTCCCTCTACCAATGTCTGTACTCCGGTTTGCGGACTCAAAGATTGAGAAGCAAATTCAACTGGCAGATGTTGTCGCCGGTTGCCTTGCCTGCGGGCTTCGCGCAAAGCGAATCGGGGATCATCAAGGTTTTGAGTTCGACATGCTTCAGGTTGTCGCCGAGAAAGGCCTCGTGGTGGACGGCATGTGGGCAAGTGCTGACATCTCTCCAGAGTCACTCGGGACGGTGGCGGCGTAGCATTGTTGTCGCCTTGAGCGGTAGGCTTTCAATTGCTTCCCTGATCTGTCGCTTCGTAGAACCAACGAATTCTGCCTCGGCAACACGTGCGGGTAGATTAGACAAGCCACAGCAGCGAAAAGACGGCGTCGTGGCGCGGCATTGGAATACATTCCTCCAGCACTGTGCCACGATACTCAAATGGAAGGTGTGCAAACCAAGCTTCTACCGGCACTTCTTCCATCTGATTAGGCGGGGCACTGCCCCGCAGACATTCCCCTGCGACAGAATCCTCGGAAATTACCTGCGTTTTGTCGAGCCAAACCTTTCGTCCCCCCTCCTTCCTCCACCACCACTGGATTTTGCCGTTCTTGACACACACGGCGAAACAATCGTGCTTCGAATCCCGAATGTACCGCAGTGTCGTCGCTGTGAGAGACGCACGAAAAAGGCCGGACCACTCGGAAATGCACTGTAAGCTCGGCTCAGCTTTTT
>Ga0190270_10001321_pt1 | contig 11466 bp, 15 predicted proteins | sample Popmic320T_FD_133748 | JGI IMG/M metagenome (GOLD analysis project Ga0190270, IMG submission 133748) | Populus adjacent soil microbial communities from riparian zone of Weber River, Utah, USA - 320 T | ecosystem: Environmental > Terrestrial > Soil > Riparian zone | place: USA: Utah | collected... | reverse complement strand
TGCGGCGGCAAGTGCTAGCGTGCGCGATCATGATGAAGCGCGAGTCATTCCCGATCGAAGACATCTACGTGCCGATCGCGCGGCGGGCCACGCTCAACCCGAAAACCGTCGATGAACTCGCCGAGAATATTCTGCAGAACGGTCAGAAGGATCCTATTGTGGTGCGGCGCGACGGCGAGCGCTTCGTTCTGATTGAAGGCCTGCACCGGCTGGAGGCCTGCAGGAAGCTGGGGGAAGCGACCATCTTCGGCTTCCTGGTGCAGGCGCGGCGGCACTAGAGCACGATCCCGAAAAGTGGGAAAAGATCATGCGCGCCGTCGGAGCATATCCAGCAGCGCAGCCCCCGCGATCCCCGCACAGGCGCCCAATCCGTTGATCACGAAGTCGCTGAAATACGCGTGCCGCCCGGGGACCCATTGCTGCAGGATTTCCATCATCCCGGCGCCGGCAATGGCCAGCACGGCCAGCATCAGTCGATGATTGGGATAGCCCAATCCGAATGCCAGTCCGACCAGCGCGAAGGCCATGCCGTGTTCGAGATCATGGTCGATCCCGGTGTACGGCCTGACCTTTTGCGGGCCTAGCGTCAGCACGATGGCGGCAAGCACCAGCAGCCATGCCGCCACCCTGGCGATCTTGGTGATCATGCCGGTTCCGCGACCGTCCCCAAAAAAAATCGATGCCGAATCAAAAATCGGACACGGTCAAATCGTAGGAGCCTTTGTTGCCGCGCGCATAGACTTTTGCAGCCGCGGCGCAAATCGTGTCGCGATTCGAATCGAAGGCGCTCAAACACTGGGCTTCGTCGGCCAGCATGCCCGGCTCAAGGTTTTGCAGCGCGTCCGCCGAAACGAAGAACGACGCCTCCATTGAGCTGTCGTAGCCCCAGAACCGGACGGCGCGCCGCGTCGCGTCGTAGGAACGGCTTGGATTTGGGAAAGTCAGCGACATGGGGCGATCTTCTGATTTTCAGGCGAAGATGGATTTCGATCGCGTCGACAAGGTGATGTCGCTTTCGCGAACCACGCGCTCGTGCTTCTCGACAATGTTTTTGATGCGGTAGGAGGGGTTTTGCGGATCGCCGTCGGACAGCGGCATCAGGCGCCGAATTTCGTAATCGCCGGCCGCGGCAGGCCGAAGCACCGTCGAGGTGAGGTCGACGGCCTGACCGACGCTGAATTTGTGCATGACGTTGTTCCTTAGCTCTAAGGTTTGGTTGAGATGTTTCAGACGCTTCCAGCGTTCTCACGCAAACGCGCCGCCTCGAGTTCGAGGGGATCAACGACAATCATCTCGATCGATCCATTCCCGTGCGCTGCCGGAACAAACATCATCGTGGAGACCCGGCGATAGGCCATGAACGACAATCCTTCGATCGTTTCGTCGTCGGTCAGGACCCGATAGGCGCCAGCCGGGTACACCCGGTCGGCACCCTTCAGCGCAAACGGCTGCTGGAAGCTCACGGTCCGTTCGGTTGTTCGGGTCGTCACGACGCGGGCGCCGGGATCGGCTTTGCGGGCTTTGGCCCGACCTTCGCTTTGTCTCCGGCCGCGAACTCGAACCGTCCGATGGGTGCGCCGCCGTCGTCATCCCACCGCGCAATCGCAAAAAAATAATTGATAGTCATTCATAACATATGGGTACGATATGGCGCTTCACCAGCATTTTCTTCGCAAATCTCAGTATAGTTTGGCGCGTTTATTGGAAGACATCGCTTTTCACCCATTCGTTCCTACATAAGAGCCTGCATCGCAGCGATTATTCACCAATACGACTGGGCCCCCGAGCGGGCGGCCCGATGTGCTTTCCACAACATGTGCTTTCCACAACAGGAGAATTCCATGTCCGTCGAAGTCCAGGCGATCAATCGCGTTCGAGATATGGCCCGCCAGCGCGTCGAGGGGTTGGAGGGGTTCGACTACGAGGCTCCGGCGGAGCTGTTTCCGAGCCGCAGCAAAAAGGGACGTGGCCAAATCACCTACAAGCGCTTCGACACCGCCGCGGAGGCAATTCGCTTCGCCGTTGAAAACGTCCCGCCGCCCGCGCTGCTCGGCGCCTACCTCGAGGTCGAAGAGGCGCGGTTCGGGTTGCACGAAATCCAGTATCTCTACGAACGTGCAGCCTATCCGCTGGCGCGTCGCGCAACCGCAGCGACGGACGCAACCGAACTCAGCTAGAGCGTGATCCCGAAAAGTAGGAACCGGTTTTCGGATCATGTTCAAACAAGAAAGTAAGCGAAGAGTCTGAATTCAGCGGAGCTGAATCAGACTCTAAGTCGCCCGAAGGGTCAGCGTACGCGGAGGCGCTCGACGGCCGCCTCGTCAACCTCGACGCCGAGGCCGGGCCCGCCCGGCAGCGCGACCAGGCCGCCGGCGAGCGCCAGCGGCCGCTTCACGATGTCCTGCGCCAGATAGAAATGCGTGAGGCTGACGCCCCAGTCCGCCTTCGGCACCGCGCAGGCGAGTTGCAGGGCGGCGGCGCTGGAGATGCTCGACTCCGCGATCTTGGCAGCGATGTTCACCGACAGGCCAAGCCGCTGGCAGATCTTGCCGGCCTCGACCGCGGCGCTGATGCCGCCGAGCTTGATCAATTTGAGCGAGACGCCGCCGGCGCCGGCGCGCGCGTTAGTGCCGATGTCGGCGAGCGAGTGAATGCCTTCGTCGATCCCGATCGGCACCTTGGTTGACTTGGCGAGTTTCTTCAGCCCTTCGATGTCGTCATAGGCGAGCGGCTGCTCGACGAACATCAGCTTCGCCTTGCGGGTCTTCTCGACGTAAGCCTTGGCGTTCGCGAGCGTGAGCCCGCAATTGGCGTCGGCGCAGAGCGGTGTCTTCGGCAGCGCCTCGCGCACCGCATGCGCGATGGCGATTTCCTTCGGCAGCGGCTTCACGCCGATCTTGAGCTTGAAGAAGTTGAAGCCTTCCTTGAGCTTGGCGTGAGCCTCCGCGACATCCGCTTCGGCTGTCGGATTGCCGAGCAGCCACATCGGTTTCACCGCGTTGCGGCGCGGCTTTGCGATCAGGTCGATCAGGCGTTGTCCGGTGGCACGGCCGATCAGGTCGAGCAGCGCCATCTCGACCGCGGAATGCGCGCCGCCGTTGCCGACCAGGGCGCGGTGCATGGTCTTGCAGAGCGCCGCCCAATCCCGCGCGTCCTTGCCAACCAGAAATGGCGCGAGATGATCGCGCACCGCGGCGACGAGCCCGCCCTGGGTGTCTCCGGTCATGGTCGGCGCCGACGCCGCTTCACCCCAGCCGACCGTGCCGTCGGCGGCTTCGATGCGCACGAGAAGATTCTGTGCCGCAGTGATCGTCTCGGCCGCCATCTTCATCGGCGACTTGAGCGGCAGCGCGACCGGAATGGCATCGACACGGCGGATGACGAGCGGCGCCGTCTCGGTGCGGGATGGTGGCGATACTCGGGCGAGGACGTTCACGGCGGACTCAGTCCAGCTTGATGCCGGCATCCGAGACGACCTTGCGCCAGCGCGCCACGTCGGCGCTCACGACCTTGGCGTATTCTGCGCCGCTGATGTCCGGCACCACCGAACCGTTCCTTTCCCAGGCGGCCACAATCATGGGCAGCGCCATCGCCGCCTTGACCTCCTTGATCATGCGGTCGATCGCCTCCTGCGGCGTACCCTTCTTCGCCAGGATGCCGTACCAGGTCGAGAACTCGAAACCCGGCAGGCCTGCTTCGGCGGACGTCGGTACGTCCGGCAGCGCGGGCACGCGCTTCTGCGCGGTGATCGCGAGACCGCGCAGCTTCCCAGAGGCGATCTGAGGACCCGACGTGCCGAGGCCGTCGAACGCCATCGGCACGTGACCGGCGAGCAAATCCTGCATCAGCGGACCCGCGCCACGGTAGGGCACATGTTGGAGCTTGGTCTTGGCCATCGAGTTGAAAAACTCACCGGCAAGGTGATGCGTGGTGCCGGCGCCGGCCGAGCCGTAGTTGACTTGGTTGTTCTGGGTGTAGGCGATGAATTCCTTGAGCGTCTTGGCCTGTATCTTCTCCGGATTGACCGAGACGACATGGGGCGGCTGCGCCAGCATGATGACCGGCACAAAGTCCTTCTCGATGTCGTAATCGAGCTTGGGATAGATCGACGGCGCGATGGTGTGGTGCGCGGCGCCGATAAGGAACGTATAGCCGTCGGCGGCCTGCTTGTTGGCGTAGGACGCGCCGAGCGTGCCGCCCGCGCCGGCCTTGTTTTCGATCAACACACGCTGACCGAGCTGGCTGTCGAGCTGTGCCGCGAGCGGGCGGGCGAAGGCGTCGGTGCCGCCGCCCGGCGCGAACGGCACGACAAACATGATCGGTTTCTGCGGCCAGGATTGTGCCTGGGCGGCGGCGGCCATGAGCAGCAGACCGGTCAATGCGGCCAGCGGATTAAACACAAATTTGGTTGTCACTTGGGCATCCTCCCTTAATTCATGAACGCGCCGCCCTCGCGTTCGCTTCCCGGGAACGTATAGCAATAGGCGGGCAGGGGAAAGCAAGCGCCGGCGCGGCACCGCGCCGCGCATAGCCGGTCCCGCGAATTCTCCGGTATGATGAGGCGGCGGAACCCGGTTTCGCGGTGCAATATGAGAGCGGCACGATGATCCTGATCTCCAACGGCGGCAGCAACATTCACCGCGCGCAGAAGCGCTCCGACACCATCGTGGTCGGCACCGTCGATGGCGTCGTTGTGCTCAAGAAGGACAGCGAGGGTTGGGCGATCAAGCACCGCGCGCTGACCGGGTGCTTCGTCAGCGCGGTGACCGCGCTCGACGACGGCACGCTGTTCGCCGCAACGCACGGCGTCGGCGTTGCGAAGAGCGAAGACGGCGGCATGACCTGGGCCTGGTGCAACGAAGGCCTCGCGCATTTCGATCTGTGGTCGGCGCGCGGCGGCAAGCTGCAGGGCCGGGATGTCGTTCTGGTCGGCTCGCTGCCGGCGCACGTCTACATCAGCGAGAACAAAGGAAAGAGCTGGCGCGAGCTCGCCGGATTCCGCAACACGCCAAACGTCGACAAGTGGTTCTTCCCGCCACCGCCGCGCATCGGCCACGTCAAGGACATCGTGCTGGACGGCGATCGGCTGCTGGTTGGCGTCGAGATCGGCACGCTGTCGGTATCGATGGATTTCGGCGAGACATTCACGGAGCTGGAAGTCGATCCCGATCCGCGCGAGCGCGACATCCACCGCGTTTTGGTGCATCCGGATCGCCCCGATCGCATGATCGTGGCAAACGGCATCGTCGGACTGGTGACGAGCGATGACCGCGGCAAGATGTGGCGCCGCAACAAGATGCCCGAAAAGGCGAACTATCCCGATGCCATCGTGCTGTCGCCGGACAACCCGGACCTGGTGTTCATGACGGCGGGCACCGGCTGGCCGTCGAACTGGTATGTGGCCGGGCGCGGGCGCGGAAAAATCCTGCGCAGCCGCGACGGCGGCGCGACCTGGACGCGGCTGCTCGGCGGGCTGCCGGACGGCCAGCGCGCGGTGTTCTCCGCCCTCACCATCGAGGTGTCGAGCGCCGGCGCCGCGCTCTATGCCGCCGATACTGACGGCCAGGTGTTTGAAAGTCTCAACGAAGGCGAGACCTGGACGGTGATCGCCGACGTGCCGCCGGTGTCGAAGGGCGAGTTCTACCGCGCTCTGGTGCGCGAGCGGCCGAAAATGGCGAACATCGACGACATCGCCATCAACGCCGCACAAACGCAGCGGGTGCAGGAAGCTGCCGCGGGGTTGAGGTAGCGAGAGCCGTGCGCTCTATCCGTCGTCATGCCCAGACTTGACCCGGGCATCTATGAGGCGGCTCGCCGAATATCGATCGTAAGCGTGGCGAACGTTGGGGCGTCTTATGGATCGCCGGGTCAAGCCCGGCGATGACGGCGGTGGGCTTACCCCTCCCCAATCTCCTTCAGAATCTCCGCTGTGTGCTGGCCGAGTCGCGGTGAGGGATTGCCGGAATCCATCGGCTTGCCGTCCACCATGATCGGCGTGCGGATGCCCGGGATGGTGTCGCCCTTGGCGTGATCGCTCGGAATGTCGAGCTTCATGCCGCGGTGCTTGACGTGCGGATCGTCGAAGACATGGTCGAGGTTGTTGATCGGGCCGGCCGGCACGCCGACCGCTTCGAGCTTGTCAGCCAGGTCCTGCATCTGGAACTTCGCGGTCAGCGCCGAAAGCTTGTCGACGATGTCGGCACGGTTGGTGAGGCGTGATTTGTTGTCGACGTAGTTCGGATGCTTGGCGAGCTCCGGCGCGCCGAGCACGCCGCACAGCTTCTGGTACTGGCTGTCGTTGCCGGTCGCGATGATGATGAAACCGTCGGCGACCGGGAACACCTGATACGGCACGATGTTGGGGTGTGCGTTGCCGATCCGCGCCGGCACCTTGCCGGAGGCGAGGAAGTTCAATCCCTGGTTCGCCAGCACGCCGACGGTGGTGTCGACCAGCGCGGTGTCGACGTAGCCGCCCTTGCCGGTGCGCTCGCGCTGCGCCAATGCAGCGAGAATGCCGATCACCGAATACATGCCGGTCATGATGTCGGACACCGGAACGCCTGCGCGGGTCGGCTCGCCGTCGGCGGTCCCGGTGAGCGACATGAACCCGCCCATGCCCTGCGCCATCAGATCGTAGCCGGCGCGCGTCGCGTAAGGCCCGTCCTGGCCGAAGCCCGTCACTGAGCAGTAGATCAGCCGCGGGCAATCCGGCGCGAGGCTCTTGTAGTCCAGCCCGAACTTGGCGAGGCCGCCGACCTTGAAATTCTCGATCAGCACGTCGGAGCGCGCCGCCAGCTTTTTGACGATGCGCTTGCCCTCGTCGGTCTCGAAATCGCACTCGATCGAGCGCTTGCCGCGGTTGGTCGAATGGAAATAGGCGGCGCCGAGATGGTTGCCGTCTTTGCCTTCGATGAAGGGCGGCCCCCAGGCGCGGGTGTCGTCGCCGGTCTTGGAACGCTCCACCTTGACGACGTCGGCGCCCAAGTCGGCCAGCACCTGGCCCGCCCACGGTCCGGCCAGGATACGGGCAAGTTCGAGGACGCGAAGACCGGCCAACGGACCCGGCATGACCACTCCCTAGGCGGCAAGAAACCGCAATTTGCCTGGAACCTCTGGCGTGCTGGCGCGCTTTTGTCCAGACCTCGACCCGGCCGTTAGCCGTGTCCACATGTCCTGTCGTTTTCCCTTCAACATTTCCGTTAGAATCACCATCTGAATAGCGAATTGCGGGACCGCCCAGAATGGCCATGAACACCTCCTTCTTCGGCGAGATGCTGTCGAGCATCACGGATCGCGGCCGCGCGCTGCTTGATCTCGCGCGCGACCGCCGCGCCGCACCGGCGGTGCGCTCGGAAAGCTTCGTCGAGCTGTGCGAGGAACTGCTCACCGGCCGTGGCGAGGCATCGGGCGTGGCGCTGGCAAGCGAGCTGCTTGCCAAATACGACGAGCTGACCACCGGGCCGCGCATCGCTTTCTTCGAAGCGCTGGCGCACCGCTTCGGTCCCGACAAGGCCAAGCTCGACGCCGCCATCGCCGACTGGCAGGCCAAGCCGTCGGACACCACCGCGGCAGCGGTTCACAAGGCCGCCGAGCCGCGCCGGCAGGAGCTGTTCCGCCGCCTCAATCTCGCCCCCGGCGGCACCGGCGCGCTGGTGCGCATGCGCGAGCAACTGATCGACGCGCTCGATCATCGCGACGACCTCGCGGCGGTCGATGCCGATTTCGTCCACCTGTTCTCGTCGTGGTTCAACCGCGGCTTCCTGGTGCTGCGGCGCATCGACTGGTCGACGCCCGCGCTGATCCTGGAAAAAATCATCCGCTACGAGGCGGTGCACCGCATCCGGAGCTGGGACGACCTGCGCCGCCGCATCGATCCGTCGGACCGGCGCTGCTACGCCTTCTTCCATCCGGCGCTGATCGACGAGCCATTGATCTTCGTCGAGATCGCGCTGACCCGCGAGATTCCCGACGCCGTCGCGCCGATCCTCTCGTCGCAGCGCGACGAACCGGCGCCCGACAAGGCGACGACGGCGGTGTTCTATTCGATCTCGAACTGCCAGCGCGGGCTGGCCGGCGTGTCGTTCGGCAGCTTCCTCATCAAGCAGGTGGTGCAGGAGATCTGCCGCGACAATCCGAAGATGCAGACCTTCGTCACGCTGTCGCCGGCGCCCGACTTCGCCCGGTGGCTCGACCGCGAGCGCAAGTCGGAGAATTCGATCGCGCTCTCGGCCGAGGACCGCGCCGCGCTCGCCGGCCTCGACAAGCAGGGCTGGTGGCAGTTGGCCGAAGTGCGTGAGCCGCTGCGCGAGCCGCTGCTGCGCGCCGCAGGCTGGTACTTCCTGCGCGCCAAGAACCGCCGCGGCATGCCCGCGGATTCGGTGGCGCGCTTCCATCTCGGCAACGGCGCGCGGCTGGAGCGCATCAACTGGCTCGGCGACGCGACCGAGAAGGGCATCGCCCAGTCCTACGGCGTGATGGTCAACTACCTCTACGACCTCGACGACATCGAGCAGAATCACGAGGCGTTTGCGGGCAACCGCGCGGTGGTGGCCTCCAATGCGGTGAAGCGGCTGCAGCGCCAGATCGAGCTCGTCCCGGTCGCGGGCTGATCGTCACGCTCCGCGGAAGCGGCTATCCTCGTTCCATTGCGGCGGAGGATGGCATGACAAGCAAGGTTTCCGACGAAGTGCTCAACGTGCTGCTGCGTGATGCGCGCAGCTACAGCGATTACAAGCCGCAGCCGGTCAGCGACGACACGCTGCGCCGGCTCTATGACTTGATGAAATGGGGGCCGACCACCGCCAACTCGCAGCCGCAGCGCATCGTGTTCATCCGCAGCGACGCGGCGAAAGAGCGGCTCAGGCCCGCCCTGTCATCCAGCAACGTGAAGAAGACCCTGAGCGCGCCGGTGGTTGCGCTGCTGGCGTATGACATCCGCTTCTATGAGCACCTGCCGCGGCTGTATTCCAACCCGCAGGCGCGCAGCTGGTACGAGACCACGCCGGAGGCGATCCGGACCACGGCGCTGCGCAACGCCACCCTGCAGGGCGCCTATTTCATGATCGCGGCGCGCGCGCTCGGTCTCGACTGCGGCCCGATGTCGGGCTTCAACAACGACAAGGTCGATGCCGAATTCTTCCCCGACGGCCGCTTCAAGTCGAACTTCCTGTGCTGCCTCGGACACGGCGACGGCTCCAACCTGGAGCCGCGGCTCTATCGGTTTGCATTCGATGAGGTGTGCACGGTGCTGTGAGGGCTCCTGGTCTGTATCCGTCAAGGTTGCACGATATGGTTCAGGATGACTTCGTCGGCTCGATGCAGTCGGTCTTCGGATTTCCGCCCCCAAAGCGTGCTATCTTTCGCCTTTAGAAATAACGTGACCGTGAGCGCCCGAGGCCAGCGATGAGACGGCGGGATTTCGTGGCCCTTGTTGTCGGCGGCACGTCGATGTGGCCGCTGCGCGTTCATGCGCAACAGCCCCAAAAAATACCGCGGATTGGCGTGCTCCTTCCCGGAACGCCGGCATCATTCTTGCCTCGCACGAGGGCATTCCTTGATGGCCTGAGAGACCTCGGCCATGTCGATGGAAAGACAATTGCGATCGAGTGGAAATGGGGACAGGACCGGGTGGAAACGTTGCCCGGTCTGGCCGCCGAATTGGCGCGAAGCAATGTCGACGTCATCGTCACGGGCGGGACGCCCGCCGCCAAGGCTCTCAAGGCCGCGACCCGGACAATTCCCATTGTCATGGCGATCATCGGGGATCCGGTTGCGGCCGGTCTGGTCGACAGTCTGGCGCGCCCGGGCGGGAATGCCACGGGGTTCAGCATCGTCGCGCCGGAATTAGGGAGCAAACGCCTCGAACTGCTGAAGGAGATCGTGCCCAAGCTGTCCTTGGTGGCAGTGCTGCTGAATAGCAACAATCCGCAATCCAAAATCGAACTGAAGGAACTGCAAACGGCGGCTCAGGCCATGGGGCTGCAGCTTCGGCCGACTGCAATTTCAACTGACGACGGGCTGGACGATGCGTTTGCCGCAATGACGAAGGCCGCAGCACAGGCGCTCATCGTTCTGACGGATCCGATCTTGTTTAGTCAGAGAAAGCGTATCGTCGATCTTGCCACTGCGAACCGGCTACCCGCCGTGTACTTTTTTCAAGGATTTGCGGAGATGGGCGGTTTGATGAGCTACGGTCCAAGCGATGCCGACTTGTTTCGCCGCGCGGCTTCCTATGTCGACCGGATATTGAAGGGCGCCAAGCCCGGCGATTTGCCGGTCGAGCAGCCCACCAAGTTCGAGCTGTTCATCAATCGCAACGCCGCCAACGCGCTGGGCGTCGTAATTCCGGAATCGTTTCTCCTGCGCGCCGATAAGGTGATTGAATAGGCGCGCCAGCCGCAAGCTGGCGCAATTCAGCCGGTGGCCGTCTGGAAAAAATTCCGCATCGACCTGCGCGAGAAGGCCACGCGCGCATCCCTTCCGACTGCCTCGCTGATCGGGAACCTCCAATCGGCTCGATTCGTTAGACCTACAGTGACAGACCTGCAGTGACCGCACTCCGCCGTGCAAACGAATGGGAGGTGGCAAGATGGCTTCGATCCGCCAGGAAATCTCGACCAAGGCCGGCCGTGAAGACGTATGGGCCGCGCTTCGCGATGTTGGCGCTCTGCACACCCGGCTGGTGCCTGGCTTCGTGGTCGACACACGCCTCGAATCCGGCACCCGGATCGTCACGTTCGGCAATGGCATGGTGGTGCGCGAGCAGATCGTGACCGTCGATGAGGCTGAGCGCCGCGTCGTCTGGTCGGCGGCGAGCGAACAGCTCACGCATCACAACGCGTCCGCGCAGGCCGTCGCGAATCCGAGGGGCGGAACCACCGTGATATGGATCGCAGACCTGCTCCCCGGCGAAGCGGCCGCCACGATTGCTTCCATGATGGAGCAGGGCGCGGCAATCATGAAGCAAACGCTGGATCGCCTCGCGGACCGCAAGAAAGCCGAAGCGCCACGCGTTGCATAGCCGCTGCGGAACTAATGCAGGCGCTCCTTTGGCGGCATCAGCTTATCGGTGAGTTCCGGCCACCTCTCCTCGACGAGCAGGCGCATGTCGTGGTCGACCACGACGACGTCGTTCACCATCAAACATTCGTGAAGAGCCTCGAGCTCCTCCGCATCGAGAACCAGGCTGCTGCGTGTGATCATTGTACTTGTCCTTGAGGGGCGGATTACGCTTCGTCGAGCTTCTCGAAGATCGCGGTGAACTGGACGAGCCCCGTAACGCGTTGCCAGCCGAACGGCGTCTGAGCGGCGAGGATCGTGATCTGCGTGATCTTCATCTGGCCGCCTCGGGCACCGCCGTGCCTTCCTTGCCGCGGACGAACGCGACCGCCCCGATCAGGCACGCGTTCGGATTCGCCGCCTCGGTGTTGACGAGCCGGATTGCTGCTTCCGCCGATTGATCTTTTC
>Ga0190270_10001320_pt1 | contig 11469 bp, 5 predicted proteins | sample Popmic320T_FD_133748 | JGI IMG/M metagenome (GOLD analysis project Ga0190270, IMG submission 133748) | Populus adjacent soil microbial communities from riparian zone of Weber River, Utah, USA - 320 T | ecosystem: Environmental > Terrestrial > Soil > Riparian zone | place: USA: Utah | collected... | reverse complement strand
TCGAGTCTTCGAGATCGATGGCGGCGGCCCGGCGGAAATAGTCGAAGGCCTGGTCGGGTCGCCTTGCCATCGAAGCGGCCAGCGAGTGCATGGCCAGACTCAGCGACGAGCCGTGATCGGTCCGGGGTCCGTAGTAGTCGAGATTGGCCTCGATCAACTCCTGTTGCTGCAGAGCATCGAGCAGCACGAGGCCCATCACCACGTCTGCCTGCTTGGTGATCTGGCTTCGCTCCAGGCGTTTTTCCCCGAATAGGGCATGTAGTAGCGCCCCCCTCGGCTCGAACCGGGAGAGCTCGACCTCGTCTAGGGCGAAGTAACCGTGGTGCTGCTCGAAGACTCCGTCCGGACTGGGTCGGGGCTGGAGACCCTCGGCCAGGGTGCGAAAGGCCTCCTCCCAGCCGTCGGGGAGACTCAGTCGTGACTCCAAGTCGACACGGCCGGTGGCGTGCCGAACGGCGGTGCGGAGATGCCAGGCGGCCATGGCATTGGTGAAGAAGTTGTCGTCTACCCCGACGTGATACTCGTCGGGGCCGATCACATTGCGCAGGTGTGCCCTCCCCTCCCGGTCGACGTCGGCCCGGTCCTGCCAGTAGCGGGCCCCGTCGAGGGTCATCTCCGCCCCCTGCTCGGTTAGGAAGTGCTGGTCGTCGGTCCAACGCAGGTAGTGATCGACGGCATAGGCGACGTCGGCAACAATGTGCTCTTCGATCTCGCCGGTGCGGATCCGTATCCGCTCCCCATCGGCGGTCTCCCCCCAGTCCGGAGTCACCTCGTCGCCGGTTCCGGCCGACTCCCAGGCGAAGAAGGCGCCTGCCTTCCCGTAGCGGGCGGCCTTTCGCCTCGCCCCGTCGAGACCCCGGTGGCGGTAGCCGAGATGAGCCCGGGCCAGGTCGGGCTGGGTCATCGTGAGATAAGGCACCACGAAGATGTCGGCGTCCCAGAAGACGTGATGCCGGTAGCCGTACCCGGAGAGGAGGCGGGCCCCCACTCCCGCCCCCTCCGAGGACCTGGGCGCTCCGCCGATGAGATGGAAGGCGGCGAAACGAAGGGCGTGCTCGGCGAACGGGTCGCCTGAGACCTCGATTTGGCTCGTCTCCCAGCGTTTCGCCCACTCGGCGGCAGAGGCCGCGGCGGCCTCTTCGAAGTCGCCGCCCGGCACCTCTGCGGCTGTCGCCACCATGCCCCGCTGGAAGACCGTGTACTTGACGAACTCGAGCCACTCCCCGGGCGCCAGGTCGAGAGTGGCGGTTAGACGTGGATGCCGTGCGTGGTTGGCCAGGCCGAGCGGACCGAGGCCACGGACCACACAGGTGGCGTTGACCGCGGCCTGGCCCTCGTCGGACTCGGCGCGCATGTCGAGCCGGTCAGGACCGCTTCGCTCCCAATCGAGGCGGCCCCACGGCCGCCCGAATGGGCCGGAGATCGATCCGTCGAGACCGGTCTCCACACCGACCTGTACGTCATCGGTGAGGGCCGTGATCCTCACCTCCATCGCCGCCAACTCGGGGACGGCCATCGAGAGGAGTCGGCGGAATTCGGCCCGGATGACAGCGGTGCCCGGTCCCCGCCACAAGACACGACGGGTGAGGACTCCCGTCCTGAAATCGAGGACCCGCTCGTATCCGAGCGGGATCCTGTCGTCGAGGCGGAAGCGCACGCCGTCGATGGTGATGCTGACCCCGGTCCAGTCGGGCAGTGGGGCGAGATACGGGATATCGCCGGGCGGGGTGACGAACAGACCGTGCATGAACGTGGCCGGGACCGAGTCCCCATAACCTTCCTCGAAACTGCCTCTGGTGCCGAGATGCCCGTTGGCGATGCTGAACAAGGACTCTTTCCACGGGACCCGCTCCGGCCAAACCCGATCCTCGGTGAGCAGCCATGTGTTGGTCATCCCGGGGCTCTCCCCAGGCTGCTCTCCCGGATCACCAGCTTCGGCTCGACGAGATCCGAGCGGCGGATGACTTCGTCGTCCTCGAGGTCGTGCATGAGGAACTCGACGATCCTCCTCCCGATCTCCTCGATTGGTTGGCGCACCGAGGTGATGCCCGGTGTGCTGTAAATGGCGGGCGGAGAGTCGTCGAACCCGGTCACCGCCACGTCGGACCCCGGTCGCAGCCCCCGGCTGAGGAGCTCGCCGACGATCCCCGCGGCGAGGATGTCATGGACGGCGACGATCGCGGTCGGCGGGAGGACAGCGTCGAGGAGGAGTGACGCCGCCTCCCGTCCTGCCGCGAGATCGTTCTCGGTCCTGATCAGGTGGCGGGCGTCGAAGGGGAGGCCTGCGGCCTCCAACCCTTCGACGAATCCCGACGCACGGTCGTCACCCGACAGCGAGCCTCTGGGCCAGGCGACCAGACCGAGCCGGGTGTGACCCTGTTCGACCAGATGGTCCACCACCGCCCTGGTCCCCGCCCGGCCGTCGACGTCGACCCAGGAATGACGGTCGCCGAGATCGCTGCGGCCAAAGGTGACGAAAGGTATGCCCGCATTCAGGAGGGCTTGAATCCGCTCGTCATCGTGCACCGTGCCGGCGAGGACGAAGCCGTCGACGGCGCCGCGCCGCATGACCTCCTCGTAGGCGTCGGTTTCGCTCTGACCGGCATGTGGGGTGAAGACGTGGATGTCCATGCCGGCGGTGGAGGCTCGTTCGGTCACCCGGTGGAGGAAGGTGTCGAGGGCGAATCCGTCACGTCCGGCCGGGATGCAGTACCCGATGGTGAAGGTGCGACCCTGGGGGAGGGCCCGGGCGGCGCGATTGGGGCGGTAGCCGAGGCGGTCGGCGGCCTCTACCACCCTGCGTCGGGTTTCCTCAGCGACCCGCTCCGGTGCGTTGAGGGCGTTGGAGACTGTGGAGACGGACACTCCGGTTGCCCGACTCACGTCCTTGATCGTGGTTCGAGAGCTCACGCTAAAAACGTTTTACGGAGGCCCTAAAACGTTTCTACAGCCTGCAGGCGCTGGTGTCAACGTCCAAACTGCGGTCGCCCGTGGGGGTCCTCCAACGGCCAATACGCTGAGCCGCGCCGCAGAGGCGATGGGTTATCTGGGCTTGGGCCATGCCAGAGGGAAACTGGTCATCACGATCTGATGCGTCCCCCAACGCCACCCCGGTCTTGACTCGACCGCTGCTCCCGCCTACCTTCCCCGATCAATGAAGGCAACGCGCTCCACCGCCGCGAGCTGTGCCATGTGTTCCCATGGTGCGGATCCGGCGTGAGCTAACCCTTCAGCAACCACCCGTCGACCCGCATCACCAGATGCGGGTTTTTTCATTTCAGGACACCCAATGACCCATCTCATCTCCAATCGATGTACATGTCCCAGGCCCGAGGCCTGACCGGCCCGGGCCAGCCCGACCTGCAGGACATGACATCGAGAGACGGAGAGATGAATGACAACGGAAACCAAAACCCTCAACGAAGTGAACCTGGCTGCCGTCGGCGGCCTGGTCGAGGCGATTCGGACCGAGCCGGCCATAGCCGACACCGTGTGGAAGGCAACAGTGGACTGGAAGCGAGGCTTTCAATCGGAGGCTCGGATTCGGGATTTCGACCCCGTTGCGTCGGATGAGCCGACCAGCCTCGGTGGTGAGGACACGGCACCCAATCCCGTGGAACAGATCCTCGCGGCCCTGGGGAATTGCCTCGCAGTTGGCTATGCAGCCAATGCTTCGGCAGCCGGGATCGAGCTGACTGGTCTGCAGATCGAGCTCTCTGGTGATCTCGACCTCCACACTTTCCTCGGGCTCGCCGACGAGCACGCCGGTTTCGAGAACATCGACGTCAAGGTGTCGATCGACTCCGACGCCCCGGTCTCGCAAATCAAGGAGCTCCATCGCAAGGTGGTAGCGACCTCTCCGGTTGGCCACACACTGCAGCGACCCATCTCGGTGAACATCGCCCTGGCCTGACTCGAACCCGATGCAGGGCGTCACATTTGGGTGACGCCCTGCATAGGGATGCCTTCTTGAAACCGCCCCGGTCTACTCGAGAGCCCGATTGAGAAATGCCGCTAGTTGACCGCGTGTCACACTGTCTTCGGGGCAGAACCGGTCGTTGACCGGCGGGTTGCATCCCTGAGTGACCCCGGCTGTCGCCAGCCTGTCGATCGCCGATTCGAAGACACTGCCATCGTCATCGACGAACCGGTCACCGCCACCATCGTCGACATAGCCCATCGCCCGGACCAGGAACGCAGCCATCTCCCCCCTGGTCACTCTGCGCTCGGGGCAGAACCGGTCGTTGAGGGGCGGGTTGCATCCCTGAGTGACCCCGGCCGCCGCCAGCTTGTCGATCGCCGATTCGAACACACTGGCATCGTCATCGACGAACCGGTCACCGCCTCCGTCGTCGACATAGCCCATCGCTCGGACCAAGAAGGCGGCCATCTCCCCCCTGCTCAGTGTGCGCTCGGGACAAAACCGATCGTTCACCGGCGGGTTGCACCCTTTCGTGATCCCTTCGAGTGCAAGCCACTCGATGGCAGTTTGGAACACCGAGGCGTCGTCATCAACGAACGAGCCCACGAATTCAGCACAATCGGGGTACTCGCCGTGAAGGTCCACGTCGGTCCGGGGCAGACCCAGATCGACCGTAGCGGGCGAGCCGAACCCGTTCGGGTTGAGCTGGTAGGAAAGAGCTTCCCCGCCGACGAGGACGCCCGGTATCACCTGTCCCTGATCATCGAGACCGCGGAACAGATCGAGCATGACTACCCCGTCCGCCCGGCAGGCGAACCACTCCGAATGCATGAGACCGCCTCCCGACCAAATCTCGGGATAGCCACCGGCCACCAGCGGAACCGGAGCGAGGGCACAGTCTCGAAACGAGAACAAGGCGTAATCGGCGCCGACGAGGGTTCTTTGGACACCGGCCACGATCAGACGCTGACCGGCCATTCCCACGACCCGAGCCGGGGTGGCCATCGGAGCCGAGGAGAACTGAGCCAGATCGTCGATCCTGATTGCCGTGCCCCAACCGGAGGCCAACTCGACATGCAGGAAATGGTCGGCCAGTTCAGGGTCGGCATTCCCGGTCCAATAGCCGGTGACGACATCCTTATGGCCGTCACCGTCGACATCGGCGAGGAACTGCGAAGGTCCGAATCCTCCAATGACGGCGTCGGCGGGCACCGTTGTGTCCGCTAGCGCGTCACACGCTGTCGACACGGCAGCAACCAGGTTCGAGCTCGGAGTGGACGGGACGGCCGGGAACAATCCGATCAGGAACGACAAAGCGAGCCACGCAACACCCATCAATGCAACCCCCGCAGACGGGACGGACTCGACACTACGCCGACGGGTCGAAGCACGGGGCTCCGGACCTACGAGCGCTTCTCGCGGTCCTCTCGCTACTCGCTGCCCAGCAGGTCGAGGAGCTGGTCGCCGTAGGCCTCGAGCTTGGCGGGGCCGATCCCGGGGATCTCGAGGAGGGCCTCCTCGGTGCCCGGCCGAAGAGCAGCCAGTGCTTCCAGAGTTCGGTCGTTGAAGACGACATAGGCAGGCACGCCCTGGGAACGGGCCTGGCCCAGCCGCCACGTCTTGAGTCGCTCGACCAGTCCGGGGTCCGCCCCATCTCCACCCGGCGTGAGCCGTCCGTAGACCCCAGCGGTGCCGACCTTCCCGACTTTCTCCCCGAACGGCACCGCCATCGTGGCCTCGGCCCCTGGCAACTTGACCAGGACGCCGGTGGTCAGGATCTCATCGACCACGCCCCTTTGGCCTCCCATGATCGCGATCTCATCGCCCACGACTACGAACACTGCGTCAGAGGGGATCCGGGCTGGCTTCAAATCTCGCCTCGGCCCGGCTTCCTCCACCTCGACCGGGGCGGACCCGTCGAGCTCGGCGAGGAACCGTGAGGGACGGTCCCGATCGGCGAGGATGGTGACCGTCAGCCGGCCTCGAGTCATGGCGACATGGAAGACCCGGCGCTCCTCTTCGATGTCATCGGACAGCTCGTGGGGCATCGAGCCCCGGTCGGCGCCGAACACCAGGGCGTGGTCCCATTCCAGGCCCTTCACGCGGTGCACGGTGGAAAGGGTGACCCCGCCCGGACCGTTGGGGGTGGCCAAACGTTCCCGAAGCCACGACTCGAACTGGGCAGGTTCAGGCCCGATCGCCGCCACCCGGCGAAGGGCGGTCAGGTCATCTCCGTGGGCAGCCCGGTCCGCCCGGGTTCGTCCTGCATCCAGGGCGGCCACAGCCCGGTCCAGCCCGATCGTCTGCGACAAAACCTCCAGGAGGCGAGGGGTGGTGGCGGTAGATCTCGACGCATAGACGATGTCGTCGCAGAACTCGCCCCACCGGTCCGCACGGCGCCCCTCGAGGGACTCGCCCAACTCCCTCAGGTCCCCTATTGAGAACGGCCCACGTCGGCGGCCGATCAGCTCGCCGAATAGCCGAGTGATCCCACGTCCGGGCCGGCGGATGATCTCGAAGAGGTCGTGGCGGCTCATCTGGTCGGGATCGAGGGCGATCCGGATCCAGGCCAGTGCGGCCCGGAGCAGGGTGCGTTCGAGGATGGCCGCGGTCAGCGGGCTGTTGAAACGGATTTCACCGGTGGACATGGCGACATGGACCGGGAGCAGACTGGAGTTGACCCGGGAGAGGACGGCCACATCCCCTGGTTTGGCACCTTCCTCGATGACCGTTGCGATCAACTCGGATGCGGTCACTCCGAGCTGATCCCCCGGCTCCGTGACGACCTGCAGGCCCTGCCGATCGGTGACACTGTTGATCACTTTGGCCACTCGCCGCTTGTTGTATCCGAGCAGGTTGACCGCCGACTCCACCACATCGGCCGGCGAGCGGTAATTGACCTCGAGGGCGTGCACCCCCGCCCCGGGGAACAGCTCCTCGAAATCGATGAGGAACCCCGGATCAGCCCCTGCATAGCCATAGATGACCTGGTCGTCGTCGCCGACGCCAAAAACGTCGAGGCCCGGTGAGGCCACCAGCCGGATCAGGAGGAGGTAAGCGGGAGTGAGGTCCTGGAACTCGTCGACGAGGAGGTGCCGACACTGAGCCTGCCAGTGGGCTCGCAGATCGGGCAGCCGGCACAAGGCCTCGATGGCGCCATAGATCTGCTCGGAATGGTCCGCCAGGCCATCACGATCGAGCCGATCCCGGTAACGCCGGAACGTCTCGGTGAAGCCCGGGACGTCGTCACGCTCGGCCTCGACGAAGTCAGGATCACGTAGCCCTATGCGAACCTCGTCGAGAGCCTCGAGATAGGGGCCGACGGTGTCCGTGTTTGCCCGAGGCGGGGCCGTGGCGATCGGCTCCAGCCGCCGTCGTTGCTCCCTCTCATCGATGAGCCGGACGTGCGGCTTGGCCATGCGCAGTATCTCCCAGCCCAGGGAGTGAATGGTGCGGACATTGAGCCGCCTTCCACCGGGGAGTCGCTCGATCATCTCCTCGGCGGCTCGGCGGTTGTAGGCGAGGGCGGTGACGATCTCCGGTTCGATGCCACGAGCCTCGAGGAGATGGCGGACCCGAGACGTGAGCACCCGGGTCTTTCCCGACCCGGCCGGGGCAATGACCCGGGCCGGGCCGACCAGGTGGGAAACCGCCTCGTTCTGGTCCGGAGCGAGGTCGAGCGAGGGCATGACGAAGGGCCGGACCGGAGTGTCCCGGCCCAGGTCAACCGTCTCGTGGTGAATCACCGGTTCATCGAAATCGAGCGGCTGGCGGGGCCCGCCGTCGATCCACACCGGAATCCCGTCGGCTCTGATCACATCGGCCGGGCCACCGACGGTGACATCGAGCCGGGAGTCGGCCTTGCGACCCCACCACCACACAGGCGGATCGGTTCGGGCGTCGTATGAGTTGTGCCAGACCGCCTTGGACAGACGCTCCCGTAGGAAGGTGAACCGGCTGCCCAGCTCATAAGGGGCGGCGTCGGTGGCCTCGGGCCGGCTCAACTCCTCAGGGTCGACAACGAGCTCGTACACAGTCGGAATCCGTCTCACATACCGGCTCTGCGCATCGTTGACGGTGGCAAGCAGTCGCTCTGGGTCGGCTAAGAGCGCCGGGTCGATGATGACTCGGTCGGCTTCGGCCCAGGCCGACGGAGCGGGCGATCCGGGGCCAACGACCACCGAACGACCAAGCGGGGCGGGGCCCGGTGCCGTCACCGTTCGCAGATTACGAGAGGCGGCAGACAGAATTCGACACCCGACCTGTTCATGAACCGAATCCGGTTCTAGAACTCCGGGCCTTGTTTTTCCCCTTCCTCTGCCTGCGGGCCGCGGGCGCTGCCGAAGATGGCGGCGGGCTCGAGGTCCTCGGTGGTGTCGGCGCGTGCAGCCACCCACACTGCGCCCCGCGCCAGTGACCCGACCGGTTCGATCGAGCCGTCGGTGCCCTCCGAGCCACCGTCGAAAAGCTCCTCATGGGGCCACCAGGTCCGATGGTGCCAGGTCCGCTCGAACTCCCCGCTGGCAAGGTGCTCGGGGTCGAAGTAGCGGGGATCGGCGTCTCCGTTGCCTTGAGGCGACACCTCGGACATGAAGTCGAGCAGGGACCGCCCGCCGGCATCCCCGCCGATCGGCTCGAAATTGCCGGCGTCGGCGAGGATCGGGCCGAACACCTCCTTCTCGCCGTGGGTCTCGAGGGCCTGGAGAAAGGCCGGGTCGTAGACGCCGTCGAAGAACAGGTCCGCCCACCGCCAACGGTCCCCCTTCTCCCGCCGGGTCTCGGTCTCGTACTGGGCGACCGTCTTCGGATCCTGATCGGGCCGGCCCACCGCGGCGGGGTCATCGGTGCCGACCAGGACCGCCTGCTCGGTCCGGTAGGTCTGGATCGACCCTTCGTACTGGGAGGTGAGCCAGCCCCGTTCCGAGGCGAGACGGACCGTGCGCGTCTCGAAGAGTTTCTCCCCCCGTGTGGAGAGCCCGAACTGGCACACCGCCGCCTTGTTCACCCCGAACTGGACGAGGTCGACACCGGTATCGGCGATCGAGCCGCCCTTCCCGAACGGGTACCAGATCAGACGGGAAAGCACGGCAGACAACCCGAGGAACTGCTCCCGGGCAGCGTCGGCCACCCGATCGGCGGTGAAGGCGTCGTCGACCTGCTCGGCCAGTTGACGGATCGACTGGCTGTAGCTGCGCAATGCCAGCCGTTCCTGGACACGACGCCAGGACACGACGACGAGGACGAACAGCAGCCAGAACCCGATCGTCCCGCAGATCGGCCACAGCAGAGAGCGAAGCTCCTCGCCCGGGACCGTTGCGTACCACCCGCCCGGCTGGGAAACAGCGCCGATCACCATGAGCGACACGTAGACCAGAACCGTGAGAATGGTGAGGCGGGACATCCGGCCCAGGGCGGGGAGATGGTCCTGATAGGTGGCGAGCGAATAGGCCTGACCCAGCCCGGCGCCGGTGACGATCCCGGCCAGGACTGCGGCATAGGTGGCCGGCTCCGTGGGCGGATAATCCAGGAAGGTGACGGCGAGACCGGCGAACAGCGCCCCTACGACGGCACCCATCAGAACACCGAGCCAGGTCGGAGCTGCCCCGAGTTTCGACAAGCGCTCCCCATCGGTCCTGGGACCCTCGGCCAGTGCCTGCACCCCGTAGGACCTGAGCAGGATCAACCCGCCGACACAGGCCAGGGTGAGGGCGCCGAACAGGATGTTCCTCGTCCAGCTGTCGAGCTCGGTGATACCCCAACCCCGAACGGCGCCGGTGAGGAGGAGCAGGCTGACGACCAGGGCGGCAAATAGGACGGCGCCTGCAATATGCCAGAAGGCATAGCCCGGAGGCCGGTAGTTGTGCAGCGCGGCGATCTGGACATCGAGTGTCTCGAGGAGACGGGAGACGGCAGTGCGATTCGATCGGGCGATGCGCTCGATCCGAGCCCCGAGACGGCCGAGAAGGCTGACCGGGGAACCCGACTCGGACTCATCGAGGATGTCCTTGGCCGTCCCCACCAGTGAGTCGCCGGGGCGGGGCGCCAGCGATGCCGCGTCGTTGACCACAGCGCGCTGGCCGTGGACTTCGATCGGGTCGATGCCAGGAGGCGGCTCACTGCCGTCCGCAGTCGAGAGCACCAGGCTCCTGAGATCCCGCCACACCGCCTGGTCGATCGAAGGCCCGCCCTGGAGATCGAGCCGGCGCTCCGCTTGACGTTTGAGATCTGCGATCAGGGCCTCGAAGTCCTCGTCGTCGCCGGTGGGGCTGAACTTGCCCTTCCACACCACCTCGACCACCGACGAGCTGCCCACCAGGTCCTGCATCGTCCGGCCGGCCAGCTCGGAGAAGTCCTCGAACAGACCCTCCACGGCCCGCCGGGGCAGGGAGATGATGAAACGACCCATCTCCTTGAGGATCAGGAGCAGTGCCCGGACCGGTCGCAGCTGGTGGCGCTGCGGGGCATCCGGATCCTTGACCTCGAAAGCGAGACGGTCGAAGAGTGGAACGGATCGGTCTGCCAGATCCGACACTGCCGCTGCAGGCGAAGGCGCCTCGATCGTGCCCGGAGGAACGGGAAGCCGGCCCTCGTGATCGACTATCTCCTGCAACGGCAGGGTCGGGCTGCGGCCGACCCGGACATAGGAGCGGGTCAATCGCAGCTTGGGGCTGTCGCCGAAGATCACACCCGGGCCGAGACCATCGAGGACACTGCCCTCCATCCCGGAGAACATGCCCAGGATGACCGCAGTCTCGGCGGCGACGTGACCGACGAAGGCGGGTGTCTCAGGGGAGAGCGGGGCGGCGAAATGCTGATCCGACCTGCGGTCCTCGGGAACCACGACCAAATTGGCGTGGACATGGGTGGAGAAGAACCCATCCTCGGGGCCCTCCAGGGTGTCCCAATCGGGGAACCAGAGCCGGGCCAACCGCACCGAGGATTCTCCCGGGGCCAGGGATGACAGCTGACGGTGAACCACTTCGGAGACCGCGGCCACCTGCTCGGCGGAAACTCCGTCGGCCGGGGTGGCTATGGCGCCGATCCGGATCTCGTCGGCGGCCCGCTCCCCGATCGAGGTGAAGAGCGGGACCTCGTGTTGGCCGGAGCGGTCGAATCTCACCCCGGGCCAGGGGCGGTCCCGAGAGACCTTGGAGTCGACGAACCAGAACGGCTCGATCAGCCCCTGTTCCACCATCGCGCCGAGCAGGGAGGCCGCAGCCCAGGCCGGGCCGGCCTGATCCCCGACGAGGACGGTGGATACCGTCGTCATCTCAGAATTCAGGTGTGGTCTGCGATGCTCTCACCTGCAAGGCCACCGCCATGCGATGCAGCTCCTCATGGATCAGATCGGTTGCACCGAGCCATGCGTTCTCAGGCCCGATCCTCCCCTCGCGGCGCTCCTCTTCGGCGTGACGGGCATAGTCCTCGTCCAGATTGGTGCTCAGATCGGCCAGGGCGGTCGCCCGCTTGCCTGCCTCCTCGAACTCGATCTGGGTCACACCCGCCTCCCGCCCGAAGGCGGTGCCGGCCGAGACCCATTCCTCGAG
>Ga0190270_10001319_pt1 | contig 11472 bp, 13 predicted proteins | sample Popmic320T_FD_133748 | JGI IMG/M metagenome (GOLD analysis project Ga0190270, IMG submission 133748) | Populus adjacent soil microbial communities from riparian zone of Weber River, Utah, USA - 320 T | ecosystem: Environmental > Terrestrial > Soil > Riparian zone | place: USA: Utah | collected... | reverse complement strand
CTTCAGAGTTGCGTCTTCTAAAAATGAATGCCTCTTTCCCAGGGTTGCCAAAGCGCAACCCTGGGCTGGAGCTAGCGAACGCTTTCAGCGTTATTCACTCGTACCTTCAGTTTTCACACAGCCGCGGTAGCGCCGGATGCTAAAGGGTACTTCAGTCATAGGCAGGTTACTGCAGGCCGGGTTCGTTCTTTCGCGTGTCATGTATTGCTTATGATTATTATCTAAGTCGACTCTAGCATCCAGCGCTACCCCGACGCGTCGGGGTTCCGTAAGAACTCATCGCTACAAACACGCACCGACTTGTCGAAGATGGTCCAGTCTGCCCCGGTCAAGGTGACTGTCCTCAACCTTGAACTCTCGACAATCCTCTTCAATTCCGTCGATCACCGCTGGTATGTATAATGCTTCGACTCCATTTCTTTTTGCTCGCTGCGGTTTGAAGTCTGCTCCAAGATGCCCAAGCGCACAGATATCCAAAAAATCTTAATCATCGGATCCGGTCCCATAGTCATCGGGCAGGCGTGCGAATTTGATTATTCAGGAACGCAAGCCTGTAAGGCTCTGCGCCAGGAGGGCTACCAGGTCGTCCTGGTCAACTCCAATCCAGCGACGATCATGACTGACCCAGAAACGGCTGATGTTACGTACATAGAGCCGTTAACTGTGGAAGCTGTCAGCGCCATCATTCGCAAAGAAAGACCACAGGCCTTGCTTCCGACCGTCGGCGGGCAAACTGCCCTGAACCTCGCAATTGCTCTGGATGACGCCGGCGTACTGGAAGAGTTTGGTGTCGAAATGATTGGGGCGAAACGTGAGGCCATCAAGATTGCTGAAGATCGCATGCTATTCAAGCGGGCGATGGACGAAGTAGGTCTGCAGATGCCGCAGGGCGGTTTTGCAAAGTCCTGGACGGAGGCCGAAGAGATCGTCTCACGCACGGGGTATCCCGCGATCGTTCGCCCCTCCTTCACTCTGGGCGGGACGGGAGGCGGCACGGCTTACAACCCGGAGGAATTTGAAGAGATTGTCGCTGCCGGCCTGGCAGCCTCGCCCGTTCACGAGGTCCTCGTCGAAGAGTCAATCCTGGGTTGGAAAGAATTTGAGTTGGAGGTGATGCGCGACATCGCCGACAACGTGGTGATTATTTGTTCGATTGAAAACTTCGACCCAATGGGCGTGCACACCGGCGACTCGATCACGGTGGCCCCGGCGCAAACACTCACCGACCGCGAGTATCAAACGATGCGCGACATGGCAATAACGATCATTCGCAAAGTGGGGGTAGAAACAGGCGGATCGAATATCCAGTTTGCTGTTAACCCGGATAACGGCGAGATTCGCGTGATTGAAATGAATCCGCGCGTGTCCAGGTCATCAGCGCTGGCTTCCAAAGCGACCGGTTTTCCCATTGCGAAGATCGCAGCCAAGCTCGCTGTAGGCTACACGCTCGACGAGATTCCCAACGACATTACGCAAAAGACACCGGCGTCGTTTGAACCGACAATCGACTACGTCGTCGCCAAAATTCCCAAGTGGGACTTTGAAAAATTCCGCGAGGCGGAAGACGTGCTCGGCACGCAGATGAAGTCGGTTGGCGAGGTAATGGCCATTGGCCGCACTTTCAAGGAAGCTTTGTTTAAAGGTTTACGGTCTCTTGAAGCCGTTAAGCCTCTGCGGCTTGAGGATGTTTCGGATGATGAGCTACAGAGAAAACTCGCCCGGCCAAACTCTCAGCGCTTCTCATACATTACCTACGCACTACAACACGGATGGCCCATAGCGGAGATCTATCGTCTCTCGCGGGTTGACCCATGGTTTCTGGAGCAACTCCAGGACGTCATGGAAATCCAGCAGGGAATTGAAGGCCGGAAGCTCGAAGATATTTCTGCGGAACTCCTGCGGTCTTTCAAAGAGGTCGCGCTCTCTGATCGGCGTTTGGCATACCTGACCGAGAAAACGGAAGACGAGGTTCGCGAATATCGGAAGCGCCTGGGCGTTGTTCCGGTTTACAAGCGAGTAGACACATGCGGGGCGGAGTTTGAATCGTTCACGCCGTATCTTTACTCGACTTACGAAAGTGAAAGCGAAGCTGATCCGACCGATCGGCGAAAGATCATGATTCTCGGTTCCGGACCGAATCGCATCGGGCAGGGGATTGAGTTTGACTACTGTTGCTGCCACGCGTCCTTCGCGCTCCGTGACGCAGGTTTCGAAACCATTATGGTCAACTGTAATCCGGAAACAGTTTCGACGGATTACGACACTTCCGATCGCTTATATTTCGAGCCGCTGACGTTTGAAGATGTGATGAACATCGTCGACGTCGAGAAACCAGAAGGCGTAATTGTTCAGTTTGGCGGCCAAACGCCTTTGAATCTCGCTATGCGTTTGCACAAAGCCGGCGTTCCGATCATTGGCACTTCGGCCGACGCCATTGATCTCGCCGAAGATCGAAAACGCTTTGGGGCGCTGCTAACAGAGCTCGGTATTCCGCAACCGGAAAACGGCATGGCCGCAACCGGTGAAGAGGCTAAGAAAGTCGCTGCAGAAATCGGGTATCCGGTGTTGGTGCGGCCAAGTTATGTGTTGGGCGGCCGCGCGATGGCGATTGTTTACGACGAAGAGAGTTTGGACGATTACGTACGAGCAGCCGTTGGCTTCACACCGGATCGCCCGGTGCTTATCGATAAGTTTCTTGAGAGAGCCGCGGAGTTTGACGTTGACGCGCTCGCGGATGAGAAGACTTGCGTGATTGCGGCCATACAGGAACACATCGAGGAAGCGGGCATTCACTCGGGTGACTCGTCATGCGTTCTTCCTCCAGTCAGGATTGACCCGGAACACATCGAGACAATGCGCCACTACACGCGTTTGTTGGCGACAGCACTGTCAGTTCGGGGACTGATGAACATTCAATTCGCGATCAAGGATCATCGCGTTTACGTGCTCGAAGTTAATCCACGCGCTTCGCGGACGGTGCCGTTTGTTTCGAAAGCGACGGGCGTTCCTCTGGCGAGAGTTGCCGCGTTGGTTATGGCTGGACAACCTCTGGCGGGATTCGATCTGCCAAAGGATTTGACGGTTAGTCGCTTCTTCATCAAGTCGCCTGTGTTTCCGTTTGCCAAGTTTCCTGGAGTGGATCCGATTCTAAGTCCGGAGATGCATTCCACCGGCGAAGTGATGGGAGTTGGTGAAACGTTTGGAGAAGCATACGGCAAAGCGATGACTAGTGCAGGGCTTTCGCTGCCGCGCACAGGGCGCGCGTTTATCAGTGTCAACGATAACGACAAAGGGCAGGCTGTGATCCTGGCGCGAAAATTGGTACGTTTGGGATTTGAGCTGATCGCCACACTCGGCACTGCCGAGCGTTTGCGTGAAGTCGGATTGAAGGTCGAGAGCGTCTTCAAGGTGAACGAAGGACGTCCTAATGTTGTAGACCACATCAAGAGCCAAGAGATTGCGTTGATAATTAACACGCCTCTCGGCCGCGCTTCACACTTTGACGAGCAGGCAATTCGCCGTGCCGCTTTGCAATACAACGTTCCGTGTGTGACGACGATGACCGGCGCGCAGGCGATTGTTGAAGCCATCAGCGCACGCGAAGACGGCGGCCCGATTCAGGTGAGGTCGTTGCAGGAGCTGCATGCGGTAGCTAGTCCGGCGGTACCCTAAACAGAACTCTGTGCGTCCTCTGTGCACTCTGTGTCTCTGTGATAAGTTTTTGAGCGTGGGAATCACCACAGAGAGACAGAGCGCCGTACAGAACCGAGCGCGGTAGCGCCGGATCCTGGAGGAGGCGTCGGCGAAACTGTTTTTAATGACTTCGGCCTTGAGTAGATCTTGCCGCGCGGCTATGCCGCCTGAAGTGAGGCGGTGGCTTTGCCCCGCCGTAAGTAGTCTGTTGAATCTCGGGGCTATGCCCCTGGGGCGCAGCCCCATCAAAAGGGTAGCCCTTAACGGAAGGGCGTAGCCGCTTCCGCACATCGGGGGGGGGCGAAGCCGCAACACGCAAGCCAACGAACACCATGCCAACGCAAATCCGCGCAGCCGTAATCACCGTTAGCGATGCATGCTCACGCGGCGAGCGTGAAGACGCTTCCGGCGAGGAATTGGTGCAGCTTCTGAAAGAGACTGGTGCTGAGATCGTCGAAACCAAAATCGTCGCTGACGATTTAGAACCACTGTCTGACCTATTACGCGACCTTTCCGATCGCAGCGACATCAACCTCATCGTTACTACCGGAGGCACCGGTTTCTCTCCTCGCGACAACACTCCCGAAGCCACCCTCGCCGTCATCGAGCGCGAAGCCCCCGGCCTCGCCGAAGCCATGCGCATGCAAACCCTCGCAAACACTCCCATGGCCATGATCTCACGCGGCGTCTGCGGCATTCGGGCCGCCACGTTGATCGTCAATCTCCCCGGCTCTCCGAAAGGCGCGCGTGAAAGCTTCAACGTGATCACACCCGTTCTTAACCACGCCATCTCGTTGCTGGTCGGACAACCCGGCGGCGATTTGCACTGAACAACCATTTCCTATCGCAGTCAGCAAGTTCCAAGCGACATTATTCGAACGAATAATGATAGACTTCGCGCGGTAACGCCTTCGAAAAAAATTCGTTCTCACGCGCGTGAATCACGGCGGGCCGGAATTTCCCACGCTTTCCCGGATTGACCTAATCTCATGAGCGCACCGACAGTTTTCATCAGCTACAGTCACAGGGATAAAGATCTCCTGGGCCCGCTGATCGCTCAGCTCAAAACGCTTGAGCAGGCCGGGCTCCTCGAAGTTTGGTCGGACACCCGCATTGACGCTGGTGACAAGTGGTATCCGGAAATTGAAGGGGCGATGAAGCGAGCCGCCGTTGCGGTCTGCTTAATTTCAGAGTACTTCCTGGCGTCGGACTTCTGCGCCAAGCAAGAGGTGCCATTCCTTTTGAAACGCGCGGCTGATGAAGGGCTGTTAATCGTTCCGGTACTGCTTAGCGAGTGTGTTTGGGAAGCCCATCGATGGCTAAAACTCGAGACTTAGAACTTGAAACTTTGATTGAATCCTGCTGCAGCGTCTCCCAGCGCGCAGCGCAGACGTTCAAGTGGGGACAAGATGCCAATCGCTCGCTTCTCGACATCGCCCACGACCGTCTTACGCTGAGTTGCGCTGCGCTCTACGAAGTGGTGCTTGCGATGGGCGGCTTGCCATTCAAAACCCAAAACTCAGAACTCAAAACTTCGATTAACGCCGCCGTGGTCGGCCTGCGCCGCGCCGGGCAACAGCATTACCTTCCTCACGGCCTCCTCACCCGCGCCTGGCTGCGCTTTCTCAACGGCGCGAGCACCGGTTCCGAGAGCGCGCAGACCGACCTGGACGAGGCTTGGGAGATTGCTGAACGCGGTCCGATGAGATTATTCATGTCGGACATTCACCTCTATCGCGCGCGGCTGTTTCATGATGTGAAGCCGTATCCGTGGACGAGTCCGCATGATGATCTCGCCGCCGCGCGGAAATTGATTGAGCAGTGTGGTTACTGGCGGCGCAAGGAAGAACTCGAAGACGCGGAGGCGGCAGCGAAGGCTTGGTAGGCTTTAGGATATCGGTTGGTATTTTGTCGTTCGTCCCCCCAGTCCCGTTAGGGACGAAATGTTTATAGAACAACAGGCCCAAAGATATTTTGAGAGCTCCATAGGAGCGAAATGTGATGTCCGTGGCTTGGGTCGCCCGATGGTATATGTCGCCGTCCGGAGTTGGATTGTTCGTTCGTTGTTAGCCATAACATTCCGCTCCTACGGAGCGGAAGCATTGGGTGGAAGGAATCGTATCTATAAACATCGTGCTCCTACGGAGCAAAGAACAATCGACTTCAAGTTGGGCACACATTTCGTCGAACAAACTACTTCGTTGACAAGGATCGTTTGCGCGCTTAAGATTTTCTCGAACTCAGAATTCGCAAGACACAACCAAGACGCTTAAGTAAACGCATTCTTATTTAGCAATTCGTTTCGCAACGCGATGCTCCTTCAAGCCACGTCTTCGACTGCAAACATCGGCGCGCCAATCACCGCGTATTGGCCGGTGATGATCTTTTTTGCCGTTGCGGTCATCTTTCCAGTCTTGCCAATTATCCTCGGAAGATTCATAAGGCCCTCGGTGTATGGAAAGGGAAAGATGCGGCCGTATGAGTGTGGCATCGATCCTACTACGGATGCACACTCGCGTTTCACGGTCAGGTATTACATCGTGGCGATGCTGTTTTTGATCTTCGACGTGGAAACGATTTTCCTTCTGCCCTGGGCCATCATTTTCATGGGTGAAGATTTTTCGTTCACGAAGTTTGCGCTTATCGAGATGTTTGTCTTTATCGGAATTTTGATTGTTGGCTACTACTACGCCTGGCGGAAGGGCGCATTAGAGTGGGCGTAGCCAATCGGAAATTGACAATCGGAAATCGGCATTGACCCATGGCTGAACACGACGAAGGATTCGTCCTAACCAGATTCGACACCATGATGAACGCCGTCAGGCGTAAGGTGGCGGCGCCTTTGATGGACACCAAGCTGGCGCGGTTTGGTGTTAACTGGGCGCGCAGCTCTGCTTTGTGGCCGATGACTTTCGGTCTGGCGTGTTGCGCGATCGAGATGATTGCGACGGGCGCGGGGCGATTTGATATTGATCGTTTCGGCGCCGGGGTGTTTCGTCCGAGTCCGAGGCAAAGCGATCTGATCATTATTGCCGGTACCGTTACGCTGAAGATGGGTCCGGTCGTGCGGAGAGTTTACGAGCAGATGCCGGAACCGAAGTGGGCCATCGCGATGGGCGCCTGCGCCTCCACAGGTGGACCATTTGATTCTTACTCAACGATGCAGGGTGTGGATCGTTGCATTCCGGTTGACGTTTACATTCCTGGATGTCCACCGCGTCCGGAAGCGTTGCTGTATGGCCTGATGCGCCTGCAAGACATCATCATGCGCGAGGCCCCGTCGGCGTATATCTTCGAGTCTGACGGCACGGTCCACCGCGCACAGGAGTTGGGCGACGGTGAGGAAATCACGCCCAGTTCCGACTCGGAACCGGTGCCCGCTAGGGTGTAGTCGGCCTCCCAATTTTCCAACCCGCGTTTCCGGCTAATAAACCCGCTGGAGTCCAATTCATTAACCCGAAGGGTTAGAAGAAAGTAGCCGGTGGTCGCAGCAAAGCGAAGACCACCGGATCCGTTGGACTGTTCGACCGCACCCAGGCGGGGTGCCAGAACTGCTCGATAACAATTACCCTTGCTTTCTCGCGCATCCAGCGGTTTTTCTGGCACCCTTCCAGGGTGCTGAACTTCTTGTTGTTCGCTTCCGGTGGTCTACGCTGCGCTGCGACCACCGGCTACTATTTGACAGCCCTCCAGGCTGTAAGACAAATATCGGCCTCTACCCAAAATTCAACGGAAGAAAGTGAGGCTCTTTTTCGTCTTATGTATGCAAGCATAGACGGAGGAGCCGGATGGAGCAGTGCGCGGTAATGGTGGAACCGTTCAGCGAAGAGCGCGTAATCGCGGCATGTCAGGAGGGCGATCGGGAAGCTTTCCGGCAGCTCTTTGAGACGTACAAGGACAAGGTGTTCTCCATTGCGGTCTATTCATTCGGCGGTGATGAGACGGCGGCAACCGATGTTTCGCAGCAGATATTTCTCAAACTAATGACGACCATCGGCCAGTTTCGCGGCGACTCGGCCTTTACGACCTGGCTTTATCGGATGGTCGTTAATGCCTGCACTGATGAACGGCGAAAGCGGAGGCGCTTTCTTCCGTTCGGTGATGGTGTGCCAGTGAGCAAGCTTGAAGATAGACGACCGCAGGAGAAGCGTTACGCAAAGATGGAACTGGCGGACTCCGTGCAGGGTGCGATTCAGGAATTGTCTCCGAAGCTGCGTATGCCGATTCTGCTTAAGTACGTTGAAGGACTTTCTTACGACGAGATCGCCGGCGTGCTTGGGTGTTCGAAGGGTACGGTCGCTTCGCGGCTGAATCGTGGACATCAGAAACTGGCGCAAAGGTTGTCGTATTTGAAAGGCCAGCTTGCTGACTAGATTTCTCCGTGTGAGCTCTGTGTTCTTTGTGTCTCGGTGGTGAATGAGGCGCGAAAAAGAATTACCACAGAGGCACAGAGAACACAGAGGGTGCACAGAGAGTAAGGAAAGGGTGTCGGAGAGTAAAAGATGTTTTCAAAGCACGTGACAGAACAGTTGTCAGCCTATTGCCACGGTGAATTAACCGGCGATGAATCGCGGCAAATCGCTGAGCATCTGATTGGCTGCAATCGTTGCCGGCTGGAGCTTGACGAGATAAAGGTGGGCGTCAAACTGGCTGCACAACTGCCGTTCGTGTCCGCCCCTGATTCGTTGTGGTCAGAACTTCAATCGAGTCTGGCGATTTCGGACGGCGCAGACGGCCAAGCAGCGCGAGCTAAGACTGGCGCCAGCAAGCCGTCTTTGTTTTCGTTCAAAGCATGGCAACCAGGCTTCGCCGGAGTCGCCGCCGGTTTTCTCCTGGTCGCATGCATCACAGCTGCCTGGTTTTACTCGCGTGAGTCGCGCCCATTTTGGGAAGTGGCGCGAATCAACGGCGCCCCCAGAATCGGCTCATCTCGTATTGGCGAGAAAGGGCAGCTTGCAGTGGGCCAATGGTTGGAGACTGACAACTCTTCAAGCGCCAAGATCGAGGTCGCGACGATCGGCCACGTCGAGATCGATCCGAACACACGCGTGCGTTTGCTTGAGACAAGACCAACCGAACATCGACTCGAGCTCGCGCGCGGAAAGATGAGCGCGAAAATTTGGGCGCCTCCGCGATTGTTCTTTGTCGACACGCCCTCGGCAGTCGCCGCCGACCTGGGCTGTGCGTACACGCTTGAGGTTGATGATGCGGGAGCGAGTCTTTTACATGTCACTGCCGGATGGGTCGCCTTGCAACTGCGCGATCGAGAATCGATTGTGCCTGCTGGAGCAGCGTGTGCGACGCGTCCGGGTATTGGGCCAGGTACACCGTACTTCGAAGATTCATCCGAGATTTTTAAGAAGGCGCTTTCGAAACTTGATTTCGAACCTGGCGACACCGAATGGTCCAAGATTCCAGCCCTCGACATTATCCTGGCGGAGTCGCGAACTCGGGACACGCTCACATTGTGGCATCTGCTTTACCGTGTTGAGGGAACAGATCGAGTTCGCGTCTACGAAAAAATGGTTACGCTCGCGCCGCCGCCGAAAGACGTCACGCGCGAAGGCGTCTTACAACTTAATGATCAAATGCTTCATCTCTGGAAAGGCTATCTGGAAAACAGTTGGAGCAGCGACTCAGATCTGAAGAAGGTTTGGGTCGACACATGGACTCGCGGGCTGGGCAAGTTCAAAGGCATCGATGGGAAAAAATGATCTTTGGAGTTGCGCAGGCCACGCGGCTGACCTGGTCCGTCATCGCCTTAGAGAAGGGAGAGCAAAACATCATGAAAAGCGATTCAGATTCAAAACCCGATCGGAGAGGTTTTCTCAGGCAGGCTTCGGTGTTCGCGCTTGGTCTTCCCCTGTTGGAACTCGGGACTTTCGGCTTGCTCGGTTGTAACCAGGCGAGTTCGTCATCTCGCGCCGCGCTGGCCGAAGCCGGCAGCGTTCCCTGGAAAACTGCGATCGTTGCCGAAGGGGAACCGGGTGAGCCGCTGATGATCTCGGGCACCATTTACGCGCCCGACGGCCGCACCCCGCTTGATGGAATCAATCTTCTGGTTTACCAAACTGACGCGACCGGCGTTTATTCAACAACCGGCGGCGACAATCGCAACACTCGGATTAATGGGGCCATGCGAACTAAGGCCGATGGACGCTATGAGTTTCGAACCATTAGACCGGGCTCTTATCCGGGCAGTCGAAATCCGCAACACATCCACGCCTACGTTTCCGGGCCAGGATATCCCGAGTATTGGATCGACGAGTATCACTTCAACGACGATCCGTTCATTACCGACGAGATGCGAAAGAAGTTTGGCGCGCACGGAAGCTTTTCTTCCATCCTGACGTTAAAGCGCGAGAGCGATGGTGTGTGGCGAGGTGTGCGCGACATAAAGATTGAACGTTGTTCGAGGAATTGCACGGGACGCTAGTCCCGAAGGGACACAATGTTGATAGACACGCCCAGAACATAACTCGCTCCGCAGGAGTTTAGCCTGGGATTGATAGTTTCAACATTAGTTATTTGGAAACGAAGGAGAAGGGGGTGGCGCACATGAAAAGGCTATGGAAAGTTTTGCGTTGGGTGGCTGTGGTTGCCGCCTGCCTTTTCGTAGCGGCGCAATTTACCAGCCCTGCCCGCACTAATCCTGAAGCGGATCGTTCGCTTGCGCTCGAGTCACACCTGCAGGTGAATCCTCAAGTCGGTGCCATCATTGACCGTTCGTGCGCAGACTGCCACTCAAACAAAACGCAGTGGCCCTGGTACAGCAAAGTCGTTCCTGTGTCGTGGCTGGTTATCGATCACGTGAACCACGGCCGCAGCCATCTCAATTTTTCGGAATGGGGCCGCTACGATCGACGTGAGGCCGGCCAAATGCTCGGCCAGATTTGCAAGGAAGTGAAATCCGGCGCGATGCCGCTCTCGTCATACACGCCACTGCATCCCGAATCGAAGTTGTCGGCTGAAGATGTGAAACTGCTTTGCGATTGGACCAACGCTGAGCGCCAGCGGATAGATAAGCCAAAACAGTTTGCTACGCGGCAAGAAGAAACAGATCCACCTCCTGATCGCTGAGCCATTCATCATCATGGTGAGGTTGCTCTTGCAGTATAAACCGGCGCCGCAATTCTTGAGTCAACTGATTAGAATAAAACGGAGTAGCTGCAAGGTTTTGTAAGGCTCTATTGGCACTTTCCAAATTACGTTCAGCACCGAAAACGTGGAGTCGTAGGACATTCGCCACAGCCTGTAACTGTGGCGATCTGACGGCGTCTAAGTGCTCTTTGGCTTTGGAAAAGTCCCCGCTTCTCAACCATGCAACAACCAACGCGGCCCGGAAGTATTCCTTTTGAAAGTGCCAAGGACAACCCTGGAGGCCCGCGTTAAGTATACGTATGGCTTCGTTTCTTTTACGCATCTTTAACAAGATCATTCCGCGTATGTGTTGTCCAATCCAACCCTGCAAAGTAACGAGGGGTCCGTGAGGAAGGAACTCCAAGGCCTCGCTAAAGCGACCTAAAGCTGCAAGGACACAAGCGCGGCCATTTCTTGCAATATCATCATTCGGAAATTGGAGAGACACCTTGTTATAAGCAGCCAGAGCGTCCTCAAGGAGCCCTTCAGCCTTGAGCACTTCCGCCCGGCCATTCTTGGCGACCACGTTCTCCGGATGCTCTCTGATGACTTCATCGAAAGCAGCGAGTGCGGCAGGCAGTTGCCCCTGCGCCTTGAGCACTTCTGCCCGGCCATTCTTGGCGAACACGTCAGTCGGAT
>Ga0190270_10001318_pt1 | contig 11476 bp, 10 predicted proteins | sample Popmic320T_FD_133748 | JGI IMG/M metagenome (GOLD analysis project Ga0190270, IMG submission 133748) | Populus adjacent soil microbial communities from riparian zone of Weber River, Utah, USA - 320 T | ecosystem: Environmental > Terrestrial > Soil > Riparian zone | place: USA: Utah | collected... | reverse complement strand
GTTTTCCCCTTGGTCGGCAGCCTCGCTTATCTGCTGGTCGAGGTGGCGCCGGGGCTGGGGCAGCGGCGCGGGGTCAGGATGGCCAGGACGGCGGCGGTCAAGACGATCGATCCCGAGCGCGAGGTCCGCGCCGCCCGCGACGCGCTCGAGACGGCAGACACCGCCGCCAACCGGATCGCGATGGGCGATGCGTTCGCCGACCAGCTCAAATGGGGCGAGGCCCTGCTTCACTACAAGGAAGCGCTGGCCAAGGCGCCGCATGGCGACCGCGCGACCCAGATCAAGCTCGCCCGCGCCAATCTCGAGGCCGGCAATGCGGCCGAGGCGCGGCGGCTGGCCGAGACTCTGCCCGAGACGCGCAGCGCCGCCGAGGAGGATCGCGGCAGGCTCCTGCTCGCCCGCGCGCTCGCCGAATGCGGCGAGGACGAGGCGGCGATCGCGCTCCTCGCCGAGATCGGCGAGCGCATGCCGGGCGGGGAGGCGCAGTGCCGGCAGGCCGCCTTGCTGCTCGGGCAGGGGAAGGAGGCGGAGGCGGTGGCGCCGCTCGCCGAAGCGGAGAGGCGGGCGCGGAGAGTCGACAAATATGAGCGCCAGCGCGACCGCGACATGTACGACTGGGCCGAGCGGACGCTGGCGGAGCTCAGGGGGAGGGGGTTCTAGTTCCTCCCCATCGGAACGATGGGGAGGGGGACCATGCGCAGCATGGTGGAGGGGTAACGGGCTCGGCCTGCGCCATGACCCCTCCACCAGCCTTCGGCTGGTCCTCTCCGCATCGCTGCGCGGCAGGGAGGAATTACGCAGGCACCTGTCCATTCGCCTTCAGCACCTCGCCGGCGAGGTAGAGCGAGCCGAAGATGAGCACGATCGGCGGGCGGGCGCGGTCGGCGTGGCGGGCGATCCAGCCGAGCGCCTCCTCGACGCCGGCCGCCGGGACGGCGCTGAGCCCGCTCTCCTTCGCCGATCGGGCGAGCGCGGCCGGGGCGTGGTGCTCGTGCGCGGCGACAGGCACCGGGTGGAAGGTGACGGACCGCCCCTGGAACGGCTTCAGGACCCCGGCGACCTCCTTGTTCGCGAGCAGGCCGAAGACGATGTGGAACGGGCGGTCGGCGGGGACCTGGACCCTGAAGAAATCGGCGACGGCGCGTGCGGCGGCGGGATTGTGGCCGCCGTCGAGCCACAGCTCGGCCTCCCTCGGCAGCAAAGCGTGGAGCGGCCCGGCGGCGAGGCGCTGCAGCCGCGCCGGCCAGTCCGCCCAGCCCATCGCCGCCTTGAGCGCCGCTTCCGGCACGCGCAGCGCACTCTGGTGGCGGAGCATGGCGATGGCGAGGGCTGCGTTCATCGCCTGGTGGACTCCGCGCAGGCGCGGCAGAGGAAGCTCGATGCGGCCGCCTTCGTCGCGATAACAGAGCTGGTCCTTGTCGACCGCCGCGTCCCATGCGCCGCCGCGCGGCAGCCAGAGCGCGCCTGCCTTCGTCGCCGCTTCGCCGATCCGGTCGGCGATCGCCGGCGGATAGCGGTCGGTGACGAGCGGCACGCCTTGCTTGGCGATGCCCGCTTTCTCGGCCGCGACCTGCTCGATCCGGTCGCCGAGGAACGCCTGATGATCGAGGCCGAGCTGGGCGATCCCGCACGCCGCCGGCGCAGTGACGACGTTGGTCGCGTCGAGCCGTCCGCCGAGGCCGACCTCGACGATGCAGGCGTCGGCCGGCGCCCGCGAAAAAGCGAGGAAAGCGGCTGCGGTCGTGGCCTCGAAGAAGCTGATCTCCATCCGGTCGGCCGCGTCGAGCGTCTCGGCGAGCAGCCCGGCCAGCGGCTCGTCGTCGATCAGAGTGCCGGCGATGCGGATGCGTTCGTTGAAGCGGACGAGGTGCGGGCTGGTGTAGACGTGCGCCTTGAGACCCGCCGCCTCGATAGCGGCGCGCAGGAAGGCGCAGGTGGAGCCCTTGCCGTTGGTGCCGGCGACGTGGAGCAATGGGGGCAGGAGCCGCTCCGGATGGCCGAGCCGGGCGAGCAGCTCGGCGATCCGCTCGAGCCCGAGCACGTCGCCGCCCGGCGCGATCGCCGCCAGCCGATCGAGCTGCGCCTGAACGGCGGGGTGATCGGAGACCGCGTGGTCAGCCATGATTCCTCCCCATGCAGAGCATGGGGAGGGGGACCATGCGAAGCATGGTGAAGGGGTAACTGACTCGGCCTGTGCCAAAACCCCTCCCCCACCCTGCGGGTGGTCCCCCTCCCCATCGCTGCGCGATGGGGAGGAGCCTCACGCCGCCGCCTTTCGCTCCGGCGTCAGGTAATCGAGCAGCAGAGCCAGGCGCGGCTTCAGCTCGGCGCGAGGCACGACCATGTCGACCATGCCGTGCTCGAGGAGATATTCGGCGCGCTGGAAGCCCTCGGGCAGCTTCTCGCGGATCGTCGATTCGATGACGCGCTGGCCGGCGAAGCCGATCAAAGCGCCCGGCTCGGCGAGATGGACGTCGCCCAGCATCGCGTACGAGGCGGTGACGCCGCCGGTGGTCGGATCGGTGAGCACGACGATATAAGGCAGGCCGGCCTCTTTGAGCTCGGCGATCGCGACCGTGGTCCGCGGCATCTGCATCAGCGACAATATGCCTTCCTGCATGCGCGCGCCGCCGGCCGCGGTGAAGATCAGATAGGCCGAGCGGTCCCCGATCGCGGCCCGCGCTCCGGCGACGAAGGCGGCGCCGACGCCCAAACCCATCGATCCGCCCATGAAGGCGAAGTCCTGGACGCCGACGACCGCGCGCCGGCCGTCGATCGTGCCGCGGGCGTTCATCAAAGCGTCGGGTTCGCCGGTCTGCTGGCGGGCGGCGCGGAGGCGATCGACATAGCGCTTGGAATCGCGGAACTTGAGCGGATCCTCGCGCACCGGCGTCGGCGGCAGGATCGAGAAACCGGGGTCGAGCACCTGGTCGAAGCGTACGCGCGGACCGATCCGGGCGTGATGGCCGCAGCGCGGGCAGACGTTGAGATTCTCCTCCCACTCCTTGGTGAACACCATCGCATCGCACTCGCGGCACTTGTGCCAGAGATTTTCGGGCGTCTCCCTTTTGGGCAGGAACGGGATCGAGTTGCGGACGCGGTTCAGCCAGGACATGGCGGGTCTCCTTGGGGAGCGGATAGGACTGGGGGGAGAGGGTGTCTAGGACGGGACAGTCACTTTTGCGCACCTCGGCGTAGAACTGTCACCATCGTGCGGAAAAGTGACTGTCCCCTCTCAGAGCGTCGCCTCGATATCTCTTGCCGCCTGGTCGGGATCGTCGGCCTCGGTGATCGGGCGGCCGATGACCAGCACCGAGGCGCCGGCATCCAATGCGGTGCGCGGCGTCACCACCCGTTTCTGGTCGGCGCTGGGTCCGCCGGCCGGGCGGACGCCGGGGACGACGAAGAATCCCTCGGGCCACATCTTGTGCGCGGCGCGCACCTCGGCACCCGAGCAGACGACGCCGTCGAGCCCCGCCTCGCGGGAAAGGGCGGTCAGCCGCTCGACCTGCGCGTGGGGGTCGCCCGCGACGCCAATCCCACGCAGATCCTCGCCGTCGAGGCTGGTAAGGACGGTCACGCCGACTACCTTCGTGCCCGTGGGCGCGGCAGCCTTGGCATCCTCCATCATCGAGCGCCCGCCGGCGGCGTGGACGGTGAGGATCGCCGGCTCGAGCGGCCGCAGCGCCTGGATCGCCTTGCCGACCGTATTGGGAATGTCGTGGAGCTTCAGGTCGAGGAAGATCGGAAGGTGCAGATCGGCCATCTCGCGAACGCCGGCGCGCCCGTTCGCGCAGAAGAATTCGAGGCCGAGCTTGATCCCGCCGACATGGCGGCGGACGCGTTCGGCAATTGCTTTGGCACGTTCGAGGTCGGGCGTATCGATGGCGACGTAGATCGGGCTGCCGCTCATGCGGGCCAGACTTTGGAGTCGGTCGCGATCCTTTCCTCCTCGCGCCGCGGCGGGGCGGCCGGAGCGAGGCCGCCGGGCGTGTTCGCGACCGTTACCGGCTGAGCGTTTTCGAGCCTTCGCTTCAGGCCCCAGACCCGCCCGCGATAGACCAGGAAGGTCGGGACGAAGCCGACGAGGAAGGCGAACAGGACGAGCACCGGCAGTTTCACGTCCATCTGCAGCCCGCCCCACAGATTGACCGTGACCTGCGCCCAGTTCGCCTTGGCGAACAGGACGAGGACGATGGCGAGCACGACCCAGAACAGGGTTTTCAGGAACTGCATGGCTTCTTCCTCCCCGAAATCGGCGCGCGCGTCCAGCCTCAGCCGATCTCTTGGCTGAGCGCCTCGATCAAAGGCGCGATCCCGGTCAGCCGCGCTTTCTCCTCGGCGAGGACGGCGCGGAACGCGTCGCGCTTCGCCGCGGCGGCGTCGACGCCGTGGCCGGGCATGGTCGAGAGCAGGATGTCGACCAGCCGGTCGGCGCCGTGGAGGCGGCCCCACAGATAATCATTCTCCCGCCAGGCGCGGCTGAAGAAGGCGCCGAAGCTGTTGAACCGGACGCCCTTCAGGGTTGCGGCGGCGCCGCCGGAGCGGATCGCGACCGCGTCGTCCGGCGAGATCCTGTCGACCTTTACCGGATCATATTCGTCGCGCCCGTCCTCCTGCAGCAAGGGGAAGGTCGCGATGTCGTAGAAGGGAAAGCCGAGATAGGCGACGATCAGCGGCTTGCGCTGCGCGCGCGGCAGCGCCGCCAGCGCCGCGGCGAGCCGAGCGTCGGCGGCCTCGTCGAGCGCGGCCAGATCGAGGGTCGTCGCGAGCGTGTCGAGCGCGGCGGGGGCGTCTTCGATCGGAAGGCCGGCGAGCGGTGCAGCCGCGCCGATGCGGTAGCGGGCGATGAGATCGTCGAGCATGGCGCGCAGCTCGGGCCGCTCGTCGCCCCGGGCATGGAGCGAGCGCGCGAGGAAGCGCAGGCGGCGGATGCGGAAGCCGACGTCGAAGCGGCCGAGGAAGCGGATCGCCGCCTTGGTCGCGCCCTTGGCGGTGAAGGCCGTGTCGGTAGCGATTCCCGCCTCCCGCACCGCCTGCCAGACTCGTTTTCGCAGGCCACTGTCCGGCTCCACGTCGGCCGCGCGGCAGAGGTGCAGGATCGTGTCCTCAACGACGCGGGCGAGCTTGAGCTGGCCATAGGCCGCATAGGCGAAGCCCGCCTGCCGCGCGGCGAGCCCGTGCGCCCGCGTCCGCCACGCCTGCAGCCGCTCTGCGGTCGGCGCCCGGACGAAGAAGCCGCCGCCGAAGGCGCGGTCGATCGCGTCCTCGACCTGCGGACGGATCGCCTCGAGGATCCGGTTCATCCGCCGGATTCGCGCCGAGCGCGCCTCGATCGCCTCGAGATTGTCGCGGATCGGCTGCTCGCGCGGAATGTCGGAGAGCGCGCCGAAGATGGTCGCGAAGAAGCCCGGCGCCGCGGCCTCGCCGCCGGCACCGAGCCGGACCGACCGCAGGCCCGGCTTGGGGTCGACATAGACGAAGCGCCGGTCGACCTCGCGCCGGGCCGGCCGGTTCGCCAGCGCCGCGATCGCCGGGCGGAACGGGGCGTTGGCGAGGATCGAGCCGTCTATCAGCACCGTCCGCTCGGCCTGGGCAGGCGTGTGGCGTGGAAAGGCGCGGGCGAGGAACGCCGCGCGTCCCGGCCAGGCCGTGCCGCGCCCTTCGAGTACCGTGTCGAGCTCGGCCACGGTGAACGGCGGGAAGGCGCCGGGGAAGCTCGCCGTCGCCCGGGCCGCGAAGATGAGATCGGGGATTTCGGCGAAGCGCCCGCCGCCGATCGCGCGGAACGACAAGGTGAGGCGGTGCTCGGTCTCGAGCACTTCGGGCGGCGAGTTGAGGCGCAGCTTTTGCGGGAAGCCGTGGAAATCGGTCACGGTCACAGAAAGATCGAGCGGATGGCCCGGGGGCAACAGCGGCGTGCCCGTGCCTTCGCGCTTCATCGCCTCGATCGCGTCGAGCAGCAATGTGGTGAAACCGGCGCCTCCGAACGGCGGCGCGAACCAGCGCGCCCGAACGAAGCTCGCGACCTTCGCCCGCACCTCGGCGCGCTCGGCGGCATCGTCGCCGCGCTCGCCCTGGCCGCGTCCGGAGAGCGCCCACGCGAAGGGCAAAGCCGCGGCCTTGGCGAAGCGCGAAAGCGAGCTCCCTTCCGGATCGATCAGCCGCTCGACGTCGGCGCCGTCGAGCCAGAGCGCGGTCAGGGGCTCGAGCGAGCTTCCCGAGGCGATCGCGTCGGCGAGAAAGATGGCGTTGATCCCGCCCGCGCTCGCGCCCGCCAATATGTCGACCAGTACCCTGACGGAGATTTTGCTCCCCTCCGTCGCGCGGGCGATCAGATCGCGATAGACCGCTTCGGTCGGGCTCTCGGCGGGGCTGTCGCCGTGAAAGGCCTGGCTCGCCCGCGCGAGGTGCCAGATCTCGCGGGTGATGCCGTGCATGTAGACGGCGAGGCTGACGCCGCCATAGCAGATGAGGGCGAGGCGCAGCTCCTTTTCGTGCATCGCGGCCGAGCCTGCCAGCGCCCGCCGCTCCTGTCGAGCGCGCCTATCTTTCGAAAGTTTGTCAGGTTAGAAGCCGCACCCGTTTCAAGCAGTTAGCGTCGTGGGATTCAGTCCGCCAGTGCCCGCCCGGCGTCTCGCCCTCATTCTCCTCGTCCTGTTGGGACTGCTCGGCGCCTATTGGGCGGCGACGAAGGCGCGCTTCGTCAGCGGCGGCGAGCCGGCGGCCGAGCGGCCCGAACAAGTCGGCGCGCGCAACGGCTTCGAGACCGCGGTCGGCGACTCGCCGGACGGGCGCAGCGTCATCGATTATGCGCGGATCGACGAACGGCTGCGTCGGCTGATCGAAAAGCCGAATATGGTCGGCCTCGCGGTCGGGATCATCGAAGATGGCGAGATCCGCTTCCTCCAGGGCTATGGCACGACCGCGTCGGACCGCGAGGAGCAGGTGACCGTCGACACCGTGTTTCGCTGGGCGTCCTTGTCGAAGGGCGTCGCCGGCGACATGGTCGCCTTGCTCGCGCACGAGCGGCGGCTGGCTTTGTTCGATCCGATCAACCGCTGGGCGAGCTCGCTCCGGCTCCCCCGCGGCGCCGAGGAGAGGGCGACCGTCTCGGACGTGCTGACGCACCGCCTCGGCCTGTTCAGCCACGCCCAGGATTCGAAGCTCGAGGACGGTTACGATCCGCGCTGGCTGCGCGCGACCTTGTCGAGCCTGCACCTGATCTGCCCGCCCGGCCAGTGCCACGCATACCAGAACGTCGCCTACGACGCCGCGACCGAGATCGTCGAGCGCGTCACCGGCCTGCCCTATCGCGAGGTGGTGCGCGACCGGCTGTTCGCGCCGCTCGGAATGACCTCGGCGAGCATGACCCGCGCCGGCCTGATCGGCTCGCCGAGCTGGGCGCGACCGCATGCCGGCGGCCGCAACGGCCGCCCGGTCGAGGTCGCCGAGGCCTATTACCGGGTGCCGGCGGCGGGCGGGGTCAACAGCTCGATCAAGGACCTGGCGCTGTGGATGCGGGCGCAGATGGGCCTCGCGCCGGACGTCCTGCCCCAGCAGGTGCTCGAGACCATCCAGGAGCCGCGCGCCGCGACTCCCGGCGAGAACCGCCGCCGCCGGCGCCAGGCGGAGCGGATCGGCAATGCCTATTACGGCCTCGGCTGGCGGATCTACGATTATGCCGGTCGCCGGGTCGTCGGCCATCGCGGCGGCGTGCGCGGCTACCGCTCGCTGATCCTGTTCGATCCGGCGCGCAGGACCGGCGTCGTCGCCTTGTGGAACAGCTCGGCGGCGCAGCCGGGCGGGCTCGAGTTCGAGGTGATGGACATGCTTTACGGCCTGCCCTTCCACGACTGGCTCCAGCTCGACAGCCGCGAGGGGGCGCCGGTCACGCCGGTCGAGGTTCCGGAAAACGGGATCGAGAGCACGGGGCCTTAGGGGGGCAGGCGTGACGCCATCACCGGTGCGCCAGGGCTGAGCCTGTCGAAGCCCGGGTCGGAGCGTTGAAATCCGCCCTTCGACAGGCTCAGGGCTAGCGGGGTGGTGCGCGATCTTCACCCCATTTAGACCGCCCGCAGATCCGCCCAGATCGGGAGGTGGTCGGAGGCCTTGCGCGCGGCCGGCGAATGATGGGCGCCGCTCGCGACCACTTCGAGGTCCGGGGAGACCATGATCCGGTCGAGCTGGGCGATCGGACGGCGGGCGTGGAAGCTGAGGCCGCAATCGGCGAATACGTGACGGGCCCCGAAATCGCGCAGGCAACCGCCCCGCACGCTCCATTCGTTGAGGTCGCCCATCAGCACCGTCGGCGGATCGCCGGGGCGCGCCTCGAGGTGCGACAGGATCGTGGCCGCCTGCCGCCGCCGCCACAGGCCGGACAGATCGAGATGCATGCCGACGACGCGGACCTCCCGGCCGTCGATGCGGACGTCGGCGAGCACCGCCCCGCGCGGCTCCAGCGAAGGGAGGTGGACGAGGGCGCGCGCGAGCAGCTCGACGTCCTTCTTCACCAGCAAGGCATTGCCGTGCCAGCCGATGCTGCCGGCGCGGCCGTCGAGCGGCACCGGCTTGTAGTCGCTATGCTGCTCGATCAGCTGAAACGGGAGGGCGCTGGCGCGCGAGCCGAAGCGGCGATCCGCTTCCTGGAGCGCGATGACGTGCGCGTCGAGCTCGTTCAGCACGTCGAGCGTCCGCTCCGGCCGCCGCCGCCGGTCGGTGCCGATCGCCTTGCGCATGTTGTAGCTGGCGACGCGGATCATTGGGGACAGTTCACTGGGGACAGTTACTTTCCATGCTGCCGTGCGCGCTTAGCGGCCGTCGCGCGTGAAAGTAACTGTCCCTAACCAACCCGGCGGCCGGAGAGCTTGCCGAGCTGGTGGTCGAGCGCGCGCACGGCCTTCTTGGCGGCGCCGATCACGGCGCGGTCGACGTTGGCGCCTTCGTCTGCGACGGCGATCGGCGGAATGCCGTTGACTCGCGCCTCGAGCGTCGCGCGCCGCTCGCCGTGGCCGCCCTTGGATCCGTTGACGTCCGACACATGGACTTCGATGTCGGTGATCCGGTCCTCGAACCGCGCCAGGCGCTGGCGGATCTGCTCCTCGAGCCTCGAGTTCCGCTCGGCGTCGCTCTCGACCTGGTTGTCGGCGTAGATCTGGATGAACAAGGTGACTCTCCACTCGGCTATGCCCGAAGGGGGAATGCGAGGGGAGTGGGGGAGTTCCAAAATTCCTCCCATCTCGCGACGGGGAGGAACCGCGGGCTTCCGTGTTCCCGTTTCATTCGCTATCGTGCCGCCATGGCAAAGCCGCGGACACGCTACATCTGTCAGGCCTGCGGATCGGTGCAGAGCCGGTGGGTGGGGCAGTGCCCCGATTGCTCGGACTGGAACACGCTCGTCGAGGATGCCGGCGCGGTGGTGACGCCGTTCGCGGCGCGGCACAATCTGCGCGGCGGCGGGCGTGCCATCCAGCTCGTCGGCCTCGACGCCGAAGTGCCGCTGCCGGAGCGGATGTCGACCGGCATCGCCGAGCTCGACCGGGCGGTGGGCGGCGGCCTCGTCGCCGGCTCCGCGACCCTGATCGGTGGCGACCCCGGCATCGGCAAATCGACCTTGCTCCTCCAGGCAGCAGCGAAGATCGCCGTGCAAGGCCTTGCCGTCGCTTATATATCCGGGGAGGAAGCGACCGATCAGGTGCGGCTGCGCGCGCGCCGTCTCGGTCTCGGCGCGGCGCCGCTCCGGCTCGCCGCCGCCACCTCGGTGCGCGACATTTTGACGACGCTCGGCGAAGGCGCCCCGCCCGCCTTGCTGGTGATCGATTCCATCCAGACCATGCATTCGGACCTGATCGAGGGCGCGCCGGGGACGGTGAGCCAGGTCCGCGCCTCGGCCCACGAACTGATCCGCTACGCCAAGGAGACCGGCGCGGCCGTCGTCCTCGTCGGCCACGTCACCAAGGACGGATCGATCGCCGGCCCGCGCGTGCTCGAGCATATGGTCGACACCGTGCTCAGCTTCGAGGGCGAGCGCAGCCATCAATACCGCATCCTGCGCGCCACCAAGAACCGCTTCGGCGGCACCGACGAGATTGGCGTCTTCGCCATGGAAGGCGGCGGCCTGGCCGAAGTCGCCAACCCCTCGTCGCTGTTCCTGACCCGCCGCGACGACCCGGTCAGCGGCACCGCCATCTTCAGGCTGCCGGAGCACACGCGCCGGCTGATGAACTCGGCAAAGATCTTCCAGATGAAACTGGGCTATGACTTCGAGACGCTGGCCAAGGCGCAGAAGGAAGTGGTCCGCGTCAACAAGCTCGAGAGCTGCTACCTGCGGCCGATCGCATGGATCGGCTCGCAGAAGCTCGGCGTCTCGCCCAAGGGCAACACGGTCCACGTCGCCATCGCCGCCTGGCCCTGGGGCGCCTACCTCGGCGAGGATGGCATCACCAAAGGCATCCGCGTCAAGACTTCTTCATTCACCCGGCACCATGTCAACTCATCGCTGGTGCGCGCCAAGGCATCGGGCTACTACATCAACTCGATCCTCGCCAACTCGGAAGCCGCCAACGACGGCTACGACGAGGCACTGCTGCTCGACACCGAAGGCTACGTTTCCGAAGGCTCCGGGGAGAACGTCTTCATCGTCCGGCAGGGCCAGCTCTACACCCCGGACCTGGCTTCCTGCCTCGACGGCATCACCCGCGACGCCGTCATCACCCTGGCGCGCGACCTCGGCATCGAAGTGACTCAGAAGCGCATCACCCGGGACGAGGTGTATTGCGCCGACGAGGCGTTCTTCACCGGCACCGCGGCCGAAATCACGCCGATCCGCGAGCTCGACAACCGTACGATCGGCAACGGCAGCCGCGGACCGGTCACGCAGAAGCTGCAGGACCTGTTCTTCGACGCCATCGCCGGCAAGTCGGAGCGCTACCGGCATTGGCTTCATTCCATCGACGCCTAGCATCCTCCAGGTCAGGTTCACATATGGATCAGCACTCCAAGGAGGAGGCCGTCATGGAACTCGACGGCAAGGATATGCCGGCGTTCTGCCCGCATCCGTCCATGACGTTGTGGAATCAGCATCCACGCGTGTTCCTCGACCTCTCCGTCACCGGCGAGGCCAAGTGCCCTTACTGCGGCACCCGCTACCGCCTCAAGCCCGGCTCGCGCATCCACCGGCATTGACAGATCGTGCGCGCTCGCTGCAGCGCGGGACGAAATTCACGCCTGGCTGTCCGCCGATGTGACTTCTTCGAGGTTTTTCCCCCGCTGGGCAAGACACAATCCATGCACAACAAACGGCGCTGCTGCCCGGCGGCGCCGAAGAACTCTGGTGGATCGACCTTGCCTTTCCAGAAGCAGCCTTCCCGGCGCTCTTTGCTGATCGCGCCTTCGACGATCACCGTGGCGGTGCTGGCGCAACCTCTTCTCGCCCTGCTGCGCCGTTTCGACGCCTTCGGTCGCATCGACGTGCTGG
>Ga0190270_10001317_pt1 | contig 11478 bp, 5 predicted proteins | sample Popmic320T_FD_133748 | JGI IMG/M metagenome (GOLD analysis project Ga0190270, IMG submission 133748) | Populus adjacent soil microbial communities from riparian zone of Weber River, Utah, USA - 320 T | ecosystem: Environmental > Terrestrial > Soil > Riparian zone | place: USA: Utah | collected... | reverse complement strand
TGTCTTCATCTGTGGCCGCGCTCCCGGCCGCAGCGACCGGCGCATCGTTCTCCGGCGTCACCTCGATCGATACCGTCGACGGCGCGGATGTCACCATGCCGTCACTAACAGTGAAAGCAAAGGAGTCCGCGCCAGTCCAGGCGGCATCGGGAGTGTATGTCAGGTTTGGCAGCGCACCGCTGAGAGTCCCGCGCGCCGGCGGCACGGTGATAGCGAACGTCAGGGGGTCGCCGTCGGGATCAGTGCCGGCAAGCGTGACCGGCAGGGGACTGTCTTCGGCGGTGGTGAGCGACTGCGCGCCGGCTGCGGGCACGTCATTCACCGGCGTGAGGGTGATGGAAACGGACACCGGCGCGGAGTTCGCTGTGCCGTCGCTCACCGTAAAAGTGAAGCTGTCCGTTCCGTTCCAGTTAGCGTCCGGCAGGTAGGTCAGGTTTGGGGCCGTCCCGCTGAGGCTTCCGCGCAATGGCGGCGCGGTCACCGTGAATGTGAGCGCGTCTTCATCGATATCCGTGCCGGCCAGCACTACGGCGAGAGGAGCATCCTCGGCGGACGTCAGCGACTGCGGCGCCGCCACCGGAGCATCGTTTTCGGGCGCGACTTCAATCGTCACAAAGACCGGCGCGGAAACGGCCGCGGCATCGCTCACCGTAAACGAAAAGCTGTCGGTGCCATGCCAGTCTGCGTTCGGCGTGTAGATCAAATCAGGCGCGGAGCCGCTCAGTGTTCCCTGAGCCGGCGCTCCAGCGACTGCGAACGTCAGGGTGTCGCCATCGGCATCGGTACCCGTTAGGGTCACCGGCCGCGGCTGATCCTCCAGCGTAATGAGCGACTGCGCCGCAGCGGCCGGCACATCATTTACCGGGGTGACGGTGATGAGCACATCAGCCGGAGCGGAAGTCGCAGCGCCGTCGTTGACGGTGAAGGAAAAGGTGTCGGGGCCATTCCAGTCAGGATCAGGCGTGTAACTGACATCCGGAAGCACACCGCTCAGTACGCCGTGGGACGGCGGTTCCGTAATTGCATAGCCGAGCGCATCGCCGTCGGCGTCCGTGCCGGTGAGGGTCACTGCCAGAATCGCGTCCTCCATCGTCTCGACAGACTGCGGGACGGCGGCGGGGGCGTCATTCGCCGGCGTGACGGTGATGGAGATGACCGCCGGCGCCGAAGTGGCAGTCCCGTCGTTCGCGGTGAAAGTGAAACTGTCGCTCCCCTGCCAGCCGGGATGGGGTGTATAGACGACGCCGGGCAGCGTACCGCTCAGCGTGCCATTCGCGGGCGGTGTCCCAAGGGTGTAGCTGAGCACGTCGCCGTCAACGTCGGTGGCCGCGACGGTCACCGGCAGCGCGGTGTCTTCCTCCGTGGAAACCGACTGCGCTGCTGCGAGCGGCGCATCGTTCACCGGCGACGCTTCAAGCGAAATCACCGCCGCCGCAGAGGTGGCCGCAGCGTCACTCGCGGTAAAAGCGAAGCTGTCTGCGCCGGACCAGTTTTCGTCCGGCGAATAGGTGACTTGCGGCAGAGTGCCGCTGAGCGTGCCGTGGGCGGGCGGAACGGTGATCGCCCATGTCAGGGTGTCGCCGTCCGCATCGGTGGCGCCGAGCAGCACGAGGGTTGGGGTATCCTCCGCCAGGAGGACCGTTTGCGGTGCGGCGGCCGGCGGGTCATTCACCGGCGTCACGCTGATATCGACCGCTGCCTCCGCGGAAATGGAGGGGCCGTCAGTAACGGTGAAATGGAAACTGTCCCCGCCGCTCCAGTCAGGGTCGGGCGTATAAGTCAAATTCGGGGCCGTCCCGCTCAGAGTGCCGTGCGCCGGCAGGGATGTCAGGACAAAACTCAGCGCATCGCCATCTGCGTCGGCGCCCGCGAGGGTGATGGCGGCGGCAGTGTCTTCGGATGTGGAGGCTGATGAGCCGAGGGCGACCGGTGCGTCATTGACGGGCGTAACGTCGATTGAAACTGTGGCAGGCGGTGAGACCAGGGAACTGTCGCTCGCGGTGAACGTGAAACTGTCCGTGCCATTCCAGCCGGCAACCGGTGTATAGATAAGGTCCGGCGCCGTGCCTGTCAGGGTGCCGTGCGCGGGGGACGCCGTGATGACAAAGCTCAGAGCGTCGCCATCCGCATCCGTTCCGGCAAGCGTCAGGGCGACATCCGTGTCTTCCGCGACAGAAACGGATTGCGCCACGGCCGCAGGCGCATCGTTCACCGGCGCGACCGTGATGGAAACAACGGCCGGGACTGAAACTTCCGCGGCGTCGCTCGCGGTGAAAGTAAAACTGTCGCTGCCGTGCCAGTTCGCGTCCGGTGTATAAAGCAGGTCCGGGCCGGTGCCACTCAGTGTTCCGTGTGCGGGAAGCGAGGCGACGGCGAACGTCAGGTCATCCCCGTCGATGTCAGCACCCGTCAGCGTGATGGCAGCGTTTGTGTCCTCGACACCGGCAACGGAAGAACCGGTTGCCGCCGGCGCGTCATTCACGGGCGTGATGACGAGTGTCACCGTGACCGCGGCGGAGTTCGCGTGGCCGTCGTTAACGCGAAACTCGAAGCTCGTTTCTCCGGAGAAGTTCGCGGGCGGTGTGAAGATCAAATCCGGCGCCGTTCCCGTGAGGGTGCCCGCGCCGGGAAGTGTCAGGATTTCGTAAGTCAGCGGCTCGCCATCCGCATCGGTCCCGCTCAGGGTCACCGCCAGCGGCGCATCTTCCGCACCGGTAATGGTGCCGGCGAGCGCTTCCGGCGGCGCGTTGTGCAGGATCGTGAAGGTGTCGCGGACCACGCCGGTGCTGTTGAGGAAGCGGGCCTGCAGTTCGCGGCCGTTTACATCGAGCACCACCGATCCGAGTTCCAGGAGGTTCACCGCCATTACCGGGTGATTGAGCGTACCGAGATTCAGTTTTCCGGACGATCCGGCCACGGCGAAAACCGCGCCGTTGTGCGGTCCGCTGACTTTCCCGTAGGCGCCGTCCACGGCGGGATTACCAAGGCCGGGCTGCTTGACCATCGTGGCCGGATTGAATGTGCTGCTGACGCCATAATGGCCATCGATGAACTTCGACCGCTGATAGTTGTGCTCATGTCCGAAGAGCAGAAGATCCACGCCGTAGTCTTCAAGGATGGGAACGAAGACCTCGCGCATGTCCTTCATTTTGCCTGAGTCCGCGGTCGGATTGTCGGAATCATGATTGCCTTTGCTGTATGGCGGATGGTGCCAGTAAGCGACGATCCACTCCTGCGCCGTGGACGCCAGATCCTGCTGCAGCCATGCCGCCATATTGCCGGTCGAGAGCCGGCTGGTTCCTTCCGAATCGAGGCACACGAAATGGATGTTCCCGACATCGAAGGAGTAATAAGCCTCGGTGCCGGAAGCGACGCCGCCCGCCTCGCCCAGTTTTGGCAGCGAAAAGAGGTCATAGTAAGGTCCCGACTGCGTGGCGGAACTGGCACTGCCGGCATCGTGGTTTCCAAAGGTCGGCCAAAACGTCGTATTCCGGAGCATCGTCGGATAGATCTCGAACATCTTCGTCTGAAACTCCAGATCGGTGCCGGTTTCATAGACGTTGTCGCCCAGCATGAGCACGCCGTCGAGACGCTGCGCGCCATTGAAGGCATAGAAGGCGTCGCGCACGGCGCGCTGATTGCCGTCGCCGGTGCCCGGATCGCCGAGGACCCAGAAACGATAGGGCCGTGCCGTGCCGGCGGGAGGGTGCGTCACGAAATAGTGTGTCAGACCGGAGGCCAGCGTGCCTCCGGAGTGCCCGGCGGCGTAATAATAACGGGTGTCCGGCGTCAGGCCCGTCAGGGTGACGATGTGTTCCGTTTTGGGGACCGTGTCGGAAAAGGTGCCGTTGAGAGCGCCGGCGTCGGTCCCGTAATTGAGAACGGTGGTGGTGGCCACATCGGTTCTCCACCTAACGATGGCGCGACCGGGCGCCGTCATTTGGATATACGGTCCGCGGCTCACGGCCGGCACGGATTCGTAAAGGCGGAGATCGAAGCTCAGATCGGCGCTGTTTACGGCACCCTGATGCAACTCCACCGCGAGCACGTTGCGGCCAGCCACAAGGAGACCCGGGTTTACGGAAAACGAATAAAAGGTGTTCTCGTCCGGCGCTCCGATGTTGGCTGACGCCAGTTGGTTGTAGGCCACCGCGCCCGCCGGCATATTGCTGCGGACAATTTCCGTCCCGTTCAAATAAACGATGGCGCCGTCGTCGCGCAGAAGATCGAGCTTCAGCACGCCGGAAATCACGGCAGGGTCCGGCAACTGAAATTCGCGGCGGAAATAACTGGTGATGTACTTGTTGTTCGCGTCCGGGCCGAAACCGATGACTTTAGCCTCGTCCCCGTCGCCATAGCCGAGTTGCGCCGGGCCCTGAGCCCACGCGGTGTCGTCGAAGGCCGCGGCGCGCCACGCCGTGCCCTGATTGCTCCCGTTGTCGAGATACTTCCAGACCGAACCCTTCGCCACCAACGCGTCCACATTGATGGTCACGGTGGCGGGAGCCGTGGTTAGGGTTCCATCACTGACGCTGAAGGTGAAAGTGTCCGTCCCCCGGAATCCCGGCGCCGGCGTGTAGGCCAGCACCGGCGGCAGTCCGGTTAGGGTGCCATGGGCGGGGCCGCTCACCAGCGTGTAGGTCAGCGTATCCGCCGGCAGGACGTAGCGGGCAAACTGCTTCGGCTCGCCGCCAATAAAGAGACGAAGCCGGTCCGGCGTGAGGGCAAGGGCCTCCGCCTGACCAAAACCCGAAACGGCTTTCTGTTCCAGCACGGCGCCCGTGCGATTGACGCGGATTACCTTATTGCTCTCGTGACTGAGGCAAATCAGGGTGTCTGTGGCGCGATCGAAGGCGATGTCGCTGATGTCGGTGGCCACGCCCGCCGTAAAGACGGTCGCATTGAGATTGCACAGCACGCTCGAGACACCGGTGGCGGGATTCATGGCATAGATGTTCCATGTTCCGCCCGCGGGTTTTTCGGCGAGGTAGTAGAGCAAATCGCGGCCGGCGTCATAACAAAGCGATTCCACGCCGAGATTTAACAGACTTCCGACGGCCGTGTTCCACGTGACATTGCCGGCGCCGGTCCGGTTGAGAGTCGTTGCCCCGGGAGGAATTGTGCAAATGGTGATGCGCTGAAAGTCGTTTTCTTCGGCAATGGCGTATGTGTCTCCATACATCCATGCGATGGCTTCGGTGTCCTGGAAGCCGCTTTGGGTAATGGTCCGCACGAGGGTTCCGTCCGCCGTGTATTCGTAGCTGTGCCCGGCGCCGGTGGAGACGTTGCGGATAAAAAACAGCGTGCCGGTGTCCGCATTCCACGTGGCACCGGATAAGCCATCGATGATCTCGGTGAGGTCGCCGGAATAAAGCTGCTGCGTGTAATCCGGCAGCGTTCCATGGCGGCTTTCGGGATCGCTTCCCGTTAGGGTCAGGGTGATGGGCGTTTCCATTCCGGCGCTGACCGTCAGCGCGTTCGCGGAAGGAGGATCATTGACCGGAGTAATCGTCAGGGAAACCGCGGCCGGCGCGGAGTCATAGGTGCCGTCGTTCACTTTGAAAGTGAAGCTGTCGGTCCCTGCGAAGTTGGCGGCGGGCGTGTAGGTCACGGCCGGCGGGGTGCCTGTCAGCGAGCCGCTGGAGGGCGCTGTGACGATGGCGTAAGTGAGTGGTGATCCTTGAGGATCGGAACCGGTGAGCGTGACGGAGGCGGAGGTATCTTCGACGAGCGAGCGGGACTGCGGATGGGCCGCCGGGGCTCCCTCGGCCGTCGGCCCGGTCGCCGTCAATTCCATGTCGAACGTCAGGTCGCTGCTCGATCCGGCATTCTGGTGCATCTCCACGGCCAGCACGTTGTTCCCCTCCACGAGGAGCGCCGCGTTCACTGCGGAGGTGAGCAACGCGGTCTCGTCCGCGCCCCCAACGGCCGCCGGTGCCAGCGTCGTGTAAGTAATGGCGCCCGCGGGCAGGTTGGTGCGGTAAATTTCCGTGCCATTGAGATAAATCACGACGCCATCGTCACGACGCACGCGCAATCCGGCCGAAGTGAACGAGCCCGCGCCACTGACACTGAAACTCCGGCGAAAATAAGTGGTGATGTATTTCGCCCCGGAATTCGGTCCGTAACTGACGATGGTTGCCTCACCACCATCGCCGTATCCGAGTTCGCCAGGGCCCTGGGCCCATGAAGTGTCATCGAACGCCGGAGCCCGCCATGCGGTGCCCTGGTTGCTGCCGTTGTCGAGATACCTCCAGACCGACTGCAACGGGACCAGAGTTGTCGTGGATTGCGCCTGGGTGCTGAAGGGAAAGGCAGCGGCCAGGATGAAAAAGATGAGTTTCATCGGGAAGGGGGTTCGGCAGACTGCCGGGTGCCCGCATGGGTCCTCCAAACCGTCTTCCTTTCTCTCTATAAGCATTTTCCTGGCAATTGTGACTCTTTTTTTCAATTTTTTCCCGCACCGTCGCCGGGGTCCGGCCGATGAGGCCTCGACGGACCTCATTTTTGAATTCACCTTGCGAGCCGTCCGCCGGCTCACTTTTTCTTATTAGGCGGGGCCGCGGACTTCTTCGCAGGGGCCGCCGCTTTCCTCGCCGGCTGGGCGGCAAGGAGTTCCCCGACGTGGCGCAGCCAGTCCGAATAGGTGAACCCGAGGGCCGGCGGGAAAATATCACCGCGGGCATCCTCGCAGACGAAGTTCTCAAGGTCCTCGTCCGTGCGCTCGGTCAACAGGTGGTGGATGTCGGCGAGGATTGCTTTGCGCGCCTTGTCCTCCGCCTTCTTCGCATATTTCTTCACCGCGTGGTCGGCGGACTCGTGCTGAATGGTCCAGTCCGGGTGAAAGACGGTGCCAAGAAACTTCTTCAATTCGACGTAGGGGACTTTCTTCATAGCTGGAAAAGTTGGAAAAAGTGGCGCGGCCACTAAAAAGGCTGCCGCGGGAACCCGGTGCTTTTCCCCCGTTCCCGGCCATTCGGCAATCTGTTTTTTGCACCTTGGGGTATCCCCGACCCATTTACAGGCTGTCATCCGGACCGCAACTTCGAACTACCGCCGGCGGAGAGGAATCCGCCACCCCCCTTGCATTTGCCGGCACCGCCACGTATGGCGCGCGCCTCATGGCCGGCTTTTTCAAACGACTGCTGCAGCGCTTCTCCCGTCGCAAGGTGGACCTCGACGAACTGGAGGAGTCCCTGATCACCGGGGATGTTGGCATTCGCATGACGACGCAGATCATCGACCGTCTCCGGGCCATGGGCCGCAGCCTCGATCCCGAAGAAGTCGTGGACGTCTGCCGCGAGGAAATCCTCAAAATCCTCCCGCCCGCCACTCTTCCCCTGCCCTTTTTCCCTGACAGGCCGTGTGTCATTTTCATCGTCGGAGTGAACGGCACCGGAAAGACCACCTCTGCCGCCCGCCTCGCCCACTGGCTCAAAGCCAAAGGCCGGACCGTGATGCTCGCAGCGGCCGACACTTTCCGGGCGGCCGCGATCGAACAACTGGAAGTCTGGGCGCAGCGGCTCGACGTCCCGATCATCAAAGGCCAATATAAGGCCGATCCCGCCGCCGTCTGCCACGACGCATGGGAAGCGGCCCATAAACGGGGGATCAATTATCTGATCTGCGACACTGCCGGCCGGCTCCATACCCGCGACAATCTCATGGCCGAGCTTTCCAAAATCGAGCGCGTCCTCGGCCGCAAGGATCCCGGCGCCCCTCACGAAACCCTGCTCGTCGTGGACGCCACCACCGGCAGCAACGCTCTGCAGCAGGCGAAGGAATTCCAGAAAGCCGTCGGTCGCCTCACGGGAGTGATCGTCACCAAACTCGACGGCAGCGGCAAGGGCGGCTGCATCGTCAGCATCCAGCACGAACTTGGCATCCCCGCCCGCTTCATCGGAACCGGTGAGACCAAGGACGATTTCGCTGTGTTCGACTCCAAGAGCTTCGTGGAGGGGATTCTGTAAAAAGGTGCGCTCGCCGGGTTGCGACCCTTGATATTTCTGAAAATTATGATTGCCGGGGGCCGCTGGGAGGGTAGTTTTGCAGGTATGAAATCCAGGTTTTCCAAACTATCCGCCGGACTCACCCTGATCATTGCAGGTGGCACTCTGAACTCCTGCGCGCTTTTCGGAGGCGGGAAGTACGCGAAACAGATGGAAGTCGAGACGGAGGTCCCGGAGAGTTTGGAACAAGGCAAGCCATCAACGGGGCCGTCAGCAGGACAGACCGATTTGTATGCAGCGAACTCCGGAGTTCCGGCTACGAGCAATCTTGTAGAGGTCCCCGATCCATGGCAGCCCCCCGGCCAGCTTCCGCCGCTGCCCGGCACGTCCCAGCCAGGAACATCCCAACCTGGCGGAGCCAGCCTCACCGGGCTGCCCCCGGAAGGCGGACGGCCAATGATCGACATTCCGAAGCCCGAATTCGACAACGTCTCCGTACATAACGTCCGTCCAAAAGCGGAGGGGCTATCGATTGGATCTCCCCTGCCGCCGGCAGGCAGTCGCATGAGCTTGAGCGGAGCGCGTCCGGGATACCTTTCCTCCGGGGTGGTAAAGGAAACCGTGGAGCCCCTCGCCACGACCGCGCCGAAGGAATCCGAGATCGCCAGCGCGCCAAAGGCGGTGACAAGCGGGAACGCCGAACCGGCAGTGCCACTTCTCCATAGCGGCGCAAGGCTCAGTGATTTCTACCAGAATATTCATCAGGAACTGCTCACGGCCAGTGTTGTGGAAAATCAGGCGCCGCCAGCGGAGACCGTCGTCTCTCCGACCGACGAGTCGCTCTCCGTGCCGCCACCTCCTCCGGCCGATCCTGCACCTCCGCCTCCGCCTCCCGGACAGTAATCCGGGAGCACCGGGATTGATCCGGGCGGCAGACAGCGAGTCAGGTGAGTTTCTCCCCCTGCGAGAGCCGTGAGTCGTCCCGGAATGTGACGTAATTGTCACACTTATACACTCCACATAGTCGCATTTCCGTCACAAATGGGCAGTCCCCCCAGGCTGCTCCATGATCTCGCTCCAAAAAATCTTCGCTAAAGACGATAAGTTCTTCACCCTTCTTGAGGCTTCTGCCGCCGAAGGGAGCACCAGCATCCAGGCTCTCAACCGGCTCCTCTCGCAACCAGCCGCCACTGCGAGCCTTGAGACCTTTCACCAGGCGAAGGAAACGGACAAGAAGATCACCGATCAAATCAACGAAGCACTGGTCGCCAGTTTCGTGACGCAGTTGGAAAAAGAGGACATCGAGGTTCTCAGCCACGCCCTTTACCGCATCCCGAAGACGGTGGAGAAATTTGCGGAACGCTTCACGATTTGCCCTCCCCTGGTAAAAGATGTGGATTTCTCCCGCCACATCGCGCTCCTCGATGCGGCGACCATTCAGGTGGTAGCCCTCGTCGGGCTCCTTCGGACCCTCGGAAGTGGAAAAATCCACGTGGCCAAAGGCCTCAATGGCCAACTGCAGCAGATCGAGGGCGATGCCGATGCGCTTCAGATCGAAATGCTCCGGGACCTTTACAGCGGCCGGCACGATCCCATTCGCGTGATCGCTTTGCGGGACCTGTTCGAACTCCTTGAGACCGTCGTGGACCGCTGTCGCGATGCGGGGAACATCATCACACACATCGTCCTCAAAAATTCCTAAGCCCGCCGCGTCACATGTTTTCGTTGCAACGCCTGCTGGGACGTCCTGCTGAATTCTTTGGTCTTCTCGAGAAAAGTTCCGCCCTTGGCGCCGAGTCCGTCGCCGCCTTGCGGGCTGCTCTGATAAACCGGCACGAAGTGCCGGAACTCGAAGTCTTTGCCGCCGCGCGACGCAAGGACAAGGAAATCATCAATCAGTTGGAGGAGATGCTCACCAAAGTATTCATCACGCCCATCGAGCGGGAAGACCTTGAAGCAGTTGCCACTCAGCTTTACCGCCTTCCCAAAACCGTCGAGAAGTTTGTCGAGCGCTACGAGATCGTTTGGGAGCGAATGCGCGACTACGATTTTTCCATGATCGCCCACATGCTGGAGAGCGGAGCGAAAATCGTTGTCGAGATGGTGCAAAGTCTCAGCCGGAGAGGCAATCTCGGAGAAATCAAGGCCCTCGATGCGCGGCTGAGCCAGATCGAGTCCGATGCCGGCACTGTCATTCTCGACGCCCTGCGGCGCATTTACGAACCGGGCGGCGACCCGCTGAGAGAGATCATCGCTCAGGATCTCTATCACATTCTGAGCGATTGCATCGACGTGTGCCGGTCCATCGGCCGCACCATCGCCCTCGTTATTCTCAAGAACAGTTGATTGCGCTCACGGTATGGAACTCACCCTCGTCATCGTCGTCATTTTCGTCGCCCTCGTTTTCACCTATACCAACGGATTCCACGACACCGCCAACTCCATCGCCACGGTGGTCGGCACGAAAGTGCTTACGCCGCGCCAGGCGATCCTTCTCGCGGCCGTCACCAATCTTATCGGCGCGTTTTTCGGCATCGCCGTCGCGAAGACCGTCTCCACCGGGCTCGTGGACCAGGAGTTTTTGGGTGCTCAGGCGAAACAGGTGGTGCTCATCGCCACCCTCGTGTCCGCCATTTTCTGGAATCTCCTGACATGGTGGTTTGGCATGCCGTCCAGTTCGACTCACGCCCTCGTGGGCAGTCTGGTGGGCGCTTCACTGTGCGCCGCCATACTCACGATGTCAGTCAACCCGGCAAAAATTGGCAACAAGACCGCATGGGAGGCCTCGGTGAAATGGGAGGAGATCAAGGACAAGAAAACCAACCATTTTGTCGGGCCGTCAGCGGCGGATCTCGCGGCCCTCGGCGGGGAGACTGATCTGGCACCGGACGGGAGCCGCGTGGACAAAAATCTCAATGGCACACACCGCGTGACCGTGGACGGCAAGCCGGTGTTCATCCAGGTATTCGAGGACCGCGTGCAGAAAGTGGAAACGACGGTGAAGCCCAAAGCGGACAAGAGCGGCATCCTCTGGAAGGTGGTCGTGCCGATGATCATCTCGCCCCTCACCGGATTCCTGTGCGGATTTCTGGTGATGGCCCTGCTTTATGTGCTGCTCCGCAAGTGGAGGCCGGCGACGGTAAACAACGTCTTCGGCAAAGCCCAGCTCGCCAGTTCCGCCTACATGGGGTTCAGCCACGGCATGGCGGATGCCACCAAGACCATGGGCATCATCGCCCTCGCGCTGGCAGGCGCCTCCACCGGCGGGGTCTTCGACAATCTGCCGGGCTGGCTCAGCTTCCTCAAAACCAGCGCAGGCACCAATCCCTTCGATCTCGCCATCGGCGCCAAATTTGTGAGTCTCCTCCCGGAATGGCTGCAGTTCGGCTACATGCCGGATGCCATCGTGGACAGCAAAGCCCAGGGCATTCCCGCATGGGTCGTCGTCTCCTGCGCCCTGACCATGGCCGCCGGAACCGCCGCCGGCGGGTGGAAGATCATCAAAACCATGGGCCACAAAATGGTGAAG
>Ga0190270_10001316_pt1 | contig 11481 bp, 9 predicted proteins | sample Popmic320T_FD_133748 | JGI IMG/M metagenome (GOLD analysis project Ga0190270, IMG submission 133748) | Populus adjacent soil microbial communities from riparian zone of Weber River, Utah, USA - 320 T | ecosystem: Environmental > Terrestrial > Soil > Riparian zone | place: USA: Utah | collected... | reverse complement strand
GTGTACGGAGCGTCCTCCCGGCTCCTCCGCTCGCCGGGACCGCTCCCGCGGGCTCTCAGCGCGGGAATCACGATCCTCGCCGTGGCCGCGATCGGCGTTGGCGTTGCGGCGGCCCACCCGGTTCAGCATTTCCAGGATTTCAAGCAGACCCCCGCGAACCTGAACGAGTCGATCCAAACGCATCTCTTCAGCGGAAGCAGCAACGGCCGCTGGCAGCTCTGGACGGCCGGCGTGGACGAGTTCAAGGAGGAGCCGGTTCACGGCGGGGGTGCGGGGTCGTACGAAGCGTGGTGGGCGCAGCACGGAGAGCTCTCCTTCTTCGTCCGCGACGCCCACTCGCTCTACGTTGAGACTCTGGGCGAGCTTGGGATCGTCGGGCTCGTCCTCCTTCTCGGGTTTTTCGTCACCGGGGCGGCGGTCGGTGGCAGCCGCCTCCTGAGCGGCGACGACGAACAGCGGGCCGCCGTCGCTGCTCTCCTGGCGGTAGCAGCCGGGTACCTGCTCGAGGCAGGGATCGACTGGATGTGGGAGCTCACCGCCGTGAGCGTCGTCGCGATGGTCGCGCTCGGGCTGCTCACCGGGCCAAGCACGATTCCGCCAACGCCCTTCGCGGCCGAACCCACGCGCCGCCCGCTCGTCGGGGTGTTGGCGGTCTTGGCCGCTTTGGCGCTGATCGTCGCGGAGGGGATTCCCCTGCTCGCCACGATGTCGATCCGACACAGCCAGGATGCCGCGGCGACGAACGACAATCCGAAGGCGCTCGACGACGCCCTCGCGGCGAAGTCGATCCAGCCGTGGGCGGCATCCCCGTACCTTCAGATCGCGCTCGTGCGGGAGCAGGCCGGACAACTTCCCGAAGCGCATGCGGCGATCGCGGAGGCGATCGAGCGTGACGAGGTCGATTGGCGTCTTTGGCTGGTGAAGGCAAGGCTGGAGACGAAGAGCGGCCAGATCGAGCAGGCCCGCGAGAGCCTCGCGCGGGCCCGGGAGCTCAACCCGCGCTCGCCGCTTCTTTCCTCGGAATAACGCAAAGCATCCCTCGATGTAGCGATTCCGCCACAGCACCGCTCCATAGCAAGAACGAGGGATTAGCGACCCGAAAGCGCCGGACGATTATCGGGATGCGGGTTCTCCCCGCACGCCGCAATCGACCCGGAGGTTTCCTTGCAGGTCGCCCAGTGCAAGTGGGCGCTCGTCGGAGTGCTAGCGACTGCGTGTCTCGTTCTCGCGCCGTCCGCATGGGCACAATCGACCTGCGATCCCGGCCTCTCGTACTCCGGGCTCGTCAGCACCAACCGACTCGGCGGCGTGCACGCCAAGCTCGAACCGTTGCAGTCGCCGGCGATCCAGAGTGGCTGGGCAGCGAGCTGGGTCGGCGTGGGCGATCCCAGAACCGTTTCCGGCGCCGGTGGCCGAGCCATCCGCGTCGGTCTCATCGCCCATTCGGATAGCGAAATCAGCCTCGTCTACCAGGTTCACCGCGGAGGGCAGCCGGTGAAGGAGCGCGAGGTGTACCGGTATGTGAAGCTCTCGCAGAGGCACTCAGTCTCCGTGGTCTCGGGCAGGCGCCACGCAAACCGTTGGAGCGTCAAGGTGGACGGCCGCAAGGTCGCACGGCGGATCCACATGCGGTCAAGCGACGGGTGGCGTGCCTTCACGACCGTCGAGTCGGCGGTCGTCGACTCGGGCGAGTGCAACTCGCTTGCCTACAAAGTGAGCAAAGCATCGAAGGCGAAGCGGCGGCGGACACGGCACGGGATCAGGCGCCACTGGTCGGCGCTGACGCGCGCCTTCAGGGCTTCCGGCCCCCTCTCTCTCCAGCCGAGCGCGAACGGCTTCGTCGTCCGCGCCTCCGACACGGTCGATCCGGCACCGGATCTGCACGGACAAAAGCTCAGGTGGGCTCCCCCACAGTTGACGATGCCGACGACCGTCAAGGTCGGGCCCGGGGGCGGCCAGTTCGCTCTGCAGCCGGGCAAGGACTACGTCGTGCACGTCGGCGACGTGAGCGGCCCGGTTCGCCTGGTCGGCGGCCGCAACGTCGTCGTCATCGGTGGGCACATCACGATTCCGTGGGCGGGTGCCGATGCATCGATTTCCTCGAGGCTCGGGCTGTATCTCAAGGGGCAAACGGGAACCGTGCATGTCGAAGGGCTGCTAATCGACAACGCGGGCGGCGACCTTTCGGAGGGAATCCAGATCAACGCCCCCGACGCTGTCGTCCAGATTCAGAACGTCCGCATCGACGGCGTGCATGCGCGCGATGAGGTCAACTTCTCGGACAATCACCCGGACCTGATCCAGCCGTGGGGAGGCCTGCAGGCTTTGCGCATCGACCACCTCTCGGGCACGACCGACTGCCAGGGTTTCTTCCTCGTGGGCAACGAGGGGCCGATTGGGCGCGTAGACCTGCGCAACATCGACATCGTGGGGACAAGCACGTCGCGTTATCTCTTCTGGCAGGCGCAGAAAATCCCGGTTCACATCGACAACATGTGGATCTCGCCCGCGCCTTCCCGCTCGCTCGGCGGGTCGGTTTGGCCGGACAAGAACCACGCTCCGCCCACGCAGGCCGTCGTAAACGACGACGGTTCCGTGGGCTGGACACCCGAGACCGGAATCACGGGCCTCGTGTTCCCCGGCTCCCCTCCGGATGGCAAGTTCGTGCCCGCTGGGTCGGTCGGGCCCGGTTACGTAAGCCCGGGATACGAGTAAGCCTTCGGGCGCGTCCCGATCAAGCTCCGAGCCGGATCATCCAGCCGCCCTTCCTGCTTTGGATGTAGCTGAGCCGGCCGCTGAGCTCGTCCGCCCAAAGCCTGGCCGTTTCCTGTTCATCGCGCCGGGCGCCATCATGGAGGAAAACGACCGAATCCGGGGCGAGCGACTTCCTCAGCAGCGGAACGGCGGGGAATCTCGCCATCGGGCCGAAAGAAGCCGGAGGCCCGTCCACGACGAGAACGTCGATCTGGGGCGAGAGGTCCGCCTCGTCGAGGCCCCCGTACCAGTCCATCCGGGAATCGGCGACGTCGTAGGTGCTGATCGGCGCCACCTTGAACTCCACGCGATCCTCGAGGCTACGCGCAACGAGAAGAGATCGGGTCTTCGCCGCGAATTCGGCGTCATGCTCGAATGTGACGACGCGGCCGAAGCCAAGAGAGTCGAGCTGCGAGCTGATAAGGACTGTGGAGATGCCTGATCCGCACTCGACCACCAGCGCCGGCGAGCGTCGCTGGATCTCATCGAGCACCGCCTGGATAAAAGGCGGCTCGACAGCCCATTCGTCGCCGAGCGCCAGAAGCGGCCCGAGCACTGGGCGGATATCGATCAGGGCATTGGTGGACTCGAGCGCGTTCAGAAACCGCACGGCCATCCCGAGAAGCCCGACAAGGAGCCCGAGCACGAGACCGAAGATCACGCCGCCGACTATCGCCTCCGGCCACTCGTCAGCAACAGCAAAGAGCACCCAGGCGCCGGCTACCGCACCGACCAGAATCGCAAGAAAAAGAGCTCCCGCCCAGAAGCGCTGCGACAGTCTTCTCACCCGCCGGAAGTCCACACTGAGCGCCATGACTTCCGGTGAAAGGTAACGCCTTGGCGAGCTCCGGGCCTCCAACCGACTCGGCGACGGAGCCACGCCGAAGCCCGTCGTCATGGAGACGGCTGAGGTCGCTGCGTCCTCGCGGCCCCTTCGGACGCGCGGTGCTTCTGCTAGCCGGAGCCACGGCGGCAACGCAGCTTCTCGTCGTCGCGGCCACGCCGATCCTCACGCGCCTGTACACCCCGTCCGAGTTCGGGACGCTCGCTGTCTTTATTTCGTTGCTGACGATCCTGCTGAGCGTCGTCTCATTGCGATACGAGCTGGCAGTCCCGCTTGCCTCGGACGACGGCGCCGCCGCCAATGTCCTCGCAGTCGCGCTCCTCATCGCGGGCCTCGTGTCCGTCCTCACTGCGGCCGTCGCGATTCCGCTCGCTGGTCCGATCAGCGACTGGGCAGGCGTGCCTCAGCTGGCCGACTACCTTTGGCTCCTTCCGGTGGCCCTGCTCGGCGGTGGTGTCTACCAGTGCCTTTCGTACTGGGCGATCCGCCGACAGGACTTCCGCCGTCTGGCGAGGACCCGCCTCGCTCAGGCGAGCGGCCAGGTGGGCTCTCAGGTGATCATCGGCGCACTCGTCGCGGGCCCGATCGGCCTCTTCGTCGGGGCGGTTCTCGGGCGCCTCAACGGGACGGGAGCGCTCGCACTCGGCTTCTGGCGTGAGGACCGGCCGGTCCTCGGCGAAGTCGGGATGGAAGGGATGAAGGCAAACGCCAAACGCTACCGGCGCTTCCCGCAGATCTCGAGCGCATCGGCTCTCCTCAACGTCCTCGGCGCTCAGCTTCCCGCGCTTCTCCTCTCGGCCTTTTACGGAGCGCAGGTGCTCGGGTGGTTCGCACTCGGACAGCGGGTCATCGGCCTTCCCATGGCGGTCATCGGGGTCGCCGTCGCCCAGGTGTACTTCGGACATGCGGCGAACTTCGCGCGCGAGAACCGTGGCCAGATCCGCGCTCTGTTCTTTCGGACCGCCCGACGGCTGGCGATTGTCGGCGCTTTGCCGATCATCCCGCTTGCAATCGCAGGCCCCTGGCTTTTCTCGCTGATTTTCGGGCCAGAATGGGAAGAGGCGGGCCAGTACGTGCGAGTCCTCTCTCTGATGTTCATCGCGCAACTGGTGGCGGTGCCTCTGGCCCAGACGCTCAATGTCTTCGAACGGCTCGATCTACAACTTCTCTATGACGCCGTCCGGCTCGTCCTCGCAGCGGGTGGAATCCTCCTGGCCTACCAGCTTGGCTGGTCTCCCCTGGCAGCCGTCGCGAGTTACGCTGCGGGCATGCTCATCGCGTACGTTCTGAGCTTCTGGCTCAGCCGCTCGATGTTCTCCGAGCCGCCAAACGCCGGTGAGGCGCACGTCTAGCGACTCCCGGGTGCCCGAGAGCCACGCAGGAAGCACGTCCGTGCCAACGGTCTCGGTCGTAATCGCGACGTACAACCGACGAGACTCGCTCCCAGCCGTTCTGGCGCCGCTCCTCGCCGATGCCTCGGCGCTCGAGATCGTCGTCGTCATCGATGGATCGGCTGACGGATCGCTCGAGCTCTTGCAAAACGTGGCCAGGTCCGATACGCGGGTCAAACCTGTTCAGATCGAGAACCAGGGCAAGATGGGCGCCCGGCAAGCGGGCGTCGAAGCGGCGCAAGGCGAGGTCGTGCTCCTCCTCGATGACGACGTCATCGCCGGGCCGGGATTGGTGAGCGGGCACGCTCATGCCCAATCCGAGTCACCACCCCACACCGTCGTCGTCGGCTACATGCCGACGAGAGTCCCCACAAAGCGGACACAGGACTCCTTCACCACGGAGCTCTACGCGCGCGCCTACGAGAACCGGTGCGCGGAGTACATGCGCGATCCCAGCACGATCCTTCGAGATCTCTGGATGGGAAACCTGTCAATGACGCGGGCGGATTGCCTCTCGGTAGGGATCGTCTCCGAGAACTACACGGTTAGGTATCACGCCGACCGGGACTTCGGACTCCGGTGCATCAAGGCGGGATATCGAGGCGTTCTCGTCAAGGAACTCCTCGCGGTGCACTCACACGAGCGACCCATGAATCTGTTTCTGAGGGACGCGTTCGACCAGGGTCAGGGAACGGCTCTCATGCACCGCCTGCACGGCGACATCCTCGGAGGCATCGACGAGGGCGGGCTGACGGATGGAATGCCGCCTCCCGCGAAGATGCTGGTCCGGGCGAGTCGGAACGACCGTTTCCGCACCGCGCTGACCCCGGTGGTAGCCGCCGCCACGAGAGCTGCCGGGGCGAGCCACCTCTATTTCGCCCAGATTCGCCTGGGTCAACTGTTGAGGCGAATGGAGTTCCAGCGAGGAGTTCTCGAAGGGGCTACGCACGGGCAATGAGACGCGTCAGCGTCTGAATCTGATCATCCCAGCGTTCGTGCTGGAGCCTTTCTGCGGCCGGCGCCGACTGCACGAGCTCGGCATGGCGCTCCAGGGCCTCGCGCAGACCTGATGCGATCGAACCGGCGTCGTTTCCGACGAGGACGGCAAAGGGGAACAGCGTTCTCCTGAGCTCGGAGTCACTGACCACCAGCGGCCGCCCGGCGTAGACAGCCTCATTCGCCGACCTCATCACGGCCGTTGGGTTATCGCTCAGGACGAGAACGACGTCTGCCTCCTCGAGCGCCTGGCGATAGTGCTCTCCTTTGAGAAACCCGACGAAAGACACGTTGTCGGGCGCGAGGCTCCGGACGCGCTCAGGAACTTTCCGAAGGTCACCCGTGACTAGAAGGTCGATCTCGGGGACGCTTCCGGCGGCCTCTACAGCCTCGGAGAGCGGTTCGTCCGGCGCGAGAATGCCGACCAGAAGGACTCGTGGGCGTCCGCCCAACGGGCGAGGCGGCGCAACGTGCCAGAGCGGCGGTGCCTCATGCAGCACGTCCGCGCGCGCTCCCCACGACTCGACCTCCTCGCGCAGGTCGTCGGCCGGCACGAGCGTGGTCACTGCGCGTCTCGCGACCTTCGCATGGAAGCGAGAGAACAGTCGTCCGACCCGGCTGCCGTTGCGACCGAAGGCGGCTGGGTGGCTGTCGAGGACGATCGGTGCCCGAGTGAGCCGTCCGTAGACAACGGCGAGGAGGACCGGGAAGATCGGCGGATTGGTCACGATGACAGCCCGCGGCCGTCGCCACAGGAGATAAGCGGCGGTGCGCACGGCATCGAAGGAGTATCGGATGGGAATGAGAGGGGAACGAACGACGCGCAGTGCGTAGTAGCACCGTGCTTCGCCTCCCAGCGCCGCGGCAATATCGCGGGAGCGACCCTCTACTGAGCTCCAGGCGAGGAAGCTGACCTGCGGCCGGCCGTTTGCTCCGGTGGAGGGAGCGCCCGGGTTCGTAACGTTGACGTCCGCCATGGGCCTCAGCGAACCTGGCTCACGGTCCGGCTGCGGAAGCCGCGGGGGCGGTCTCCGCGATAACGATCCGCCCAGACTCCGTTCGCACCGGCCCCTCGGCCGGCTTGACGCGGGCGAACAGGAGTCCGAGCAGCGGCCAGAAGAGATGCGGAAACCCGCTGACGACGAAGTAGTTGGCGACGATGTGCATGAACAAGAGCAGGATCACCGAGAGATAGACGACCCTGGCAAGTGCTCGCTGGGTCGGATCGCGGGACCGCGTGTACGCCCGTGCTCTCGTAGCCAGCGCCAGCATCAGAAAGCCGTAGATCGCCAGGAGGATGATCCCCCCGCGAAGAACCATCGTGATGTACAGGGACTCGGTGTACGGCCAATCGACCTCCGGCGGCACCCCGGGCCCGTAGCCCGCGAACCAGCGCTCGTCCTTAGCCAGGGCAGGGATGTACTGATCCGTCCAGATCAAATAGCGGGCCCACAGCGTCTGTGGCACGTAGTCCGGCCGATGGGTGATGACGGTTCCGGTCCCGAACTGCTGGTCATAGCGGCTGGTGAGAAGCGGGCTGAACAGAAGCGCCAGCACCATCGCCCCGATGGCGACACCAACGACCAGCTTGCTCAGCTTCCGCATCCAGAATCCGAGAACCAGCGCCCCAATGACAACTCCTGCGATCGGAGCGATGGTCGCCGTCGCGATCACGCCCCCGCCGGCGATCGCCAGGACCACCCCGAGCTCTCGGCGACTCATGACCTTGGAGTCCGGCTCGAGGTAAAGAGCCAGGCCGAGCAGAATGACGAGGAATAGGTAGCCGCCCAGCTCGTGCCAGATCGGGAACGGGCCGGTCGCGCGCGGGATTGCCTGATACCCATACGCGGTGGAAACGTCGATTCCGGTGAGCTTCGCGACGATGTCCCGCGTCGGACCCAGGTTCAGGGACTGGGCGATTCCGAGAAGCGCAACCGGAACACTCGCGAACAGAACAAGCCGGATGGCCTTGCGCCGGACCCCCTCCGACGTGACCGCGGCCATGACGGCCCGGTAGATGAGAAGGAACTGGAAGGGTCCGAGAAGCTCACCGATTGCGTCAAAGGAGAACGGGTCTCCCCTGGCGATCAGGTCGAAGGACCCGAGCATCAGGTTTCCGACCCCATACAGCAATGCGAGCCAGTCGAAGGTCGTCCAGGGAACGCGATCCGTCCGCGTAGCGGTCGCCAGGAGCACCGCTGAGGCGACGAGCGCGATGATGGCCTCCGAGGGACGCAACGCCGGAATGGGGAACCCGCGCGTCATTCCCGAGACGATAGGAACGCCCGCTGCGAGGATGAGCGCTCCGTAGGCCGGGCGCGCCATGACCACCAGGAAGATCGCGATGATCGAGAGGAACGCGAACGTGATCGTCGGCCCCATAATGACGAGGAGGCGCCCGAAGAAAAGGGCAGCGAGTAGCACGCCGAGCCACGCTGCTACCTGCAGGGAGGCCTTCCGAGCGGTGAGGACGGCCGTGCTCACCCGTTCTCCCCCAGCGTGTTCGCGAGCGCCCGCGCCGGGTTGCCTACCACTGTCTCGCCCGCCTCGACGTCGCGCGTCACGACGGCGCCGGCCCCGATCATGGCGCCCGCTCCGATACGGATGCCGCCGAGGAGGACTGCGCCTGACCCGATCGAGGCGCCGTCCTCGACGAACGTCCTGAGCAATGTCCAGTCGTCCTCGCTCTGCAGCTCTCCCTCCGCGTTCGTCGAGCGCGGAAGCTTGTCGTTGATGAAGACCACTCCGTGCCCGACGAAGACGTCGTCCCCGATCTCGACCCCGGTGCAGACGAACGTGTGGCTCTGCACCTTGCAGCGCGCGCCGATCCGCGCCCCCGCCTGGATCTCCACGAAGGGGCCGATGCGGCTCTCGTCGCCGATGCTGCAGCCGTAGATGTTCGTGAAGGGGTGGACGATGACGCCTTCCCCGAACTCGACGTCGCTGATCAGCCGAAAGGGCGCATCGTTGACGGGCGACTCAGCCACGCGCGAAGAACTCCTTGATCGCCGCGATCACCGTATCCAGGTGCTCCTCGGTCATGCCCGGGAAGAGCGGTAGGGAGAGGCCGTCCCTCGAGACCCCTTCCGCGACCGGAAACGAGCCGACTCCGTAGCCGAGCCAGCGATACGCAGGCGAGAGGTGGGGCGGCTCGGGATAGTGGCGCCCGGTCTGAATCCCCCGGCGGCTCAGGAACTCCTGCAGCTGGACGCGCGACTCGGTCCTGACTACGAACAGATGCCAGACCGGGATGCTTCCGCGTGCGATCGGCGGCAGGCGGAGGTCCCCGAGCCCCTCGAGCTCGGCCAGATACGTGGAGGCGGCATCCTGCCGGCTCTCGTTCCAGCGGTCGAGGTGCGGGAGCTTCGCCGAGAGCACAGCTGCCTGGAGCGCGTCGAGGCGCGACGTGAAGCCTTCGAAATCGTGGCGGTACTTCGCGCGCTGACCGTGCTCGCGCAGGGCGCGCACCCGCTCGGCGAGCTCGGGGTCGTCAGTGACGAGTGCGCCTGCGTCGCCCATGGCGCCGAGGTTCTTCGCCGGATAAAAGCTGAATGCCGCAGCCCTCCCGGCTGAGCCCGCGCGGATCCCGTCGCGCCGGGCGCCGTGCGCCTGGCAGGCGTCTTCGACGAGCGTGAGGCCGCGGGCCGAGGCGAGCGCCTCGAGGGCGACGACGTCCGCCATCTGACCGTACAGGTGGACCGGCAGGATGGCGCGCGTTCGCTTGGTGACCGCCGCCTCGGCCGCCGCCACGTCGATGTTGTCGTCGTCCTCAGAGACGTCGACGACGACGGGACGCGCGGCGGTCTGCGAGACCGCCTCGAAGGTCGCCACGAACGTGTTCGCGGGGACGATGACCTCGTCGCCCCGTCCGATTCCCAGCGCGATGAGCGCGAGACGAAGCGCGTCCAGCCCGCTCGCGACGCCCACGGCGTGAGCGCTCTCGCAGTATGTGGCGAACTCATCCTCGAAGGCCTGAACGGCAGCGCCGCTTCCGAACTCGTTTCTGTCGATCAACCCGGAGGCGGCCGCCAGCACGTCGTCTTTGACGGCGGCGTTCACCGGCGTCAGGTCGAGGAACGGGACCGCGAGCGAGCGGGTCGACGCGAGTGACGCCATCACGCGCCTCCGAAGGCCGAGCGATACGCCTCGACGAGCTTGGGCGCGCCGACGTTCTCCCACCGCAGGAGCTCCTCGAAGCGGTCACGCGCCGTGGCACCGAGCAGCTCCGCGCGCCGGCCGTCAGCAAGGACACCGTCGAGCGCATGGGCGAGCGATTCGGCGCTCATGTCGTCCGCATACGCGATCGTGTCCGAGCAAAGGCCTTCGGTCTGCGGAAGCCTGTGGGCAACGACGGGTGCTCCGGCGGACATGTACTCCACGAGCTTCACGAAGCTGGCCAGCTCGTTGAAGGCAGAGGCGGTCTCGGGCGCCAGGCACACGTCGGCGGAGCGGACAAGCGACGCGATCTCCTCACGCCGCCCGACCCAGCCGAGCCACAGGAACGAATCGGCAATGCCGAGCTCGGCAGCGCGCTTCTCCGCGGCCGGTCGAGCGGATCCGTCGCCCGCGAGCACGACCCTGACGTCCTTCTCCTCGAGTAGCGCGATCGCCTCGACCAGATGGACGACGCAGTCCTGCTCGCCCATGGCTCCGACATATGCCACCAGACGCCTCGCGTTCCCCCGCCAGCGCGGCGACGGTGCCGCCTCCGGAAGCGCCCAGCCGTTCGGAACGACGGCCGCTTGCCCGGCGAGCAGCTTGTTGGCGAGCGCGCGCCGCTCGTATTCCGAGTTGGCGAAGACGGCGAGCGAGGCGCGCGAGAACGACGCGCGCTCGAGGACGTGCGCGAGCCAGCCCAACGACCGCATGACCGGCCCGGAGCCGTACTTCTCGGCGAGCAACACCGGCGCAACGTCGTGCTGGTCGAAGACGAAGCGCGGCTGGAATCCTTGCGCCGTCCGGACGAGCGGGCCGAGCAGCCAGAGGTTGTCCGGCGGATTGGCAGCATGGACGACGTCGACCGGCGAGCGCCGCGCGAGCCGGAACACGGTCCGGGCGACGAGTGAGAACGACTTCGTGAGCTCGGAGATCTGGCCGAGTGCCCCCGCTCCCTCGGAGGGCAGCCGGTAAAGAGCGAGGTCGACAGCAGGGTCGGTTATCTCGCGCACCCGCTCGGGATTCCGCGTTCCTCCTACGAGGGTGACGCGGTATCCCGCGCGTGCCAGCGCCTCGGCTTCGGCGCGAGGCCGGATGTCGAGCTCGAGGTCCGCGTTCTGGCTGACGACGGCCACATGCGGCTTCGCGCCTGCCTCACGGGACACCTGCGGCCGCCTCTTGGTCGACGTCCAAGACTTTCACCCTCGCGCCTTCAAGATCGAGCGAGCGCTCCACGGCCTCCACGATCCGGACGACATCCAGCCCGAGCTGCGCGTGCGACCGAGGCCTGAGACCTTCGACAACGGCCAGGCGGAAATCCTCGAGCTCGCGAAGCAGCGG
>Ga0190270_10001315_pt1 | contig 11496 bp, 11 predicted proteins | sample Popmic320T_FD_133748 | JGI IMG/M metagenome (GOLD analysis project Ga0190270, IMG submission 133748) | Populus adjacent soil microbial communities from riparian zone of Weber River, Utah, USA - 320 T | ecosystem: Environmental > Terrestrial > Soil > Riparian zone | place: USA: Utah | collected... | reverse complement strand
TCGTGTTCATTCGTGGCTGAAATTCCTTACTCGATCTCGAAGCAGGCCAGAAATTCGCGGTTGCCGTCCGCTCCTAATATCGGTGAGTCGATGACGCCCATCGGTCGCATCCCCAAGGCCTCGGCGAATGAGGTGATCTCTTCAACGACGCGACGTTGCGCCGCCTCGTCGCGCACTATCCCGCCCTTGCCGACTTCCTCGCGCCCGACCTCGAACTGAGGTTTGATGAGCGTGATCACGAAGGCAGGCTCGCGAACCAGCGGCGGGACGACCGGAAGAATTTTGGTCAGGGAGATGAATGAGACGTCGGCCGTGACGACGTCGAAGCGGTCGACGAAATCGTGCGGCGAGAGGTAGCGCGCGTTGACGTTCTCGCGCAACTCGACGCGGTCGTCCTGTCGCAATTTCCAATCCAACTGGCCGCGCCCGACGTCAACGGCGACGACGCGCCCTGCGCCGCGCTGCAGAAGGCAATCGGTAAATCCGCCCGTCGAAGCGCCGATGTCGAGACAGACTCTACCCGTCACATCGATCCTGAAATGGTCGAGCGCGGCGGCCAGCTTCAGACCGCCCCGGCTGACGAATGGCATCGGCTCGCGGATCGTCAACTCGACATCAATCGGAACCAATTGGCCGGCCTTTTCCAATCGTTGTTGGCCGCTGAAGACATTACCCGCGAGGATTAGCGCCTGCGCCTTCGCGCGAGTCTCGGCCAGCCCGCGCGTAACGAGCAGCTTGTCCAGGCGTTCCTTGTTGGTCTTCGGTTTCATCGCGATTTAGGGAGTAGGGAATGGGACAAGGAGACAAGGAGACAAGGGGACAAGGGGAAAAAGAGACAAGGGAAAAATGATTTTCCTTCTCCTTGTCTCCTTGTCTCCTTGTCTCCTTGTCCTTCCCTCTCCCCATTCCCTTTCTGCGGTTACGATCTTCTTTCAATTATAAAGCGCGCTATCGAGTCCAGTCTTGACGTGTCGCGAGTCGTTCGTCGCGCCGCGCCGATGGCTTCGCGGCAGAGGCGATGGGCCATTTGTCTGGCGCCGTCGATTCCGTAGAGCGCGGTGTAGGTGGCCTTCTGACTCGCGGCGTCCTTGCCGGCGGTCTTGCCCAGTTCCTCGCTGGTGGAGGTTTCGTCCAGCAGATCGTCGGCGACCTGAAAAGCCAAGCCGGCCTTCTCTCCGTATTCGGTTATCGCGCTCAATTCATCCTCGCTCGCGCCGCCGATGATCGCGCCGACGCGGACGGCGCAGCGGATCAAGGCCCCGGTCTTGGCGCGATGAATCTCTTCGAGCTGCGCGCCGGTGACCGGTTTGCCTTCGAATTGAATGTCCAACACCTGGCCGCCGATCAAAGCGCCCGTCGTCGCGGACGCGTGGGCTACTTCTGAAATCACGCGCGCTTTGGTATCGGAGCTTTGCGCATCATAATCGGCGAGCGTCAGGAAGGCCTGGGTCAACAGCGCGTCTCCGGCGAGGATCGCCATCGCTTCGCCGAATTTGACGTGACATGTGGGCATCCCCCGGCGCAGGTCGTCGTTGTCCATCGCCGGCAGATCGTCGTGAATCAACGAGTACGTATGAATCATTTCGAGCGAGCAGGCGGCGGGAAGCAGCGCCTGCTCGCCGGCGCCGAAGACTTCGCCCGTCGCAATGGTCAGGATCGGGCGCAATCGCTTGCCGCCGGCGAAGACGCTGTACCGCATCGCCTGGTGAATGATCGAAGGGCCCTCCGATTCGGACGGGAGCAGGCGATCGAGCCATTGATCGACCCGCTCGGCCTTTTGCTGGAAATATTCGGTGATGTCCACGACTGGTTCGGTTTTACTGAATTTAGAAGGGGACTGAATCATCGGTCTTGCTTTCGTCTCGGGGATTTTCTCTGGATTTGATTTGCGGGTTGATCGAAGCGACGTTGGCCGCTGAAAGGGTCTCACGCGTCTCGGCGGCAGGCGCGTCTTTAGAGGGTTCAAAAGGCGCGACTTTGATCTCGCCCCGCTCCCTCAAAAGCATCTCGACTTTGCGTTCGGCGTCCCCCAATTGCGACTGGCAGCGGCGGGCGAGCGCCACACCTTCTTCGAAAAGCTCCAGCGCGCGTTCGAGCGGCAGGTCGCCCGATTCGAGATGCGCGACTATTCGCTCCAGTGAGGCCAACGAGGATTCAAAGCTTTGTTCCTGCGCCTTATTTTTGTTCATAAGTTTCTTCGTTTTTAGCTACAGAGCCACAGAGCCACAGAGAAAAGAGAGAAGGGGGAAAGAGAGATAGAGAGAAAACCGCGCCTGGCTCTTCCGTCTCGCCATCCCTCTTTCGCTCCATCTCTGTGCCTGCGGTGTCTCTGTGGCCTAAGTAAATCAATCCGCACGGCAGTCGACCTCACCGTCTTCAAAACGCAACGCCAGTTTCTGTCCCGTCTTGACCATCGCCGCGCGCGGGATCAGATTGCCGGCTTCATCCTTCACCAGAGCGTATCCGCGCCCCAACACCGCCAGTGGCGAGAGCATGTCGAGCTTGCTTGCGGCCACGGCCAGGTTGGCGCCTTTGGCTTCCAGGCTCCGCTGAGCCGCGCGATTCAAGCGTTGATCGAGCGCGTCCAGCCGGCCGGATTTAACCGCGATCAGGGAGCGGAAATCGGTCGCTTCGAGGCGCCGTCTAGCGTCCTGGAGCTTCGAGCCAGAATTTCTCACGCGCGCCCGAAGCGCTTCGGCGGCGCGCCTTTCAATCTCGCGGCATTTCGCCGAAAGCGACAAAACCGTCTTCGCCGCCTCTGCGAACCCGCGACTCTCGATCAGATCGCGCAGTTGCGATTTGCGCATAAGCAGAGAGTGATTCATCGCGCGCGCCAACGAGTTTTGCAGATACCCGATCCGGGCCGCCAGGTCGCCAGACTCCGCCGCGACTATCTCGGCGGCGACCGAAGGCGTCGGGGCGCGATAGTCGGCGACGAAATCCGCGATCGTATAATCTGTCTCGTGGCCGACGGCGGAGACCACCGGGATTTCGGATTCATAAATCGCGCGCGCGACCGGCTCCACATTGAAGGCCCAGAGGTCTTCTATCGAGCCGCCGCCGCGCCCGACGATGATCACGTCAATCTCATTGCCGGGCTTCTTGGCATGTTTATTGAGCAAACGAATCGCGTCCACGATTTCGCGCGCCGCGCCGGTTCCTTGCACTTTGACGGGCGTGATTATGACGTCGATCCCCCGGTTGCGCCGTTCGAGCACGTGGAGCATGTCGCGCAGCACGGCGCCGGCCGGCGAGGTCACGATCCCGACGCGTCGCGGCAGGAGCGGCAGCTTTCTCTTGCGCGCCTCGTCGAAAAGCCCCTCGGCGGCGAGCCTTCTGACCTGCTGCTCGAACGCGAGTTGCAGCGCGCCGACGCCCAGCGGCTCCATGACCTCGACGACTATCTGATATTCGCCGCGAGGCTCATAAACGGTCAGGCGGCCTCGCAACCGAACTTCAAGCCCGTTCTCAGGCTCGAAGCGCATCAGCCGGTTCCATTGCCTGTAGAAGACCGCGCGCAATTGCGAATGCGAGTCCTTAAGGGTGAAATACCAGTGGCCCGATTGATGCCGCTTATAATTCGAGACCTCGCCCTGCACGTGCAGGGCGAAAAATTCCGACTCCAGCGCATCCTTGATCTGTTCGGTCACCTCTGTGACCGTAAGCACGCGACGCTCGGCGAAGAGCGCAGCGAGCAAATTCGAACTGGAATCACTCATAAACAAAACTTCAGCGTTAAGGAAAAAGAAATTCTGCCACGAATGAACACGAATTGGCGCCGATAGGAACAAAGTGGTGAAAGGGGATCAGATCTCCAAATGGAAATAAAGATTCGCGTTCATTCGTGTTCATTCGTGGCCTAATTTCTTTCCCTGGACATCTATCGTCCGATTTCGTCGCCATAAGCCACATGCTATATTTACCAACCTGACGGACAGGACAATTTGCTATGCCTCATTTATCGATTGTCATACCGGCGTATAACGAAGAGAATCGCATTGGCCGGACTCTCACGGAAACTTTCGATTATTTGGACCGACAGAATTATTCTAGCGAAGTAATTGTAGTCAATGACGGTTCAACAGACCATACTGCCGATGAGGTTCGTAAATTCGCGGGGCAAGCGCGCGCCGGGCTGCGATTGGTCGAGAACCCGGGCAATCGGGGTAAAGGTTATTCCGTGCGAAACGGAATGCTCAAGTCCGAGGGCGAGATCGCTCTCTTTTTCGACGCCGACCTGGCGACCCCGACAAGCGAGATCGTCAAAGTCGTCGGGCCTATAGCCGAGGGCCGCTATGACGTCGTCTTCGGGTCGCGCGCGCTTGATCGCAGTTTGATCGGAACACATCAATCGTTTTTTCGCGAGACCGTAGGGAAGACCGGCAATCTGATCCAGTTCGCGTTCACCGGATTGAGGTTCAAAGACACGCAGTGCGGGTTCAAAGCCTTTCGGCGGGACGCCGCGCAATCGGTCTTCAGATTACAGCGGATTGACGGCTTTGGTTTCGATCCCGAAATACTCTTCATCGCCAAAAAGCTGGGTTGGCGGCTGTTGGAGACTCCAGTCCGCTGGAACCACGTCGAAGGCTCGAAGTTGAACCCGATAACCGCGCCGATCAAGGCGCTGATGGAAGTCTCGACCATCAGGTGGAATAATATCCTGGGCAAATACGATGAGCAGGCTGAACGTCAACATTGATCACATAGCGACCATCCGTCAGGCCCGTCGCACCAACGAGCCGAACCCGGTTTCCGCCGCCGTAATTTGTGAACTGGCCGGGGCCGACGGGATCACTACCCATCTCCGGAGCGACCGGCGCCACATTCAGGATTATGACCTGATCGCGCTCAAACAGGTCGTAATCACGCATCTTAACGTCGAGATGGCCGCGACCGACGAGATGGTCGAGATCGCCGCGCGCATCAAACCGGACGTCGTGACGCTGGTGCCCGAACGCCCTCAGGAGATCACAACCGAAGGCGGACTCGACGTCGTATCGAACCAGAAGGCGATCCGCCAGGCCGCGAAGAAATTGAATGACGCCGGCGTCTTCGTCAGTCTCTTCATCGATCCCGACTTCGAGCAGATCAAGGTGGCGGCGAAGATGGGCGCTTATCAAATCGAGATATGCACGGCCAGTTACGCGCAGTTGAACGAGCACCCGGGAGACGCGACCGTGCGCAGAACCGGCGAGATCAAGAAAGAACTGGCGCGCATCGGGGCCGCCGCGCGCTCGGCGTCGAAGGCCGGGTTGAAGGTCTCGGCCGGGCACGGGCTGACCTACCGCAACGTCGGCGCGGTCGCCCGCATACCCGAGGTCGAAGAATTCAACATTGGACACAACATCATCGCGCGCGCAGCCCTCGTCGGACTCGACCGCGCGGTGCGAGAGATGATCGAAGCGATCCGCTTCGCGCAGAGGATAGAAGATTGAGGATCGAAGATAAAAGATCGAGGATCGAGGATCGAAGATTGAGGATCGAAGATAAAAGATCGAGGATCGCCCCACCGTGCGTAAGGCGATCTTCTATCCTCGATCCTCGATCCTCGATCCTCGATCTTCTTCAGGGTGTTCCGCGTTTACTGTTTCTGATTTCGGCCTTCTGCCTGCTCTCCGCCCCCGCGCGGCAGGCGCAACAAAAAGATCCCCAGGAAAAGGAGGGGAAGGCGAAAACGCCGCCGATCAGCTCTCACGTCATCCTGATCACGATCAGCGGCCTGAGGTCGGATTTCGTTACGGGCGCGGAATCGCAGAGCCTGAAGCTTCCCACCATTCAAGCGCTGCGGGCGCGGGGATCGTACGCGGTGGGAATCGAGAGCGTCTTTCCGTCGCAGACTCTTCCCGCTCATGCGAGTATGATCACCGGATCGCCGCCGGCGGACCACACAGTCACTTCCGATTATTCTTTCGACCAGGAGAGCGCTTCGCAGTCGAAGGATCCGCGCAAGTCGGCCAAGGAGATCAAAGCAGAGACCGTCTTCGACGTGGCGCGGCGCGCCGGGCTGGTCGTGGCGGCCGTCGGCTTTCCTCTCACAACCGGCGCCGCAATCATTTTCAACCAGCCTGACGCGACCGACGATTTCGTCAAGGCGTTGTCGGCGGCCGACATCATAGAGAAGCATCGCCCGAATCTGTTGCTGGTCAATTTCACTTCATTCGATGCGGCGCAGCGGCGCCACGGGGCGCTCTCGGCCGAATCCCTCAGGACGATGGAGGCGATTGACGGACTGATCAAAAAGATCGTTGACGCGACTGAAAGCTCTCGAATATCCGAAGAGACAACCTTCATCCTGGTTTCCGATACCGGCGTGTCGAAGGTCGAAAAGGAGTTCAACCCGAATGCTCTGCTGGCGAAAAAAGGCTGGCTTGCTTCGGACGGCAACGGGCGGATCACGTCATGGCGGGCCGTCGCGCAGTCCTTCGGCGGTTCCGCAGCCGTCTTCGTCAAAGATCCGAAAGACGAAGACTTCATCCGCGAAGTCGAGACCTTCTTCACTCAACAGGCCGAGAAGCCGGACAGTCCCATCTGGAGAATCATCAACAGGCGCGAGGCTACCAAGCTCGGCGCCGACCCTCGCGCCGCGCTCTATCTCGACGCGGCGCCGTTTTACACAATCACGTCCAGAACTACCGGCTCGTCCATAACCAATTTATCCAAGGGCTCGGACCGCGCGGCGCATGGCTACGCGCCGTCGCGGGTAGAGATGCGGGCGCTTTTCGTCATTGCGGGGAAAGGAATAAAATCGGGCGCGCAGACGCCATACGCGCGGTTGCTCGACATCGCGCCGACGGTGGCGAGACTCCTTGGTTTGGAAATGAAAACCGCGCGCGGTAGAGTAATCTCTGAGGTAATGAAATGAGTATGTTCTGTCAGCATTGTGGAAACAGCCTGACGCCTGAAAGTCTCTTCTGCAACCGCTGCGGCTCGAAGGCTTCGAGCCAAAGAGTGGCCGGGCCGAGGGGCTCGGCGCGCCCGGCGGCGCCTCCCAGGCCAGCGCGCCGCGCGCCTATGATCCCACACACTCCCGATCAGGAATCGTCCGAAGAATATGAAGAGTATGAAGAAGATTATCCGGAACGACGCGACGCCGATTACCGTATAGACATCGCAGATAAGGACCAGGTGATCTTCAGCATCACGCCGGCGTTTTTCGAAGTCCTGCCCAGTTATCTGGTAGCTATCGCGCTATCATTGATCGTGACGGCCGGGGTCGCCTATGCGCGCGGCAGTTTAGGGATTGCGCTGATCGCCGCCGCGGTATTTTTCATAAGGCCGATTATTCGACATATGCGACTGAAGCGTACCGTCTATACGCTGACAGGCGCCAAGCTTGAGATTAGAACGGGGATATTTTCGAAGGACGCGAGAAATATTCCGCTACGTCATATAGACAATGTGGAAGTCAGTGAAACACTGAAAGAACGCTTAATAGGCGTCGGAGACGTGCTGATTGACAGCGCGGCGCTCGACACTAAAATGGTGATGAATAACATCAAGAATCCTCGCAAATACGCGGACATTATCATGGAGCAATTGCAGTATTTGAATTGAATGGGGGGGCGCCGAAATATGCTGAGAAATATGGATGTGACTCTTTGGAAACGACGAGATGAGAACACAGAAGTGGGGCGAGGATCGAGGATCGAGGATCGCAGATCGAGGATCGCCCTACGCGCAACGACGCGAACTTCTATCCTCAATCTTCTATCTCCTATCTTCTATCCTCTATTCTCAATCCTCTTAGGTGTGTACTGCGTGCTGCTTTTGACCGCGCAGGGCGTTCAAGCTCAAAGCGGCGACAAAGAATTATTGCCCGATCGCCTCGGCCAGAGGTGGCGTGCGGTCAGTCCGGCGCGCGTTCTTAACGGGCAGCGACTTTCGGACCTGCCCGACGCCGATGTGCTCGGAGAGTACGGTCTGCAAAGAGTCATCAGCCGCGTTTACACAGACGGCCGTGTCGAATCGTCGGTCGAAGTCTTCGAGTTGAATCTAATACCCGGCGCGTACGGATTGTTCACATTCAACCGGGGACAACTCCCCCCGAACAGCCGCGAATGGCTCCAGGGCCGCTACGTCGTCAGAGTTTCCAGCAGCGAGGCCGACACGGATTCCGATCGACAGATGCTTGAAGCGATAAAGCCCGATCTGATCGGCGGCGAGGGAGAACTTCCGCCCTTGCCACTGCATTTGCCCGAAGCGGACAAAATCGCGGAGAGCGAAAAATACATCGTCGGCCCGGCTGCGTTGACCAGGCTGAAAAATTTCAGCGGTCTGAAAGACGCGATCGGATTTGGCGTCGGGGCTGAAGTGACCACGGCGGATTATCGCAGCGGCGGCGGGCAAATGAATTTGATTATTGTGGAGTACTATGCGCCGCAATCGGCCGCGGATGGCGAGGCGAGGGTTCGGGATCATTTCAATTCTCTTCCTCAAACTGAGAAAGACCGGCTGATATTCAAACGCGTCGGCAATTACGTTGTCGTGATGTCGAACATTCAAGACATGACCGCGGCGCAAAACATCGTGGACCAGATCAAGTATCAAAAGAAGATTTACTGGGCGGGGCGAAAGTTCACTGACATTCCGCTCGAATTCCGCCCGGAGGATCCGCTCGCGGTCGAGAACATGACTAGAACACTCAAGACTATGGTTGGCTCCTTCTACTGGACGGGCATCGCTATACTCAGCGCGCTCATTTTAGGTGGCGCCATAGGCTACTCGCTCTTTCAGTGGAAGCGCTATCGTCGCCGCAAACTAGGGTTGGATGACATGTTCAGTGACGCGGGCGGGACTATCAGGCTCAACCTGGATGATTATTTGTTGTCCGACGACACTCAAATCAATCGGAACGGCGAGAGTGAAAAACTGACCCGGCGCAGCCAATAGCGGGCAGACTTTAGTCTTTCCGTAGCATTTGATTGGGGGCGGACAGACTAGCGGTCATAGAGAATTAAATATAACAACACTTCCGCAGCCGCGGCAGCGGCGATTGACTTTAGCCCGGCTTTGAAAAGCCGGGTGTGGCTCATCGTCGTCTAAGTCGCGGCAGCGACGGTTGAAACTGATCGGCGAACTCAACGGTTGCTGCCGCGACTGACGGTGGATGCGTTTTTGTCCCGGCTTTTCAAAGCCGGGCTAGGTTCACATGGTCGCTCCGCGACCGGGAAAACAATTGTCACATTTATTTTTCAAAGATTGTAAATCTGCACCACCAACTTTCCCCTACGAACAGGACGCGCAGCTTATGAGTAACAGAAGAGAGTTTCTGAGGACTTCCGCAATGTGCGCCGCGGCGACGTTTCTGCCGCAAAAAGATCTCATCGGCTCGCCCGCGCCGACCTCGGCGCAGGAAGGACGGCTCAAAAAGGGCGTGCTCATCACCATGCTACCGAAAGAGATGAGCTACCTCGACCGGTTCAAGCTCGCCGTAGACGTCGGCTTTGAAGGCGTCGAGGCGCAGACGGTCGCCGACCCGAAAGAGGCCGATCAGATCAAGGAGGCTTCCGAGAAGGCTAAGATCAGAATTCATTCGGTGATGAATATGGGGCATTGGGAGTGGCCGTTTTCAAGCCCCAATCCGGACGATGTGAAAAAGGGGGCCGAGCGGATGGAAATTTCTTTGCGCAACGCGAAGCTCTGGGGCGCCGACACGGTCTTGCTGGTCCCGGCTGTGGTCAGACCCGACACGACCATTCCGCAAGCCTGGCAGCGCTCACAGCCGCACATCATGAAGCTTCTCCCGTTGGCCGAGGAGTTGGATGTGGTCATCGGCGTCGAACCGGTCTGGAACAAGTTCCTGCTGACGCCTTACGACACCGCCAAATACGTGGACGAATTCAAGAGCCCGCGCCTCAAGGCCTATTTCGACGTCGGCAACGTAGTGATGTACGGCTTTCCGCAAGAGTGGATTCGCACGCTCGGCGAACGGATCGTCAAATTCCACCTCAAGGATTTCAAGTACGAAACCCGCCAATGGGTCCCATTGCGCGAAGGCAGCATCGATTGGAAGGAGGTCCGCAAGGCGATTGGTGAGATCGGATTCAGCGGATATTTGACCGTAGAACTGCCGGGCGGCGACGAAGCCTACCTTCGCGAAGTCAGCCGCCGCGTGGACATGATTTTGGCGGGGGGATAAGCAGCCATATTATTTCAACAGCCGTTCAATCACCCGAATGAGTTCGCCGTAGGCCTCACCCTGATCGGCGCCGAATCCAACGTGTTTATGAGCCAGATTGCCCTGTTGGTCGATGATTACGACCGTCGGCACGGCGTCCAGGCCGAACGACTTGTAGACCGTCTGATCGGGGTCGCGCAGCGTAGTAACTTTCAGATTGTGCTTCTGCGTGAATGTTTGCAGATCGGCGTCCGAGGCGTAATTGCGCGCGCCGGGCTTCGAGCTGTTGATGCTCACCCAGTAAACCTGCACCCCGCGGGACGAATAACGATCGGCGATCTTTTGCAGCGCGGGCAGCTCTTTGGACGCCAGCGGAACCCAGGTCCCACCGAAGGACATCACCACGACTCTGCCCTTCTGATCGGCCAATTTGACTTCACGCCCATCGACCGAACGTAACGTGGCCGATTGGCTTTGAGCCGAAGTCGCGCTCGAAGCTGGACTCAGCAGCGTCAAAAGGGTCAAAACTAAACTCACTCTCAATCGACGAAACATTAGACCTCCTCCTTCAGCCATCGCGACGACAATTCGCCGAAATGACGCGGTTCAGATGCTAAATCCGCGCCTGCGGTTCGATCAGCGCGCGGACAGAATTTCGCTCGTCGCTTCTTATATTTGCCTATCTCAATCTTCGCCGTTCCGATTCTCTCTCAGCGACAACGCTCAAACAGCAAAGCCGGGCGAGTATTTTTGCCACACCCCGCCCGGCTTACGCAGTCTTCAACTTCTCAATTGAACCTTCGTTTCCTCGGCCCTTCGGCGGCCTCGATTTAAACCCTAACCTGAATCGAAGATTTTCCGCCAGTTGGCGCATATTATGCGCCGATCGAAGCCATACGCAAGCGTCTTGAATAATGAAAATAGCGGGACAGGGTTTAGTCTGTCCTCGCGCAATTCATGTCGCGGGCAGACCAAAGCCTGTCCCGCCATTAGCTAAAGAATATGCCGCTCTATCGCTTCGGCCACGCCGTCTTCCTCATTCGACGAGGTCAATTCGAAACCCATCCGTTTTAATTCGTCTTCGGCGTTCGCCATCACCACGCCGAGACCCGCGTAGCGAAGCATCGTCAGGTCATTGTGATTGTCGCCGATGGCCATAACCTCTTCGCGCGCGACGCCGTGTTTTTTCGAGATGGTCGCCAGGCTCGCCCCCTTCGACGCCGTGACGCTCAGCGCGTCGAGAATCGTCAGGTCGGCCGAGCGATAGCGTGTTTTGAAAAGCTGAATACGTTCGCCCATCGCTGCGTTCATGCCCGCGGCGAAATCGTCCATCGGGTCGCAGTGGCCGGAAAACATTATCTGAATCGGCGGGTGGTTGA
>Ga0190270_10001314_pt1 | contig 11498 bp, 9 predicted proteins | sample Popmic320T_FD_133748 | JGI IMG/M metagenome (GOLD analysis project Ga0190270, IMG submission 133748) | Populus adjacent soil microbial communities from riparian zone of Weber River, Utah, USA - 320 T | ecosystem: Environmental > Terrestrial > Soil > Riparian zone | place: USA: Utah | collected... | reverse complement strand
CGTTATACTCGCTCCAGTTGCGGATCGGGTACGTGATTTTCTTTTTCATGGCAGAAAAAGCTTACCACATCACCTTATCCGCAACTTTTCACTCAGATTCGTGCAACAAAGCCGTGCGCACATCAGTCGATTCTGAAGGCGCACCTACCTGAACGGTTACCAGCACCTTCATCTCTGCGATGTTTCGAGATCTCTGCTCAATAATCACAAGGTAAAGTTTGATCAGCGCCAGCCGATTAGCGCTTCGTCGCGACAGGTCACGGTGACCTCGCTGCCCTCCTTGAACCACTTCAAGGCCGCATTCGCCTCACGTTCGAACGCCGCACGGTTGTCCCCCAGTCTGGTGAGAACGTGTGAGATCGTGTATTCGGCCCCAATGAGTGATTCAATGGTCGGATATCGACTCGTCTCGTATACTCGCTCGATCATCTCGATACGCGGAAATGGCGAACGTTTCAGGATCTCTTCAAATGGTTCATGTCGGCCCTGCGGGTGCGGCCCCGGCGGTATGTTTACGAGATGACGTTCGAGTATCTCCTGCAATGTCTCTTGTGCTGCTCTCAGTTCATCTGGAATCGAGATCCGCCGTGGCGCGACAAACGCCACGGCCCCGGCGGTTTGATCGATCATTGCGCTTAGATCTTCCAGGACACGGTCTTTCTCAAGCATCCAGTGAAACGACTGTCCCATCAAGGCCGCGCGGAAATGGCCCAGCGACATCCGCAGTACTGGCAAGTCGTCCGAACTCCCGGCCACGAATTTCACGTTCCCGATGCCGGCCGCCAGCGCCCGTTTTTTACCCTCTGCCACCATGTCGGGCTCAGGCTCGATCGCTACCACCTCCGTCACCAATGGCGCAATCAGCAGAGACAACTGTCCGGGTCCTGCCCCCAGGTCCAGGACTCGATCGCCAGTCGACCAACCCAGTCGTCTAGCGAGAAGCGCGATTGATTCAATGCTGACGCGATCCCGATACTCTGCATAGTACGCGCCGGCGCCCGCATACGGCCGTGTTCCTTCGGTCCCCTTGTAGTCCATCGTCTGGTTAGCTTTCTAGTCGGTTAGATTTAACCGGCTGGACACAATCTGTCTAGGTTGGCGCCTACATCTAGGGTAGCCGGTTGCGGTCACGATGTTTTTGATGCGGTGGTCAGATTTCACCATGATCAATACCGCCGCGTCAGATTAGTCCGGTTGCTTGGCAATGTCCACTGGTTCAAATTGGCCTTTGCCCCCTAGGTGAACGGTTACCAGCCGCTAGTAACCGTTCAGCAGCCAAGCCACGCCAATACCGCGCCTAGACTTGTATGCCTATAAGCGCCCCTTTCCCTTTCGCGCTGCCAGTGGATCAGGCAGTCACCATGCAAGTAGTAGATAGTGGTCGGCTGCCTCTGCTTGTACAAGCAAACGCCGCTTGCGACGTGCGTAATCGATTCGCCGCAGTGGTTACAGACCACAACAAGGCGGCGTCTGCCGTCGCGGGTTGTCACTGTTTGGACCGGCATCGCCATTTTATACGAGGCAGTCCGTTGTCTTTCATGCGAAAAAAAATCCCCGAACAAGGCCGCGGTCAGGCGGTCGAAGATAAAGTGACTTTCGTCTGACTGCAACGTGTTAGCGTTTAGCTGGAGTGGCTGACTCTTCAGGATCGTGGATGGAACTGCTTGTAAGCAGACTTCAACCGCTCGTTTGTGACGTGCGTGTAGACCTGGGTGGTATTTATGTTGCTGTGACCGAGCATCATCTGCACTGATCTCAGATCCGCGCCGTTCTCGATCAATGCTGTGGCGAAACTGTGGCGTAACATGTGCGGCGTGACATGTCCTAGGCCCGCTGATTCGCCATAGCCTGTGATTATCTTCCAGAACTTCTGGCGCGTTATAGGATTCCCGTTCCGCTCTACGAACAGCAAGTCAGAGCGATTCCCCTCCAGCATCCGCTGTCTGGCGGCGAAGTAATTCTTCAGGAAACGGATTGAAGACCTCCCAATCGGTATACGTCTCTGTTTACTTCCCTTCCCAAAGCAACTTAACGATCCTGCTTCAAGTTCTACATCAGCCATTCTGAGGCTGACAAGTTCGGAGACTCTCAAGCCGGTGGCGTATAGAAGCTCAAGCATAGCGCGGTCTCTGACCCCTGCATCATCGTTCAGGTCTGGCTGTTCGAGCAGTTTATCAACCTCCTCCTGGGTTAAGAATCTGGGGAGAGTCTGCCAAGCTTTGCGGGTTGACATGTATGCCGTGGGGTCTCGCTTTATGAGCTTTTCGGTCAGGGCGAATTTGAAGAAGCCTCTTACAGAGGACATAAGTCTGGCGATGCTGGCGTCACTTTTCCCCTCATCCTTCAGGCGAGTCAGAAGCCCGACCAGGTCGTCGCGCTCGGTGGTCAGCAGGCTTTTCTTTTTCCCGCCGAGGAATTCGCACAGAATGTTCAAGTCATTTCTGTAGGATTGAATGGTATTGTTTGAAAGTCCTTTCTCAACTCGGATGGCAGTGATGAAGTCTTCGATGAGTTTCCGGTTGTCCATATGAGCGCCTCCCTGTGCTAAACTTCCCTTCCTGAGTGACATGATTTTTCTTGATCTATTGCTCTCGCCTCGCCCTCTTTTCCACGTCCCCAAGCCCTCTCGATTTCTTAGCGGGCGAGTTGCAATCCGTTATCAGACTCAGTTCACGATAATATTAACCAATCTTTCACTGATACGTCAATTATGAAAATCAAGGAACTGTCTGCTAAATTGAATTGTGAATTCCTCGGAGACGCGGAAACCAACATCACGAGCGTCGCGCCGATCGAGAATGCGCTGCCTGGCGATCTCACTTTCTTAAGTAATAGGAAATATCGGCGATACCTGGCGACCACCGGCGCTTCAGCGATAATTCTCGAAAACGCCGAAGACGCGCCTGAAGGCAAAGCGGCCATCATCTCCCCTGCCCCTTATCTGACATTCGCCGAGGCGATGAATCTGCTCTACCCGCCTCTTACGATCGAGAAAGGCATACACCCGAGCGCAATCATCTCACCATCCGTCAAGATAGGAGAGAATGCGTCGATAGGCCCTTATTCAGTAATCGGAGACGACGTAACCATCGGAGACAACGTTTCGATACTGGCGCATTGCGTAATCTATCAACGTGTCCGGATAGGCGATGACGTCCTGATCCATTCGCATTGCGTCATTCGTGAAGGGTGTAGGCTCGGCGACAGGGTCATCCTGCAAAACAACGTCGTGGTCGGCGGCGACGGATTCGGATACGCAAAGCGTCAAGACAACTCATGGCTCAAAATACAGCAGGCCGGGGCGGTAATCATCGAGGATGACGTGGAGATAGGCGCGGGGGCCGCGATAGACCGCGCCACAATAGGTTCAACGGTCATCAGTAAGGGGACGAAAATTGACAATCTTGTGCAGATCGGGCATGGTTCATTTGTCGGCCAGAACACGCTGTTATGCGCGCAGGTCGGGCTGGCCGGCAGCACTCGTGTCGGCAATGAAGTTATTTTGAGCGGGCAGGTGGGCGCGGCGGGACATCTGGAAATAGGCGACAGAGTAATCGCCACAGCCCAGACCGGCATCCCGAATTCTGTGGAGGCGGGAAAAATCATATCCGGGTATCCGGCGATTGATAATCGGGACTGGCTCAAGTCATCCGCGATCTTCGCACAGCTCCCTAAACTCCAAAGAGAGATAAGAGAGCTAAAAGCGCGGCTGGCTAAACTTGAAGATCAGCAAGGTTCACAGGCGCAGTCATAGCGTTTATCGCGGCAAGAGAATAAATGGCCATAAAAGTAGAGAACAAGGCGACAATCAAACTCCCCAAAAAAACCGAAGAGACAATTCAGAGCGTCTTCGACGTCGTGCCAAAAGAGCACATGCGCAATCTGAACAAGATCGTGCTCGTAGACAGGGTTGCGCCGGATTCCAGGATTCAACTCCCGAACATGACCGTCTCAGACCTGCCGGGACTCTATCATCCGCGTCAGGGAAACATTCAACCTTGGCTCGAGATAGCGCTCGGAGCGCTTTTAACGACGTCGGAGGGATTCTTCAAAAGACTGGCGGCGCGACTCAATTTCAAGGCGAATCTGGCCTATCTGGTGTTGAGCCTTCAGGCCCAGCATTATCACCTGACGCTGTCGCATGGAATCAAAAAGCATCAGTATGAGGGCGCCATACGGTCCTACATCGACAGATACCACGAGATATGGCGCGAGCGGCAGGCCGGATGGCGGACGAAACTCTTCAAGCCGCTTCGCCCCTGGCTGGACAAATGGGCGCGTAAACTGAGAAAGCGATATCAACAAGACCAGCAAAGACAACGCAGATCCGCTTAACTCTGTAAGAAAGAACAAACGCCCGTCTTCTCATGCGATTTTAAGCAGCATACCTTCGAATCAGGCGCATTTACAGCAACGCGTTAACGGTTATTCCCATCCGATCGGCAAGTTCTTTCCGGCGATCTATTTTGGCGCCGGTCTCATGTTCGTATGATTATTGCGAACGGAGGCGCCGAGGTGGGCAGAATGGCTGATGACCTCCCTGATTGCAAGAAGTTCAAGGCGGGATGAGGTTTTCGGGAGAAACAGGATCGAACGAACCGCGAGATCAGGTGAGCGGAGTTTTTGAAAACTCCGCTCACCTGGTCGTACCACATCGCCACAGGCGCCGATGACGCCGCGCGCATCATCAGTAAGCTCGCGGCAGCCAGTCGTTGCAATAAACTATTCCGCGGGCTTCAACAACTGGGAAGATTGGTAAAGACGACGTATCTGGACTAATGTTTCCGGAGTCCAATTTACCCACATTGCCTGGTTAAAGAACACCCCAGGATCATTTCTCATGACATTTGTATTCCCGGCGGCGCCGCCGATCAGGAATTTCTGGACGTAAGCATTCAATTCAGCCTGCTGCGAAGAGGGGAAGGCGCAGTGAGTATGACCGGTGGTCAGCGAGTATCCCATCATGTCGATTACGCCGTGCGCTTGCCAAATCATACGAGCCGCGTTTGCGCTACTCCAGGAACTCTGAGGACCAAGCCACAAAATATCATTCTCAATTATCAGTATTGCCCGAGGCGCAACTAATCCTATGATGGAGTGATGGTCAAACGGGAGTTTAGTCGCCGTGCTGCTGAACTGATTAAAATTTGCCCTGAACCATACATTCTCACCAACGATTTGAGACAAAGTCTGTGTTTCCTGTCCCTGTGAAGCCATCCAATCAGAAACACGCCAGCTTCCCGAGCCGCCGGATCCAGATTCCTGTGGTATGGTGAGCTTAATCCGTTCGTCGAATGCGCCTACAGTCAACGCGCCTTTCCCGTTCCTTGAGCACCCGGTAACGCCAAGCCGGGTCGGATCGATATTGGCGGCGGGAGTTTTTTCAAGAGCGTCTATTAAACGACTCACCCCCCACGCCCATGCCATCAAGGCTCCGGCGGAATGACCGCTTCCATATAAGTCATAGAACTTGCCTACGCCACGAGAACTTTGACCGTTTTGTTGAGCAATTTCGTTATTGGGGAAGTTAATGACAGCCACTCCCATACTGGTGAGCGCGGAATTGTTAAGGTTGGAGCCGCCGACACCTATCATGGCAGGATAAGGAGCGCTGCCAGAGCCGGGATAGGTTATTGAAGCATTGAAGGATATTGTTCTTCCATTATCGGTAACGGTTACCGTGAGCGTATTCCCGCTACGTGAACCTGTTGTGGCGGAATAGGGAGTGTTCGGTTTATAGCCATATTCGAACTCCTGCGCAAGAGCGGCTATTTCTGCGCGACGGCATGCCCATTCAGCCTTTGTGGTCACCCGTGCGCCATTCATGAATGTAAATGGATTCGGAAAGAAAGAATTAGTCGGCAAGGACGCATAAGAAGGCATTGGCGGAATGTTGCACCCGCCGCCTCCACCGCCGCCGCTTTGTGTCACAGTTACCGTTTGTGATGGAACGCCTGTCGCGGAAACGGTGACGGTCGCCGTGCGTGCGGAAGCGCTTGTGTTTTCTTGCGCCGTTACAGTTACCGTTCCATTGTTTGAACCGGATGTCGGGCTTACTGTCAGCCACGATTGATTGTCGGTAACTGTCCAACTGGCGTTGGAAGTAATGTTGAACGTACCGGCGCTGTTCGCTGCCGCAGCGACATTCACCGCGCTGGGCGCCACGGAGAGTGTCGCTCCTGTCGAGCAAAGATTGCTTGCTGTTGAACCGGCGCCGGTAGGCGCCGAAGTGGATGTGGTGATGTTGATCTTATCGAGTTGCGCGCCATCTTCACGATACGCAAACGTCAGCGTATGGCTTCCGGCGCTTAGACTAAACGTATTCGGGAATTGCGCCCATGTCCATGATGTCGCTGCGATATTGTTCCAGTTGACCCACGATCCGCCATCCATCCTCACCCACCATGAATCGTCATCTCCGGTTGGGCACAAGACGCGGGCAAATACGCTGTACGTTCCGCTCTGGCTTACGCTGAACGAGAAGTTCGCATAGCCGGCGCTATTTGTCGGCGCGCTGATTGTGCTGTTGTTACCAGATTGGATTGCAAGATATCTTCCCTCGGATGCGGCGCCGTCCGAAGGCGTATTCCACAATGACCCGAGTGATCCGCATTCGGCTTCCAGCCATACTGATGCGGCTGTCGAACAGAGATTGCTTGCTGTTGAACCTGCGCCGGTCGGCGCCGTAGTGGAAGTGGTGATGTTAATCTTATCAAGCTGAGCTCCATCTTCACGATACGCAAACGTCAGCGTATGGCTTTCGGCGCTCAGATTGAATGTATTGGTGAATTGCGCCCATGTCCACGATGTCGCTGCGATATTGTTCCACATGATCCAAGAACCACCGTCCATCCTCACCCACCAGGAATCGTCGTTCGCTGTCGGAGTTAAGACACGGGCGAATACTCTGTACGTTCCGCTCTGGCTTACGCTGAATGAAAAGTTAATATATCCGGCGCTATTTGTCGGAGCGCTTGAGGCGCTGTTGTTGCCGGGTTGAATGACGACATACGATGAGTTGGAAGCGTTCGCGTCGGCCGGTTTGTTCCACAACGATCCTACCGAGGCGCATTCGGCTTCCAGCCAAATCGATGTCGATTGCGCATTAGCAACAGCGGTGAATAATGTAATAACAACCACCGCCGGAACAATTGTTCGATGGAAAACTGAAACTAAAGTGTTCATAGCGTCCACCCTTTTTGACCGAACTGATTTTATATGGCCGCTTCGCATCGCATGTGCGAGAGTTTTCAACATATTTGACTCCTTTCGCTCTGGATTGCATCGTTGTTCGTTGATGACCTGTCTGCTCCGGATGAGCTGTCAATGACCGACAAGACAGTCATGCGTTACAGTCCAAAATACGCGCGAGATGGCGCAAAGATTGTTCGTTGCGCTCCGGATCAAAGTTCAAAAGTCAGAGATTTAATTCGACGTACGAACTATATATATACTTCGGGTTGTCAAGCATCGGTCGCAATGCTGTGGAGTCCAAAATACGCGCGAGGTGGCGCAAAGATTGTTATTGCGCCATGGATCAAAGTTCAAAAGTCAGAGATTTAATTCGATATGCGAACTATATATATATACTTTGGGTTGTCAAGCATCGGGCGCAAAACTATTGGTCGGGCGCACTACTTATCTCGGTCAAACGGAACTATTGATCGAGGCTGATTGCGGTGGTTCCAACGGGATGCGTTGCTGGGCTTCGATGGCTCAGATTCGACAGGAAGATGAGCCAGAAAGAGTGGAAGCATCGAGGCGTCTCAAAATCTCCGAGCGTGTACCGCACGAATCACAGACCTTTCAGCGGCAAAGAGGTAATCCGCTGTTTCAGGCGTTCACTGTTCCCGGTTTGCCGTTCTCGACCACGAACGAAGCGCGTGTGCTAATCGGTTCGTCAGGCTTCGTCACTGCTGCGAGGATGCGGAAGTCGGTTTGCCATCGTTTGGGATTGACGTCGCAGCGCACGTAGCCGCGCTGGCCGTTGAAAAATTTGACGTGCGGATTCTCTCCCATCTGTCGTTCCACGTCCGGGCGCATATCCATCCCGTCGCCACCGGAAGTGATCGAGGTTCCGACGAATTCGGTCGCGACGACGGCCGACCCGGGGTTATTGAAGTCGGCCTTGATGTCCGCCGCCCAATTCGAATGAATGTCGCCAGTGATCACAACTGGATTTGAAGGTTTGCGGTCCTGCAAGAATTTCGAGAAGCGATTGAGCGCCGCCGGATAAGCTCCCCACTTGTCCATGCTCAGACGCTGCTCGATACCCGCCGCCGAATCCCAGGGGGCCATCATCACCTGCTGCGCGATGACGTTCCAGAGCGCCTTCGATCTGCCCAGGTTGTTGAACAGCCAGCGCTCCTGCGCCTCGCCCATCATCGTGGCCTGAGGTTTGAGCGCTTCCGGGCAGAGCGGCTTACTGCCGTCGCCGCAGGGCTGGTCGTCTCGATACTGGCGCGTGTCGAGCACGTTGAACTCCGCGAGATCGCCGAATCGCAGGCGGCGATACAGGCGCATCCCCGGGCCGCGTGGCAGCGACGAGCGTCGCAGCGGCATGTGTTCGTAGTAGGCCTGATAGGCATGCGCGCGGCGTTCGAGAAAGGCCTGGCGCGATTGCTTATCTTCCGGGACGTCGCCCGCATAGTTGTTATCGACCTCGTGATCGTCCCAGGTGACGACCCAGGGAACGGCCGCGTGCGCCAGCTTCAAATTGGCGTCGCTTTTGTAGAGCGCATAGCGGTTGCGGTAATCTTCGAGCGAGATGATTTCAGGGCTGTTGTGTTGACGCGGCCGCCCGGCCACTGGCGCGCCTTCGTAAATGTAATCGCCGAGGTGGATGACCAGATCGATTTGTTCGCCCGCCATGTGTTTGTACGCGGTGAAGAATCCGGTCTCGTAATGCTGGCACGAGGCGAAAGCGAAGCGTAGACGATCGGGCTGCGCGTTGAGGGCAGGCGCGGTGCGCGTCCTGCCTATCGGACTGACGGCGTCGCCGGTCATAAAGCGGTACCAATACCATCGCCCCGGCTTCAAACCTTGCGCCTCAACATGTACTGAATGCCCTAATTCAGGAGACGCCACCGCCGAGCCGCTCAGCGCAATCTCTTTCATTCCCTCATCCGCGGCGATTTCCCATTTAACTGTGACAGGGCGCGCCGGCATGCCGCCGCCGTTGAGCGGATCGGGCGCGAGCCGCGTCCACAACGCCACGCTGTCGGGAAGCGGGTCGCCGGAAGCGACGCCTAGACTGAAAGGGTCAGCCGTGAATTTCGGCGCTCGGGGCGCCGCGTAAGACGGGAGTTGTCCAGTGAGCGCCAGGCCTGACAACGCCCCCGCCCCGATAAGAAATCTGCGGCGGTTAAAGGCGCCTTGATCTATTGGAGAATAAAAGTCTTTCGAACGCAGAGCGTTTTTCACCGGGATCGTCTCTTTCATTTTGAAGAATCGAGTTTCTCGCATTTGGCGCAGTACCGCGCGCGCGGTACTGCGCCTGCGCGCCAACGTCGCTTGACCTGATTTAGCGAGGGAGGACGTTTAATAGCAGATTGACTTTAGATTGTCGTTAAGCTGTCGCGGAATTGTAATCTATCAGTCTTGAGACTCCGTCAACTCGGCAAGCAATCTCTGAATGACCTGCAACAGCTCCTCCCTAGACACTGACGACCTGCGGAATCGGACTTCTATCGTGTAGTCTTTGGATGAAGATTGATGGCGGTAGACGTAGGGTTGCGGTCGTGACTGGTTCTTCTTGCCGGCCTTTCTGGCCTCGTCCCGATTCATTCCCTGCTTCGAAACGCGATTGACAAATTCGAGCATCGAGTCGGCGTCCGATTGCTTGGCGACCTGCAACAACATCGATTTTGAATTGATGCTGGCTTTCTGGCACAGGCCCTTGATCTCATCCGGCAACCCGGCGATGATCAAAGACTCAGTAACCGACGACCTCGATTTGCCGATCTTTTTGGCGATGTCTTCGTGCGTATAGCCGAAACGCTCCTTCAGGGCCAGCAAGCCTTCGGCCTCTTCATAAGGCGTGAGATCTTTGCGCTGGAGGTTTTCGATCAGGGCGATCTCCGCAACCGCCCGATCATCGACATCCATCTCTATGCATGGGACTTCGCGCAGCCCCGCTTCGCGGGCCGCCCGGAATCGCCTCTCGCCGGAGATGATCATGAATCGCCCGCCTACCTGCGACGGGCGCACGAGCAACGGTTCGAGCACTCCCCTCTCTCTGATTGAAGCAATCAACTCTTCCAGATCGCCGATGTCTACCCGCGGCTGCAGCGGATTAGGCTCCAGTCGGTCGAGCGCGATCATACGTCCGACGGTCGCCCCACGTGAGGACAGTTCCTCCACGTAGTGACGATCGTGTCTCATCTTTATTGTTGAGGGCAAACCACGTTTAACAGGCACGGCGAATCACCTCTTCGCATAAATTTGCGTATTCAACTGCGCCAGTCGAGGCTGGAGCAAAAGTAAATATCGATTCCTTATAGGCCGGACTCTCTTCCAGCCTGACAGATTTTGAGATGGTGGTCGAGAAAACCTTGTCGCCAAACACCTGACATATCTGGTCGTATATGTCTCTTGACAAGGTGGTTCTGCGATCATGCAAAGTCACCACGACCCCTAGAACCTCAAGTTCCGGATTAGGTCTGGCCTTGATCCTATTGATTGTTTCGAGCAGGTCATCTGTGCCTTCAAGGGCAAAGTATGACGATTGGATCGGGATTATCAAATGAGTCGCGGCAACCAGGGCGTTTACCGTTATCAGACCCAGTGTCGGCGGCGTATCAATCACCACTACATCATACATTTTGCAAATCGGATCAAGCCTGTCTTTCAATCGGAAGGGCGCGTCGAGCTCTCCAATCAATTCCCTTTCCAGTTTGGCCATGTGTATTCGCGACGGGATCAGGTCCAGATTTTGCACCGACGTCTTCTTTAAGACATCACTTAAAGACAATTTCATGTCGGTCATGAGATCGTATATAGACAGGCTTTGCTCGAGGTTGCCGTTATCGATGAACGAGATTGTGCTATTGGCCTGAGGATCAATGTCGGCGAGCAAGACTTTCATTCCCTTCTGCGCGAGAGCGGCAGAGAGATTGATTGCGGTCGTGGTCTTCCCCACACCTCCCTTTTGATTTGCTATTGCGATCTTAATGGCTCGCAAAACGGCCTCCCTGCGGCTAAGGTCGCCCTTGTTTAAGTCTTCGTTGTTTACATCTTATAGTCAGGGACCAGGTCTTCGTTGTTTACATCTTATAGTCAGGGACGTCGTCGATCTCTTCCGGCCATTCGACATCTTCTTCCATGCCCTCCTCGTCCTGGATTCCAGCGGCGTCGCTGCGCTTGGAGGCCTCCAGCACCTCTTCGCGGATGAAGATCGGGCAGTCGACGCGTAGGGCCAGGGCGATGGCGTCGCTCGGCCTGGAGTCAATCAAGACCAACTGGCCGTCGCTCATAATTTCGATCACGGCGTAGAAGGT
>Ga0190270_10001313_pt1 | contig 11509 bp, 13 predicted proteins | sample Popmic320T_FD_133748 | JGI IMG/M metagenome (GOLD analysis project Ga0190270, IMG submission 133748) | Populus adjacent soil microbial communities from riparian zone of Weber River, Utah, USA - 320 T | ecosystem: Environmental > Terrestrial > Soil > Riparian zone | place: USA: Utah | collected... | reverse complement strand
CTGCTCGACATGTACGAGGCCGACGAGGCGGGCGACATGCCCTATCCGCCCGACTACCCGAAGATGCCCGGCGAGCCGAAGCGCGTCCAGCCGTCGCGTGACACCGACCGCAAGCGCGACGACTAAGGCGCCTGCGGCAGCTTCTTCGCCCCGCGCTTGGTCACCGGCGCCGACGGCGGCGGCACGACGGGCCCGATGTCGCCGTCGGGCGCCTCGTCGAGGTCGACGATCACCGGCGCATGGTCGCTCGGCCCCTTGCCCTTGCGCGCCTGGCGGTCGACCCACGCCGCCTTGACCCGCTCGGCGACCGGGGCGCCGGCCAGCACGAGATCGATCCGCATCCCGAGGTCCTGGTGGAACATCCCCGCTCGGTAGTCCCAGTACGTGAACACGCGCTCGCCGGGCCAGCGGTCGCGGACCACGTCGTGGAGGCCGACGGACTGCAGCTCCTGCAGCGCTGCCCGCTCGGGCTCGGTGACGTGCGTCTGGCCGACGTAGGCGTCGGGGTCGAAGACGTCCTCGTCGGCGGGGGCGATGTTCATGTCCCCGCACACGATCGTCGCCTCCGGACCCGCGGCGACCATGTCGCGCAGCGCGGCCAGCCAGGCGAGCTTGTAGCGGTAGTGGTCGGAGTCGGGCTCGCGGCCGTTCGGCACGTAGACGGACACGATGCGGATCCCGCCGCAGGTCGCCGCCACGCAGCGCGCCTCGGGATGCGGGAAGCCCGGCCCGCCCTCGATCCCGAGCGTCGGCTCCTCGAGCCCGGCGCGCGAGAGGATCGCCACGCCGTTCCAGCCCGGCTCGCCGTGGACCGCCACCTCGTAGCCGCGCTGGGCGAGCTCGTCGCCCACGACCTCGGCGAAGGCGTCGTCGGCGAGCTTGGTCTCCTGCAGGCAGACGACGTCCGGGCGCCGGTCGTCGAGCCAGGGCAGGAGCCGCGGCAGGCGCTGCTTGATCGAGTTGACGTTCCAGGTCGCGACCCGCATCCTGAGCCTGCACGGTAGCGGCGCTTTCCAACCGGTAGCGATGCCAGGGTTAAGGCCTCGCGCCGATCCGCCGAAGGAACCTTCTATGACGATCCAAAAGCAGGAAGTCCACGTGACCTCGACCAGCGGTGAACCCCGCGGTATCGAGGTGATCGAGGAGACCTTCGAACCTTCGGGCCTCGTCTTCGCAGTCGGCGGCGAGCTCGACATCGCCACCGCTCCGGCGCTGCGCGACCGCCTCGACGCCGCGATCAAGGCCGGCAAGCTCAACCTCGTCATCGACCTCCACGGCGTCGACTTCCTCGACTCCGTCGCGCTCGCCACGATCGTGCACGCGCGCAAGGAGCTGCCCGAGGCGGGCAAGCTCGCGCTGGCCGTCGAGCCCGGCTCCTATCCGATGCTGATCTTCGAGAGCAGCGGGCTCAACAAGATGCTCGACCTGGTCGAGACGCGCGAGCAGGCGATCGCGCTCGTGTCCGCCTGATCGCCCGCCGCGCGCTCGCCGTCGTCATCCTCGCCGGCTTCGCCGGCGAGCAGGTGACATACGCGCTGCGCGGCGAGTGGAGCGCCGAGGTCAACCTCCCGTTCCAGCTCAGCGACGCGGTCACCTTCGTGGCGATCGCCGCGCTGTGGCGGCCACGGCCGCTGCCGGTCGAGCTCCTGTACTTCTGGGCGTTCAGCGCGTCGCTGCAGGCGGTGGTGACGCCCGACCTGCGGCAGAGCTTCCCCGACGTCCTCTGGTTCACCTACTACGCGACCCACGGCGGCGCGATCCTCGCCGCCTGCCTGCTCGTGTTCGCCGAGCAGCGCTGGCCGCGCCCCGGCGCGTGGCGCCGCGTCTACCTGATCACGCTGGGCTTCGCGGCGGTCGCGGCCGTCGCGACGATCGCGACCGGCGGCAACTACATGTTCCTGCGCCGCAAGCCGGTCGACGGCTCGCTGCTCGACGTGATGGGGCCGTGGCCGGTGTACATGGTCGCCGCAGCCGCGCTCGGCGCGGTGTGGTTCCTCGCCCTCCAGTGGGTGGCGGATCGCGCGCGGCAGTAAGTTTCCGCGCCATGCGCGTCGCAGTGCTCGGTGCCGGGAACGGAGGGGTGGCCTCGGCGTTCGACTTCGCCCAGCACGGGCACGAGGTGTCGCTCTACGCGCCGGCGCAGTACGGCGACAACATCGTGGCGATCCGCAACGCCGGCGGGATCCGGGCCAGCGGCGACCTCGAGGGCTTCGTCCCGGTGCGCTACTCGGGGCACGACGCGGGCGAGGCGATGGAGGACGCGCAGCTGGTGGTGATCGTCGGGCCGGCCTACGCGACCGACTCCCAGGCGGCCGACGCGGCGCCGCACCTGCGCGACGGCATGGCCGTGCTCATCTGCCCCGGCTCGTGCGCGGGCGCGATCGCCTTCAAGCGCGTCGCGGGCCTCGCGCTCGAGGACGAGAGCGTGATCGTCGGCGAGACGAGCACGCTGCCCTACGCGGTGCGGGTGACGGCGCCGGGCGTCATCAACGTCTTCCTCAAGCTGACCACCGACGTCTACCTGGCCGCGGCGCCGCGCTCGGGCACCGACCGGCTGGTGCGGCTGGTGCGCGACACCTGGCCCGCGGTCGAGCCGGCCGACAGCGTCTTCCAGACCACGCTGCAGAACGGCAACCCGGTGATCCACCCTGCCGTCACGCTGCTCAACGCCGGGCTGCTCGAGCGCACCGGCGGCGACTTCCTGTTCTACGAGGAGGGCGTGACCGAGAGCGTCGGGCGGCTGATCGAGGCGGTCGACCGCGAGCGGCTGGCGATCGCCGACGCGCTGGGCGTCACCGTGCTGTCCGAGCCCGCCATCGGCGTCCGCCAGGGCTACATGCGCGAGGAGAACTACTCGACGGGCTACAGCACGGCGCCCGGGTTCCTCGGCATCAAGGCGCAGGGCCAGCTCGATCACCGCTACCTGACCGAGGACGTCGGCTACTCGCTCGTCTTCCTGGTCGATCTGGCGTCGCGGCTGGGCGTGGCGACGCCGGTGATGGAGGCCGTGATCACCACCGCCTCGGTCGTGCTCGCGCGCGACTTCCGGGCCGAGGCAGCGCGCACGGTGGCCGGCCTCGGCCTCGATGGCCTGTCGCGCGACGAGCTCGCGGCGCTCTAGAAGCCGACCCCCTCGAACGCCGCCTCGCGGCGCGGGTCCTCCTCGTAGCGGAAGCGGTCGGGGCTGACCGAGCGCGCGTCAGCCAGCTCGGAGGCGATCCGCTGCACGACGACGGTGAGCGGGAACACCGACAGCGGCTCGCCCAGCTCGCGCTCGCTGAAGCGCACGACGTTCGCGCCGGTGACCTCGACCGCCTGCGCGATCGTCTCCGTGCGCTGGGCGGCGGGCCCGCCGCCGTCGAGGACCACGAGCGTGTCCTGCTCGTCGAGCGCGACGCTCGGGCCGTGGAAGAACTGCTCGGACGAGAGTCCTTCCGCGGCGACGTAGGACGCCTCGCGGATCTTCAGCGCGCCCTCCTGCGCCGTCCACGCGTTCGGCCCGGCGCCGATCAGCTCGACGAGGCGGGCGGGCGGCTCGATCAGCGGCCCGGGCCGGTCGAGGACAGTGGCGACCGCGCCGGGGACCGCGTCGAGCGACCCGAGGTCGGCGCCGAGCGCGGCGGCGATCTGTGCGAGGCGGACGAGCGCGGCGGTGTGGCTCACCGTGTAGGCGTAGGACTGCTCGGCGGCCACCGTCTCGACGTCGCCGCCCTTGCCCGCGCCGGAGACGTGGACCGCGGCGGCGCCCGCCGCCCGCGCGCGCTCGAGCATCTGCATCGAGTAGCCGGTGCCGCCGGTGTGGCTGAGGACGATCACGCCGTCACCCGGGTCGACCGGGCGCTCATAGGGCGCCACGTCGGCGGAATGCAGCGCCTCGGCCGTGACCCCGGCCTCGCGCAGGAGCCAGGCTCCGTGGTGGGCGGCGTGCCAGCTCGTGCCGATCCCGATCAGGCGGATGGGGCGCCCGCGGAGGCGGTCGGCGGCGGTCACGGCAGGGCCGGGGTCGGCGATCAGGCGCGCCAGCTCGTCCGGCTGGGTCACCATCGCGTCGCGCATCTTCGACATGCGCGCGACGCTATCGGGAACTCAGCGTCGTCGCAGGCGATAGAAGCGCTCGTCGAAGCTGAAGTAGCGCGCGAGCGGGTCCGGGTCGGAGTCCGCGACCGCGGCGTGGGTGACCTGCCAGCCGGGGAACGCCGCCTCGACGTCCTGCTGACTCGCGCCGCGCGGCAGCGGGCCGCGGCGGCGAGGTGCGAAGCAGTCGAGGATCACGGTCGCGTCCTCCGCGGCGACCGCGTCGACCTCCCGGCCCATGTCGGCGCGCTGCGCGTCGGTCAGGCCGTGGAACGTCCCGGTGTCCAGCACCAGCCGGTAGCCCGAGCCGACGGCAGCCGCGAGGCCGTCGGTCACGTCCCCGTGCACGAGGCGCAGCTCGACGCCCACCTCCTCGGCGCGCTCGCGGGCGCGGCGCAGCGCCTTCTCGACGAAGTCGACGCCGGTGACTGCCCAGCCGCGCTGCGCGAGCCGCACGCCCCAGACCGCGCTGCCGGTGCCGACGTCGAGCGCGGGCCCGTGGGGCGGGTCACCGGCCTCGTCGCGCGCGACGAGGTCGAGCAGCGCGGTGGCGAACGGCTCGTGGTCGGCCAGCTCCTCCCAGGGGTGGAAGCCGACGGCGTAGGCGAGCCCGTAGTTCATGACAGGACCTCCAAGAAGCGATCGGGTTGTTCGATGTGCGGGACATGGGCGGCGTCCTCGATCACGTGCAGCGGCCAGCCGAGGCGCGCGCTCGCCGCCTCGGCGAGCGGCAGCGGCGTCATCCGGTCGTGGCGCCCCCACAGCAGGGCGGCGGGAACGCCGATCCGCCGCAGCTCGGCGTCCGGGACCCGCCGCGTGCCGCTCCGGATCAGCCCGTTCATCGTCCGCTTGACGTGCGGGACGCGCGCGCACGCCAGCCCGTAGGCGCTGAACGCGTCGAACCACGCCGGCGCGCGCCGGCGGGTCCGCTCGCGGTCGAGCAGTGCGAAGCGCTCGAAGCGCTCCTCGTTGCGCGCGGTCGGGCGGAGGGCGAAGCGGACCGCGACGACGCGGAGGCCGAGCGGCATCCGGTACGGGCCCACGCCGGGCGCGGCGTAGACGAGCAGCCGCGCCAGGGCGTCGGAGTGGGCGACGGCGAAGCGCGCGGCCAGCGTGCCGAACAGCGAGTGCGCCACCAGCGCCGGCGGCTCGTCGCAGGTCAGGCCGATCAGCTCGCGGAGCCAGCGCGCGAACCGCGCGTCGTCGAGCTCGGCGACGGGCGCCGACTCGCCGAGGCCCGGGGCGTCGGGCACGACGATCCGGTGTTGCTCGGCCAGACCGGCGAGCACCGGCGCCCAGTAGACGCCGCCGCACTCGATCCCGCCGTGGAGCAGGAGCAGCGGCGGCCCGTCGCCGCCCTCGAGCAGCGCGGTCGCGACGCCGCCGGCGACGACGCGCCGCTCGCGCACCGGGAGGCCGTCGAGCAGCCGCCGGCGCGGGGTGTCGATGGAGGTGATCGGCATGCCGGCGACGCTACGAGCGCGGTACCGGGCCCGCATCGGCTGAACCGCCCAACCTGCGACCGGCCCGCCGTGGGTGATCTCACCCAGGCGCGCGGACGAGCCGGTGCTCGTGCGCGTAGCTGGTGGCAGCGGCGCGCGAGGAGACGCCGAGCTTGGCGAAGATGTTGCTGACGTGGCGGTCGACGGTCCGCACGCTGAGGACGAGCTCGGCGGCGATCGCCCGGTTGGTGCGGCCGGCGGCGACCAGCTGGAGCACCTCGAGCTCGCGTGCGGTCAGGCCGCTGTCGTCGGAGCCGCCGGCGTCGAGCCGGGCGAGGTCCGGCGCGGCGCGCAGTTGCGCGTAGGCCGCCCGGGCCGCGTCGAGCTCGAGCGCCGCGCCCTCCTCGTCCCCCAGCGCGCGGCAGGCGAGCCCCGCGAGCTCGCGCGCGCGGGCCACCTCGTAGGGGGCATCGAGCGCCTGCCACAGCCGGCCGGCGCGGCGGAGGTCCGGCAGCGCCGCCTCCGGGTCGGCGGCCGCCAGAGCGAACGCGCCCCGCGCGTGGGCGAGCGTGGCGGTGAGCGGCGCCGGCGCGTCGGCGTCGAGGAGGCGGTCGAGCTCGAGCACGGCGGCGCGCGCCTCGTCGAGCTCCCCCGCCGCGAGCGCGACCTCGACGGCGGCCGGGAGCAGCGCGAGGCGCTCGCCCGGCGGCGTGGTCTCCGCCAGCGCGCGCCGGATCAGCTTGAGCGCGGCCGCGCGCTCGCCCTGCGCCAGGCGCAGCAGCGCCAGGCCCGGCTGGGGCTCGTGCCCGCGGCGGCTGGCGTCGCGGTACGCGGACTCGGCCGCCGCGTGCTCGCCGCGGAGGCGGTGCAGCTCGCCCTGCCGGTAGGAGGCCTCCCCCGCGGCCACCTCGTTGCGGCCCTGGACGCAGCGCTCCTGCGCCCGCTGCGCCTCCTCGAGCGCACCCGACCACGCGCCCTCGAGCTGGAGGATCTCGGCGCGGTGGACCAGGCAGCGACCCGTGAACGCGACCAGATCCGGCTGGCGCTCGCACCAGCGCGAGAGCACGTCGGTCCACTCGCGCGCGCGCCGGACCTCGTGCGCGTACCGGCAGGCGAGGATCACGCCGCAGTAGACGATCCCGGTGACGATCGGCGACAGCTCGCCCGCCACGCCCGGCACCATCGCCTCGTCCAGCAGCGCCAGGCCCGGCTCGAGCTCGCCCGTCAGCACGAGCATGTGCCCCTGCAGGTGGGCGGCGAGCGCGAGCAGGTCCGCGTCCCCGAACCGCTCGGCGATCGCCACCGCTTCGCCGGCGGCGCGCGCGGCGAGGTCGAGCTCGCCGCGGGCCTCGCGCTCGAACACCGTCGGGATCAGCAGATAGCCGTCCTCGACCGCCTCCGCCTCGTGCTTGTCGAGTACCCGCTTGACGCGGGCGAGCCAGCCGCCGGCGCGGGCCATGTCCCCGCGCTGCGCGTAGTGCGCCCCGACCCAGAAGCCGCAGCGCACGGCGCGCAGCGGGGCGCCTGCGGCGAGGTGCGCGGTGTGGGCGCGCTCGAGGAGCGCGAGGTAGTCGTCCTCGCGCCCGAGCATGTAGACGGCGGTGGCGAGGCGCTCCAGATCCTCGGGGCCGAGCGGCTGGGCGGCGTCCGCGGTCGTCAGCGCATCGCAGGCCTCGCGCCATGCGTAACTCTCGTAGGCCTCTCGACCACGCTGCAGCTCCGCGATGGCAGCCACGACGGGACCATTATCGTTGGGAGCATGAGCCTGGCCAAACCGTCACGCACGATCGTGGTGGAGCCGGTGCAGGTCCCGGCGGAGGCGCCGGCGCCCGAGCAGGCGCCGGCCGAGCCGCCGCCGCCCCCGGAGCAGACGCCCGCCGCGGCGTGACCGAGGCGCCCGACCTCGCCGCCCCCGTCGTCGCGTTCCGGTCGTGGCGGCTGGCCGGCGAGCGGCTGATGTCGCCGTTCATCCCCTGCCGCTGGGAGGGCGCCGTGATGCACGCCGAGTGCTACGACGCCAACCGCCGGCTGACGCGCGGCGTCGGCTGGCTCGAGGAGCCGCACCGGTCGCCGCATGAGGACTGCCAGTGCGGGATCTACGCGTACCACTCGCCGGGCCCGCGATCGTGGTTCGGCGAGGCCTACTGGTGCGAGGGCGTCGTCTCGGCGTGGGGGCGGCTGGTGGTCCACGCCGACGGCTTCCGCGCCGAGCACGCGCGCGTCGAGGCGCTTGCGGTGCCGGCCGTGCTGCCGCGCTTCGGCGCCGCGCAGGTGCGCCGCGCGGGCGCGCTGCTCGGCGTGCCCGTGCTCGCCTATGACGGGCTCGAGGGCTTCGCCGAGCGGCTGGGCGGCGGGGTGCCCGCCGCGCTCTTGCCGCGCTGAGCCCGCGGCCGCTCATGCAGCGCGACCCCAGCTGGTAACACTGAGCGGATGGCGCCGCGGTTCACCCACCTCAGCCTCGAGGCGGTCGAGGACGCCGCGCCCGCCAACGGGTTCGGGGAGCGCTGGGAGGCTCGCGTCGCGCGCGTGCCGCTCGACGCCCGGGACACCGGCGTCACCCACTTCCGCCTGCGGCCGGGCAAGCGCAGCCCGTTCGCGCACCGCCACGCGCAGGCCGAGGAGGTCTACGTGATCCTCGGCGGCGGCGGGCAGGTCAAGCTCGACGACGAGCTGCGAGACGTCCGCCCGCTCGACGCCATCCGCGTCGCGCCGGAGGTCGTGCGCGCGTTCGAGGCCGGCCCGGACGGGCTCGAGTTCCTCGCGTTCGGCGCGCACCACGACGCCGACGGCGAGTCGGTCGACGACCCCTGGGTCAGCTAGCCGCGGCGTCGATCTTGGGCGTGCCCGCCGCCCACGGCAGCGCCTGCTCGAGCTGGGCGGCGACCCCGAGCAGCACGTCCTCGCGCAGCGTCTGCGCGGTCAGCATCACGCCGAGCGGGAGGCCGCCGGCGGACGTGCCGAGCGGGAGGCTGATCGACGGCTGCCCGGTCAGGTTGGCCAGCGGCGTGAAGGGCGAGAGCGAGAACACGCGGTCGATCCACTCCTCCGCCGAGTCGATCGCCGCGTCGTCCTGATCGGGCGTCCCCGAGGCGGTGGCCGCGGTCGGCGTCGTCGGGCAGAGGAAGAGGTCGTAGTCGTCGAGGAAGCGACCCCAGCGGCGGCCGGTCGAGTTGACCACGCGCGCGGCGTCCTGCAGGTCGAGCGCGGTGAGGTCGCGGCCGTGGTGGATGCAGGCGCGCGACGCGGCCTCCACGTGCGTGTCGACGTCGCGGCCGGTCGCCGCCGCGAACGTCGCGGCCAGCTCGGCGAGGTCGACCGACCAGACGTCGGTGACGCACCTGCGCAGCTGCTCGGTGTTGAGCTTCGGGCACGCGGGCTCGACGGTGTGGCCGAGCGACTCGAGCGCGCGGGCGGCATCCTCGACCGCCGCGCGGACGTCGGGCGCGGTGTCGACGCCGAAGAACGACTCGGTGTGCAGCGCGACGCGCAGCGGGCCGGGCGCCGGTCCGGGCGCGAACGGCGCGACGTAGTAGCGGTCGCCGGCCGCCGGGCCGCTGATGGCGGCGAGCAGCCACGCGGCGTCGCGGACGCTGCGGGTGACCACGAACTCGTGCGCGAAGCCGCCGACCGCCTCGCCCACCGACGGGCCGAGCGGCACGCGCCCGCGCGACGGCTTGAGCCCGACGAGCCCGCACCAGGCGGCGGGCACGCGGATCGAGCCGCCGCCGTCGTTGGCGTGCGCCAGCGGGAGCGCGCGCGAGGCGACGAGCGCCGCCGCGCCCCCGCTCGAGCCGCCCGGGCTGTGCTCGGGGTTCCACGGGTTGCGGGTCTGGCCGTGGCTCACGGGCGCGGTGTCGAGGTTGAAGGCGAACTCGGGGGTCGCGCTGCGCACGAGCGAGGCGAGCCCGGCGGCGCGGAAGCGCTCGGCCAGCGTGGCGTCGCGCTTGGCCACGAAGCCGTCGAGCAGGCGGGTGCCGAACCCGAGCGGACGGCCCGCCTCGGAGAGCGTGTCCTTGGCGGCGAACGGAATGTCTCCTTCCGCATCGTCGTAGGGACCGGAGACGGTGGCGTTGAGGTGCGGGTCGACCGCCTCGATCGCGCGCAGCGCCGCGTCGCGCAGCTCGGCCGCGGTGACCTCGCCGGCGCTCAGCAGGCGGCGCAGCTCGGTGGCGTCGCAGGCGGCGTAGTCGCGCAGCTCCATCAGCGCGCTTCGCGGACGACCTCGCGCGCCGCCTTGTCGTCGCGCAGGCCGAGGTAGCGCGGGTGGCGGAGCCGGCCGTCGCGGGTCCACTCGCTGAAGCCGACCTGGGCGACGAGCTCCGGCTCGACCCAGGTCACGCGGGGCTCGCGGATGTCGTCGGCGAACGGCGAGCCGTCGCGGCGCAGCGGGGTGAGCTTGCCCGCCAGCTCGTGGAGCGTCGCCTGCGTGAAACCGGTCCCGACCTTGCCCGCGTAGCGCAGCTTCCCGTCGTCGTAGTAGCCGAGCAGCAGCGCGCCGAGGTCGGTGCGGCTGCCCTGCGGCGCGGTGAAGCCTCCGACCACCAGCTCCTGCTCGGCCGAGCACTTGAACTTCAGCCAGTCGCGCGAACGGCCGTGCGTGTAGGGCGAGTCGGCGCGCTTGGCGATCAGCCCCTCCCAGCCCTTTCGGCACGCCTCCTCGTAGAACGCCTCGCCGTCGCGGTTGCGGTGCGTGGTCCACCGGATCGGGCCGTCGAACCGGATCGCGCGCTTGAGGATCGACTTGCGCTCGCGCAGCGGGAGCTTCGTGACGTCCTCGCCGTCCGCGCGGACGATGTCGAACACGTAGAAGAAGACGGGCGTCGGCCGTTCGCCGCGCTGCTGGAGGCGCGCGAAGCTGGTCTGCGGGCCGTCGAACGCGACCACCTCGCCGTCGATCGTGAAGTTCGTGGCCGGGTCGCTCTCGAGCGCCTCCGCGACCTCGGGGAAGCGCCCGTTGAGGCTGAGGTCGTTGCGCGAGCGCAGGCTGACGTTCGCGTCGCCCTTGAACGCGAGGCAGCGGATGCCGTCGAGCTTGCGCTCGTAGATCCAGGCCGGGTCCGAGAAGCGCTCGTCGGTCAGGATCGCCTTCATCGGCTGCTCGAACATGGCCTCACACCTCGTCGATCGTCTTGCCGCTCTTCACTGACTCGGGCTGGGTGCTGACCGGGTTGCGGCGCGCGTCCGCGCCCTCGTCGCGGCGCTTGATCAGCAGCCACTGCGGCTTCGCGCCCTTGCCCGTCCGCTGCAGCGTCCAGCCGCCGCGCAGCTTCTCGCCCTCGAGCCAGAAGCTCAGGTGGCCCTTTTCGAGCGCCTCCTCCGGATCGCCCTCCGTGAGCGGGTGCCACGTGCCGGTGTCCCACACGATCACGCGCCCGGCGCCGTACCCCTCGCCGATCTGACCCTCGAAGTCCGCGTAGTCGAGCGGGTGGTCCTCGACCTGCACGGCGAGGCGCTTCTCGCGCGGGTCGGTCGACGGGCCCTTCGGCACCGCCCACGACTTCAGCGCATCGCCGGCCTCGAGCCGGAAGTCGTAGTGCATCGCGGTGGCCGCGTGCTGCTGGATCACGAAGCGCGGCTCCTGGCCCTTGCGCCTGCGCTTGCCCTTCCCGCCGCGCGGCTCGGGGGTCTTGCTGAAGTCGCGCTTGCGCTCGTACTCGTCGAGGGGCGTCACGACTCGAGCTCCAGCGCGGCCAGGTTCTCGCGCAGGTGCGCGATCGAGAGCGTGCCCGGGATCGGCAGGACCACGGGCGACCGCTTGAGCAGCCAGGCGAGCTGGGCCGCCGGCGCGCCGTCGCCGCTGAGGGGGTAGTAGGGCACGAACGCGAGGCCGTGTCGCTCGCAGTAGTCGATCACGTCGTCGTGCTCGCGCTCGGCTTGGTTGTAGCGGTTCTGCACCGCGACGATGGGCAGGACCTGGCGCGCCCGCTCGACCTGCTCGACCCCCACCGCGGATACCCCGACATGGCGGATCGCGCCCTGGTCGACGTAGCCCT
>Ga0190270_10001312_pt1 | contig 11513 bp, 10 predicted proteins | sample Popmic320T_FD_133748 | JGI IMG/M metagenome (GOLD analysis project Ga0190270, IMG submission 133748) | Populus adjacent soil microbial communities from riparian zone of Weber River, Utah, USA - 320 T | ecosystem: Environmental > Terrestrial > Soil > Riparian zone | place: USA: Utah | collected... | reverse complement strand
GCCGGAGCCCGAGCCGGAGCCCGAGCCGGAGCCCCAGCCGGAGCCCGAGCCGGAGCCCGAGCCGGAGCCCCAGCCCCAGCCCCAGCCCCAGCGTGTCCGGTCGGCCGCGGACGGGCCGTTCCTGGAGGACGAGGACCCCGAGGACTGGTTTGCAATGATCCGGCCGGAGTCGCCGTCGGCTGCGCCGCCAGTGCTCGACGACGCCCCGCTCTCGGGAACCGAGTCCGCTGCGTCCGACCGTGGCGAGGACCCGTTCGCGGACATGTTCGGGGACGAGTTCCCGGCGACCTCCGACGACACGACCGAGGAAGCCCACGAGCCGCGAGCCGTGCAGCCGTCACGGCGGTCGACTCCCGAGAGCTCGTACGGGCCCGGGTCGGCTTTCGCGCCGTACGACGGGTCCATGCCCGCCGGGTTCCCGGTCAAGGGCCACGCGCCGTCGATGCTGTACCACCCGCCGCGCGGTCGGTTCTACAGCCGGACCATCGCCGACGTCTGGTTCGACAGTGAGGCCTCCGCGGAGGCAGCCGGATTCACGCGCTGGGACCGCCGGGGCACCCAGTCCCTCGACGTCGGACTGGCCCGGCAGCTCGACGACGAGTGACGCCTCGTTGCAGGTCCCGGATGCCCGGGGCCACCCGCCGCTCGGGACGTCACGGCGACCGCGATGCGGTCCTGAGGACGCTGAACCGTCATACTCGGACACGCCCATGACGCAGCCCCCCGACCTTCGACACTCGCCGAGATCCACGGCGGGTGGCGCCGCGACCACGGTTGCCCTGGTCACTCTCGGGTGCGCCCGCAACGATGTCGACTCGGAGGAGCTGGCTGGTCGTCTCGAAGCCGAAGGCTTCCGGCTCGTCGAGCAGCCGGGCGAGGCCGAGACTGTGCTGGTGAACACGTGCGGTTTCGTGGAGGCGGCGAAGAAGGACTCCGTCGACACGCTGCTCGCCGCAGCCGACCTCAAGGGCGGCGACGGTCCGACCCGTGCGGTGGTCGCAGTCGGCTGCCTGGCGGAGCGATACGGCAAGGACCTGGCGGAGTCGTTGCCCGAGGCCGATGCCGTGCTGGGTTTCGACGACTACCCGGCGCTCGCCGACAGGCTCCGATCCGTCCTGGCCGGCGACACGCAGGTGGCGCACATCCCGACGGACCGCCGGCGGCTCCTCCCCGTGAGCCCGGCAGAGCGAGGGGCGCGGGTCTCCGACGTGGTCGTGCCAGGGCACGTCATCGCGGCACCCGACCTCGATCCGCAGGTTGCTCCGGCCAGTGGCCCGCGCGCCGTACGACGCAGGCTGACCGGCGGGCCCATGGCGCCGTTGAAGCTGGCCAGCGGGTGCGACCGGCGGTGCGCGTTCTGCGCGATTCCCAGCTTCCGCGGCTCGTTCCTGTCGCGGCGGCCGTCCGACGTGCTGGGCGAGGCGCGCTGGCTGGCCGGGCAGGGGGTCCGTGAGCTGTTCCTCGTCAGCGAGAACTCCACGTCGTACGGCAAGGACCTCGGAGACCTCCGGCTGCTCGAGACGCTGCTGCCGGAGCTGGCGGCGGTCGACGGTGTCGAGAGGGTCCGCGTGTCCTACCTCCAGCCCGCCGAGACCCGGCGCGGGCTCGTCGAGACCATCGCCAAGACTCCGGGGGTCGCCGACTACTTCGACCTGTCGTTCCAGCACGCCTCAGCGGCCGTGCTGAGGCGGATGCGCCGCTTCGGGGACCCCGACAGCTTTCTCGGGCTGCTCGACCAGGTGCGCGGCCTGGCGCCCGCTGCCGGCATCCGCTCCAACGTGATCGTGGGGTTCCCGGGTGAGACCGAGGACGACCTCGAGGTGCTGTGCGACTTCCTGACCGAGGCGCGCCTGGACGTGGTCGGCGTGTTCGGGTACTCCGACGAGGACGGCACCGAGGCGGCGTCGTACGACGGGAAACTGGACGAGGAGACGATCGCTGCCCGGGTCCGGCACGTGACGGCTTTGGTCGAGGAGCTCACCGCACAGCGCGCCGAGGACCGCATCGGCGACCTGGTGTCCGTGCTCGTCGAGCAGGTCGACGCCTCCGGGGAGGCCGAGGGCCGCGCCGAGCACCAGGGACCCGAGGTGGACGGCGTGACAACGGTGCGCCCCACGGACGTGCCACTGGCCGTCGGTGACGTCGTGCCGGCCGTCGTGGTGGCGTCCGAGGGCGTCGACCTGGTCGCGGACGTGACGCGGTGAGCGGCCAGGACGGCCCCGGAGCCGCGTCACCCGCCGGGAACGTCAGCAACTGGAACGTCCCGAACGCGCTGACCACGTTGCGCATCCTCATGGTGCCGTTCTTCGCGTGGGCGCTGCTCGTCGACGGCGGGGAGTCGATGACCGCGCGCTGGGTCGCCTTCGCGTTGTTCGTCGCGGCGATGGCCACCGACAAGGTCGATGGCGACCTGGCCCGCAAGCACAACCTGATCACGAACTTCGGCAAGATCGCCGACCCGATCGCCGACAAGGCGCTGACCGGCATGGCCTTCGTGGGGCTGTCGATCATCGGCGAGCTGTGGTGGTGGGTGACGATCGTGGTCCTGCTGCGGGAGTGGGGGATCACGCTGATGCGGTTCTGGCTGATCCGGCGCGGAGTGGTGATGCCGGCCGGTCAGGGCGGCAAGCTCAAGACGGTCGTGCAGTCCGTGGCCCTCGGCATGTTCATCCTGCCGCTGCGGCTCTTCGAGGAGCCGTGGGACGTGGCGGGCGACGTCCTCTGGTGGATCGCGGCCGCGCTCATGGCGATGGCCGTCTCCCTCACCGTGTGGACCGGCATCGTCTACGTGCGCGAGACGCGAGCATCGGTGCGACTCCAGAAGGCGGCCGGCTCAGCCAGTGGCGCCTGAGCGTCCCCTAGCAGGCGAGGACGTGGTCGGTCCGGGGCGCCGCGGGTGAGGCGGAATCTGCCAGGCAGGTCCGGTCGCAGGTCTGGTCGTGGTTCTTGTCGGCCGGCGGTCGGAGGCGTCGCGTGGCGACCGCGAGCGCGACGGCGACAAACGCGATCAGCGCCCCGGTGACGATCACGGCCGCCGGGCCGGAGGCGGCGTAGGCGATCCCGCTGGCTGTCGATCCGACAGCGATCCCGGCGCTCGCGGCCGAGGCGGGCAGCGACGCGGCGAGAGCTCCGCCGGCACCCGCGAGGGACACGGTGCGGTGCTGGACGGACGGGGGAGCGGAGGAGGAGAGCACGGCCCAGGAGACGATCGCGACGATTGCGATCAGCGGCTGGCTGCGGGCGGTGTAGAGGAGGACGAACGACGCGGTGAGACCGATGGTCGCGACCACGAGGGCCCGGGCCGCACCGGAGTCCGCCCACCGGCCGCCGAGGAAGGAACCGACCACGCAGGCGGCGCCGTAGCCGACCAGGACAGCGGTCGCGGACGCGCTGGAGAGCCCGATCACCCGTTCCAGCACCGGCACCAGGTAGGTCATCACGGCGGCGGGCGCGGCGAAGATCACCAGGGTCAGTCCGAGCATGGCCAGCACCCGAGAGGACAGCGCCTCTCGAAGCTGGGCCATCCGCATCCGGCCACTCCCCGGAAGTGGCGGCCCCACGACCTGCACCACGAGGGCGGTGAGGAGTGCGCTCCCACCGACGGCGAGCAACGCAGCGCGCCAGCCCAGAGCAGATCCCAGGACCACGCCCAGGGGGAGACCGACCAGCGTAGAGAAGGCGAAGCCGGCGATGACGACCGAGACCGCTCGCCCGGAACGTGCCGGCGGGACAACGGCGGTGGCCGTGGTGAAGGCAGCGGCCAGGAAGACGCCCTGAAGGGCACCCGCTCCCATCCTGGCGACGACGTACCAGCCGAAGTGGGGGACCACCGCGGGGCTGACGACGAGGACCGCGAACAGGACCAGCGACCCGACCAGCACGCGTCGACGGTCCACCCGGATCGTCAGCGCCGTGAGGAGGGGGCCGCCGACGGCGAGTCCGAGAGCGAAGGCACCCACGAGCGTGCCGGCAGCCGCGACCGAGACGCCCAGGTCGGCGGCGATCATCGGCAGCAGGCCCACCGGGAGGAGCTCCGCGGAGCCGGTCGTGAAGGTGCCGAGCATCAGGCTCGCCAGGACGACGCTGCTACGGCTGCCGGCGCTGGTCGCGGGAACGGTGACGGTGACGGTGGCGGTCACCGCAGTGCTCCGGCGCCTCGTCGGTGTCGTGAGGAGCGACGCGTGGTCCAGGGCCGCATGTCCTCGGCAGCCGCGAGCGCGGCGTGACGGCGGCTCGCCCGGCGACTCATGGTGCGCTGGTCGAGCTGGAACGAGATCAGGAGCTGGCTGTTCATGGCGGTGTCCTTCGGTCGTGGCCATCACTGTGGTGTCGGTTGTGGATCCTCGTAGGTCGCCGTGGAAGGGGCGTGGAAGGCGCGTGAGCTCGGGGGCGGACAAGGGCGGACAGGGCGGACAGGGCGGACAGGGCGGACAAGGTGGGCATGGTACGGCCAGGACGGTCTGCTCTCGACGAGCAGCCCGCCCTGGCCGGCATGGAGGGTTCCGCAGTCAGGCCTTGCGGGCCGTCACCAGCAGGTACTCCCAGTCCATGACACCGTCGCGGAGGAACCGGTCCCCGAGTGCGGCGATGTCGGCGTCCAACGCCTCGACCTTGGCCGGGTCGTCGGCGTTGAAGCGGTAGACCGCGATGGTCGGTCCGTAGTTGCGCTTCATGAACTCACGGAACTCGGCGCCGTCGGCGAAGCGGTCGACCCGCAGCGTCTGCTGGCGAGCCACCAGGTCACGCACCTGGTCACCGAACAGGGCACGGACATGGTCGACATGCCCCCACAGCGGGGCAGGGGACGCGCCGGGCGGCGGCGGGGGCGCGTACGGCTTCATGACCGCGAAGAGCTGCCCGATGAAGCCTTCCGGGGTCCAGCTCAGGACGCCGACTGCGCCGCCGGGCCGGCAGACCCGGACGAGCTCGTCGGCGGCCACCTGGTGGTGCGGGGCGAACATGACGCCGATGCACGAGATGACCGTGTCGAAGTCCCCGTCGGGGAACGGCAGTGCCTCGGCGTCGGCGGTCCGCCAGGTCAGCTGGAGTCCCTCGGCGTCAGCCGCGGCGCGGCCGACCTCGAGGAGCTCGGGTGTCAGGTCGGTCGCCGTGACGTCGGCGCCACGCCGCGTGGCGGGGATCGCCGAAGATCCGGTGCCGGCGGCCACGTCCAGGACGCGCTGTCCGTTCGACACGTCGACGGTGTCGACGAGGATGCCGCCGAGCCCTCCGACGATCTCGTCGGCCACGGCGGCGTAGTTCCCGCTGGCCCACAGGGCGGCGTGCTTCGCCTTGAGCGCCTGGTCCTCGGGCGTGGCCGTGATGGTGGTCGCTGCCGAGGGCGTGGATGTGGTGGTCATGATGTCCTCCGGTTGGTTGTCGATGCATGCCACCGTAGGAATGCGGGACCCCTGCCCACATCAGCGCCGACGCGCAACCTCGCGGTCCCACCAGCACGGCAGATGGCGGCTGGCGCGTAGTGGGCTCAGGCTCCGGCGAGCAGCCTCGCGACCGCGGCCGTGCGCGCCGTGCGGCCCTGCAGGCCCAGCTTCGCGTACGCGTTTTGCAGGTGCCGCTCCACGGTCCGCACGGACAGGACGAGCTCGGCGGCGATGGCGTCGTTGTCGTGCCCCTGAGCGGCGAGGCGGAGGATGTCCAGCTCGCGCGGCGACAGCACGGAGGTCAGGTCGTCCGGGACCGGCGGCGCGGCCGACCGGTCCGGGCCCAGGAAGTCTGTGACCTCCCGCAGGAACACAGGCCAGGCCGGCTCGTCGGCGAGCACGATGTGGTTGTCGCTCTCCAGGGCCACGAGTCGCGCGCCGGGGATGGTCGACGCCAGCTGCCTGGCGTGCTTGAAGTCGTTCATCTGGTCACCGCGGCTGTTGATCACCAGCGTCGGCAGGTGGAGCTCGGGCAGCCGCGGGCTGGAGTCGATGACCTGTCGCTGCGACCGTGCGAGCACCGCGGTCTCGGCGTCGACCGCCATCCTCTGCAGGTCGTCGAGCCAGGACATCTGCTCCTCGGTCCCACCGGGGATCATCATGCTGCTGAACACCCGTCGGAACTCGGAGGTGGGTCGCGCCCAGCCCACCCTGATCAGTGCCTCGAAGGCGGCGTAGAGCTCGAGCTCCTCTTCCGTGGCCTGGGCGTGCTGTCCCGCGTTGCTGTTGTAGAAGACCAGTCGGGTGAGCCGCTCCGGATGCCGCGCGGCGTAGTCGATCGCCACCGGGCCGCCCTGCGCCATCGCCAGCAGGGCGAAGCGCTCGAAACCCGCGTCGTCGGCGACGGCCTCGAGGTCGGCGACCCGCGCCTCGAGGCTATGGTCCTTCACCCCGCGGTCCGACAGCCCGTGGCCACGCTCGTCGTACCGGATCACCGTCGCCACCCGACCGAGCTCGACCAGGTAGTGCCGCCAGACCGGGCTCTGCCAGTCGAACTGCAGGTGGCTCAGCCAGCACGCGTCGATGAGCAGCGGAGGGCCGGAGCCGTGGACGGCGTACGCGATCCCCACCCCGTCCGCCGAATGTGCGAACCGGATGTCCTGCACCGAGTCCGCCCCACTCGTCGTCATGCCGGGATCGTATGACGACGAAGCGGCCTCGGGGCACGAGAAGGCCGTCGATGTCGTGTCAGCGGGGCGGTTGTCCGGCACCGTCCAGGTCGAGCGCAGCGTTGACGAGGGCGAGGTGGGAGAGCGCCTGCGGGAAGTTGCCGGCGTGCCGACCGGTCACCGGTTCCACCTCCTCGGCGAGCAGCCCCACGTCGTTGCGCAGCGTGAGCAGCCGCTCGAACAGCGCGCGTGCGTGGTCGACCCGCCCCACCGCGGCGTACGCCGAGACCAGCCAGAACGAGCAGGCGAGGAACGGGTGCTCGTCGCCGGCGACACCGTCGACCCCGGTCTCCGTCCGGTAGCGCCGGAGCAGGCCCCCGTGCATGAGGTCCTCCTCGACCGCCTGCACGGTGCCTAGCGCCAACGGGTCGTCACCGTCGAGGAAGCCCAGCTGGAGCAGCACCAGGAGCGACGCGTCGACCTCGGTGGTCTCGGAGTGCTGGGTCAGCGTGCCCCGCGCCCGGTCGACCCCTTCGGTGAGCACCGTGGAGCGGATGGCCTGCCGCTCGGCGCGCCAGCGGTCGACGTCGCCCTCGAGCCCGTGGTCCTCGACCGCGCAGATGCCGCTGTCGAAGGCCGCCCAGGCCAGCGCCCGGGAGTGGGTGAAGTGGCGGGGGGTGCCGCGGATCTCCCAGATGCCGTTGTCGGGGTGCCGCCACGTCGAGGCGAGGTGGTCCAGCAGCACGCGCTGCAGCGCCCAGCTGAAGGTGCTGTCCTGCAGGCCGGCCGCGCGTGACTGCTCGAGCGCGAACAGCACCTCGCCCACGACGTCACCCTGACGCTGGTCGACGGCCGCGTTGCCGACGCGCACCGGCCCGGAGCGGTCATACCCCGGAAGGTGGTCCACGGTGCGTTCAGGCAGGTCCCGGGAGCCGTCGACCGCGTACATGATCTGGATGTCCTCGGGATCTCCTGCCACGGCGCGCAGGAGCCACTTCCGCCACAGCTCTGCCTCCTGGCGGTACCCGCAGCGCAGCAGGGCGCCCAAGGTCATCGAGGCGTCGCGCAGCCAGCAGAACCGGTAGTCCCAGTTGCGGACACCCCCGAAGTCCTCCGGAAGGCTCGTGGTGGGTGCCGCGACGATGCCGCCGGTGCCGCCGTGGGTGAGCAGCCGCAGGGTGAGCAGGGAGCGCACGATCGCTTCGCGGTAGGGACCGTCGTAGGAGCAGTGGCCGGCCCACTCCTGCATCGACTCCGTCGTGTGTGCGATCCGCGATGCGATCTCGAGCGGTTGCGGGGGTGGGTGGTGCGAGGGGCTCCAGGTGGTGGCGAAGTGCAGCTTCTGCCCTGCCGTCAGGTCGAACTCGTCGACGTGCCGACCGTCGTCGTTCACAGGCAGGCGGTCGCCGCGCAGCACCAGGCGGTCTGGGCCCGCCACCGCGATGATCACCTCGTAGCCGGCGATCGTGTCGCGGTGCACCCAGGGCCGCACCTTGCCGTAACCGAGGCGCACCACCCACTCGTGCCTGACCCGCACGGTGCCGGACAGGCACTCGACGGAGCGGACCAGATCCGCCCGGCGGTCCCCGATCGGCATCACGTCGATGACACGCAACGTCCCGGTGGGCGTCGTGTGGGTGGTCTCGAGGGTGGTGCTCTCGGGGAGGTAACGACGCGTGCAGCTACCTGGCTCGGCCGGCCCGAGCAGCCAGCGACCGTTCCCAGGGTCACCCAGCAGCGCAGCGAAGCAGGCGGGCGAGTCGAAGCGAGGCAGGCACAGCCAGTCGACCGAGCCGTCCGTCCCGACCAGGGCAGCGGTGCCGGTGTCGCCGAGCAGCGCGTAGTCCTCGATCGGCAGCGGCACCCGACCACGGTAGCCGCCCTACGATGACGCGCATGCCTTCCGACGCGCCGGCCGCGCAGCCCGCTGAGCAGGCGGTCCGCGTGCTGCACCTCCTTGGGTCCCGGGGTCTCACGTTGGCCACGGCGGAGTCCTTCACCGGAGGAGCGGTGGCGTCGGCACTGGTGAGCGTGCCGGGAGCGAGCGACGTGTACGTCGGCGGGGTGGTCGCCTATGCGACCGCTCTCAAGGTCGCGCTCCTCGACGTGCCGGTCGAGGTGGTCGAGTCCGAGGGGGTGGTCAGCGCCGCCTGTGCGCTGGCCATGGCGGAGGGCGCGGCGTCCCGGACGGGAGCCGACGTCACGATCAGCACGACGGGGGTCGCGGGGCCGGACTCGCAGGACGGTCACCCACCGGGCACGATGTTCGTGGCCTGCGCCGGTGCGGGCGGCCGTCACGTGAGGTCGTTGTCCCTCCAGGGGGACCGCCGCGCTGTTCGGGCGGCGGGTGTCGACGCCGCGCTGGGGCTCGTGCTCGACCTGACGTTCTCGCCCACCGAGGTTGGCCGAGGGGAGTAGCGTGGGCCCCCAGACGTGCACCGGGAGGTGGCGTCCCCACGACGAACAGGCGGGAGACGGACATGGTGCTGTTCCGACGTCTGCTCGGTGAGGTGCTGCGGGCGCGTCGCGTCGAGCAGGGCCGCACCCTGCGTCAGCTGTGCGCCGATGCGCGGGTGAGCCTGGGCTACATGTCCGAGATCGAGCGGGGCCGCAAGGAGGCCTCGAGCGAGCTGCTCGCCGCCATGTGCTCCGCCCTCGACGTCCCGCTCTCGGAGATCCTGTCCGAGGTCTCCGACGCCGTCGCGCTCGAGGAGGCCGCGATGGCCGTCCGGCTCACGCCCGTGGAGCTCGGGTCCGAGCGCCTCGCTGCGCAGGCTCCGGGCAACGGCGACGTCGTCGCCTCCGCTGCCTGAGCTGGCTGCCTGGAGCTGGCTGCCTGAGCTGTTCGAGCAGGTCAGCCGGGGCTCGCGGTCGCGCCCGGGACGTCGGACGTGGTGATGCCGCCGTCCTCTCGGTCCACGTCGTCGAGAGCCGTCCCGAGCGCCGCCAGCACCACGAACAAGACGACGACGAGCAGGCTGAGCGCCGTCCCGACGATGCCGGCGATGATGCCTCCGAGGGCGACCCCGTCACCCGCCAGGCGCCCTTCCGACTCCCGGATCTCCCGGCGCGCGCTGATGCCGATGATGATCGCCGGGATGCCGGTGAACAACCCGCAGCAGGCCATCACCGACAAGGCACCCAGCACGACGGCCGCCGTGGCCCGGCCGGACGTGGGCGGGGCCGGGACGGGTGGCCGCGGGACGGTTCCCGGCGCGTAGGGCCCACCCCAGGGCTGGCCCGGCTGCTGCGGATACTGCCCGCCCGGGTACGGGGCGCCGGGGTACGGGTACTGCCCGCCGGGGTACGAGGCGCCGGGGTACGGGTACTGCCCGCCGGGGTACGGGCCGCCGGGGTACGGGCCGCCGGGGTACGGGCCGCCGGGGTACGGCCCGCCCGGGGACGGGCCGGGGGGTTGCCCGTGATCAGGATCGGAGCCCGAGGGTCCGGGCGGCGGGTAGCTCATCGGTACCTCCCGACAGGTCGGCGGCGCGCCGTTACCCCAGTCTCTCAGGCAGGCTGGCAGCGCGGGCACCAGTAGAGACCGCGCCCGTCGGCCTCGCGGTGCCGGACAGGCGCCCGGCACCGCCGGCACGGTTCACCGTCGCGGCGGTACACCCAGTGCTCCCGTCCACGGGCGAGATCCCCGGTCGTCGTCTGCTGGGGACGGTTCTTGTTGGTCTCCAGCACCTGCTTGGCCCGGCGTACCAGCCGCCGCAGGTCGCGGACGTCGCCGACCGGGCGCTCCGGGTGCACGCCGGCGAGGAAGCAGAGCTCGGAGCGGTACAGGTTCCCGATCCCGGCGAGGTTGCGCTGGTCGAGGATGGCCTCGCCGACGGCGCGCCCCGGATCGGCGAGCAGCCGCCGGACGGCCGCGTCCTCGTCCCAGTCCGGTCCGAGCAGGTCCGGACCGAGGTGGCCCACGACGGTGTGCTCGTCGCCGCGTGCCACGAGCTCGGTCACGCCGAGCGCGAACCCGACCGCCTGCCAGTCCGGGGTGTGCAGCACCACGCGCGCTTCGTACGCCGGTCGGCGCCACCGGCTGGCGTGACGGTAGAGGTGCCAGGCTCCTTCCATCTTGAGGTGGGTGTGCAGTGTGTGGTCGTCGCCGATGCGGGTGAGCAGGTGCTTGCCGCGGGAGATCGTCGCGATGACCGGCCGACCGGACAGGTCGAGCATCGCGAGGGCCGGCACCCGGAAGTCGGTCCGGGTGAGGGTCTGCCCGGTGAGCGCCTGGTCGAGCCGCTGCGCGGTCCGCCACACCGTGTCACCCTCGGGCACGACACCCCTCAACCACGGAGCCGGAGCCCCCGGGGCGTGGCGACGAAGCCGGCCTCGTGCAGCGCCTCGCGGAGCGGGTCGCGGCGGCCCAGGATGCTCTCGCCGTCGGCGCGCTCAACGGTCAGCCGGCCCAGTGCGCCCCGGTGCACAGCCGCGGCCAGCGCACCGGCGGCGGCGGTGAGCACGGCGACGTCGTCGGTGAACGTGAGCAGGGTTCGGCCTCCGCGCTCGACATAGAGGGCCAGCGACCCCTCGACCAGCACCACGAGAGCCCCGGCCTTGCGGCCGGGGCGATGACCGGGGGACCCGGCGGCCGTCGCGCCGTCCTCGGCGGCGTTGAGCCGGTCCGGCCACGGCAGCGACGCGCCGTACGGGTTGGCGGGGTCGGTGGCTGCCAGCGCGACCACGGTCGGCGCTGCCGGGGTGGGGTCCGGTCTCGACCACGGATCCGCGTTCTCGGGCAGGGCGGAGCGGCTGATGTCCTGCGAGAACGTGCGCAGCCGGTCCACGGCGCCGGGGGCACCGAACTGTGCCGCGCCCAGGCCGGCGACGAAGTAGCCCCGGCGGCACCGTCCCGAGTCCTCGAAGGCCGACAGCACCTTGTAGACCCCGGCGAAGCCCCCCGGCACGCGCTCGGCCGACACCGCCCCGCGGGTGACCACGCCGTGGCGCTCGAGGAGTG
>Ga0190270_10001311_pt1 | contig 11515 bp, 12 predicted proteins | sample Popmic320T_FD_133748 | JGI IMG/M metagenome (GOLD analysis project Ga0190270, IMG submission 133748) | Populus adjacent soil microbial communities from riparian zone of Weber River, Utah, USA - 320 T | ecosystem: Environmental > Terrestrial > Soil > Riparian zone | place: USA: Utah | collected... | reverse complement strand
TTGCTCAACGACCATCCGACCGGTGGCTATGCCATCGGCGTCATCGTCACGACGCTCGTTGTGCTCCTCGTCGTGGAGGTGCTGGCCGCCGCGCCGAGCGTGCCCGGCGCACCGGACGCACCGGACGCACCGATCGCACCGGATGCCTCGGATGCCCCCGACTCTCCGGACGCCCAAGACGCCCAAGACGCCCGAGATGTGCCCGTCGCCAAGGATCGGTAGACCGAACCGGGCTGATCAGGCAGGCAGCTGGCGAAACTCCACGACCGCGATGTTCTGACTCAGAAACCGGGCCAATAGCCCATCAAGATGCGCGCGGTCCACGACGTCGCCGAACAGCACCGTTCCTCCCGCCGCTCCGCGTGCAACCTGCAACTCGGGGAAGCTGGCCAGGGTGGAGTCGGAGAGGTCGCCGTCGATCAGGAACTCAACCCGCATTGAAGATCGCCGCCCTCACGCCTCAACCTGGGTGCCGATGTCGCCTTCCGCGTACGTCACGTTCCACCGTGGGACGTTCGGGACGTGTCGAGCATCACCCCAGGTAGGTGATAAGGCGGCCCATTGCTTGGGGGTCGAAGGGCCCTAGGTGGCCCTCGCGGTGCGTGTCAGCCTGAGTTAGCACGTGTCAGCAGCGGGAGGGACAGAAACCGATGCGGACGACGGCAACTCGGGTGCGCCAACCCATGACCAACCTCGCTGCGGAATCCGCCGCACCGCGGGACGTTGGGGACTGAGGCGTATGAGCGCTCAACCCCGACACTCGGCGCCCACGTTACGGGTGCCACTCGTGAAACGCCGCGAACTCCTTCGGGGTCTCAAGGTGGTTCTTCACGACGAAGGCCCTCAGATCGTTCTCCTTTCCGCCCCCGCTGGTTTCGGGAAGACGACGCTGGTCACGCAGTTCAGCAGTGCGGCCGCCGCGAATGGTGTGCCCGTCGCATGGGCGGACCTGGAGTTTGTGGGCAATAGCCCGCGGGCGATGTGGCACGCCATTCTCGCCGCGCTCGCGTCCTTGTCGACGTCCAGTGCCGAGGCCCTTCGCGGCCTTCGGAGGGACAGGCGACGGGTCGATGATCGATTCTTCGAGAAGCTTCAAGACGCGTTGTCTGAGTTGCCACGTCCGAGCCTGCTCGTGCTGGACGACCTCCAGGTTCTCTCGGGGTCGACGGCGGCAAGCCAGCTGAGTCTTCTGGTCCGGAGGCTGCCCGAATCCGTCCGCTTGATCATGGCGTCGCGACACGATCCGGAGTTTTCGCTCCACGACCTGCGGCTCGGGGGCCGGTTGGTCGAACTCCGGGCCAAGGACCTGGCGTTTACCCCTGCCGAGACCACCCAGGTGCTCTCCCGCAGCGGCCTCGATGCCGACGACATCGCCGCTGTGACCGAGCTGACGGAGGGCTGGCCAGCCGGCGTTCAGCTGGCACGCGTCCTGCTCAAGCAGCCCGGCGACGGCCGCCGGCTGGCCGCTCTCTTCAACTCCGAGTCGGGTCTCCTCGCCGACTATCTGTTCCAAGAGGCGTTTACCAGCCAGGACGCCGCGTCCCAGGATCTTCTGCTGCGGACAGCGATCGCATCCGAGATCAGTGATGGCCTGGCCACGGCCCTGACCGGGCGCTCGGATGCGGGCGAGGCGATAGCGGACATGGTCGACCTGGCGCCTTTGCTCAGTCGGTACGGCGACACCGAGACCGACGAGGTTCGATACCGCTACCACCCGCTCTTGCGGTCCTACCTCGTGAGCGAGCTCGCGCGACGTGACCAAGAGCTGCTGCGAGCCACCCATCGGTCGGCCGCCACGTGGTACGCCAGGCACGACGCGCATCTGGACGCAATCACCCATGCCAAGGCAAGCGAAGACACCGAACTCCTCGACGCCTACCTGGAGCGCTACGGCGCCGCCTTGATCAATATCGGGGAGAGTGACCGCTTACTCCATGTGCTCGCACGCGCTCCCTTGGCGCCAACCGCGTGGGAGGCCGTGGTCGGGGCCTGCGCAGCTCTTCGGTGCCAGCACCTGACGACGGCGGCCCGCTGGCTGGCCCATCCGCACCAGCGAGGGCAGCCGGAGAACGCGCGACTGGCCTGGCTCCGTTCGTCGGTCACGCTCAAGCTGGCGTGTCTCAGTCAGCCGACCGAGCTGCCCGACGTGCCGGACTCCGACGCCGGACCTCACTCGGACGACGAGCTCGAGCTCTTGATCGCGCTCAACCGCAGCTCCGCCTTGCTCAGCGTCGGCGAGACGGCGGTCGAGAGCGAGCTGAAGAATGCGCTCGACCTAGCGAGCATGCTGGGCCGGCCGGCGGCCGAGGTGCAGGCCCGAGTGCTGCTGGCTGCGGCAGCGCTCGGAGACGGCGACTTCGTCACGACCAGGGCGCGGGTCGAGGCGGCTCGCACCCGTGTCGTCGAGCTCGACGACGTAGACGACTCCTCGCTCGGCCTGCTCGAGGTCGTCGCCGCATGGGTTGCCTACGAAGATCTGGACGATCCCTCGGGCCAGCGACACCTCGACGCCTGGCGGGCGGAGGACGGCCACGCGATGGAAGCATCCGTCGCGTCGACGGCGTTGCGCCTCGCCGACCTGCTCCAGCACATCGTTACCCCCGAACCACGCGAACACGGCGACGTCGGGTCCTATCTCGTGGAGGACGTGCTGACGGTCCTGCCGGCCCCACTCCAGGTCATGGCGCTGTCGACCGCTCTTCGCACCACCCTGGACATCGGGCGACCGGACCTCGTACGTCAGGCCTTGGATCGGGCGTCGTCGGTGCTGGGGCGCAGCGGTGACGTCGTCACCATGCAGGCCCTCGTCCTGACGGCACAACATCGCGATGACCTCGCAAGCCAGATCCTCGAACCGGTCATCACCGCGCAAAATGGCTGTCGCGCGCCGGCCTCGCTCGTCGAAGCGCTGATGCTCGCAACGACCCATGCTGTCCACGCCGAGCATCCGTACGAGGCGTTCTCCTACCTCAAGCGCGCTATCGTCGCCGCTCGCGAGTGCGGCGGCTATCGTCATCTCGCCCTGGCGCCTCCTGAGGTCCACGCGTTCATGGCTGAGCGCGCCGAGCGTCTCAGCGAGCACCGCCAGGTCGTCGAGAAGGTGCTCTCCTACGCCAACACCACCACGCAACGTCATCGACAGATCAGCCCACTCACAGACCGCGAGCTCGACATCCTTCGTGAGCTGCAGACGCTCAATCCGGTCGATGAGATCGCCGACAACCTGTTGATCTCGACCAACACGGTGAAGACCCACATCCGAGGCGTTTATCGCAAGCTGGGGGTTCGGTCGCGCAAGGATGCGGTCGCAGTCGCGCGCCGGCGCGGGATTTTGTAACGAACGTCGGCTCAGGCCGTCGACCTCGGGGCTGCTTCGTCAGTGCGACAGCAGCGCTTTGAGGACGACGAGGATGAGGCCGAGCGCAAGGTTGACCACCGCCGAGAGGGCGATGATCCACGGCTTGGCACCGTTTGCCACGGCCGCGACCATCGCCCAGCCGACCTGGCCGGCCACCGCGACACTGAGCGCCAGCCATGCCGTCGACGTGTCCGACAGCCCCAGCAGCACGCCGACCATCGCCGCGGCCGCCGGTGGTATCACCGCCTCCGCGATCGGACGCTCGCGTTGCGCCACTCGACGGATCGTTCGCCAATTCAGGTGATCGGGAGGATGCGCACCGCCGAACAGCTGGGCGTAGACGTGTGCGAGCCAGAAAACGAGGCCGGTCGCAAGGAGCAAGATGGCCAGCAGTGCGGGCTTGGGGGCCGAGTCCGCCGGGCTCGTCCCCGCGACGACCGATCCGGCGAGCAATGAACCGTAGATCGCACCGGCGTAGTCCCTCCCACCGCTCGCGAGCTCAGCATCGCCGGTCGTCATCAGTGATCCGCCCTCCAGCCATCGGTGCCACGCCCATGACAGCAGCCGGCCCAAGGGCCGTCCTCGCCCACAAGGGGTGACCACGACCGGATGGCGAATTCACCCACTCCGGGGGATCCGAACACGCGACCCGGGGCCGGATCGTGTGACGGGGGTACTCGACGGAGGTGTGTGCTATGGCGGTAGGCCCGATCCAGTTGCTCGTTCTCGGCTTCGACAAGCCGCAATTCGAAGGCGACGTCGTGCGGCAGATCCGGCGCCTTGCCGACGAAGACTCGGTCCGCCTCATCGACTCGCTGACCGTGTTCAAGGACGCCAACGGCGAGACCGCGGTCGTCCAGGCGAACACCCTCACGCCGGAGCATGCCGGCGAGGTCGGCGCCGTCATCGGCGGACTCATCGGCCTCGGCGGAGCCGGTGGAGAGGGAGCCGTAGAGGGCGTGCTGGCGGGCGCCGCCGCGATGGAGAGCGGGGAGGGAGTGTTTTCGGCGGAGCAGGCGCGCGAGATCGTCGAGGACATCCCGCCAAACTCCGCGGCCGCGCTCCTCCTGCTCGAGCATCGCTGGGCCATTCCGCTGCGGGACGCGATCGTGCAAGCCGGTGGATTCCGGATCACCGACGGGTTCCTCAGCCCAAAGGATCTCATCGAAGTCGGGCTCGCCGCCGCGGAGGAGGCCGACGCGCTGGCCGCCTGGGAAGCCCCACGCTGACGGCGATGGCCCCCGGCGAGAGCGCGACGCCGCCCGAGTACGGTAAGACAGAAGCCGAAGTGAAACACAACTGAAGGCAAGGCCGGATTGACTGCTCAGGTCAATCGCCAAACACTCGGGGAGCCTTCCCACATGAACACGCATTCGCCCTCATACGGCCCGCCGCCGCACCCGTACGGACAGACCACGCGGCCTCCCGGACCGATCGCCACCGTACTCGTCGCCCTCGCGATCATGGTTGGACTGATCGCGGCGACCGGCATCCTCGCGCTCCTGCTGCCGTTCAGCCGCTAGTCGGAGCGACCCGATGAGCGTCCGCATCCCCTGCGTCGGCGCCATCGTCCGCGACGACGAGACGCGCCTCCTCGTCATTCGGCGCGGGCATCCGCCGGCGACTGGCACGTGGACCCTGCCAGGCGGCCGGGTCGAGCCCGGCGAGACTCACGAGCGCGCCTGCGTCCGCGAGCTGCTCGAGGAGACCGGACTCGAGGTCGAGGTCGGTGGCCTGGTCGGGCAGGTCGAGCGGGACGCACCGGGCGGCGACACGTTCGTCATCGACGACTACGCATGCCGCGTGATCGGGGGTCGGCTCCGCGCGGGTGACGACGCGACCGATGCCCGCTTCGTCACCGATGCCGAGTTGGCCGACCTCCCGCTCGCCCCCCATCTGTGGGAGACCCTCCAGCAGTGGGGCGAGATCGGAGTGACAGACGACTAGGCGAGCGGGAAATCCGCGCTGTTGTTCAGACGTTCCAGCGCAAGATGACCGGTGTTTCACGTTCGTAGCCGAGCGTGCTCACCGTTGCCGTGTCGAGTCGGTAGAGCCGCCCCTCGGCGCCGGTCTGACCGAGCCACCGGGCCGTCAGCACGCGCAACGCGTGACCGTGACCGAACACCAGAGTCGTCCCGCCCGCCTCGCGAGCGCCGGCGATGACGCGATCGATGCGGCGCGCGACGTCGTCGCCGGACTCGCCATCGGGGACGCCATGGGTCCAGAGGCTCCAGTCGGGGACCCGTTCGCGGATCTGCACGGTCGTGAGACCTTCATACGCCCCGTAGCCCCACTCGACGAGATCCGGATCGACCTGTGCGTCGGGGTAACCGGCGAGCTCGGCGGTGTGACGCGCCCGGATCCGGGGGCTCGTCACTACTCGGTCGAAGCGCTGACTCGCCAACCGGTCGGCGAGCGAACGCGCGGCCGCCTCGCCGTCGGGCAGCAACGGCAGGTCGGTCGTGCTGGTGTGCCGACCGGACCGACTCCACTCCGTCGGGCCGTGCCGGGCCAGCCACATCGTCACGCCGGCGGTCATCAGGTCCGCTCGTTCTGTATCCACGTGGCAACCGAGATGCCGGCGACGGCCATCGTCACCATGAGCAGCCAACTGGCGGACGGTTGATAACCCTCTTGGCCGAATCGGCCGGAGCCGTCTTCTTGGTGCACGCAGTAGACGACGACCAAATAGAGCAGAGCGAACAGCGCACCCACGCCCTGGACGAATCGCGCCGATTCTGCCTCGGTCATCATGGCCAGACCCACGACAAAGAGCACCTGCAGGACGAGCGCGACACCCGCGAGGATCATGAGCGTGTTCAGATCCCGGTCGTTGGCTTGTCGCACCAACCCGACGAGCGTCACCGGATCGCCGTCGGCGCGAAACTCGGCGTCGCCCACGAAGTCGGTGGCACCTCGCGGACTGAACGTCGGCCAGAACAGCATCAGAACGGCCACCGTCAACACGGGCCACAGCGCGGCCCGACGGTCGGCTCGGTAGACGTCGGCTTGGAGTCGGTCGACGGTGCGTCGAAGCCGATCGAGGCTCTTTACGAGATCTGTGTCGGCCATCGGCTCAGTCGCTCTCCACTGTCACGGGTCGCCCCGGCTGATCGCCACCACGCGCGTCCAGGTAGCTCTGCTTGGGCACCATGACCTTGCGCCTGAAAACGCATACGAGGGTGCCGTCTTGGTTGTGGCCCTTGGTCTCCACGTGCACGATGCCCCGATCGTCCTTGGACTTGCTCTCCCACTTGTCGAGCACGGCCGTCTCACCGTAGATCGTGTCGCCGTGAAAAGTAGGGGCCACATGGCGCAACGACTCGATCTCGAGATTGGCGATGGCCTTGCCCGACACGTCCGGCACGCTCATGCCGAGCAACAGCGAATAGATGTAGTTGCCGACGACGACGTTGCGACCGAACTGCGTCGTCTCCTCCGCATAGTGCGCGTCGAGATGCAGCGGATGGTGGTTCATCGTCAGCAGGCAGAACAGGTGATCGTCGTACTCGGTGACCGTCTTGCCCGGCCAGTGCTTGTAGATCGCGCCGACATCGAACTCCTCGTACGTACGTCCGAACTGCATCGGCGGCTCCTTTCGGTCGGACGGCGACCGAGCGTAGTACGCCCTGGCGCCGACCGCCTCATCCGCGCCAAGCCAGCTTGGTCAGCAGGTTTTGCGCCTCCTCCGCATGCTGGTACTGGCAGAGCACGTCGTAGGTCGTCGCGACGACGCTGCTCGTGGACGTGAAGTCGCGCTTGCCGCCGGTCATCGCATAACCGATGATGCCCATGACCGCTCCGAAAACGGCGCCGGCGATGACCGTCATGACGACCAACAGGAGCCAGTTGTTGCTCTCCGACGCGAACAACGCCAAGACCGCACCGACGAACAGTCCCCACCAGGCACCGCCGGCAGCCCCGGTCGCCGCCGCGCGGTTGCGGTCGAACCGTCCGGTGACCCGCTCCACCATGCGCAGGCCGTTGCCGACGATGGTGACGTGTTGCACCGGGAAGCCCTCGTCGGACAAGAAGTCGACCGCGCGCTGAGCCTGCTCGTAGGTTTCGTAGGTTCCGACGGTCGTGCCCGACGGCGGCACCGGCATCTTCATCGGCATAGCGGACTCCCTCCAGACTCCCTGTCTCCATCGTCGCACCATGCACTGAAACGCGCCCGAGGGACGTGAGCCGCGAGCCGCTAGGCTGGCGTGGGTCATCTCACCGGACTCGGGAAGGTAGTTGTGAGCAGCCAACCGCCGCCGCCAAACCAGCCACCCTATGGTCAGCCGCCACCGGGTCAGCAACCGCCTCCGCCGCCGGGCGGGCCGCCGCCGGGACAGCCCTATGGGCGACAGCCCTACGGCCAGCAGCCGTATGGTCCGCCGCCGCAGTCCAATTCCAGCCGCGCATTGATCGCGGTCATCCTCATCGTCGCACTCGTGGTGGCCGGCGGCGCGGTAGGCGGCTTCCTCCTGATCGGGGGCGACGACAGCGAGAGCTCGGGCGGAGGCTCCCTCGCGGGCGACGGCTATTCGTACACGATCCCGGACGAGTGGAGCGACGCGTCCGCTCAGGGCCAGTCGCAGGGCGTCGACACCATCGTGCGGGCCGACGACGCGGAGTCCGACTTCCACACCAACATCCTGGTTGAGGTCGACCCGGCGTCCGGCGTCACTGATCCCGCCGAGATCCAGAATCAATGGGCATCCAATATCGCTGGTTCAGTCGGCGCGACTCCGAGTCCGATCGACGGCACCACCATCGACGGCAACGACTCCGTCGGCATCCGCCTCGAGACGACCGCAGAGGACGTGGACGTCGTCCAGGTGGCCTATCTCGTGATCAACGACGACAAGGTCTACTCGATCGCCCTGAGCACCGCCGCCGATGCGGAGGACACGTCCACCGAGACCTTCCAGGAGCTTCTCGAAAGTTGGTCGTGGGAGCCCAGCGAAGGCGCCTGAGTCAGCGACAGCGTCGGCGTCTCAGGCGTTGACGCTGTCGATCAGCTCGACGAGATCGGCGCGGGACAGGTCCGTCCGGTCCATGTCGCCGACCTTGTCGAGGATGCCCAGTGCCTGCTGCCAGGTCGCCCGCGCCTCCTCAGGCTGACCGGTGTCGCGCTGCACCCGCCCGATGTGCGACAACGCAACTGCCTCGCGCCAGCGCAGTCCGATCTCGCGGTGTGCGGTCAGTGCCTCGCGCAGGCAGCGCTCGGCCGCGGCGTACTCCTCCTGAGCGGCGTACGCCATGCCCAGCGCCTCCAGCGCGCTCGCTTGGCTCTCATGGCGTCCGGTGCCGGCCGGGATCTCGACCGCCTCGCTCGCCGCGTCGATCGCCTTGTCCGGCCGCTGTGCGTCGAGATGCACCCGCGAAATGTTGATCAGGACGGTCGATACATCGCCGCCGCTCTCCTCGTCGAGCCGCAGGGCATGGGCGCGCTCGAGGTTGCGCAACGCCTCGTCGTGTTGACCGGTGCTGCGATAGGCGATGCCCAGGTTGATCAAGACCATCTGCTCACCGCCGAGGTGCTCCTCCTCTTGGAAGAGTGTCTTGGCGTGTTCGAGCACCTCGATGCAGCGCTCGAAGTCGCCCATCCGGCCGTAGCTGATGCCGAGCTGATTGGTCAGGAAGCCCTCGTCGGCTCGGCGTCCGGCCAGTGCGGCGGCCTCCCGGCCGATCTCTTGCAGCGCGGCGGCGTCGCCGGGGGGACGATGCGCCTCCAGGTAGTTGTAGAGCTTGTTGACGAGCCGATAGGCCGGGATCGGCTGATCGTGGGCCACCGCGTACGAGACGACCCGGGTCAGGGTGAGCCACTCGGCCTCGAACCAGTCGCGGGCCTGCCGGCCGTCGGAGAACGTCAGCGGCACGATGCCCGGTTCGAGCTCGCCCAGCTCCATGAAGCGCGGATCGCGGTCGAAGGTGATCTTGCGACTCGCGGCGGCCGCGGAGTGGACGTACCAGCTGAGCAGCCGACGGATCGCCGCATCGTCGTCGGGCTGCATCTCGTTGTGGAGCTCGCTGGCATATGTACGCAACAGGTCGTGCATCGTGTAGCGGCCATGGCGAGATCGGCGAAGCAGGTTGACGTCGGTGAGGGCGTCGAGTCGGCGGCGGGTCCGAGCGGTCGTCGTGCCGTTGAGGGCGGCCACGGCCGGCAGGCTGAAGTCGGTGCCGAGGTAGCGACCGAGCAGGCGAAACAGCTCCGCCGTATCGCCGTCGAGGGCCTGATGGGACCACGAAAACACCGCGCGCACGCTCGTCAACGGATCGTCGCCGGTGTCCAGGGCGTCGAGGCGCTCCCGCTCGTCGCGCAGTTCGATGATGAGATCGGCCAGCTCACTGTCGGGATGCCGACCGGCTCGCTCGACCGCGACCGCGAGGGCCAGCGGCAGGCGGCCGCACAGCTCAGCGAGCTCGGCGAGCGACTCGCCGTCGTAAGCGACACGTTGGCCTTCGAGCCCGGAGGCCAGGAGGTCGGTGGCGTCGTCAAGTGACAACGTGTCGACCGCGACCCGGCCCGCTCCCTCACGGGCGGCGAGCCCTCGCAGCTGGCTGCGGCTGGTGACGATCACCAACACTCCACCGCCGCCGGGCAGCAGCGGCCGTACCTGTTCGGCGTCGCGCGCGTTGTCGAGCACCATGAGCACGTGACGCTCGGCGAGCACCGTACGCAACAGCGCGCTGCGGGCATCGACGTCGGCCGGGACCTGTTCGGCCGGCACACCCATGCCACGTAGCAGCACTTCGAGTGCCTCGGCCGGCGCCATCGGATCGCCGGGACCGAAGCCGCGCAGGTTGAGGTAAAGCTGGCCGTCGGGGAACTGATGGGCGACCCGGTGGGCCCAGTGAACGGCGAGCGTCGTCTTGCCGATGCCTCCGGCACCGTGCAGCGCCGTGATGACGACCGGGCGCTCGGTCCCATCGTCTGAGCCCGCCTCGTCGACGAGGGCGTCCAGAGCCGCCAGCGCGTCGCCGCGGCCGGTGAAGCTGTCGATGTCGGCGGGGAGCTGGCGCGGGATCAGCCGATCGGGCTCGGCTACGCGGGTCGGCGCGGCCCGTTCCTCGGTCGGCTCGGGTGGCGTTCCCTGCAGCAGCTTGTTGTAGATCCGCTGCAGCTCCGGACCAGGGTCGACGCCGAGGTCACCCGCGATCCGGCTGCGAATCGTCTCGTAACACTCCAGAGCCTCGGCCTGCCGGCCACAGCGGTCGAGCACGACGATCAGCCGGGCCCACATCGACTCCCGCAGGGGATGCTGGCCCGCGACATCGCGTACCTCGGCCACCAGCTCGGCGGTCCGGCCGGCCTCGATGTCCAGTTCGATGCGGCGCTCCAACCCTGACAAGTAGCGCTCGAGCAGCCGGGGCCGTTCGTAGTCGGCCAGCCAGGCCGACTGCACTCCCTCGAGCGGCGTGCCGCACCACAGGCTCAAGGCCTCGACGACCCGCCGTCGCTGGGTTTCCGGAGCGTCGTCGGTCCGTTCGAGCAGGTGGAGAAAGCGCAGGGCATCGACGCGGTCCGGCTCGATATTCAGCACATATCCGGCACCTACGGTCGAGATCGTCTCAGCGCCGAGCGCCGACCGCAGGCGGGTGACGTACGTCTGAACGCTCCGCCGCGCGTTGGCCGGGAGATCCTCGCCCCACACCATGTCGGCGAGCCGCTCGATCGACACGACCTTGCCGGCCGACATCGCCAACACGGCGAGCAGCGCCGACGACCGGCCCGCCGATACGTCGAGCGGTTTGCCGTCTGACAGCACGCCAAACGGCCCTAACAACCTGACCTCGAGCCCCGTCACAAGAGGCGAGTCTGCCAGGATCTCCTCCGCGGCGTTGGGTCAGTCTCGACCGGTGAAGCCAGTACGAAACCGAACTGAAGCCCCTATAGGGTCTCGTGAGGTTTGACATCGCCTCTCCCCCACGACTCGGAGGACCCATGCGAAGGAAGCTCACGGTGCTGCTCACCGCAGCACTTGGAGTCAGCCTGACCGGCTTCGCCAGCGGACAGACAGCGTCCGCGACCGCGACAGCGGAGCCGACCCAACAGACGACGGCGTCGAAGGCAGACGCGGCGGGTGACGCCCGCTCACCTGTGGTCGCCAGCCCGAAGTCGACGCCTCGTGATCGACGCGCGACGACGAAATACTGGACCGC